>Ga0209415_10011843_pt1 | contig 14640 bp, 3 predicted proteins | sample PeaSoiSIISIP2007_FD_187696 | JGI IMG/M metagenome (GOLD analysis project Ga0209415, IMG submission 187696) | Peat soil microbial communities from Weissenstadt, Germany - SII-SIP-2007 (SPAdes) (version 2) | ecosystem: Environmental > Terrestrial > Soil > Wetlands > Peat | place: Germany...
GGGTCCTGGTGCCCGCTGCCGCGATCGCCATGAGCTGGGCACCCATCCTGCCAGCCTTGCCCTCCGCCCGGATGTAAGTAAGCGGCACCAAAGTTCCGCAGAGCAGGCATTCGGCGCCAGTTCGGCCCACCGTTCCATCCCGCGGCAGACCGTGCGGGCCGCATATCTCGAACCGGACCCGCTTGCCGTCAGGCACCGGGCGCACGTAGCGTTCCTTGCCGTTCTTCTTGCCCAGCCAGAACGAGCGGACGAGCGGCATGGTGCCGCCGCAGGCCGGGTTCGGGCACGTCACCGTTCGAGCCCAGATCCAGGCGATGACCGTTGCCATCGTGCCGTCGGACAGCTTCGCCTTCGGGTACAGGTGGCCGATCCGGCGTTCGGCTTCGTCGCGGATCCATTTGCCGTAGCAGCGCACGTCTTCGGCGAGGCCCTCTGCGCCGCGCCAGCGCAGTTGGCTCTTGGCGTTCGGGTGGACGGGTGGCTTGCCTGCCCATTTGGGCGGGATCTCGATCAGTGCCTTGTTGATCAGGACGGCCACTGGGTTGAGGTCGCTGGCGTGTGCTTCCAGGCCGAGGCGCTGTGCTTCCAGCGGGATCGATCCGCCGCCGGCGAACGGGTCGAGGATCGGCGGCGGGTTTCCGTCGCAGGAGTCCCAGATTTCCTTGCGGGCGGCGGCCAGCACGGTCTCGTTGGTTGAGTTCTCCCACTTGACCAGGTCGCGGATGATGACGAACAGGCGCTCCCGTTCGGCCAGTTGCGCCTCGGGTGTGGGGAACCGGTCCGGGTGCGCGGACGGGTCGTCGACCAGCTGGGCGAACAGCACGGCGCGGGCGGCGGCGAGCGGGCGCCGTGCCCACCATAGGTGCAGGGTCGAGGGGTGGCCGTGCCGGATCGACTTTTCCCGTGCGGCCTCCTTGTTGATGTCTTCCAGCGGCAGGGCGACTTCGATCAGCTTGCGCTTGTACCCGGGTGCCGCGTGCTCCTCGCTGATCGTCACCGCGGGTCCTCTCCTCTGGCCCAGAACTCGTTCCACTTCAGCACCACAGCGGTTACTGCGAAGTCGTTCAGGACGATTCCCTCGAAGCCGACGAGCACGTATCGAACTTGGTCGAAGTCCGGCCCGTCCGGGCTGACCCTGACCATGGCCAGGCGGTGATGGTGTTCGGTGTTGCGGGCGAGCATCACCTCGATGCGGGTGACGAAGAACTCCTTCGCGCCAGCGATCCGGCCCTTGACTTCCAGGAACAGCCAGTGGCCGTCCAGGGTTCGCGACCGGATGTCGTAGCCGGGGTTGTTGTGGGCCATGACCTCGGGGTCACGTCCCAGGGCGCGTTCTGCTTCGACGACAACGGCGATAGCCCGCCGGTCAACCTCGCGGGTGTCTCTGGCGTAGCGCTCCGCTGGCTGGTCCCGCTTCCCGGCCAGGCGGTCGAGCAGGCCCTGCGGCACGATCAGCGCGGACGCGGTGGCGACGGGAGGGCGGGGCTGCAGGTGTGCCTCCCGGTCCAGCTCGGCAAGGCGTACAGCCAGCCGCCGTTCCAGGTCGCGGGCCTTGGCGCCGGCGGTCTCCGGGCGCATCCTGATCTTCTTGCCGTGCTGCTGCTGCCAGAGCAGGTCGCCCTGCCGGGCGTCCCAGTAGTTGATCTCATGGGTCAGGCGCTGCCGCACGAGCGTGCGGGTCCGGTCTGTGCTGGCGGTGATGTTCTCGGACACTTCGCCGAGGCTGGCTGGCAGCAGATTGCTGGCCGCCCACGAGACCGCGTTCTGCCGTGCCCCGGACAGCCACGGTTCGGTGGCGAGAGCTGGCAGGACGGCCCGTTCAGAATCGTGGGGGGTTTCGTAGTCCAGATAGGGAGCCGGCCCGCAGGGCCGCGCATCCTTGGACGCGGTCAGTTCGGCGAATTCGAAGCGCCGCAGCACCGGGTGCGGCGGGTCGCTGCCGTCGACGATCTCCTGGCGCAGGGCCACCATGACCCGCGCGTCCTCGGCCGGGTCCAGCCGGTCGATCAGGATCGTGCCCGCCTGCACTGCGGGGGCGCAGCGGGTCGCGGTCTGCTGCACGACCGCGTCGAGCAGCGGATGGCCGGGGGCGAGCAGGTCCGCCCGGATCAGGCCGTCCCCGCTGCCACGGGGCTCGCCGGCGGATGCGTCGGGCTGGATGCCGGAGCGGTCGAAGGTGGCCCGCTGGTAGCGCGGCAGCACCAGGCCGCCGGCCTGGCGCCGTTCTCGGAGCACGGCCGGCACCCCGGAGATCTCGAACCGCCCGGCCTCCCGTGGGCTGATCCTGCCGCCGAGCCCGGTGAACGCGGCCCGGAAGAACGCGGAGATGTAATGCGGCTGCAGCCGCCGGGCACGCGCCTCCTCCATCTGCAGCCGCACCTTCTCCACATCGGCCGCGGTGAGCATGTCATGGTAGAGGGCGCGCTCGGCCAGCAACTGGTCAAGCCCCTCGCCGACCCGCTCGTCGATGACCTCGTGCAGCCGGGCCCGCACCTCGGGCTGGTCGCCGTACCTGATCGCGTCCAGCAGCAGCTGGCGCAGCGGCGCGCCCTCGAACGCCTCGCCGAGGACGTCGAAGACCTTGCCGCCCAATGCCTGGCGCTGCTGCTCGACCTTGGCCAGCAGCCGCACGAACACATCGCCTTCCCTCGTGCCGGCCGCGACCAGGTTCCACAGGTGGCAGACCTCGGTCTGGCCGATCCGGTGAATCCGGCCGAACCGCTGCTCGATCCGGTTCGGGTTCCACGGCAGGTCGTAGTTGACCATCAGGTGCGCGCGCTGCAGGTTCAGGCCCTCGCCCGCCGCGTCGGTCGCCACGAGCACGGCCAGGGCCGGGTCCTGGCGGAACCTGTCCTGCACCGCGCGGCGGTCCTCCCGCTTTACGCCGCCGTGGATGGTCGCCACGATCTCGTCGCGGCCGAGCAGCATCCGGATCTTGCTGATCAGGTAGTTCAGCGTGTCCCGGTGCTCGGTGAAGATCAGAATCTTGCGGCGCTCGCCGTCGTGATCGAACATCGCGGTCTGGTCGAGCAGCAGGTCCCGCAGCTCGATCCACTTGCGGTCGGTGTCGGCGAACCTGACTCCCTTGGCGCGCTGCACCAGGTCATCAAGGACGCTAATCTCTACCCGCAGCTCGTCCGCGGTGCGGGACGCTGTCGCGGCGTCGACGACCACGTCTTCGAGGTCCTCCAGCTCCTCGCCGCCGAGTTCGTCCAGCGCGTCGTCGATATCGTCCATGTCGTCCGCGCCGAACGCCTCGTCCGTCCGGGCGTCATGGACCAGCTGGCTGCGTTTGGCCTGGGCCTCCTGGAGGCGGGTGGTTAGCCGGTCGCGGCGGCGTTCCAGCGACCGCAGGATCGCCTCCGGGCTGGAGGCCAGCCGACGCTGCAGCACGGTCAGCGCGAACCCGACGGTGTTCCCCCGCCTGCCCTCGCCAGCCTGCTTCAGCTCGTCGGCGCGACCCATCTCATCTCGCACGTAATGGGTGACCGCCTCGTACAGCTCCATCTCGGCGTCGGACAACTGATACGGCAGCGTGGTGGCGCGGCGCTCAGGGAACAGCGGCCTGCCATCGAAGGTCAGCAGCTCCTCCTTCACCCGTCGGCACATGATCCCGGACGTGTCGAGGTCGTGGACGTGCTTGCGGTAGCGGCCCTCATACCGGTCCGGGTCCAGCAGGGCCAGGAACAGCTGGAAGTCCTCCTCTTTGCCCGCGTGCGGGGTCGCGGTCATCAGGAGGAGGTGGCGGGCGACGCCGCCGAGGAGTTGCCCGAGCTGGTACCGGCGCGTGGTCTTCAGCTCGCCGCCGAAGTAGTGGGCGGCCATCCGGTGCGCCTCGTCCACGACCACGACGTCCCAGTCTGTGGCGCGCAGGTGATTAAGGAGGGCATCGTTTCTGGCGAGCTGGTCCATCCGCGCGATGAGGCGAAGGTGCTCGGCGAACGGGTTCTCGCTCGGCGGCGTGGCGTTGACGAGGTCGGCAGTGAGGATCTCGAAACGGAGGCCGAACTTGTCGTGCAGCTCGTCCTGCCACTGGTCGACCAAGCCGCCAGGAACCACGATCAGGCAGCGGCGCAGGTCGCCGCGGAGGGCGAGTTCCTTGATGTACAGGCCTGCCATGATGGTCTTGCCCGCACCGGGGTCGTCGGCGAGGAGGAAGCGGAGCGGCTGGTCCTTGCCGAGCAGCTCGCCGTAGACGGCTTGGATCTGGTGGGGGAGTGGCTCCAGGTCGCTGGTGGCCACGGCCAGCATCGGGTCGAACTGGGCCGCCATCTGGATTCGCAGCGCCTCCATGCCGAGCTTGAATTCGGCTGGGTCGCCGCTGAAATGGTCGGCGTCCTCGGCCGCGACGATGCGCAGCTTGTGCTCCTGGCTGCGCAGCACGACCTGCTGATCGATCCCGCCGTCACCGGTTCGGAAGATGACCGTGACCGCGTCAGCGCCGTGCCATTGAGTCGCGATCACCTCTGCGACGCCCGACGACGTCAGGCCGGTCATACGGACGCCTTGGACGAGATCCTCAAGCACGGCGTGCTCTGCGGCCGTGCCCGGCATCGCATCTCCGGCCAACGTAAAGACCCCATTTCCCAACGCTGCGGTGTCCCGCAGATTTCGACGCCGCCTTGCAGGAGCCTATGGCCAAAAAAGTCGGTGCCCGCAAGGCACGGGCCAATCGCTGCAAGGCGTAGAGGCGCAAGCTGGCCCGACGTTCCGTCAGAGGGGTGAACTCTGATCACAGCGGACGTATACATCCGCAGAGTGGGCGGGCGCAGGTCATCGGCGCTGCACGCCGTTAGCCGATGAGCGGGGTCAGGAAGTGCAGGGCGTCTCCGCGGCGTAGCTGTTCGTGGAAGGGCTGGTTGCGGTAGTTCCGCAGGCAGCCGTAGCAGCTTGTCTCTTCTCCGCAGTCGCAACAAGCGACCCGGCCCTGCGCGGCCACCAGCACTTCTGGGAACGAGCGGGCGATCCTTGTAGCGCCCCCTGCACCGCCAGGTACCGCATCGAAGATTACGAGTGCGATCTGATTGGCCGCTTTTGGATAGAGAGTGCCGTCGATGTCGTCGCGGTTGATCTCAAGCCGTCCGGAGACGCCTTCGAGCAGGGCATACAAGACCGAACGCCACTGTCCGGTACCGGACACAGCGGTGGTGAGCCGGTCGAAGGTGATTTCCAGGATGTCGGTCTCGTACGGATGTGCGAGCGCGCGCATCTGGAGCGGGCCGGTACAGTCGCGGTCGCGAAGCAGGTGTGGATGGGCCGGTGGGACTCGCGTGCCCACGGCTGTGCCCCAGCCGCACCAGTCACAGATCAGGTACCCGGCCCAGTTCGGCCCCTCAGAGATCGCGATCAACCGGCCTCGCGCGCCCGCCCGCGTGGTTGCTGTCCCGCCGTTGGCGAGTGGCCAGGTCTGTTCTTCAACTTCGGCGGCAAGGGACAGCACATACGTAGCGCCGTTCCAGCTGCGCCGAGGCGCCACCAACCCGGGTCGGCCCGAAGCATGCTGGGCCACGAATCCAAATTCGGGCACGCAGTACCGGCGGGGAACGCCGGACTGGACATAGCTGCAGGACGGACAGATGGAGTCCAGCGGGTCGCCATCTTCCCGATAGTGGCCGCAGGCAGGACAGACCGCGTAATTCTTTCCGATCAGCTCGCGGTCCGGCAGTCGGTAGACCCCGCCTGACGTCCATAGCCGACCGCCCGCGACGATCTCGGCGCCCGGCGCGTACTCGTAGATCGCTGAGGACAGGTCGCGGGAGAGCTCCAGCGTTCGGCCAACCGGATCGCCTGTGTAGGCGGTCCGCAGTTCGACTGTGTCCGTCGGGAAGCCATACTTCGGCAGTACGTTCCGGTTGGCGAGGAAGCCGATCAGTTGCCGCTTTTTCAACGTGTTGATGGTCTTCTCGTAGCGTTCGACAAGGTGGCCCTGGCGGTCCGCGAACGCCTGCTTCCGCCTTTCCTCGAACGCATCCACGTCCTCGGCTAGCTCTGCGCGGGTGTCCTCAAGCAGTTTCGAGAGATGCGCGACCCATGCGCTGGTATCGATGCCGATCTCTAGCTGTACTGGCGGGGGAAGCACGCGCCGCAGGGCGCTTGTAAGTTCTTCGGGGACCGGAGTCAGGTATATGCTAAATCGCCTGCTGGGCGGAACGCCGGAAATGCCGGGGAGGAAGAAATCTCCGGCGGTGCGCCATTCCTCCCCGGTGAGCTGTTTGGCGCTCCTGAAGAAGGCCGCCAGGGCCACCGAGTGCGCATGCCGACGGTCTATGCGGTCGTTGGCGAGCGGGACGAAGGGCGAGCGTATCTGTCCGGCAACCATCGCCAACGGGTCCTGGTAGCGCGAGAGATCGTGCGAGCGCCGTTGCGCGTAGGTCACTACAAGGGCTGCGGAGTCAGTCCGCCGCCCGGCCCGCCCGGCCCGTTGCACATAGTTCGCCGTGGTTGGCGGCATGTTGCGCAGGACTACTGATTGCAGCTCCCCGACGTCCACGCCGAGTTCGAAGGTTGTCGAGCAGGACAGCGCGTTGATCTCGCCACGCAGGAACTGCTGCTGTATATCGGCTGCCTCCGTGCTGGCTAGCTGTGCCGTGTGCTCGCGAGCGGCCAGCGGGACAGGGTTCAGGTGTCGGTACAGGAACCGGTAGTGATCGTCGTCGCCCTCGGCTGCTGGAACCTTATAGGACTCCAGGGATCCGGTACACCCTATGGTCGTGCATACCCCCCGCACGGAGACCGCGGAAAGCCGTCGGCACAAGCTGCAGCGGTACATCAGGTCATCGGGTCCGACCGGCGTCAGCCGCAGCCAGGTGTGGTCGACCTGGCGGACCACTCCAATCCTGCCTTCCTGGGAAGTTGCCAGCCAGCCGTCGCGGATGCCTTCCAGGAACCGCCAGCAGCCGCTGAGCACCTCGCGGGGATCGGCCGGGCTGCTCACGGTGGCGAGCAGGCGCGTTACGTAGTCCAGGCGCCGGTTCATGCCCTGCGTGGGCATCCAGCTGATCACTTTGCGTTTCGCCTCTGCGGCATCGGCGCGCACGTAAATGGGACCCCGACGTGGATCGAAGGCCTCGTCGCGCGGATCGACGCCCTCGGGCATCGTGATCGCGCCCTGCTGGCGCAGGCTACGGACGAGTTCCGTTAGAAGAGACCATGATTCGCCTTCGTCGAGTCCGAGTGCCTCTATGGCGCGTGGCAGGCGCCAGCTGGGCTCACCGTCGAGGTTGACCCGGAGCAGGCCGCGGCCTTCCAGCGACTGCCTGTCGTCGGTGGCGACCAGCTCGAGCATCACCCACAGCGCGGCGTGCCGCTGACGTTCCTGGAGCGACATTCGCCGCTGGAAGACATGTGCCCCGTCCGCCACCTTCGCGACGTGGTACCCGAGATCATTGACGTGCGCGGCCTCGCCATCTCTGGTGGCGCGCTCCAGTCCGTCAAGGATAAGCCGACGGTGCTGGATGGCGTGATAGCTAGCCTCGAGGTACGGCGCAAAGAACGCGGCAGCCTGGCGGCTGTCGCTGAACAGGAGCAACTTACGGCCCTGACCCGGCTGGTCGGCCTGCTCCGCTTCGGCCGAGGGCGGCAGTGCCTGGTACAGCGCGGTAGAGAGCACCGAGACCGCGGCGTCGCTGCCGCTCTCGAACCTGCGGACCATTGCGGCGCCCCTGGCTCCGCAGGCAAGGCATCCCCGGATGGTGTCCTGGCTTGTATCGATCCTGCGCACCGGCAACCCCAAGGTCCCGCCGCACATGGGCCGTGCGCACGTCGCGCTCGGACTCTGATACAGACCGCCGCACGTGGCACACAGCACCGCGTTCTGCGAATCGAGTGTCTTGGCGGTTTCTTCGAGGATCTCGTCGTCTTCGTCGGCAACAATCGGCGTGTCGCCGAGCAGCAACCACAGCCGCCGGTCGCTGGGCTGCTGCTGTGGGCCGAATACAAGTCCGTGCTCGTCCGGACGCACCGAACCGGACAGGTACACCGCCCCGCACCGCTTGCATGCACCGAATTCGAATGCGGCTGCGGAGCATGTCGCGCATGTCTCGCGACGCCCGAGGGACACATGCGGGCCGGCCTTGGACAGGCAGGTGTATGCGCCTTCGGTGGCCCGGACGAACAGGTGATACCGGGCCGACAGGACCGGAGATTGATCTGAGCCAGTGATCCGGCCGCCCGCTATGACCAGCGCATTGAGCGAGCCTTGTGGGTCGTCCTCTGGTTCGAACAGCGCCGCCGCTAGCTCGCCGAACATGCGCGGACCGTCGGCAAGCAGGCTGCGAAGGTCCGTCAGACGGCGTTCGTGTGCGAGCACCTTCGCCGCATCGCTGGCTATCACCCCTACGTGAGGCCCGGCCAGCCGGAGAAGTTCGGCGCCGGGATCGTCGGAGGCGGCGAGCTGCCGGTAGGCAGCCGAATCAAGAGGGCCCCAGAACGGCGCGACAGGGCTGCTGATCCGGGTCGCGGAAACCAAATCCTGGCGCCCGGGCTCACCCGGCACCCATTCGAACGGCGCATCGAACAGCCGATGCGCAAAGTCGGTCACCGCTTGCGGGTTGTCCCCAACGGTTGCGCTAGTCGCGACGCAGCGCAGCGAATGGTCACGCGCAACGCGGTCGCGCAGCCGACGCAGCAGCATTGCGACCTCGGCTGCCTTCGCTCCGTCGTAGACATGCGCCTCATCGAGGACGACGAATCGCCAGTGCCCGCCGTAGCCTCCCTCGAACAGGTCGATGTCAGCGGGGCGCAGCAGCAGATACTCGAGCATCGCGTAGTTCGTGAGCAACAGATGCGGAGGCGTGGCCCGCATCTCGACTCGGCTGAGCAGCTCGTTCGGCAGCCGAGGCTGGCCCGGGTTGAGCAAGTTGAAGCTCTCTGCGGCGTCGCGAGCGCCTTCGCGGGTGTCGCCGACATAGCGGCCGAAGGTGATATGAGGAGTTATCGCCAGCATCTGCCGCAGACGCTTGATCTGGTCGTTGGCCAGGGCGTTCATCGGGTAGATCAGGAGTGCGCGCACTCCCGGCCCGAGTTCTCCGCGTGCATGCTCGGTTGACAGTGTGTCCAGAATCGGCACGAGGAAGCTCTCGGTCTTACCAGATCCTGTACCGGAGGCGACGATCACGTTGCGGTCGGCCGTAATCTTGCGGATCGCTTGCTCCTGGTGCAGGTACAGCGGCCGGTCGAACGGCAGGGCCGCGCTGGCCAGCCCTCGGAAGGCGGGACTAAGCACGCCTGCGTCAGCCAGCGCCGCGAGCGTCGCTCCGGGCTGGTACGGCGGCGTAGCCTCCAGAAGCGGTCCTTTCGTCAGCATCGAGCTTTGGGAGATCTCGCGATCGAGAGCGACCGCGATCCGCGGCTCCCGGACCGGGAGCAGAGACCTAAGATAGCGCCGGTATCCAGTTGTGATCAGCTCAGCCGTGGCCAGCGGGTTGAAGCCATAACTCATGCTGACTCCTCTGTGCTGCGAGCGCCCTCGGCGCTCGCGATCAGCGCCTCGGCCAGCACGAGGTCAATGCCGACCAGGTCAGGTGCGTGGCTGGCCAGATCGGCCCAGGTTCCGCGCCAGGCCCGCTCGAATGCCTGGCAACCGGGTTCGTCCCGTGCGGCCAGCCGGGCCACCAGGGCGAGTGCCGTGGACATTGCTGGGACGGCCAGCCATCCACCCTCGGCGGCCGGGTGCCGCCGCGCCCTGATCTGGTTTACCAAACGGGGATATGGCGATGCGCGGACCAGCCGCTCGGCAGTGTTTACTACCGAAATGGCATTGAGGGCCGCGCGCTTCAAGGCCGGCGCCCTGCGTACGTCGAACATGCGCCGGGCCGCAGCTGTCCGGGTGTCCGCGTCGAGCAGCGCTGTCGGGACAACCGCAGCCGCTTGCCACATGGCCTCGAGCTGCTCTGGCGAGAATCTCGTCATCTGCTCCGCCTCAGAGCCGAAGCGGCCGACGGCTGAATGCGGATCACCATCTCCGCTGAGAATGCTGCGGAGATCGTCGCCGCACTGTGCGATGGCGTCTTCGGCAAGGCCAGCGAGCGGCCCTACGGTCTCCGTGTAGCTTCGCGTCAGCAGATCTGTGGTCAGAATCGCTGCGGCAGCCGGAAGCGAGGCCCACAGCTGACTTGCTGCCGCTAGCTCGGCCAGTTGGTCAGGGTGGTTCGCGGCAGTCGGACCGGTCGTCGGCTCTGGTCGCAATGCGGCCAGTCCGGTCACAATCAGGGCGCTGACGCATGTCCGGTGATCCAGTCCGGCCTCAAGCAAGGCCAGCAGAGCGGCCCGCGGGTGTCGGCGGAGTGCTTTGCCGCAACTTTCACGGAGATCTGCTCGTACTCCCGATTGCATCAGATCCTTCGCCAGACAGACCAGCTGCCACAACTGCTCTGGATGGCCGAGGGATTCTGGCAGATCACCACTTCCGGCAAGGAAGGATGAGATGCCTTCCTCCTCCGGGTCTACACCTGCCGGTATTCCAGAGGACTCGCAACCATACGAGTCGTGGCCAGGCCATGTTGGCCAGCCGATCGTGGTCCACGGATCTTCGACGCGTAGCACAACACGGATCGGCCCCACATGGTGCAGGCCATCCGGGAGCACGACAACGCCTTCGGCGGGCACTGGCAGGACGACCGGATTGCGCCACGGTGCATAGACGAGGTAGACGCCAACCATCAGACCGTCCACTTGTGCGCAGTCAGTCAGCAGAAGTCGGTCACCCTCAAGTTCCACACCGGTGGCGAGCCGACGCGGCCGGACAATGCCGACCGGCATAGGCACGCCATCGAACGGCAGAATCAGCTCAGCCTTGCCATGGGCGGCGACCGTGTCGCCTGCTCGGGCCAGCTCATACCCGGCGAGCCCGGGCGAACGCTGGCCGCTAGCCGGAACAGTCTGCACGCATTTCCCGCCTACCCATACCTCCAGCTCTGCCGGTTCCGACAGCCCGGGAGCCCGGGTAAGGAACCGCCCGGCCTCGCCGAACGTCTCCGTCGCCAGATGCAGCGGCGCTGCCGTCCAGGTGGTTGCCCCGGCGCCAATACAGATAACGGTCACGTGCGGCGGAGTGACCACGAGCGGCTCATTCTCGCCTACTGCCCGGTACTCAGCCATATGGGCACGTTCGAAAGTGGTGAAATGCAGCCGATCCGGAGAGACAGCGGCGTCGGCCCCTGCTGCAAGGTCCGCGACACAGGGCCTGAGTCCGCTGGCGTTGAGAGCACGCACTGCGGGCTGGTAGCTGACCGCCAGTCCTTCTGCAATGAACACGGTCCGCCGCATCCCCCGGCCAAGCGGGCCGCGAACGATGAGGTCGAAGGCTCCTAGGATCGGCCGCGGCGCCCGCTCCCAGATGTCAAGCTGGCACGGGCCCTCGGCCGTTTGGCTCGCCAGCGGCGGACCGCCTGCAGCCGGCCGGACATCAACGTGCCAGCTGACCGGCGACTCCGGTGTGCCAGGCAGCCACACGAGCGGCGGGGCGGCATAAACAGGCGAGCCGTACGGGGTGGTCACGCCGGGGACTGGGTCGCCAAGAAGCAGCCGCGGGCGCGTCTGACCGTGCACGAGGTGGGAGTGGCCACCGTCCAGAGACACTGCCTGGACGTTCTCCAGCGACATCAGCCGCAGTCGCCAGCCGTCCCAGCCAAACGGGACGGGGGTCTCGGTGGTCCCCCCGATGTCACCTGTGACGGCAAGATCCCGATCGGCAGGATGCAAGACCCAGATTTGGCCGCGTGGCAGGGACTGAGATGCGGGCAGCCGTCGCCCATCGTCCGTGAAGAACAGAATCGGATCGGTTGGCTCGACCACCTGCAGCTCAGCGACAAGATCCCTGCCCGCCAGCGAGACGAGAACGGTACGCACAGGTCGCAGCAGCGGGAAGGTAGTCTCGGGCGCCGCCTCGGCCGCCCCGACCCACAGTGCCCGGCTCTGGATCGTGGCAGCCTCACCGTCCGCTGTGACCCGCCATATCGCCATGCCGTCCGGTGCTTCTCCAACGGCAGGAAGGATCACTTGGACGCCTTGGCCGAATGGATCTAGGCCGATCCGGGGACGCGGCTGTTGAGCATGACCCGCATGGTCGCGCATACGCCGCGCGGCGGTGAGATCCAGGCGGCCCGCTGCTGTTTCATCACGAGCGACCTCGACCATGTATGCCGGAAGCCGTACGCCGTCAAGATCAGGATCGGGCTCGCCGAGTCGCTCCAGCAGGTCCAGGCTACGGTCGACCACATCGTGGGCGTAGTCGCCGCCGTGGACAAGGAAGCGCCGCGCGGGCACATCTAGATTAGATAGGCGCAGTTCCCGTCCTGGCGAAGTCGCCCACGACAGAAAGCTCTCCGCATCCATCCCAGGATCTCGACCACGCCGATCCAGCAGCAGTCGGAAATAATCTCCCAGAGAATACGCCGGTATTCCGGCGTGCATCAAGATTGGTCCGACATATCTCAGCGGCATGTCAGGGAACGTGGCCATGCCGAGGTTGGCTACGGCTCGCACGAATGCCTCTCCCCAGATGGCCTGATCCTGGGTCGTACCTGGGTACTTGACGGCCGCCCATAGCGCTCGCCAGTATGTCCCGGCCTCGTAGCCGGTCACGGCTGCACCGGCCATGGCGGTGGCCACGCAGGCGGGCCATCCCAGCAGGAAGCGAGTCCCAGTCTCGCGGGGATCGGGCAGCTTGCCGTACACGCGGCCAAGGACATATGCGACCTGGCTGCTGCGGTCAGCAGGGATCTCGATCTCGGCGACCAGGGACGCACTTCGCAACCGCGCGGACCACGAACGCTCACGGGCATCGAGCAGTTCCCGAGCGCCAACCGTACGGGGGGCGCCAGCGTCGCTGCTCATGGGCTCTCCCAGCTGGCTCTGAAGCAGATTGCTCTCGCGGATTCGGGGATTTTCTGCACCCGTAGCGGCTGGCGAAGATCACAGCGGTCGCCGTGCAGCACCCATGAGGACGGCAGGGCTCGAACACGATCGACGAAAGCTGTCCTCTCGCTCGGGGCCGCGGTCAGCTCGAGCTGTGGCTGTGTGCTCCGCTTGCGAGGGCGTCGCACCGAGACGAGGGACGAACTCGGCCGTGCGTATTCGTCGACGCGCTTGGTGATGACCTCGTGGTCGAAGGGACAGCGCCTGGCCGACGCTCGGTACGGCGAGTTAATGATTGGATTACCGATGACCCGACCCGCCACCTGCCATACTCCTCGCGCGCCGTAGTAACTCGCCACTGAGGGGAACCGAGTTCTGGCCGCCTACGCCGCGATACCAGGCTATATGTAGCGCTTGTTCTCGATCTCGCCCTAAATGTTAGCACCGAGTGAGAGAGGACATTCCGGTCTTTGCCTAGCTCGCTCTGGCTTGCCCGTATGCTGGTCTGTCGACCATCTATGTCATAGGGAGGCGCGATCCGATACAGTTTGCCGGACCTTCGAAGTTTACCCCGGTTTGCCAAGACCACTAAGATCAACGCCTGTTTCGTGACAGCCCGCGCGGTGGGTCGCGGTCCTGAGTCTGCGTCAAGCCCTCATTCACGCTACGCCAGAGATGTACTGTAACCCTCGGGATTCTCTGAATCGGACAATTGATTATGGATTAAGCTGGTTTGCGGTGCTTAGATCATGATGGCTTTGAAGGTGAGGTCGGCACGTCACAATCCGACGGGGCCGGGGTTGGACCCGGGGTCCGAGTCCTCCAGTCGATCTGGGCGAGCTTGTCCTGGCGCCGCAAGGCTGACTTTGAGTCCTTCGGCTTCGCCGAGCCAGCCTTCGCGATCGGCTCCGTTCGTCGCAGAAAACCCATCAGCGTGATCCCATGGTCGTGGGGACACTGAGGTGCTTGTCAGGCCGCATGTTGCGCTGCTGCCGCTTACTGGCCTGCCTCGCGCTCCTGGGCATGACGATCATTCCCGAGATTCGGATGGTGCCACGGCTCGGCATCGCGGTATTGAGAGAGCGTGGATCCAGGTCGGTTGCGGTCAGGGTATTGGCCAGCTGACGTATCGGGACCGAGCCTCGGGCCTGGGGTAGGCCCAGGTTGTTGCTCAGTGGATGACGACTGCGGTGACCGGTATCCAGATTGACTCATTACATGCAGCGTGAGCCCGTCCGGTTCATGTCGGACCTGAGGGATGGGAATGGCTCCGGGGCCACGGCGCCTGGGAGTATCGGCAGTCCAGCTTGACAGGATCTCCCCGGCCAGTCGACCGGGGGATGTTCGGTCGATATCAGCATTGAACGGTGGCTGATGGTTCGTCGCGGTGTCGGCCGACCGGCCTACGGCAAGGGAGTCGTTTCGCTGTGATGTGACAGCGGATTCCTGGTGCACATGCACCGCCGCGCTATCGTCCTGTCCTTCGGCGTCATGTGGTTGCGGTGGGGTGGCGGCTGCTTGCAGTTGCTCGTCGATCTGGCGGGACCGTTCCCGTGCGGCGGCAAGTTCGGCGGTTTGCGGAAAGGGCTTGCCGAGGCTGGCGGTGGCGTGGTCGATCTCGCCACGGGAACGGTCGATGTCGGTGAGGACGCGAGCCTTGCTGGCTTCGAGGCGGCCGAGCCGGTTTTCGAGCCGGGCAACCAGGCCAGCCGGGTCGATCTCGGCGAGGTCCGAGGGCGTGAGGGTCATCTCGGTGCCGGGCGCGTCTTCGAGTGCCGGGGTTAC
>Ga0209415_10011844_pt1 | contig 14637 bp, 12 predicted proteins | sample PeaSoiSIISIP2007_FD_187696 | JGI IMG/M metagenome (GOLD analysis project Ga0209415, IMG submission 187696) | Peat soil microbial communities from Weissenstadt, Germany - SII-SIP-2007 (SPAdes) (version 2) | ecosystem: Environmental > Terrestrial > Soil > Wetlands > Peat | place: Germany...
ACAGGCGCTCGGGTCTCCGGTTTAGCGTCACGCTTTGCACCGTTTCTGGTCGGCGTGCTTCTTCCGGTCTTGATCTTCTTACTGCCCTACGTGCTCCGAGGAACGGTGCACCAACTGGTGAATGGGATTCTGGTTCTGCCGCAGGCGCGATTGACCACCTATGTGGTGCTGCCGTTGCCAATCTATTTCGCCTTGTATTCTGTGCCTTTTCTCGCGGTGCTGGTGCTTGACCACAGCCTCAAGAGCGTTTCGCTGCGCCGTTATGCTGTGGTCGCAATCGCGGCAGGGTTGGGAATATTTCTGCTGATTTGCTTGCGGAATCTGCTAGTCGCGCGCCGGGTGTTCCTGTCGGCAAGCAGTTCGATTCCGCTGATGATCGTGGCTTGTGCGGCATTTCTTTTCATACGGCCCGAGGCCTGGCGGCCAAGGACGTCGCAATTCTTTCTGCTGGTGGCGACGCTCGCACTCTGCAGCCTGACCCAGTTTCCGTTTTCCGGGCCATTTTACTTTTGTTATATCGCGCCGCTGCTGATCCTCCTGTTGGCGGCGTTTGTTCGTCGCGACGGTGCGCAGCGGTTTTCCCTGGCATTGCCGGTCGCCGTTTTCTTTCTGTTGTTCGCAATCCTGCGGGCTGGTCCGGAAGGGTTCTACGCGACGCAACTCAGTGCGCCTTCGTTTGCGATGAAACCCTTTGTGGCCGAACGTGCCAGGGGAGTGTATGGCGGTACTTATTTGGTGGACACGGTCGAGCGGGTTACGTCCGAAGTTGCGCGGCGCTGCGCGGGCGCGCCCATTTACGCCGGGCCAAATGCGGCCGGGTTCTATTTTCTAACCGGGTGCAGGAACGCGACTCCGGACATTTTCGAGTTTGTTTCCGGGCCCGATGGCGAGGCCGACGCCATTCTGCGGCGGATTGACGCTGCCGGGGTCCAGGTCGTGGTTCTCAGCCACCAAAGCGGCATGTCGGGCCCTCCGCCAGTTCGGCTGGAGCAGGGACTGAGCGCGCGATTTCCGCAAAGCGAGTGGATCGGCCCGTTCGAAATCCGCTGGAAGCCGTAGCAGGAAACCGTAAGGGTGTCGGAAACGTTAAGACCTCCTGCTCCCCAAAGCGCGCGGCTTCACGGATGTCAGCGCGTTAAGTCAGCGATCTCTACGTGGTAAGGATCCAGCAACTCGCCGGTCGCATGATCCACTCCGGCGACTGCGAGTTGATAGTTGACCTGCGCCTGCAGCAAAGTTTGCTCGGCCGTGGCTTCTTCGGTCTGCGCTTCCAGCACCAGGAAGATTGTCCCCTGGCCCAGTTCGTACTTGCGCTGCTCGGCTGCGGTGTTTTTCCTGGCCAGGTCCAGCGCTTCCTTGCCGGCGGCGATGCTGAGCTTGGCCTGCTCCAGCTGATGGACGGCGTTGTTGACATCGAGTCTGACCTGCTCGCGGGTGAGGCGCTCGTTGTAAAGATCGTTGCGGCGCGAGACCAGCGCGTTGCCCAGTTCGGCCTGCGCGGCGCGGTTGCGGATGGGCAACGTCAAAGAAAGCTGTGCCTGGTAGGTGGGATAGGAAAAGCCGAAAAGCTGATTAATGGACGAGTTGCTGGTCGCCGGATTCACGCCGTTGATTTGGGTGCCTCCCAGGCCGTTGCTGGCATAAAGGCCGGTGAGGTCGAGTTCCGGCAGCAGATGATTGTGCGCGAGGCGCGTGCGAGTCTCGTCGTTGGCTAGGGAGGCGCGCACGGCTTCGAACTCGGGGCGTTTCGCCAGCGCCTTCTGCAGGGCGGTAGCCGCGTCCATGGTGAGCAGTTCGCCGTCGGGCTCTGGTTTCTCGGTGAGATCGAGATCCAAAGCTTCGAAATAGGGATCCTGATCGGCGCCGATGGTCATGCGGAGCGCGTCTTCGGCTTGCTTGAGCGCATATTCACTCTGAATGACGGAGACCCGCCGCGACGCGACCTGTGATTCAGAACGATAAATATCGAGCGGCGGCAGGGCCCCCAACTCCAGTGCGCGTTTGTCGCGCTTGTAGGACGCTTCAGCGGCTTCCAGAGACCTCTTCGCCACGTCGAGACTGCCCCTCGCCTCAACCACCGCCCAGTATTGGCCGACCGCTTGCAGAATGCTGCCGTTGACCTGTGCGGTGAAATTAGCGCGCGACTGCTGCAAATTGCGCCGCGCAATGACCAGCGGCGCCTGATTCGCAAACAGCCAGCCGTTGCGCAACAAGGGCTGCGTGAACTGCAGATTCAATGTCGAACTGACGTAGGGATCGAGAACCACGACAGAGGTGCCGGGATTGTTGAAAGAGTTTCGGACGCTGTCGAGCCCTGCCTGGACGTTGGTCCCCGTCTCGAAGGTCTGCGAGTAGTTGATCTGCGCCGTTTTCGTAATGCTCTTCGCGGCCAGCGCCACGCCTGTTCCGACGATTGTGGTGTTGGGCGGAGAAGTCGTGTTGTTCCCGGAGTAGGAGCCCGTCAGCAGCGGATCAAACGGTGAGTGCGCGCCCAGCAGCGTGAACTTCGAGAAATCAATCTGCGTTTCCTGGATTCTTACCAGGCTGTTGTTTTCGAGCGTAAGCACGACGGCGTCGCGCAGGCCCAGGCGCAGTTTTCCCTCGACCAGGTAGTTGCGCAGGTGTTCCGGCTGCCCCAGACTGTTGGAACGGACCTGCGCCGTGGCATAGTTGCCAAACGTTTCGCCTTTCTGCGCCGAGGACGGCAAGCTGAACAACTGCAGCACGACTGCGAGCAGGCAAAGGATGGGCCCTAAGCGTGAATCTTTCATCAGTTCCTCCGAGGAATACCAATCAGGAAGCGACGCAACGGCGACTTCAAACGCTGTGACGATTACTCCCAGCGAATCGCTTCGACCGGATCGAGCCGCGCCGCCTTGACCGCCGGGTAAATTCCAAACACCAGGCCAACCGTAATCGAAACCACGAACGCCAGCAGAATGGAACTCAGGGTCACGATGGTGGACCATCCCGCCAGCAGCGCGATCAGCCGCGACATCCCAAAGCCGAAGACGATGCCGAAACTCCCGCCGACAAAGGAAATCAGCATGGCCTCCACCACGAACTGCCGGATGATGTCGGCCTGGCGGGCGCCCACGGCGCGGCGGACACCGATTTCGCGGGTGCGCTCGAGAATGCTGGCCAGCATGATGTTCATGATGCCGATGCCGCCGACCAGCAGGGAAATGGACGCGATGGCGACCATGACGGCATTGAACAGGCGTTCGGTGCGCTTCTGTTCGGCGAGCAGTTCCGCCGGCACGATGACGCTGAAATCTCCAGCCGAGTGATGCGAAGAATCGAGAATCGCGCGGACCACCTGGGCGACCGAGCCTATGTCGGCATTGTCGCGAATGTGGAGGTAAATGCCGTCAATCTCATCGCGGCGGTTGCTGTAGGAATCTTCCAGCCGCAGAATCGCGGAATTCAGCGGAACATAGATGATGTTGTTGAGATCCTGGGTCGGAACTCCAGCCATTTCGGTCTGTGAACTGAGTTGCGGAGAGGCCAGGCCGATCACGCGGAACCACTGTTCGTTGGCCTTGACGTACTGCCCGACGGGATCGGCGGAGCCGAACAGGCTCGACCGCGCCGCCGCCCCCAGCACGCACACCGGAGCAGCCAGGGTTTCTTCCTCATCGGTGAAGAATCGCCCGCCCAGAATGTGCAGTCCGGCGATCTTCCAGTAACTTGGATTGACTCCGTACACAGTCGGTGGATCCTGCTGGGACTTCGGCATGGTCTTGCTCGGAGTCAGGCGCTTGCGCGGGGTCGAGGCAACTATGTCGCCCACATCGTCCTGAATGACGCGGTAGTCCTGAAGGGTGAGGCCGGGAGAAATCTTGCGGACTTTGCGATAGGCCTGCCAGTCGAGGGTCTCCTTCGCTTCCACGATCAGGTTATGAACGCCCATCTGCTCGATCAGGGCCATCACCTTCTGCCGCGCCCCGGCGCCGATGGACAGCATCGAGACCACGGCGGCCACGCCAAAGATCATGCCGAGCATAGTCAGCAGCGTGCGCAGCCGGTGCAGCAGCAGATTCTGCAGCCCCAGTTGGAGATCGGGCAGCCACTGTTGCGAGCCCCGCAAGACGCCCGGCGAAGCGATGGAGGTGAGGCCCGGCATTAAGGCCGGCCTCCGGCGGCAGGAGTCGTGGCCGCGGCGGGCGCGGCTTTCCGGGTGGCCGTCGGATCGATGAGAGCGATTTCCATGCTCGGGTTCAGCCCTTCAATCGCCGCCCGGCTTTCGTTCTCGGCTAGAATCTTCACCTCGCGAGGCTCAAAGCCGCCGCCATTGCGCAAGAAAACGACGCGTTTGCTGTCTTTCAGAAACAGCGCCTGGCGTGGTACATACAGCACATCTTTGTGCGGGTCGCCGTGAATCACAACATGGGCGGTGAGGCCCGGGCGCAAGCGGGTGTCCCGGCTGTCGAGGGTGATGGTGACTTCAAACTTCGCGCCCGTGTCGGGGTCCCAGAACATGCGGTTGTTCATGCCGCCGACCGTTTTGACGGAGCCGTGAAAAATGTTCCCCGGCTGGGCGTCCAGTTCAACGTCAACCTGCTGCCCGACTTTTATGCTGTTGCGTTCGAGTTCCCCCACCTTGGCCGATAGGTCCATCTCCCGCGGATCGATGACCTGGCCGATCTTTCTTCCGGCTTCCACCTGATCGCCTTCGCGATATTCCGGGATCATCTGACCGAAAGAAAATCCGCCGGTGGAATCCTCGTTCTTCTCGAGGGCCACCAGGCCGTCCATCGGCGCGACGACATGCATTTTGGCGATGTTTTGCTGCGCCTGATCCATGGCCAGTCTGGCTTTGTTGCGTTTTTCCTCGGCCAGCAGGATCGTGGCTCTGCCCGATGCGCTGCGCGATTTCACGTCCTGCTCCAGTTCGGCAAGCACGCGCTTTGCCTGCTCGAGCGCGAGATCGTTCTTGCGGGCGTCAATCGAGCTGACCAGTTCGTTTTTCTGCACTTCGAGTTCGGCGCGCCGCACGTCGAAGCGCGCCTTCAGGAACGCAACTTTGTCCTGCGCCGCCGTCACCGCAGCGTCCGCTTTGGCCTTGGTGATCTCTTCCTCGGCCTGCAGCAACTCGGAGCGATTCTGCTCTACTTTGTAGCCCTGCTCCGAGGGATCGAATTCCATGACCAGATCGCCCTTCTTGACCGGCGTGCCGGTGTGCAGCAGGTGAGTGAGGTGCAGCGAGCCGCCAGCGATCGGCGGCGCCAGCAGATTCTCGGTGTGATTCGCGTTCAACTCACCGGGGGCGAGAACCTTCATGTCGAGATCGCCGCGCTTGACGCGGGTGGTGGGGACATCGTCGCTTGTGGTGGAGGGCGCGGCCCCGCGCACCGCCGCAACCACGCCCGCGACCGCGCACAGAACGACCGCCACGACTGCCCACGCGATGGCCCGCCGGCTCCTCATCTGCGACTTACTCCTTTGCGGTTGGATCCTTCAACGCCACCTGCTCGCCGGCCCGCACTCCCCGGGCGACCATGATCTTGTCTCCGCTTCGCCTTCCCACCTCGATGGCGCACTCTTCAAACTGGGTGCCTCGCCAAACGTAGGCTACGTTCTGTCCGGATTTTTGAAACATGGCTTGCGCGGGAATGGTCATGGCGTCGGGCACGCGTTCGATCACTACCGTAACTTCGCCGCTGATGCCCGGTTTGAAGCGCGCATCCGTCTGGTCGAGGATGATCTCCAGGGTGAAGTTGCGGGCGGGCGGCCAGACACCGCTGAAGTCCAGGCTGGCGATTTCGCTGATCCGCTCGATGTGCCCGGTGAACTGGCGGTCGGGAATCGCATTCAACTGCACCATGACCGCCTGTTTGGGAGCGAGGCGGCCGCGCTCGGTTTCGTCAACCCGGGCGGAGATGCGCAAGGTCGTCGCGTCGGGCAATTCCGCAATGGCAGCTCCGGGCCAGGCTCGATCACCCGCGCGGTAGGGAGCTTCCCCGGAACCCATCCAGTGTTGCAGGATGCTGATCGTCCCGGCGGACGGCGCGTGCAGGCGCATCTGCGCGAGCGCCCGTTCGGCCCGCTCTACGTCATACTTGGCTTTGCGGCTGGCCTCGACGGAGCTTTCGACCGTGGCCTTATTCAGCAACTCGTCGGCCGCCTGTTTTGTCTTGGCTTCGCGCAGCGCCTGCTCGGCGTCGGCCACCTTCAGCTTGGCCTCTTCGCCTTCGATCCTGGAGACGATTTCCTGCTTGCTGGCTTCCAGCCTGGCTGACTCCACCGCGTAGCCGGCCTTCAGGACTGCAGTCTTGTCTTCCTCTTCCGCCAGCCGTGCCTGCGCTCGCGCCTGTTCAATGCCGGCGTCCGCCGATTTCAGGCTGGATTGGTACTGGGCGAGGTCTTGCTCCGTTTTCGTCCCGTCGAACTCCACCACCCAATCGCCAGGCTTTACGGCCGTGCCGTCGGAAACCAGTTTGATGATCTGCATATCGCCGGCGTCGGCTGGAGCGCTGATCGTGGCCGACTTCAGGGCGCGCACCTCGCCGCGGAACTGCAGCGAGTCCAGAAATTCTCCGCGTTTGACTTCGATGGTGGGAACGGTGGGCGTGCGTCTTCCCAGGCGCGCCGATCCGAGCACGACGCCGCTGCCGGCCAGCACGACGATCAAGCCGGCGATAGTCTTGCGCTTTCTCGAAAGCTGGCGGAAGCGTGGGATCATCTACGAGCCGTTCCCACGGCTGCATCGGCTGTCTGGTTAGAACTCGGGCCCGGAACCTCTACGTCAACCGCGGCGGAAAGGTCGGGCATGAGTTTCGGATCATTTCCGCGGATCGTGACGACTACGGAGAACACGCGAACTTTGTCGGAAAAAGTTCCGCGCTCGGCGGTAGGAGCCAGCTGTTCGACCGTGCCCGGGAACAGCAGATCGGGGTAAGCGTCCAGGCGTACGTTCGCCGGCTGACCGACCCGCAGCTTCAGAAAATCCTCTTGATTGACCGCCACGCGAACCTGCATAGCCGCGGGATTCACCACCTGCATGAAGGGCACGCCGGCCCGTACCTGATCGCCTTCCTGAGCTTCGGCGATGGTCCCTTCCTTCCAGATCGCATTCAGCACGACGATGCCGTCGAGCGGCGACCGGATTTGCATCAGGTCGGAGTTGGCCTTGGCGTGCAGCATGGTTTCTTTCGTGCGGTCGCGCTGAATCTCGAGAATATGGATGGCCGCCTGCGCCGCTTTACGCTTCAGGTCGAAGGTCTCCTTGAGCTGATCGAATGTGGCCGTGGCTTCGTCGAGATTCTCCTGATTTTTCTCGGCGTCAATGCGGGAAACGATTTCGGACTTCTGAATTTCCAATTCGGCTTTGCGCAGACTGTCCTCGGCAGTCTTCAGTTCGGTTTCGTCTTTGGCGCGTGCGGCGCTCTCTTTGGCCTGTTCCTGCGCGACCTGGTCGGCCAGTTTGGCGTAGTCGGCCTGTTTGTCTACATAGTCGCGCATCTGCGCCTGGCGATCGAACTCGGCCAGCAGATCTCCCTGCCTGACCTTGGTTCCGGCGCCGGCAAGCCGGATGATGGTCAGCGTACCCTCCTGCTGGCCGGCCAGTGTCGGGGCAAGGATGGCGCGCGACTGCACCGCTTCGGTGGTTCCCTTGAGCCGCAGCACATTGGCGGAAATGTTCGTGGAATGCTGAGAGAGATCAGAGGACGATGGATGCCTGCCCCGTGCGGCGAAGAAAACAACGGCGGCCAGCACGGCAGCGATCGCGACCACCACCATCCATGGGCGCAGCCAGGGACGCGACGGGTCGTGGGGTGCTTCCGGTTGGATTCCCGGCTGGTCGGGTGCGGACTCAGATTCGGGACTTACGGTTGCAGGAGCTGAATGCATCGCTGGGATACTCCCGCCGCGGGTACAAATTCCATACGATTGTACAACATTGTCCGCGGCAAAAAGCCCACGCAGATAGAACGCAACATGCCAGATTCTTGCGATGCGATTGCCATTCCAGGGGATGTATCTTCAGCCGGCAGCCGCAGCTGCCGGCGGTCCCGAGGAGGCGATATACTGAAAAATAGCCCATGAACCAGGGTCTTACGAATCAGGACTTCGCCTCCACTTTGCGGCAGCTCGATGAAGCGCTGGGGCGTTACGTGCGTCCCGACACTTTTCCGCTGGCCATCCGCATGCTTAAGCCGGGAGAAGCGATTCCCGACGGCGTGAAAGTTCCCAGCAAGACCATGGGCGAGCAATGGATCGTATGCCAGTCCATCGGCGTCGCCCGGCGTTACGGATGGGCCATCGCGGTGGGCAAAGACGACGTCATCTGCCCGCTCGCAGCCATCGCCTTCGGCCTCCGCAAACCGAACGAGGAATATCTGAAAGGCTTCGTTTCTGTCGGCATGTACTGCAAAGACGAGCAGGCTGCGTCCAACCTGGAAGCCAGCACCTGGCGTTTCGAGCCTGGCAGCTACGATTACGTCTGCGTCGCGCCGTTGAACCGGACCTCGTTCGAGCCCCACGTCGTGGCCGTGTACGCGAACAGCGCCCAGGTGCTGCGTCTGGTGCATGCCTCGCTTTACAAGCGCGGCGGACGCGTGGTCTCGACCAGCGGCGGGCGGCTGGACTGCGCCGAGATCGTCATTCAGACCATGACCACCAACGAGCCCAAAGTGATTCTCCCCTGCAACGGCGATCGCGTGTTCGGCATGGCCCAGGACAACGAGATGGCCTTCGCTTTTCCCTGGGCTTACGCCCAGGAGATCATCGAAGGTCTGGAAGGCACGCACAAAGGCGGCACCCGCTACCCGATCACAGTCGCCATGCGCGAAACCGTCACCATGCCCAAGTCGTATCAGGACCTCATGAAGATGTTGGCCGACCGCGAGGGTGCGACGTCAGACAAGTAGTTGGCGAAAACTCGATGATCCCGCTGCCCCGGCGCCGCCGGAAGTCCCGCCAGATTGTTCCCCACATTCCCCAACGCTGCAAGCCATGACCTGTATAATGCGCCTCACCCAGGCAGCAGGCTGGCGACGGAATGCGGACTCTCAAATCAAGCGCATGGGCTACGTTGAAAGGACTGGCGTTAGGCCTCGGTTTGATTGCATTGTTTTCGGCCATTTTGCTGCTTTCTGATCTGGGCCAACGAAACGCCCAGGCCGCCGCAACCGGCCGAACCCTCAAAGCTGCCATCGTGTACTTCGCCCCCGACGTCGGCACCGACATGTGTGTGCAAGGGCTCATTGACGGTCTCAAGGCGAGCGGGTTCGAGGAGGGCAAGAATCTGGAGGTTAGCCGCGCCGACGCGCAAGGCGAAATGATCAACATTCCCGCAATCCTCCAGAACTACGACAACTCCGACGTGGACCTGATCATGACCGTTACCACCCCGTGCCTTGCGGGAGCCTGCAACCGGGTGAAGCACAAGCCGGTGGTATTTACTTGCGTGACCGATCCGATTGCGGGCGGCGCAGGCCGCACGCGTACCGACCATTTGCCCTTCGTGACCGGGGTCGGCAGTTTTCCCCCGGTGAGCCGGGCGCTCGATCTGATGCAGAAGTTGGTTCCGGGATTGCGCGCCGTGGGCACCATGTATAACCCAGCCGAGGCCAATTCGGTGAAAGAGCAGAGCGTGGCCCGCGAGATATTTCGGAATCGCGGCATAAGGCTGGAGCAGGTCGCCGTTTCCGGTTCCAATGAGGTCTTGCAGGCGGTGCAGATCCTGGCGGGTCGGGACATCCAGGTGGTGTGGGTTCCGGGAGACAACACGGCCATTGAAGGCTATGAAGCCGCCGTGAAAGGCGCCAGGGACGCCCGGCTGCCTTTGATCACCGACGAATGCTCATCTCTGGGGCGCGGCGGGCTGGCTTGCTATGGCCCCAGCCTTTCCAGCGCGGGAATGGCTTCCGGAAAACTGGCTGGCCGGGTGCTTCGGGGCGAGAGTCCCAAGGACCTGCCATTGGAAGAAGTTGCCGTCGAGCAGATGGCGATCAGCCGCGCCGCCGCCGCGCAATTGGGCATCACCATTCCCGCGGAATTCTTACAAAGCGTCCGTCCGTAGCCCGCCTCATGGAAATCGTAACCCAGCAAACTGCCGACGCCCTCGAAGTCAAAGTAAAGGGCCGCTTCGACAATTATTGGACCGAACACCTGCGCCGCAACCTGGAGGAAATGGTCCGAGGAGGAGCGCACTGCATTCGGCTGAATCTGGCCGAGATTACGTTCCTCAGCTCGGCGGGAGTCGGCCTGCTGGTCATGTTTCACACCCAACTGAAGGGCATTGGGGGCAGCTTCGTGGTCACCAGCCCGTCGGATCGCGTGAAGCAGGTGCTGGACCTGTGCAAGCTCTCGAACATTCTGCTGTCCGGGGCCAAGCCGGCCGCGCCAGTGGTTCACAAAACTGAGCTGCGCCGGTTCTCGTCGCCTGCCGGTTCGTTCGAAGTGCTCGAGTCTGCCTCAAAAGAACCTCTGGTATGCGCGCGACTCGGCGATCCATCATTGTTGGCAGGCTGCCGGTTCAGCGCGGCAGATTGCCGGGCAGTCAAGTTTCCGCCGGCGACGTTCGGGCTCGGTTTGGGCGCTTTCGGCCATGGCTTCGAGGATTCGCAGGGGCGCTTCGGAGAATTTCTGGCCGTCGGCGGCTCGGCGGCATATCTGCCGACTGACGGGACCAATGTCCCGGACTTCATGGTCGCGAGCGGGGAACTGGTGCCGGAATTGAACGTCCTGTATGGCCTGCGCTGCGAAGGCGGATTCACGCATCTGATGCGGTTTGAGACCGCCGGCGCCGAAGGCCCGGTATCACTGACTGAGCTTATTCGGACCGCGCTCGAGATCACCGGCGCTCCCGTCATCGGAATGGCGATGGTGGCCGAATCGGCCGGGCTGGTAGGAGCGGCGCTTCGCCGCTCGCCCGCGGCGGCTGCCGCAGCGGCCGATGCACCGTTCCAATATCCCGAGGTGCGCACCTGGCTGTCGTTTTCCGCCGAGCGGCTGTATGCGCGATCGCTCGCTCTGGTTTCGGGCGTTGCCTGCACCTCGGAATGCGCGTCTCTGGCTCCCTTGCTGCGTCCGGTGGGCGCGAACCCATGGCCGGCTGGACATTTTCACGCTGCGGCGTTTTCTTACCGTCCGCTGAAGAAGGGAAATATTGAGCTGAACGACACGGTACAGGCCCTCTTCGAGAACGAAACCTTGCAGGGTGTACTCCATCTGCTGACCGACGACCGGGAAGCGGCTGGTCCGCAACAGAGTGAATTCGTGCGCGGCGCCTGCTGGATGGCGGCAGTGTCAGAGATCCAATGAGGGCGAGACCGAAATGAATCTGCTGATTGGCACCTTCACCATCGGGTTCATCCTGTCGCTGCTGGCTCTGGGCGTGTTCATCAGCTTCCGCATTTTTGCCTTCCCCGACATCACGGCTGATGGATCGGTGACGCTGGGGGCAGCTGTAGCTGCCACGCTGCTGGTGCACGGAGCAAGCCCGCTGCTGGCGTCGCTGGCGGGTTTTGCTGCCGGCATGGTTGCCGGCGCATGCACTGGCACTCTTCACACCCGCTTCAAGATCAACCCGCTGCTGGCCGGAATTCTGGTGATGACGGCGCTGTATTCCATCAATCTGCACATTATGGGCCGGAGCAACGTCCCACTTTTGTCAGTGACCACGCTGGCTACCCAATCGGAGCGGATCGGGCTGAAGTTGATGCGGGGAGCTGCCTATTTCAGTTTCGCAGGATGGGAAGTCAGCGTGCGTGACGCGTCGGTACTCGGCGCAGTTTTAGTAGCGGTCGCAAGTACGGGAATATTGCTGTACTTGTTTTTCCGCACGAATCTCGGCATGGCAATGCGCGCCACGGGCGACAACGTGCAGATGGTCCGGGCGCTCGGGGTGGATGATGCGAACATGATCGTATTCGGGCTGGCCATTTCAAACGGTCTTGTGGCCTTGTCCGGAGCGTTGCTGGCGCAATACCAGGGCTTCGCCGATGTCGGCATGGGGATCGGCATGGTGGTGTGGGGGTTGGCCAGCGTCATTATTGGAGAAGCGCTGGTGGGAACGAACCAGTTGGGCATGACGATTGTAGGTGCGGTGATGGGTTCCGTGCTTTTCCGGCTGCTGGTCGCTGTCGCCCTGCGTTGGGGCCTCAGTCCGAACGATCTGAAACTGATCACGGCCGTGTTTGTGTTCTGCGCTCTTATCGCTCCGCGCTTTCTGCGGAAAAGGCCGATGCGGAGCGCGCATGCTTGAAATCGAGGCAGTCTCCAAGACATTCAATCCTGGAACTCCGAATGAAGTACGCTCTCTGCGCGGGTTGGACCTCGAACTAGCCCCAGGGTCGTGGGTAATCATCATCGGCACCAACGGCTCCGGAAAATCCACTCTGCTCAATGCGGTTGCTGGAACGTTTCTGGTGGACGAGGGGAGGCTCCGGCTGGCGGGACAAGACGTGACGCGCTGGCCGGAACATGCGCGCGCCGCTCTGGTCGGCCGCGTGTTCCAGAATCCGTTCAGCGGCACCTCTCCCAGCCTTACCATCCAGGAAAATCTAAGTCTCGCGGCGCGTCGCGGCCGCCGGCGTGGTCTCGGCTGGGGATTGAGGGCATCCATGGTGGCGCGCATGCGAGACGAAGTCGCCCGGCTGAATATGGGCCTCGAGGACCGGCTGGAGAACGCGATCGGCAGTCTTTCCGGAGGGCAGCGGCAGGCTCTCACCCTGTTGATGGCGACCTGGCTGCGTCCCGAACTGCTGTTGCTCGACGAGCACACGGCTGCGCTCGATCCCAAGAGCGCAGATCTGGTTATCGCGCTGACCGAGCAGGTAATTGCGCGCGACAAACTCGCCACCCTGATGGTGACGCACTCCATGCATCAGGCGGCCAGCCTGGGAGACCGGCTCATCATGATGCACCGCGGGCAGATTATCCACGATTTCCAGGGAGCGGAAAAACGGCGGCTGCGTCCCGATGATCTGCTAGTCCGGTTCGAAGAAGTGCGGCGCGCTGAGCAACTGGACGAGTCTGCCGCTCAAATGCTGGCGCAAAAGTACGTTTGAACATCGGTTTTTATTGGTTCCACTGCTCAGGATTTGCCTTGCGCAGCGCTCGCCATCGCGGGCGTGGCCTTCACCGTGTGAAGGTACAGGATGATGGCCTGAATGTCTTCCTCGCTGAGGCTTCCCTCGAACGAAGGCATGATGCCGCTGCGTCCGGTCTGAATGGTGGAGCGGACCATATCGTCGGTGGCCGATCTTCCGCTTGGCAGGTACTTGCGGTCGAATAGCCCGTGCAAATCGGGAGGCACTTTTTCCAGGTCGAGCCTCCTCCCGGTGTGGCAACCCTGGCAGTGCATGGCGAAAAGGAGTTGGCCCCGGGCGATGGTCTCGGCTTTGCGATGCTCCGAATAGGAACAGCCGGACGACGCACTCAGCAGAACAGTAAAAGCGATGGAGGAGACAAGAAGCGCTCTCTGGGACGAGCGAAACATCTGGTTTCCAAATCGGCCGCCTTCGGGGGCGGCGCCATGTTCTTTTATAAAGCCCTGCACTGAGAAGGGTAACACTCCCGGTCAACCTGACCCAACGGATTGGGGGGATGCCTCACGTCGCAGGCTTATCAGATGCCGGCAGGAGTCAGGGCCAGTTTCTTGTAACCCTTATCGGCGGCCCAGAGGTCGAGCGGCGCGGCGGCGATTTCGTCCACGACAGGAACGGCGAGGCCATCTTTGGTCATGTCAATAGTCTTGATGTAGTGATGGCACGTCTCGCAGGCGTCAACGCGGACGTGCGGCATTTCCTGCGGCGTGAAGATGGGAAGGGAATCAAAGCGTTCTTCCCCGCAAGCCACGCAGCGTACGCGCAGAAAACTCCATTCGTTCATGCAAAGAGAGCACACCAGGGAGCGCCGTGCGCCGTGGTCCTGATCGCGGAGAACCGAGCAGACCGGTTCCGAGCCGCACACGGGGCAGGTGGCATGGCCGGCTGCGGCTGAGATGCCGCGTCCGGATTCCGCCAGCCATTCGGCGTAAGGCTGAAGGAAGGCGAGCGCGATGAAGGGATCGGCTGCCGGCGAGTCTTCTGCGCTCTGCAACGAGCCGCCCTTCCAGAAGAAGGTCAGAAGTTTTTCGTGTTGAGCGATCCTCGAAACCGCGAGAGTCAATGCGCGGTCGCGCATGGGCGCAGGAGAAATCTCGGCCAGCCCGCGCGCGAAATCAGGAAACAACGGCAGAACGAGTTCGAGTTGCAGAGGCCAGGGATCGGCGGGCGTGCCCGCGCCTGGCCCAAGAGAATCCCCAAGAGAATCAAAGATGTGCTGCTGCGCGAACGCCAAACGTCCATAGAAGCGAAGCAATTCCGCCGCTGCCGGATAGCGCTCTGACAATTCGTGCGCCCGCTGGATCCTCCGGGCGAAGGATGGTCGCGGCGGCGGCTCGGGAAACAGCGGTTGTTCGCCGAGCAGAGGAAATGGTGAATCAGCGCCCATGGTTGGAAGATGAAAGAAACGAAACCGGAATCGCCGTCATTTCTTGGCCGCGCCCGTGATCCGGTCGTACCAGAGCGGGTGGTGATGGCGCGCCCAGGATTCCGAGACCTCTCCGCGAATGACCGACGAGAATCCGCCGCGCACCACCGCCGTCCCCATATACACGTGAATGATGAAGCCGCCGAACGTGAT
>Ga0209415_10011845_pt1 | contig 14632 bp, 18 predicted proteins | sample PeaSoiSIISIP2007_FD_187696 | JGI IMG/M metagenome (GOLD analysis project Ga0209415, IMG submission 187696) | Peat soil microbial communities from Weissenstadt, Germany - SII-SIP-2007 (SPAdes) (version 2) | ecosystem: Environmental > Terrestrial > Soil > Wetlands > Peat | place: Germany...
GCGGGAGTAACTCAACGGTAGAGTGCAACCTTCCCAAGGTTGAAGTTGCGGGTTCGAGCCCCGTCTCCCGCTCTCCAGCCTTCCGGCCCAGGAACCCTCAGGGCGCCCCGGGAAGGTCCGCTCTCCGGCCTCGGCCCGGAACCGGCTCAGGCCGTGGTGGCGCTGACGGTTTTCAGCAGCAGGGTGTACGTGGGGTGCCACCGCAGCGAGTGGAGACCCGCCGCGGTCAGCAGGCGTGAGGCCCGGCCCACCGTCCGAGCACGACCGCGGCGGCCGGCGACCAGGGTGGGGACCAGCCAGATCGAGAAGAGGTCGGTGAGCACGAGGTGCCCACCCGGGGTGAGCACCCGGGCACACTCGGAGAGTCCCGCCCCCTGGTCCGCCCAGTGGTCGAAGGAGGTCGTGCTGACCACCAGGTCGAAGCTTCCCGCAGGGTGGGGCAGCGCTTCGGCGAAGCCCTCCGAGAAGCGCAACCGGGGATCGGCGGGCTCGGCCGATCGGGCGACCTCGATCATGCCGGGCGCCGCGTCGACGCCGGCGAGGTCGACCGCGCCGGGAAGCCGGGCCGCCATCTGGCGCAGCAGGTAACCGGTCCCGCACCCCACATCGAGCACGCGCCGGGGGTCGGGTGCCTCGGCCAGCGCGATCCGGATGGTGCGGTCGGCGATGTCGCGATGCAGGCCCCCGAGCCGCCCGCTCTCATAACCGGATGCGCGGCGGTCGAAGGCGTCGACGTCACGGTCGCGGGCCACGGGTGGATTCTTCCACGCGCGGCCCGGGTGCCCGGCCGCCTGCCCCGCCGCGCCCGGTCAGTGGCTGCGCGCCGCCCAGCGGAGGACGAGGTACACCGCCAGCGCGATCAGGGCCAGGACGACCACCGTCTTGATCAGGAAGAGGATCACGCCGCCGAGCCAGCCGAGAAGGACATAGGCCACCACGATCGCGACGACGGCCGCCACGATGATGGTGAGGGCGTGGTGCGGTTGCAGCCGCGTGGGGGAGGTGCTCATCCGCCGATCATGGCACCTTCCCGATCGGGCCGCCGCTCGCGGTTGATGGATCCGTCGACGGCGCCGGGGGTCGACCGGGTGCGCGGTCCCGGTCAGACGCTGAGCGGGGCGGGCTCCGACGCCGTGCGTGGTGGGCCCGATTGGCGCGCGGGGTCCAGCATCCCCTCCAGGTGGTCGAGGAGCTCGTCGAGCGCGCCGTGCTCGAGGACCAGCTCGCGCCGCCCGCCCCGGGTGGCGTTGGCCACGATGCCCGCATCGCGCAGGATCTTGACGTGGTTGCTGACCGTCGGCTGCGCCAGCGCGAAGAGCTCGGCCAGCTCGCCGACGGTGCTCGGGCTGGCGCGCAGCACCTCGACGATGGCCAGCCGGGTGGGGTCCGAGATGGTCTTCAACCGGCGCGCCAGGTTCTCGGTCCGCGCTCGCGCCTCGGCTCCGCTGCCCTCGGCGCGCACCCCGATCATCACCATTCCGGGCAGGTCGACCAGCGACCCCAGGTGGGCGAAGTAGGCCGGCACCACCGCCACCACCCCACCGCTCGGGAGCGACGCGACCAGGTCGTCGAGCACGCGGCCCCCGGGCCGGTAGGTGCTGCGCGCGATCTCCTCCCACGGGGCACCGCGATGCTGGACGTCGCGCCGGGCCGCGACCGCCGCCTCCACCGATCGCCGGCCGTTGCGCACCCAGTCGGGCCGGACCGCGGCCCACACGTCGCGCATCAGCCCCACGTAGGCACGGCGGGCATCGGGTGAGGAGCGCAGCCGGGCCAGGCGCACCCTCATGGCCTCCCTGTCGCGCGGCGTCTCCGAGGCGAGCCGCAGGTCGGCCGGCGCGTCGGCGCAGAGCCCCTCCAGCCGGTCCAGGAGCTCGTCGGCATCGAGCGAGAAGAGGATCCCCCCGTGGTGGGCGAGGATGGCCAGCTCCATCGAGCCCGCGCAATCGGTGGACTCCGGCGTGTCCCAGAAGCCCCGGACCCGCTCGCTGAGCCGGGGAGATTCCGCGTAGATCCTGCCCAGCGTGGCGTGGTCACGACGGAACGCGGGCTCGGACGCGGCGAGGAGCACCCAGTCAAGCTCCGTCGCGATCGAGCCTCCGACCACAACCCGGATGGGCGGTTGCTCGACCGCCGGTGGCTCGTGGTAGAAGGGCATAGGCATAAAACTATATCACGATTTGTGTTGACATATTGACCCATTCATGGCAAGATTCATATATGGCTATGAACCCATGGATAACCCACCAACTCTCCAGCGCCCAGCTCGATGACCTGCGGCGCGCGGCCGGCGTCGACCGCCTCGCGGCGGACGCGCGCACCCGCGGCCTGCTGATGGGCGCGCGACGGCGTCTCACCGGCGGGCGCCGCTCCCGGCAGAGCCTCAGCGGCACCTGAGCCCGCGCCCCGGCTCGGGGCGGCGGGTTGCGCCGCGGCCGAGGTCGCGCCGCCTCCACCGGATCGCCGGTCGCGCCGCCGTCGCTGAGCCCGGTGCCTCGTGGGATACCCCCTGGGGTATACTGAAGGCGGGGTCTTCACTGTCAACTCGAGGTGGCCATGGCGACGATCGCGCTGAGTGAGCAGACGTTCTCCGAGACCGTGCGTCGGGACGGGATCGTGATGGTCGACTTCTGGGCGGCCTGGTGCCCACCGTGCCGTGCCTTCGGGCCCGTCTTCGAGGCCGCGTCGGAGGACCACCCGGACATCGTCTTCGGCAAGGTCGACACCGAGGCGGAGCCCGGCCTGTCTGGTTCGCTGGGAATCATGTCCATCCCCACCCTGATGATCTTCCGCGACGGGATCCTGGTCTTCGAGCAGCCGGGTGCCCGGCCCGCCGTGGCGCTGGCCAAGCTGATCGACGCCGTCAGGGAGCTGGACATGGAGGCGGTCCGCCGGGAGCTCGCCACGACCGAGAAGGCGGGGGAGGGGTCATGAGCCCGGAGGACGGTGCGACCACCCGCTGGCTGCGCGTCGATCATGACGGCGCCGACCGGTTCCGGATCGCGGTTCGCGATCACACCCTGACCGTCGACCAGCCGGTCGGGGACGGCGGCGACGACAGCGGCCCCACTCCCGTCGAGCTGTTGGTCGCCGGCCTCGCGTCGTGCGTGGCCTTCAACGTCCGGCGCTTCCTGGCCAGGCACGAGCTGCCGGTGGAGGGGTTGTCGGTCACCGCCGATGTCGGCATGGCCGCCCACCCGGACCGGGTGGGGGAGATCCGCCTTCAGATCAATCTCCCCGCCGGCCTGCCTCCGCAGCGGCAGGCAGCCCTGCGGGCGGTGGCCGCGCACTGCACGGTTCACAGCACGCTGCTCCGGCCGCCGGCGGTCGCCATCGAGCTGGGCGCCCCGGTTGCGGTCTCGGCGTGAGCGTCGTGGAAGATGCCGTCACCCCCGGGGCCGGGCGCCCGCGCGAGGGCGGCGCCATGAAGCTTGACGAGAGCGCTCTGCCCGAGGTCCTGCGGCGGATGCGCCGGGCGGAGGGCCAGCTCCGCGGGGTGATCCGGATGCTCGAGGAGGGCCGCGACTGCGCCGACGTGGTCACCCAGCTGGCCGCGGTCTCCCGTGCCCTCGATCGGGCCGGATTCCGGCTGATTGCGACCGGGCTCCAGCAGTGCGTGACCGCCCGCGACGGCCATGGAGCCGCCGGGATCGACGAGGAGAGGCTGGAGCGGCTCTTCCTATCTCTGGCCTGAGCCGGCCGCGGCACCGACCACCACTGGCCGGGTGACCGGGTGCGCCCGCCGCGGGCGGGCCTCCGGATGCCGCTCCAGCACGATCTGGTGGACGATGTCGCAGGCCTGCGCGATCCGCGGCTCAGCCATCGAGTAGTAGACGGTCGTCCCCCCGCGCCGGGTGGAGACCAGTCCGGCATGGCGGAGGACCGAGAGGTGCTGGCTGGCATTCGGGAGGCTCATCCCGACGATCCCGGCCAGCTCGCCGACGCACAGTTCCCCGGTGCGGAGTGCCTGGAGGATCATCAGCCGCTTGGGATCGGTGAGGACCTTGCACAGCTCGGCGTGAAGCCGGAACGCCTCGGCGTCCCGCCGTCGATCCTCCTCCTCGCGCCCGGCCTGATCCTCCAGCATGGCCAGATCCTACCAATAGTTGCGTAACTTCGCAAGTAACGGCGGGCCCCCAGCAGAATCGACCGGTGCCGCAGTCCCGGGCTTCGAGAGGCCGCGGACTCAACGAGCCCACTGTCCGTGGGGTCGTTGGACCCCACTGTTTCCGTGCCAGCGCTGCCGGGGCCGAGGACGTTCCGCCCTGGTTGGTGCCGGACCAAGGGTGGACACTCTGCTTGCGTATAAGCGCAAGGATGCAATAAGCCCGAGGCGGGCAGCCTGCTGGCACCGCGCGGTGGCAGGCGCCGCGACGGCGGAGGTGGCAACTCAGATGGCCGACACCAGCCTGACCCCGGCGAGGGCCATGGAGCAGCGGATCGACACGGCGTTGACCGAGGAGGACGTTCGCCGGATCGTGAGATCCGAGATCGCGAGCGCCACCTCCCGGGACCCGGGGGCCAGGACGGCGACGATCATCGCCTCCAAGGGGACGCTCGACTGGGCCTACCCGCCCCTCATCCTGGCGACCACCGCGGCCGCCTCGGGGATGACCACCTCGGTGTTCTTCACCTTCTACGGCCTGAGCATCATCCACCGGGATTTCGAGCGCCTGCTCAAGGTCTCGCCGCTCGGTAACCCGGCGATGCCGATGCCGGTGACCATGCCCAACCTCGTGCTCGGCCTGCCCGGGATGGGGCCGATGGCCACCCACATGATGAAGGCGAAGTTCCGGGACAAGCACGTGACCACGATTCGCGAGCTCCTGGAGACGTCACGCGACCTGGGCGTCCGGCTGATCGCCTGCCAGATGACCATGGACGTCTTCGGCTACAAGCCCGAGGACTTCATCGAGGGGGTCGAGTTCGCCGGGGCGGCGGCGTTCCTCGCCGAGGCGCGCAAGGCGCACCTGACCCTCTTCGTCTAGGCGAAGACCCGAATGCACACCGGTGACGGTGAGGAAGGAGACCATGGCTGAGACCGAGATCCAGGAAGCGACCACCGTCGATGCGCGCGGGCTCGTCTGCCCGATGCCCATCGTCAGAACCGCCAAGGCGATGAAGGGGCTCGCGCTCGGGGACGTGCTCAAGGTGATCGCCACCGACCGCGGTTCGGTCGCTGACATCCCCGCCTGGGCGGGGAGCACCGGCAACGAGCTGCTGGAGTGGCACGAGGAGGACGGCGCGTTCGTCTTCCTGCTGCGCAAGGGCGCGGGGATTGGCTGAGATGGCGGAGAAGCTGGTGATCATGGTGACCCATGGTCCGGACCAGCCGGTGTTGGCGTCGATCGCGTTCGCCATGGCCGGCGGCGCTGTGGCCTATGACGTGGAGGTCGTGATGATCTTCCAGGGCGACGGCTGCCTGCTGATGAAGAAGGGGGTTGCCGAGACGGTGGCCGCCCCCGAGTTCACGCCGCTGCGCGAGCTGCTCCCCACCCTGCGGGAGATGGGCGCCAAGTTCATCGCCTGCTCACCGGGCGTGAAGATGTACGGGTTGAGCCAGGAGGATCTCATCGACGGCGTTGAGATCGCGACCGCGGGGCGGTTCGTCGCCGAGGTCATGTCGGCCACCAACAGCCTGGTGTATTGAGGAGAAGATCATGACCACCATATTGTCCGAGGCCGATGCCAGCGCGCTGACCGCCGCCCGGGTCGTCGACGCCCGCGGCACCGGCTGCCCGGGACCGCTCCTGGAGGCCAAGAAGGCGATGGCGGGGGTGGCCGTGGGTGATGTGCTCGAGCTGTGGTCCAGCGACCCAGGGACCAAGACGGATGTCGCCGCCTGGGCGGGCAAGGTGGGCCACGGCTTTCTCGGCTCGGTCGCTGCCCAGGGCTACGACCGCGTCTTCGTCCGTCGGGCCAAGTGACCCGAGCCTCGGCGAGATGACCGGCCAGTCCCCGGCCGCCGCCACTCCGGACGGCGCCGCTCACGGGCCCCGCGTGCTCGTGTTCTCGACCAATGGAATCTCCGACCCGGGGATCGACCTGGCCGGCAGCTCGCACATGCACTACTCCCCGGAGGTGGTCGTCATCAGCCTTCCCTGCACCAGCGGGGTGAGACCGGGCTGGATCGTCCACGCCCTCCGGCAGGGCTTCGACGGCGTCTTCCTCGCCGCCGACGGCGAGGAGTGCGGCTATCTCGCGGACTGCACCGCGTGCTCGTCGCGCATCGTCCAGACGGCTCAGGAGCTGATGGCCGAGCAGGGGATCGACGGGCGCAGGGTCAGGATGGCGGCGATCTGCTCGGTGTGCGCGGAGCCGTTCACCCGCCAGGTCCGTGACTTCACCGCGTCGCTGGCGGCGCTGGCCGGGTAGACGGTGATGGACGCGCAGACGGACTACGACGTGCTGGTCATCGGCAGCGGCATCGGTGGCATGGAGTCGGCGGTCAAGCTCGGTGACATGGGCTATCGCGTCCTGGTCGTCGAGAAGGAGCCGTCCATCGGAGGGAAGATGATCCTGCTCAGCAAGGTCTTCCCCACCCTGGACTGCGCCAGCTGCATCTCGACCCCCAAGATGGCGGCGACGGCCCACCACCCGCGGGTCACCGTCCTGACCCAGGCGGAGGCCACCCAGGTCCGCCCCGCCGGCGGCGGCGGTTTCCGGGCCACCGTGCGGCGCTCGGCACGCTTCGTCGACGAGGCGCTCTGCACCGGCTGCCGCGCCTGCGAGACGGCCTGCACGGTCGCGGTCCCCGACCAGTTCAACGGCGAGATGGTGTCGCGCCGTGCCGCCTACATCCCCTTCCCCCAGGCGATCCCGCAGAAGGCGCTCATCGAGCGCGCCGGGGCGTCCCCCTGCAGCCACACCTGTCCCGCCGGGGTCAAGGCCCACGGGTACGTCTCGCTGGTGCGCAGCGGCAAGCACGAGGAGGCCTTCGCCCTGGTGGCCGAGACCACTCCCCTGGTGGGGACCCTGGGCCGTGCCTGCTACGCCCCCTGCGAGGCGGAATGCACCCGCGCTCGTCTCGAGGGGCCGGTGGCGATACGCCGTCTCAAGCGCTTCGTGGCCGACACCCATTACGCGCTCCCCCCCGCCTCCCGGCCCGAGCCCCCGGTGTGGAACGGGCGGCGGGTGGCCGTCGTCGGCTCCGGCCCCGCCGGTCTCACCGCCGCCTGGCAGCTGGCCCGCGGGGGTCACCGGGTGACCGTCTTCGAGGCCGCACCGAAGGCGGGTGGGGCGCCCCGACTCGCCATCCCGTCCTACCGCCTGCCGGTCGAGGTCGTCGAGCGCGACGTCCGCAACGTGACCGAGCTCGGGGTCGAGATCATCACCGGGACGCGGGTGAACGACCTCGAGGCGCTCCGGGCCCAGGGCTTCGACGCGGTCCTGGTCGCCACCGGCACCCCGCGGCCGGCGCGCCTGCGCGTGCCCGGAGAGGACACCCTGGGCGGGGTCGTCCCCGCGCTCGACTTCCTCGGTGACATCCGGCTCGACCAGGCGCCGGACCTCCACGGCAAGACGGTGGCGGTGATCGGCGGCGGCAACGTCGCCATCGACGCGGCCCGCAGCGCGCGACGCCTGGGCGCGGCCGCCGTCCACCTCGTCTGCCTGGAGTCGCGTCCCGAGATGCCGGCATACGGGTGGGAGGTCGAGGAGGCCCTGGCCGAGGGTGTGGAGCTGCACGACGGATGGGGGATCGCGGGGTTCGGCGGCGAGGTCGCGGTGGCGTCGGTCGAGCTGAAGCGGTGCGTGTCGGTCTTCGACGCCTCCCACCGGTTCTCCCCCCGCTACGACGAGGCGGCGCGCGACACCCTCCGCTGCGACGCGGTGATCGTCGCCATCGGCATGGGCCCCGACACCGCGGCCTTCCCGGCCCTGGCCCCCGACGGGGCACGGGCGATCCAGGCCGACCCGGCCACGCTGACCACCGCTCTGCCCTGGGTCTTCGCCGCGGGTGACGCCGTGACCGGCCCGACCACCATCGCCGAGGCGGTGGGCCACGGGCGCCGCGCCGCCTTCATGATCGACCGCTGGCTGCGCGACCTCCCCCTGACCGGCTTCGAGGAGCCCCTCCCCAAGGTCGACGGCGCCGCGGTGCTCGCCCGGCAGCGGAGCCACAGTCCACGCGCCCCGCTCGCCCCGGGGCTGCGGTTGACGGGCGCCCCCACCGATTTCGCCGAGCTCGAACCGGCGCTGACCGAGGACGAGGCCCGTCAGGCCGCGGTCCGGTGCCTGGATTGTGGCGTGTGCTCCGAGTGTCACGAGTGCCTGGCCGCCTGTCCGGCGGGGGCCATCGACCTCGCCATGCGGCCCTCGGAGGTCGAGGTCGAGGTCGGGGCCGTGATCGTCTCCACCGGGTATCGCCTCTTCGCCGCCGACCTCAAGCCGGAGTACGGCTTCGGACGCTTCACGAACGTGATCACCGGGACCCAGATGGAGCGGCTGCTGGCGCCGACCCGCCCCTACAACACCGTGCTCCGGCCCGGGGACGGGAAGGTCCCGGAGCGCATTGCCTACGTCATGTGCACGGGCTCGCGCGACCAGACCGTGGGCAACCCCCTCTGCTCCAAGTTCTGCTGCATGTACTCGCTCAAGCAGAACCAGCTGCTGATGGGGGCGCTGCCGCTGGCCGACGTCACCGTCCACTACATCGACATCCGAGCCGCCGGCAAGGGGTACGACGAGTTCTACGAGCAGGCCAAGGGGATGGGCACCACCTTCATCAAGGGGCGGGTCGCCGGCATCACCGAGAAGCCGGACGGGAACCTCGTCCTGCGTTACGAGGACATCGATCACGGGGGCACGCTCGTCGAGGCCGAATACGACCTCGTCGTCCTCGCCGTGGGTGTCCAGCCGAACCCCGAGGCCGCCCGGCCCTTCCCGTCGGGAGCGCTGGGGGTGGACGAGCAGGGCTACGTCTGCGAGGTCGACGAGGACCTCAACCCGGCCGCGACCAGCATTCCCGGCGTCTTCGTGGCGGGTGCGGCCTCCGGGCCGCGGGACATCCCGGAGTCCATCCTGCACGCCGGGGCCGCGGTGGCCCAGGTTGCGGCCCACCTCGAGCGCGAGAGGGTCCCGGCGTGAGCCCGGAGCTGCGATCCCCCCAGCCCCACGGACCCGCGGCGCCCGAGCCCCCCGGACCCCCAGCGCCCGAGTCCCACGGACTCGCGGCGACCGGCCCCCGCCGCCGGATCGGCGTCTACATCTGCCACTGCGGGGGCAACATCTCCGACCACGTCGACGTGCGGCGGGTGGTCGACGCGGTGAGCGGCGAGGCCGACGTGGTGGTGGCCAGGGACGCGATGTTCACGTGCTCGGACGCGACCCAGCAGGAGATCGCCGCCGACATCGCCGAGCAGCACCTGGACGGCATGGTGGTCGCCTCCTGCTCCCCCAAGCTCCACACCTTCACCTTCCGCGGGGTGGCCCAGCGCGCCGGGCTCAACCCGTATCGCTACACGCAGGTGAACCTCCGCGAGCAGTGCTCCTGGACCCATACCGACGACCCGGAGGGGGCCACCCGCAAGGCGATCCGCCTGGTGCGGGCGGGAGTCGCCCGGACCCGGCTCGCCGAGCCGCTGGAGCCGACCGTGGTCAGGACCGTCCCCCGGGCCCTGGTCATCGGGGGTGGCGTCGCCGGGATGCGCGCGGCGATCGGGCTCGCCGAGATCGGCCTGGGCGTGCTCCTGGTCGAGCGCGAGCCCAAGCTGGGCGGGTGGGTCGCCGGCCTGGGCGCGACCTATCCCCACGACGCGCCCGGGGCCCGCCTGATCGCCCGCCTGGCTGCGGAGATCGCGAGGCATCCGGAGATCACGGTCCTCACCGGTGCCGAGGTGGTCGCCAAGTCGGGGACCTACGGCAACTACCAGGTCACGGTGCGGGCCGGCGGTGAGCCGGTCACCCACGAGGTCGGGCAGATCATCGTGACCACCGGTTTCGACAGCTACGAGCCGGCGGCCGGGGAGTTCGGCTACGGCATCCCCGGGGTGGTCACCCTCCCGGAGTTCCGGCGGCTGCTCGACCGGACCGAGGGCGAGCTGGCCCATGAGGGCCGCCCGATCCGCTCCATCGCCTACGTCTACTGCGTCGGCAGCCGCGACGGCGAGCACGCCTACTGCTCCCGCTTCTGCTGCAGCGCCGCGGTGCATGCGTCCCTGCTGGCGGCGGAGCGAGGGGCCGGGATCGAGCAGTATCACCTCTACCGCGACCTGCGCACCTATGGCAGGAACGAGCTGATGCTCACCGAGTCGCGGCGCCGGGGCTCGCTGTACCTCAAGTTCGCCGATGACGATCCGCCCACCGTCAGCCGCGAGGGGGACCGCCTGCGGGTCACCGTCCGCGATCTCCTGACCGCGGGCGAGGAGCTGACCATCGAGCCCGACCTGGTGGTCCTGGTGACCGGTGCGGTGCCGCGTGACAACCCCGCCCTCATCGGGGCGCTCAAGCTTCCGGTGGGCAGGGACGGCTTCTTCAACGAGATCCACCCCAAGCTGCGGCCGGTCGAGACGGTGGTCGACGGGGTGATGATCGCGGGCTCCTGTCAGGGACCGAAGACCATCGCCGAGAGCGTCGCGTCCGGGCTGGCCGCGGTCACCCAGGCGGCGGCGGTGCTCAAGCGCGGCGTCGCCGAGCTGGATCCCCAGGTCGCGACGGTGAGCCTCTCCGCCTGCACCGGCTGCGGGGTCTGCCTGACAGCCTGTCCCTTCGCGGCGATCTCCCTGGTGGCGGCCGGGGACACCCGGTCGGGGCTGGTTCCGGGCGGCGGGGCGAGGGTTGCCGCCGTCGACGCCGCCGGGTGCAAGGGATGCGGCGCCTGCGCGCCCGCCTGCCCGGAGAACGCGCTCGACCTCCGCGGCTACACCGACGCCCAGGTGCGATCGATGATCGACGAGCTGCTCACCGGGGTGCCGGGATGAACCGCGACATCCGTGAGGTGATCCGCGAGGAGCCGCTGATGCGCGGCCGGCTGGTGGACCTGCTGCTCCGCGACGGGCCGCTGACGGTGCCGGAGATCGCCCACCGGGCCGATCTCCCCGAGGACGAGGTGTTGGTCTGGATCATGGGGCTGCGCAAGTACGGCTTCGTGGCCGCCGAGAAGGCGGCGACCGGCGACGACTACCACCGCTATGCGGCGGTGCGGCAGCCGTGAGCGCGCTGGTCAACCCCCGCCTGCTGCGTGGCCTGGCCTCCGCGGGCAGCTTCGACGCCCAGGCCTGCATGAACTGCGGGGTGTGCACCGCGACCTGTCCCCTGGGGCTGGCCCTCATGCCGCGACTGCTCTTCCGGTACGTCGTGCTCGGCCTCGACGAGCGGGTGGCGAGGTCGAGGGACGCCATCTTCTCCTGCCTCCTCTGCAGGGCCTGCGAGGCGAGCTGCCCCAGCGGGGTCCACATCAGCGAGAACGTGCGCGAGCTGCGTCGCTGGCTGCTCACGGAGGGCTCGTGATGCCGCTCGCGCTGGTCGACGTGGTCGGCATCCTGGAGGACAACCTGCGCCGGCGCGGCTCGGTGCTGCCGATCCCCGCTCGCCGGGCCACCCGCTGGGCGCGCGACCTGGGCATTCCCCGGGGCGGTGAGACCGTGCTCTACACCGGCCAGATGTACCAGCTCATCCCGTACATCGAGAGGCTGGTGCGGCTGGAGCAGCGGATCGGCGATTCGCCGCTGGCTCGTCTCAGCGGTCTGGCTCGCCGGGCCAACCGGCTGGTCAACGGTGTGGGGCTGGTGGCGCGACCGAGCGCCGCGGAGCGGCGCGAGTACGATCGCGTCCCGGCCAACGTCGCGGGCCTGCTCCGCGGCGCTGGCGTCGACTTCGGCTACCTCTACGAGGACGACCTCTACAGCGGGGCGCTGGCCCACGACCTGGGCGCCGACGCGGCGGTCGCGGCGCACGCCCGGCGGGTCGCACGGGTCCTCCGTGAGCACGGGGTCCGGGAGCTCATCACCATCGATCCCCACACCACCACCATGCTGCGCACCGTCTACCCGCGCCTCGTCGAGGGTTTCGAGGTGCGGGTCCGGAGCTACCTCGAGGTGCTCGCGGAGCGCGGTCTGCGGGTGGACGCGCCGCTCAGCGGTGATGTGGTCATCCACGACTCCTGCGTGTACGCCCGGTATGAGGGGATCACCGAGGAGCCGCGCCGGCTGCTCGCCGCCACCGGTCTCACCGTGGGCGAGCCGGAGCACGCGCGCACCCGCACCTGGTGCTGTGGCGGCCCCGCCGAGGCGCTCTTCCCGGCAACGGCGCTGGCCGTCGCGCGGCAGCGGGTCGGGGAGCTGAGCGCGGTCGCCCCGGTCTGCGTGACCATGTGCCCGATCTGCCTGGTCAACCTGGGCAAGGCGGCCGGCGGGACACTCGGCCTCCGCGACATCTCCGACTGCCTGGTCGAGGCGGCCGGCCCGGCGGCGGGGCGGGCGAACCAGAAGGCCACCTCTGGGGCGTCGGGCTGACCGCTGGCGCCGCTCCGCGCAGCCCTTCGGGGCGAACGCCGGTTCGCGTCCGGGGGGCCGATCCCCGACGGTCGCCCGATTGCGGCGGGTCCGCCACAACCCGCCCCCCAGGGCGACTACGATGTGGGCCACGGTGCCACGGTGTGCTCCTCGACCCTCCCGCCCCCCTTCGAGGTGGGCCCGTCCCGGGACGTCCGAGAAGATGCGCTGGCGACTGATCGAACCGACTGGCCGGAGTTGAGAGATGAGCCTTCGCCCACTTGAGCTGACGCCGCTGCCCGATCTTCTCCACGGTGCCGCCCGCGCCGGTGCCGTGCGGACCCGCCGGCCCACCTACGTCGACCTGCTGCCCCCCTGCAACGCGGGCTGCCCGGCGGGCGAGAACATCCAGGCCTGGCTCGGCTTCGCCCGGGACGGGAGGCACGAGGAGGCCTGGCGCCAGCTGGTCGTCGACAACCCCTTCCCCGCCATCCACGGGCGGGTCTGCTACCACCCCTGCGAGGACGTCTGCAATCGCCAGGAGCTGGACAGCCCGGTCTCCATCCACGCGGTCGAGCGCTTCCTCGGCGACCTCGCCCTGGAGCGGGGCTGGACGTTCCCGGCGCCGCCCGCGCCCAGCGGTCGGCGGGTCCTGGTGATCGGGGCCGGGCCCAGCGGCCTCTCCGCCGCCTACCAGCTGGCCCGTCGGGGGCACCAGGTCGAGGTTCGCGACCTGAGCCCGGAGCCGGGCGGGATGATGCGCTACGGCATCCCCGCCTACCGGCTGCCGCGCGACGTGCTGGCCGCCGAGATCGCCCGGATCGAGGCGCTCGGGGTGCGCCTCGTCCTCGGTCACCGGGTCACCGACCTGGCCGCCGAGCGGGCTGAGGGCGACTTCGACGCCGTCTTCGTGGCGGTCGGCGCCCACCTCTCCAAGCACGTCGACATCCCGGCCCGGGACGCCGGTCGCATCTACGACGCGGTGTCCTTCCTCCGCGAGGTGGCCGCCGGAGGCCAGCCGGCGGTCGGGCGCCGGGTCGCCGTCTACGGCGGGGGCAACACCGCCATGGACGCGGCCCGCGTCGCCAAGCGGCTGGGCGCGAGCGACTCGCTGATCGTCTACCGGCGCAACCGGGAGCGGATGCCGGCCCACGAGGAGGAGGCCGAGGCGGCGGAGCGCGAGGGAGTGCGGATCAATTGGCTGCACACCATCACGGCGTTCGAGGGGCCGGAGCTGACCGTGGAGGTCATGGAGCTGGACGAGAAGGGGTTCCCGCAGCCCACCGGACGCTTGGAGAAGCTGGCCGCGGACACCCTCATCCTGGCGGTCGGGCAGGACGCCGACACCGAGTTCCTGCGCCGCGTGCCAGGGGTGGAGTTCAAGAGCGACGGCACGGTGCTGGTCTCCGCCTCGATGATGACCGGCTGTCCGGGCATCTTCGCCGGCGGGGACATGGTTCCCGCCGAGCGCACGGTGACGGTGGGCGTCGGCCATGGGAAGAAGGCCGCCCGGTACATCGACGGGTACCTGCTCGGGTCGGAGGCGGCGCCGGGCCTCAAGCACGAGCTGGCGAGCTTCGACCGGCTGCACCCGTGGTACTTCGCCGATGCGCTCTCCCGCGCCCAGGCGGAGCGGCCGCCGGATCAGCGGGTGGCGGACTTCGCCGAGATCGTCGCCGGCCTGACCGAGGCGGAGGCCGTCTTCGAGGCGCAGCGCTGCCTCTCCTGTGGCAACTGCTTCGAATGTGACGGCTGCCTCGGTTCGTGCCCGGAGGACGCGGTGGTGAAGCTCGGGGTGGGGCATCGATACCGGTTCGACTACGACCGCTGCACGGGCTGCGGGACCTGCTTCGAGCAGTGCCCGGTGCATGCCATCGAGATGGTCGGGGAGCCTCAGTGATGCGCACCACGATCGACGGCAACGAGGCGGCCGTATCCGCCGCCTACCGGCTCAACGAGGTCTGCTGCATCTACCCGATCACGCCGTCGTCGGCGATGGCGGAGCTCGCCGACGAGTGGGCGAGCCAGGGGAAGCCGAACGTCTGGGGCAGCGTGCCCTCGGTGATCGAGATGCAGAGCGAGGGGGGTGCGGCGGGGGCGCTGCACGGGGCGCTCCAGGGTGGGGCGCTGACCACCACCTTCACCGCCTCCCAGGGGCTCCTGCTGATGATCCCCAACATGTACAAGATCGCCGGCGAGCT
>Ga0209415_10011846_pt1 | contig 14631 bp, 16 predicted proteins | sample PeaSoiSIISIP2007_FD_187696 | JGI IMG/M metagenome (GOLD analysis project Ga0209415, IMG submission 187696) | Peat soil microbial communities from Weissenstadt, Germany - SII-SIP-2007 (SPAdes) (version 2) | ecosystem: Environmental > Terrestrial > Soil > Wetlands > Peat | place: Germany...
AAGATTGCCGTACTGTCATCCGTTACCGACACTTTACCGACGGAGGTCATTGTTTGATACTCAAGTTCTGTAGGAGTCGCAGCCCGCATCGCTCATTTATAGCAAAACAGTGAACATTTGTCTACTCGATTATCAAAAACAATGCTTTTTTTGGCTGCGTTGCAACCAGCGTCTTCTATCCCCGTCCTGAAGAGAAGGGTTTTACGGAGTAGAAGGATAAACAGACGATCTCTGTTTAAGAGGATCGTTATCCCGGGAAAACGAAAGTGTGTGTTTAGGGATTTCACTGCGGCAGGTGACGCGGAGCGGGACTTCTCAGCGTTGCTTAAAAAATGGTTTCTCCCTGGGGACGGCAGCCAGCATGATCAGCGTGAGAAACACACAGCCGTAGGAAAAAAGATCGCCATAACGGGTGTAAAAAGATTTCTTGGAACCAGGAAAAAGTTTGTGCGTTAGATAAGCTTCCGTAAAGATCCCCGAGGCTTCAAGGATCCTTCCCTGCGAATCGATAAATCCAGATATGCCCGTATTTGCCGCGCGCGCAACAGGAACGCGGTTTTCCACAGCACGGAAGACGGCCATGGAAAAGTGCTGATAGGGGGCGGCAGTTTTACCGAACCAGGCATCATTCGTGATAGTTGTCACAATGGATGCACCCTGGTCCACGAATCTCCTCACAAGATCGGGGAAAATGATTTCGTAGCAGATGACAGTGCAGAGTCTGGCTTCCTTCCGCCGGCCCGAATCGCCATAGGGAACGGCCATCACCGTGTACGTGTGACCAGTTTCAGTATCGCCGACTGACTGCGTTATCTTATCGATGAAGAAGAGGATTTTTTTGAGCGGCACGTATTCGCCGAAGGGGACAAGGTGAATCTTGCTGTATTCAGCAACAATCTGGCCCTCTCCTGATAGGAGAAATGCGGAATTTCGGCTGATGATGTGACGGTTCGGAAAAATATCATAGGTGGGGCTCCCGAAGAGGAGCGGCGTCTTGTTCTGCTTTACGAAAGTGACGAGGTCCTCCGTAAGGGGCAGGTCAATTCCGGATCTCCCGTTGAAATAGAATGGTGTGGCGGTTTCTGGCCATATGACCAGGTCAGGGCGCTGTTTAAGCGCTTCCAAGGTCAGCCTCTTGTATACGGCAATAACATCTGACTGGTACACTGGGTCCCACTTTTTGTCCTGCTCGATGTTTCCCTGCACCACGGAGATGTTGATGCCGTCAGACTGTTCCGCCGGCTGCAGATTGAAGAATCCGTATCCCAGGGTCAGTGCCAATGCGAAAATCGTGGCGGCGATTGCGGTCCAGTTTTTCCTGTCTCCCATGAATTCAGACGCGGACACATTCACCATCACTATCAGGAATGAAACGCCGTATACTCCGGTGATGTCGGCAATCTGAATAACCGGAAGCACGCTGTACTGCGTGTAGCCGAGCAAAGCCCAGGGAAAGCCGCTGAAGATGTATGTTCTAGAAAGTTCTAGGGCAGTCCAGAGAATCGGAGCCGAGATGAAGAACAGCACCGGACACCCGTTCCTGAGATGCACGGATGCGGCACCGAAGAGCGCGGGATAGATCGACAGGAAGGAGCAGAGAAGAAGTGTGATCAGTGATGCCGGAATCAGCGGAATGCCTCCATAAAAATGCATGGAGTTGGTTACCCAATAGACCGTTCCGGCGAAATAAATGATGCCTGTGATTCCGCCGAGCCAAAACCCGGTTTTTACAGTTTGTCCCCTGAGAGCAAAGAGCAACGGGATAAGGGCAAACCATGCGGCAAAATGCAGATTGAAGGTAGGGAAGGACGCAGCCAGGAACAGCCCGGAGGTAATCGCCAGCGACGTGGCACGGAGGTTCATTCTATTGCGTCGCCTTTTGCTCCTGCATCCACTTCATGAGACCTTCCTTCATGCCGTTGTTGATACTCTGGTCGGTTGTGGACAGAGAAAGAGACGTGTGATTCTGCGCCGGACGAGGTTTGTTCGCTGCGCTTTTCTGTGGTCTGGATGCTGTTTTTGCAGGTGTCGGACTGGTCGGCACCGATTGGCGTTTCTGCTCCTCCTGAACGGCAAGAGCAAGGGAAGAGACTGCATGACGATAGAGTATTTCCCGCTTCTGTCCTTCCATGACAATAACATAACTGTCGAATGCCATTACTTTTCCCGATACACGGATTTTGTTCTGGAGTGTCACCGTTACGGGGGTCTGTTCAGTAAGGTAAGCGTTTAACATCCGGTCGAGAAGATTTGTTTCCATAGAAGCCACCTCTTGATCTGAAAAAATGTTCAGGTTTACCGATTTATCGTGGTAATTGCGTGTTTATAATACAAGTGTTGCCTGCCGCCTTCCGATAGCAGAAGCGTAAAACTATCGTATCCTTCAATATGCGCTTTTATCCGTTGTCCGTTCACCAGGTAGAGTGTCAGGAGCTGGTTTTCCCTGATGGCTTTATCGAGAAACTCCTGCTGTATGTTCGGGCGGCTGGCGACGGCATCCTGCGAGGTCGATGATGGTACGGAACCACTTTGAGGCGGTTGGAACGCTGGCCGAGAAAGGACTGGTTGAGGAGCGGAAAGGTAGGAAATTTCCTGTTTGAGAAGCGTGATGAGCGCACCATTTACTTCAAGGTTGATTTCGTACCGACCGACATCATGGAGCAACCCTTCATATTCGGTTTTGTTCATCTGTCCAATACGAAGCCTGATCCCGTTTACTAATGCCTGTGACAGGAACTGCGGTTCGATGGTTTGCTTTGATTCTTCCTTCTGCACTTCCATTGAAAAAATCATATCTGAATTTATGCACTTTTGCAAGAAATATTTCTTGCCGTCATTCGAAGCATTAAGGACCATATGACGAATTGCGCCTTTTTCTTTATTGACTTTTCACGAAGTATGTCCTATTATCCAACGCTATGTATGAGCTTATGGTCGAATCAAAATTTGCTGCAGCGCATCAGCTGCGAGGGTATCAGGGTAAGTGCGAAAAGCTGCACGGACATAACTGGCGCGTAACAATAGCCGTGACTGCCGAACGTCTGGACGAAGTTGGGCTTGCTGTCGATTTTCATGTGCTCAAGAAATCACTCCGTGAAGTACTCGACCAGCTGGAACATACGTTCTTGAACGAAATCTTTCCTTTCACCCAGATCAACCCTTCCTCGGAAAACCTGGCAAAGTGGATCTACGATACTATGACGAAGAAGACAAACGACGACAACATAGAAGTCGCGAGCGTGACCGTCTGGGAGTCGGACACGGCGTCAGCGAGCTATTTCGAGTAAAACCCTTAAACTGTTCACTTCAGTTCGCAAAGTTCGCAGAGGAGGCAGGATGGACAAAAGAACTGCTGAAAAAATACTCTCCTTTGCAAATTCACACAAAGCTGATGCGTCCGAGGTTTTTCTCCGTTCTTACTCTTCGACTACCATTGAAATAAAAGATCAGAAAGTCGATGCGTTCGAACAGGCGCGGGACATTGGCGTTGGCTTGCGCGTGATTGTGCAGGGGCGGCTGGGGTTTGCCTTCACTACCGATCTTTCGGACCGCGCCCTAGCCACACTGGCCCGTGCTGCATTTACGAACGCGCAGAATACCGTTCCGGACCCGTATCACTCCATCCCTGCGAAAACAGCAGTTCCGTACCATCCCGTCGTGATCTATGATTCCGATATCGTCTCCTTGACGGAAAAGGAAAAGATCGACCGGGTAATGGCCATGGAACGCGAGGCATTCGCTGTCGACAAGCGAATCAAGCGTATCCGGAAGGCAGCCGCATCATTTTCAGATGCTGAAACACTGATCATGAACAGCCTGGGTGCGGAAGTCTCCTATAAAAGCACGGCCTGTTCATCAAGCATCGAAGTTGTTGCCGAGGATGGGGGAGAATCCCAAGCGGGCTCGGAATTCGACGTGAACCGCTTTTACCGAAAACTCGAAATCGAGGGAGTCGGCCGACGTGCTGCTCATAGGGCTCTCGACTTGCTCGGCGCAAAACACATTGTATCAGTCAAGGCGCCGGTAATCCTTGAAGCGACAGTAGCGCAGGAGTTTCTTTCGATGATGGCGAGCGGCTTCTCGGCGGAAAGCGTACAGAAAAAGAGGTCGCTTTTTATCGGCAAACTGGGATCAGATGTCGCGTCAACTGTCATCACCGTGCTCGATGACGGTTTGCGGGAGGGTGGACTCGGCACAGCCCCCTGTGACGATGAGACTGTGCCAATGCAAAGGAAAACCATCATTGACAAAGGCAGACTTTCCCTGTTTTTGTACAATACTTACACGGCGAACAAGGATAAAACCGTATCGACAGGTAATGGCATGCGCGGCGGTTTCAAAGGTCTGCCCGGCGTGGGTCTAACGAACCTCTACATCGAGCCGGGGCGGGAATCTCCTGACGCCCTGATTGCATCAATCGGCAATGGTTTGTATGTTACTGAAGTCATGGGCATGCATACCGCCAACCCTATTTCTGGTGATTTTTCAGTCGGCGCCACGGGCTTCTGGATCGAGAAGGGCAAAAAGGCCTATCCCGTGCGCGAGATTGCGATCGCCGGCAACATCCTTGACCTGATGAAGCACGTGGATGCCGTGGCGAGCGATCTCCGCTTCTCGGGCAGGATTGGCAGCCCTTCGCTCCGCATAAAGGAACTCTCGATCGGTGGGAAATGACTCGCCACATCGTAGGAGGATGCAACATCAGGGGCTTCTTCATTCCGGAATACACTTCTCCATCCTCTCCATAATGGTATAATAGAACGGCTCCCTGTCTCCTTTGTTTTTGATCCATGAAAACGGGGCAAATTCCTGGTAGATAATTGATTTATCATCAGATTTTCATCTTCCGGAGACGAATCTTATTGCCCACCAATGAGTGCCATGACATCGATATCAGACGCCATCAAGAAGGAAATCGCAAGCCTTACCCGGGAAATCAACGAGCACAATTACCGCTATTATGTCCTCGATGCCCCGGTCATTTCCGATGAGGAATATGACCGTCTCTTTAGGCGGTTGAAGGAGCTTGAAGCACGGCATCATTACATCCTCCCCGACTCGCCGACGCAGCGGGTAGGCGCCCCGCCGGTTGACAAATTTGAAAAAGTACACCACATCGAACCAATGCTCTCGCTTGATAATGCCTTCTCTCATGACGAGTTACGCGAGTTTGACCAACGGGTGAAGCGCTTTCTGAAGTCGGACCAGGAAGTGGAATACACCGTTGAGCCGAAGTATGACGGCCTTGCTATGGAACTTACCTACAAGAAAGGCCTATTTGTCAGGGCATCCACACGAGGGGATGGATATGAAGGGGAGGATGTTACGAACAACGTTCAGACCATCAGAGCCATACCGATGAAAATAGAAGGCGCTCCCGTGCCCGAGGAGATCGATATCCGCGGTGAAGTTTTCATGGACATCGAAGAATTCGAGAAGCTCAACCGGGATCGGGAAAGGGGCGAGGAAACGCCGTTTGCGAATCCCCGGAACGCCGCAGCGGGTTCTGTCCGGCAACTCGATTCATCGATTACAGAAAAAAGAAAGCTCCATATGGCTTGTTACGGAGTCGGGGCCGTGACGGGGATCGAGTTCAAGAGCCAGCAGGATTTCATCGCATGGCTTAAGAAGGCCCATTTCCCGACACCGTTCGTATTCGATATTGCTGCCGGCATTGAGAAGGCCATAGAGTCGATCCGGAAAATTGAGGAGCAAAGACCGGATTTTCCTTTCGAAGCTGACGGAGCGGTCGTGAAGGTGAATGACGCCCGACTCCAGAAAATGCTTGGTTACAAGACACGGGAACCGCGCTGGGCCATTGCGTACAAGTTCCCGGCGCATCAGGGGACTACGGTCATCGAAAATATCATTGCCAGCGTCGGAAGGACCGGCGCTATCACGCCGGTGGCGATATTGAAATCCGTGCGCATCGGCGGTGTGATGGTATCACGCTCAACGCTGCATAACTGGGACGAGATAGAACGCAAGGATATGCGCATTGGTGATACGGTGATCGTGGAGCGGGCTGGTGACGTGATCCCTCATGTGGTCATGGTCATCAAGGAAAAGCGGAAAGGCATGGAAGCAAAATGCGCACCACCACGACAATGTCCGGTGTGCGGTTCACAGGTCGTGCGGGAGGAAGGCGAGGTCGCGTACCGGTGTATCAATTTAAACTGCGAAGCGCAGGTTTTAGAGCGGATCATGCATTATGCATCACGCGGTGCAATGGACATCGAGGGGCTCGGTGAAAAGAATGTTGAGCTTCTGTTTAATCACGGCCTCATCAAGCATTTTGTGGACCTATATAAACTCGAAAAGGCGCAATTACTGAATCTCCCACGTTTTGCCGAAAAATCCGCCCAGAACCTGATCGGGGCCATCGAGAAGAGCAAAGAGACCACACTTTCCCGGTTTCTCTATGCCCTCGGAATTCTCCATGTCGGCGAGTATGCGGCCAAACAGCTGGCAAAGAACTTTAAAAACCTCGAAGAATTATATAAGGTCTCCCCGGAGTGTATTATGAACATTAAGCAGATGGGGGAGAAGCTCGCTAAATCTATTTCCGGATTTTTCAGCGAAAAGGAAAATCTTCGAACATTTGATACGCTGAAAAAACTTGGTATTACCATCTCGAATCCCGATTACGAGGCAAGCCGCTTGAAAGAGAAGGGACCGCTTGACGGGCTTATCTTTGTCGTAACAGGGACGCTATCACGTCCAAGAACCGAGATTGAGGAACTCATCGAAGATCTTGGCGGCCACGCCGCTGGAGCAGTGTCGAAAAAAACGACCTATGTCCTTGCCGGCGAAGAAGCTGGCAGTAAGCTGGAGAAGGCGAAGAAACTCGGTGTCAAAGTAATCAATGAGAAAGAATTCAATAAACTGACCGAACAATATGAATAAAGATTTTTTATGAAACTCGGATTCCATGTTTCCATCTCTGGCGGTTTCTCTCTATCTGTCCAGCGTGCCTTCGAACTAGGCTGCACCTGCATGCAGATATTCAGCCGCAATCCCCGCGGTTGGACTGTCAAGCCTCTTGATCAGAACGATATCGCCGAGTTTAGGAAACTTCGGGAGCAATGGAACGTCGGGCCCGTTTTCGTGCACACGAACTATCTCATTAACCTCGCTTCACAAAAACCCGATTTATATGAAAAATCGATTGAACAGCTGGTGATTGACCTCGAACGTACCGAGCAGTTGGGTGCAGAATACCTGGTCACCCATCTCGGCTCTGCAAGCGGCAAGGATGCGGCATGGATGATCGAGCGCGTGTCGTCGGCATTGAATATGGCCATGAGGCTTCATCCACCGGAAGCGACGATTCTCCTGGAAAACACGGCAGGTGAAAAAGGTGATATCGGTTACAAGCTTGAACAGGTTCAGGAAGTAATTGCGCGTCTCGAAGATGCAGGGAACATCGGTGTCTGTTACGACACCTGCCACGGTTTTGCGGCCGGATATGATATCCGGACGAAGAAGGATGTCGACGCCCTTGCAAGGAAGATCGAAGCGACCGTGGGATTGAAAAAATTGAAAGGCATGCACTTGAACGATTGTCTCCGCGAGTTCGGTTCCCACGTCGATCGTCACTGGCATATCGGAGAAGGTAAGGTTGGCCTCGACGGTTTTAAAATCCTGCTGAATCATCCGGCATTCAGGGATGTGCCGAAGATCATGGAAACACCAAAAGAATCGGAAGAGGACGATCCAAGAAACATGAAAACAGTGAAGTTGCTTATCAGTGGGTAATAATAGGCCTGTAACATGAAGATAAGAACTACCGGCGTCGATGATTTCAGAGCCGTTTTAATATTGCCGAAACAGTTTTGGCTGGGCAAGGGGCTCGATAAGGGAGCTTCGCAGGTAGTTTCCGTGCGCACCTCAAATCGCCAATGCCCTTTGTCTTTGCGCGGCGTCGAAAGAAAGTGGGGGGTGTTCGCTGGTCGTCTAGAATATTTTGTGGCAGGCGAGGTTAACTGGCTAACTCCTCGAAATGGTGGTTGATAAACCGTGCCGGTCGCATGAAATCGGCTCGGCAAAATCGAGAGCAGCCGTTGATCATGCACGTCCGAAAGATGCAGACGTCCTGGATAAGGGCTTGAACCAGGAGATGGCACATCGGTTCCATGGAAAAAAAGCTTCGCAAAAAAGGGTGTTTATTACGAAGGGATTGTGAGGTATTATTTGAGGAAGAGCAATGAAGACTAACATTCTCATCATGATCATAACAATCTTCCTGACTGCCACCGCACACGCCGGCGATGATGATATCTGGGGGTTGTGGAACAACCAGGAAAAGGACGCACGGATTGAGATATACCATTGCGGCGAGAAATATTGCGGCAAGATCTTTTCGCTAAAAGAACCGAACTATCCCGAAGGATCCAAAGAGGGGGTGCCTGGTACCCCGAAGCTCGATCATAATAACCCTGATCCAGCCCTCAGGCAAACACCGATCATCGGGCTCAAGATCATGCATGATTTTGTCTATGATGGCGATAATAAATGGTTATCTGGAAAAGTCTACGACCCGGAGAATGGAAAAACTTACAGCGGCAAGATGATGCTGGTCTCGCCAAATCAGCTCAAACTGCGCGGTTTTATTGGCATATCGCTCATTGGCAGAACAGTCATCTGGACGAGGTAGGATAATAATTTAGAGTTCTGCGTTCACAAAAATGCACAGCATATGGTTGAAGGGATGAATAAGTCGATGCAATCCAGATTGAATCAGGCGCGGGAGTCTTTGGATGAAGCCAAAGACTTGTTAGTGCGGGATGCTGACGTGAATTTTGTGATGAATAGCCTGTATTACGCTTTCTTATACGCTCTCTGGGGATTGCTGGAGTTGCAGGGGATATCAGCACCAGCGCATAGCAAGGCTATTTCACTCTTCGAGCAGGAGTTCGTATTGACCGGAAAGATCGAGGAAAGGTTTCACGACGCACTCCGAGAAGCTTTTGATCTTCGGCCGGCTTGCGACTGCGAAGGTAAAAGGAAGGCAACGGTGGAAGACGTAGAGCAATTATTGCCGGTTGCCGATGAGTTTCTCGATACAGTCGGTCGATTCGTCGGATAGAGTTGTTTGCATGTGCCAGCAAGCCAGCGCTGGGCAGAGAGACGGCTTGTCCCCGAACGGCGCATTTCAGTGATTTTTGTCCAAATTACCTTCTGGATTTTTCCCCCTGCCTCTGGTATATTAAACAATCCCTCAGTTTGTTACTGGATTGCCCCTCGGGTCGAATTATGAATGTGGTGGAACAGAAAATTAAGAAGATCTCGGCGCGGCGCTATAATGCCTTCGGGCAGCATATGAAGGCCCTGTATGGCCTGCCCGTCTATAAGGTGAATGTGGATGCGGGGTTCACCTGCCCGAATCGTGACGGTTCAATCGCCATGGGGGGGTGCATTTATTGCAATAACGACAGTTTCAGGCCCTCCGCATGTTCCAGCACAGTGTCCCTGCGCGTCCAAATCGGCAATGGAATACCTTATCTTCGTTCCCGCTACGGCGCTGAGAAGTTTATCGTGTACTTTCAACCATACACGAATACCTACGCATCCGTCGACATCCTGGAACGGCTCTACCGTGAAGCGCTTGATAACCCCGGCGTGGTAGGACTGGCCATTGGCACCCGCCCGGATTGCGTGGACGAAGAAAAGATTGCACTTCTAGAGTCACTTGCAAAGGATTCCTTTATTCTTGTGGAGTACGGGCTTCAGTCCATTTATGACCGGACACTCAAGTTCATTAACCGGGGCCATGATTTCGCCTGTTTCCGGAACGCTCTGGCAATGACCGCGAGCCGGGGCATCAGGGTCGGAGCTCATCTTATCTTGGGGTTTCCGACGGAAACGCGATCAGAAATGCTGGCCATGGCAGACGAGCTGTCAACGCTGCCGATAGAATTTCTGAAGATCCATCAGCTGCAGGTCGTGCGGGACACTGCACTGGCGAAGCTATATTTATCAAAACCTTTTCCGACATTCGGATATCAGGAGTATATAGCAATGCTTGCCGATTTTATTGAACGGCTGGATCCGAGGATCGTTCTCCAGCGTCTTTTCGCAGCCGCACCTGACGATATCTTGATAGCGCCTATATGGAACAGGACACGTAACGAATTCCTGAACGATCTAGATGCTTACCTGGAGAGCTGCGGGAGTTATCAAGGGAAATGTCGCTCTCAGGGTGCTGAATCGTGATTTTCGCAAAGAGAGGATGGCACGTTTGCAAGAAGTCGTCTTTTCCGCTTAACCGGCTTTCTTCATGACCATCAAAAATGATTTATTGAACCGGTACCGTGACAATGCCGGTTTTTTCCTCGTCCAATCTTCTATTCAATGAAGGTGATGTTATGATTGATCTCCATACACATTCTCTGTTTAGCGACGGTGTACTGGTACCGTCGGAACTGGTTCGGCGCGCCATCATGAAAGGATACGAAGTCATCGCGATCACTGACCATGCCGATGCCTCGAATCTTGATTTCACTATCCCCCGCGTCGCTGCGGCCTGCAAAATCCTGAGCAAACAATGGAAGATCGTTGCCCTTCCCGGCATCGAGCTTACGCATATTCCGCCGGAAACATTCGGCGATCTGACCGAACGGGCCCGTTCGCTCGGCGCGGCGATTGTTGTTGCGCACGGTGAGACACTGGTTGAACCCGTTCATCCAGGGACGAACCGCGCTGCGATCGAGGCGAGGGTGGACATTCTTGCCCATCCGGGCCTCATCACGAAGGAAGAGGCGTCGCTGGCTGCCCGCAACGGCGTACACCTTGAGATATCTTCGCGGAAAGGCCATAGCCTGTCGAATGGCCACGTGGCCAAGATCGCTGCAGAAACAGGAGCGAAACTCGTGATGGACACGGATACCCATGAGCCAGGCGATCTCATCACCGACGAGTTTGCTCACACCATACTGCTTGGCGCTGGGCTGAACGATGAACGGATAAACGTTGTTCTGCGAAACTCGCGGGAACTGGCTGCCCGAGCGAGTGCCGCGATCGGGAAGTAATAGAATGATCGTTTGATGAGGAGCCGCCGAGTGCACATTACGTAGGGAAAAGATAAAATCATAATTCTACGCAGAGGGGGAAATTGTAAAGATGGCGAAAATAAAAAAGAGGGGAGACGCGTCCCCTGCACAACCTGAACAGGAAATCATGACGCTGGCGCGCAAGAGTTCCGCCTTCATTGCGAAGTATCGCCGACTGTTCACCGTCGCTACAGCCGTCGTAGCCACGCTTCTGGTGTTTATGGCGGGATTCGCGTTAGTGAAATCTTACCAGGAACAGCAAGCCTCGCCGCTGGCGGCTGCCGCTTACAGTTATTACAATCCCGAGAATGGTGCGATTGCCGACTACGGAAGAGCTCTGGAGCTTTTCCGTAATGTACAGCAAAGGTATCCTAACACGGTGAGCGGGGCAATCGCCCAGTACTATATCGGAAACTGCCTGGTAAATTTGGGACGGCCCGAAGAGGCGCTGAAAGAATACGACGCATTCATTAAACAATATTCGGGCAAAAGGATTCTTGCTGGCTTTGTTTACCAGCGGATGGGCTATGTGTACGAGGGGATGGCCAAGCCTGATGAAGCCCGGAAATATTTCGAGCAGGCGGAAGCGTTATTGGGCACGGGCGTTGCCACGGTCGAGCTTGCCAAACTGTATGAATTGGCAGGGAATCAGCCGGAGGCGGAGAAAAAATATAAAGAGGTATTTGAGAAGCTTATGGGTACGAACTGGGCCATGGAGGCCTCCAGCAAAGTACAAAAGATTGCTCCGATGCCGACACCGTCATCAGACCAAAGGGGAAAGTAGTTGAGATCGCAGTCCCGGTAATGTCATGTTATCGGGATCGCCACTCATTCGTTGTCAGCTCCTAGCCAAGCGTTTGAGAATATAACGGATCAATAAATCCATCTTTAAACCCAACGTCATTTGCAGAAGACTCCTTCTGAATCATTTAACGTCCCACCTTATCATCTGCGCCGTAAGACCCATCTCTTCAGGTCTGTGAGGATGTCACGCCAAAGCATTCTATTGTGGCATATTAATGCAAAAAGTATAGAACAACGCAACATCAGGCAGGGCCAACATGTGCGAGCCGAACGAAAGAACATTTGCCGAATATATTTGATCCCGACTTTACGTGGAAAAAATAAAAGATCGGACAGGGCATCACAACAACCTGGTCCATGATAAAAAACATGGCGGCCATATCATTGCAGGATCGGTTTTGGGTGATGGTACTATCTTCGGCATCTATTTGCACACATCCAGAACAGTTGAGTTAACAAAGACGAACGTTTCTTCATGGGTGTCGGAAAATACAGCTCGTGGATGATCGGGAAAAACTGTGGAGCACAACAGGAGAGGTCCTCCCGCGATTAGGTTATACTGTAGAATTCGTATACGATGGTTTGTGTGTGATTGAACTCTTCCGGCATGTTGACCTGAACGAGGAACCCCTTGATGCCGTGATCATGGACCTCGCTGTGTCGGGCGGAATGGCAGGAAAGGAGGCACTGGTCAGAATTCTTGATGTAGATCCGTACTTGAACGCGATTGTGTCAAGTGGGTATTCAAACGCTCCGATCATGGCTGACTACCAAGCATACGGGTTCAAATTATGGTGACAAAGTCCTTTCGTCTCGTGATCTTGGGGAGACACTCCGTGAGCTGCTGCATGGACATGGCTTGAAGTCCTTCCGTAATAACTGATCTTCCTTTGTCTGTCATGATGGTTCTCGGCACTGGTAATGTAAAAAAAAAAGAGGGACGGGATTTTCCCCGGCCCTCGCTGTTTGATTATCCGTTGTCTCACTCAAATCTGATCAACACCCACAACAAGTTTGATTTTCTGCCCCGCCCTTACCGTCCTGATTCCCTTGTTCCATTCCTTGATGTCCGCAACGGTCACATTATGTTTTCTGGCGATTTTGATGAGTGTCTCGCCACGACGCACGCGGTAGACTATCTGCTGTTGCCTGCTATCCTGATCGGGCGTCAGATAGGTTGTATCCTGCGCCTTTCCGTTCAGGTCGATAGGAATAAGGAGATGCTTACCCGGCGTAATGCGGTTCCGTTTAAGCCCGTTGATATCCCGGATGGCTTCAGGCGTGGTATTGTACCGTTTTGCGAGACCGGAAAGGGTTTCACCCCTTCCGACCTCATGGCGTTCCCATTTGATCTTTTGCTCTGGAGGAGCAGCCGCATAATTCGCGAGGAAGACTTCTTTCTTCCCAGCCGGGATCCTGAGGACATATTTATCGAAGTGCGGAGGTGTCACCCAGCGTCTCAGTTCGGGATTCAATTCCTTGATTTCTTCATATGTGCACTCCGCGCAACGGGCGATGAGACGGAGGTCGGCGCTTTCCTCGATCGTGATTTCATCGAAATTGAACGGTTCATAGTTGGTGACCGTGAAACCATAGGATTCGGGGTTTTTTGCAATGATTGTCGCGGCCATGTACTTAGGCACATAATTTTTTGTTTCTTTCCGGATGTAGCGTGAGGCTTTGAGATCCCAGAAATCGTCGGACCGTGTCCTGAGAACGGCGCGCTGAACCTTGCCCGCTCCAGCGTTGTACGAGGCAAGCGCGAGCGGCCACGAGCCGAAGAGATTATGCAAATCCTTCAGATGTTCGGCTGCAGCATATGTTGATTTGATGGGATCCTTGCGCTCGTCAATCCACCAATCTATTTTCAGACCGTAGAGTTTTCCGGTTGCTGGCATGAACTGCCAGGGACCGACAGCCTTTGCCCATGACACGGCGTAGGGATTGAAACCGCTTTCGATCATGGCGACATAGACGAGATCCTCGGGCAGGTTCTTCTCGCGGAAAATATTCTTCATCACGGGGATATAGCGCGCGGAACGGTCAAGCCAGCGCTGAAACACTTCCCGTCCCCTTGTTTTGAAGTATTCGAGGTGGTTCTCCACGCTGTCGTTGAGCATCAAGGGGATCAGGTAGGGCGTTTCCTCGGGAATATTATCTTCGGATTCGTCGAGCTGTGCAACGTCTTCCGAAGGTGGTTTTAACTGGGTGGGAATGCCTGGAGCCACGGCCTGATTCGGCTGCGGCAGGGGATCTGCAGTGACAGGCGTGAAGTGGAGTACAAATATAAGTATAAAAACCAATAAAATGAATGACTTGCTAAGATTCATCATCCCTCCTCATTTAGTATTAAGATTAACTTATTCACGCCAGTTTGTCAAGAAGTAAACCCGCCCTTATCAGCAGTTTTTTATCTCTCTCTTCTTATCGGTTTTTTCCAGAATATTCTTTAATGAGTGTCACTACCCTAGAGCATTAATGCATCATTGAGTCTCTTGTAATTCAGGAGATAGTTCTGTATTATTGCTCTATGATTTATGCCCATTTAAACGAGGTGTTTGCGTCAATCCAGGGTGAGGGGGTGCGTGTCGGAGAGCGTCATATCTTTGTCCGCTTTCAGGGTTGCAACATGAGGTGTTGTTTTTGTGACACTCCGGCTTCGATCGCTGCTGTCGACAATCCCGTTGGACAGGTATTATGCAGCATCCAGGTTTCACGTGAATTGCCCGGTGCCCGTGAACATATTCCCTCTCCTGTTTCAGTTTATCGGCTCCCC
>Ga0209415_10011847_pt1 | contig 14630 bp, 10 predicted proteins | sample PeaSoiSIISIP2007_FD_187696 | JGI IMG/M metagenome (GOLD analysis project Ga0209415, IMG submission 187696) | Peat soil microbial communities from Weissenstadt, Germany - SII-SIP-2007 (SPAdes) (version 2) | ecosystem: Environmental > Terrestrial > Soil > Wetlands > Peat | place: Germany...
CGGATCCACCACATGGCGTAGGTGGAGAACTTGTAGCCCTTGGTGTAGTCGAACTTCTCGACCGCCCTGATCAGGCCTAGGTTGCCCTCCTGCACCACGTCGAGCAGGGACAGGCCGCGGTCGCTGTACTTCTTCGCGACGGAGACGACCAGCCGCAGGTTGGCCTCGAGCATGTGCGCCTTGGCCCGGCGGCCGTCAGCGGCCACCGCCTCAAGGTCCTCGCGGAACTGCGGGGACAGGCCGGACTCGGTCTCGAGCCTGTGCTCGGCGAACAGGCCAGCCTCGATCCGCTTGGCCAGGTCGACCTCCTGCTCGGCGGTGAGCAGGCTGGTCCGGCCGATCGACTTGAGGTAGGTGTGCACCGAGTCGCCCATGACCGAGGTCTGGTCGTCCAGGTCGACCTCGGCCGGCACGTCATCGTCGCTGGCCTGCGCGGCGGCCATGACAGCGCGGGGAGCGGCCGCGGCCCTGGTGCGCTTGCGGCTGGCCGGCGCGGCTTGGGTCAGCTCGACGTCGGCAGGTTCGATGCCGGTCTGCCCAGGGTCGGCCAGGACGATCGCGGCGAGATCGGCGTCGCCAAGATCGGCGTCGTCGACATGCGCCATAGCGAGATCCTGGCCACCGAGGTCGATCTCGGCGAGCTCCAGCTCGGCGTGGGTCACTTCGGCAAGCTCCACTTCGGAAGGTTCGCGGTCGGCGGGTCCAGGTCCGCCTGGCGTGGCCGGCTGTGTCGCGGCGGGGCCGGCGGCCGGCTGCTCATGACCAAGCTGCACGCCTTCCTCGGCAAGCTCGCGCAAGATCGAGCGGGCCTCGGTCGGGGAGATGCGCGCCTGGTCGAACGCTGTCCGCAGCTCAGGCAGCAGCAGGTACCCCTGGCGGCGTCCGAGCCGGATCAGCTCATCGACGTGCTTGGTCATAGCCTCGTCGTCGCGTCGGCCGGCGAGTGCGCTAGCAGTCCTCGGCATCAGACACCTCCCTTCGTGGCGCGCATCGGCATGCGCTGTCGCGGTACCGGCCGGTGCATCTGGTAGTCGGCAAAACTTGCGGTCCTTGGTATCGTTCATTGCGGGCGCTACGTATAACGCGCAACGGGCCTGTTTGTTTCCCGCGCGGCGGTAGCGTGCCGAAAAACCTGTGTCCGGCCGCGGATCGCGGCCAGACTCCGCCACAAGTACCGTACCGCGCCTGTTAGGGACGAGGCGAATCGACCGAGCCGGCTGACTGGGCAGCCTGCCGCAGTCGCTGCCGGTCAGGCTTGCCCGAGGGCAGCATCGGGATCTCGGCCACCAGCAGCAGGGCCTGCGGCGCCGCGTAACGGGGCAGGCTGGCCCTGACATGCTCCCTGATCCGCCGCAGGCTGGGCGGCCTGGCCGGATCGGCCGGGATCACCAGCGCCGTGACCCGCTCGCCCCAGTGCGGGTCGGGCGTTCCCACCACGACCGCCTCGCGCACCCCGGCGCAGCCGCGCAGGGCGTGCTCGACCTCGGCCGCGACGATCTTCTCGCCACCGGAGTTGATCACGTCGTCCGCCCGGCCGCGGATCGTCAGGCGCCCGTCCGCGCCGATTCCGCCCAGGTCGGACGTGACGAACCAGCCCCCGTCGAGTGCCGCCGCGGTCAGCGCTGGCGCCAGCCGGTAGCCGGCGAACAGCACCGGCCCGCTGATCCTGATCCGGTGATCAGGACCGGCCGCGACCTGCACCCCGTCCAGCGGCAGGCCATCGTACACGCAGCCGCCGCAGGTCTCCGTCATGCCGTAGCTGGTGACCACCCGGCCGCCAGCTGCGGCGGCCTCGTCGAGCATGCCGGGCGGGATCGCCGCGCCGCCCAGCAGGATGGCGCCGAATGCAGCCAGCGGCGCACCGGCGTCGAGAAGCCGGCGCAATTGCGTGGGCACCAGGGACACGTAGCCGCACCCGTCCCAGGCATCCCGCATCTCGATGCTGGCCGGCCTCACCGGGGTGGTGCCGCTCACCAGCGAGCGGACGAGCACGCCGAGGCCGGAGATGTGGTGGGTCGGCAGCACGCACAGCCAGCGGTCCCCATGATCGGCCCCCAGGCGAGCCAGCGAGGCACGGGCCGACGCCAGAAGCGCGGTCGCCGTCAGCTCGGCCCCTTTCGGCCTGCCGGTCGAGCCCGACGTCGGCAGGACGACGGCGACATCGTCCGCGACGCCAGGACTGGCTGCGGCGTCCCGATCGGGGAGAGATATTCGTTGCCGGTCCTGGGCAGTTTCGATCGATGCCGGCCCGAAAGCCGTCAGCAGCTCGTCCAGCCTCGCCCTCGGCAGGGACGGATCGAGCGGCAGGATGGCGGGCCCGGTGCCGTCGAGCGCCGCGGCCAGCACCTCGAGCAGCCGCCCGCCGGCCGACTCGGGCGGCAGCAGGACCGCGTGCAGCGGCCGGTTGGTCACGGTCGTAAGGTTAATCGGCAGATCAGGCAGACGGCGCGAAGGGGGAGATGTGATCGACTGGCAGTCGTCAGGTCCGGCTCCAGGGCAGGAGTACTCCGACATCATCTACTCCACCGCCGAGGGCATCGCCAAGATCACGATCAACCGGCCCGAGGTGCGGAACGCGTTCCGGCCGACCACCCTGTTCGAGCTTCAGCATGCTTTCAATGCCGCCAGGGACGATCCGCGGATCGGCGTGATCATCTTGACCGGCGCGGGCGACCAGGCGTTCTGCTCCGGCGGCGATCAGCGGGTCCGCGGTGACGACGGCTACATCGACGATCATGGCGTCGGCCGCCTGAACGTGCTCGACCTCCAGGTTCAGATCAGGCGCACGCCCAAGCCGGTGATCGCGATGGTGGCCGGATACGCGATCGGCGGCGGGCACGTGCTGCACGTCTGCTGCGATCTCACCATCGCGGCCGACAACGCCGTGTTCGGGCAGACCGGCCCGCGGGTCGGCTCGTTCGACGCGGGTTACGGCTCCTCGCTGCTTGCCGCCACCGTCGGCCTGAAGAAGGCACGCGAGATCTGGTACCTGTGCCGCCAGTACAGCGCCGCCGAGGCGCTCGAGATGGGCCTGGTCAACGCGGTGGTTCCGGTGGAGAAGCTGGAGGCGGAGACCGTGTCGTGGGCGCGGGAGCTGCTGGCCAAGTCGCCGCTGGCGCTGCGGATGCTCAAGGGAGCGCTGAACGCGGTGACCGATGGCGCGGCCGGCCTGCAGCAGTTCGCCGGCGACGCGACGCTGCTGTACTACATGAGCGAAGAGGCGCAGGAGGGCCGCGACGCCTACGTCCAGCGGCGTGCTCCGGACTTCGCCAAGTTCCCGCGCCGCCCGTGACCCAGTCAGGCCCGGCGCGGTCCGGCCCGGCGCGGTCTGGCCCGGCGCAGCGGGAGCTCCTCGACGGGTTGCTGCCGACGCTCCGGGCCTACGCGATCCCGCTGCACAACCGGTTCCGCGGCATCACCGTGCGCGAGGGCGCGCTCCTGCTCGGGCCGGCCGGCTGGGGCGAGTTCTCGCCGTTCGCCGAGTACGGCCCGGTGCAGAGCGCCAGGTGGCTGGCGAGCGCGATCGAGTCGGCCGCGGCCGGCTGGCCGGAGCCGGTGCGGCGGACGGTCGGCGTCAACGTCACCGTGCCGGCCGTCGGACCCGAGCTTGCCCGTCAGATCGTCGAACGCTCGGCCTGCCGCACCGCGAAGGTGAAGGTCGCCGAGCCGGGACAGGCTCCGGCGCAGGACATCGACCGGGTCGCGGCCGTGCGCGACGCGCTCGGTCCCGGCGGCCGGATCAGGGTGGACGCCAACGGAGCATGGGACGTCGATCAGGCAGCGCGGATGCTTCGCGATCTCGCCGAGTTCGGGCTGGAATACGCCGAGCAACCGTGCGCGACCCTGGCCGAGCTGGCGAGCCTGCGCCGGCTTGTCGATGTCCCGCTGGCCGCCGACGAGTCGATCCGCAAGGCGTCCGATCCGGCGGCGGTCCGCGCGGCCGGCGCCGCCGACATCGTGGTGCTCAAGGTTGCGCCGCTCGGCGGGGTCCGGGCGGCGCTGCGAGTCGCCGCCGGATGCGGGCTGCCCGTGGTGGTGTCGAGCGCGGTGGAGAGCTCGGTCGGACTGGCGGCGGGCGTCGCGCTCGCGGCGGCGCTGCCCGAGCTTGACTACGACTGCGGGCTGGCGACGATGAGCCTGCTCACCGGGGACGTCACGGCCGACCCGCTGGTGCCTGCCGAGGGCGTGCTGCCGCTGCGCCCGGTTGTCGTTGATCCGGAACGGCTCGCACGCTGGGAATGTGATCCGCAGCCGTGGCGCGAACGGGCGCTGGCCGCCGCGGAGTTCCTCGCATGATGTCGCCGGATCGGGTGCGGAGCGCCGGGGCGTGAACCCGTCAACGGCGCTGGCCACCGTGGTTGTCGATGAGCTGATCAGGTGCGGGCTGCGTGAGGCCGTGCTCGCTCCGGGTTCGCGCAGCGCGCCGCTCGCGCTCGAGCTTTACCGCCGGGCGCAGGCCGGTGACCTGCGGCTGCATGTGCGGCTTGACGAGCGGAGCGCGGCCTTCACCGCGCTCGGGCTGGCCAAGGCGAGCCGCTGCCCGGTAGCCGTCGTGTGCACGTCGGGCACGGCGGCCGCGCACTTTCACGCGGCGGTGATCGAGGCCGACGAGGCCGGCCTCCCGCTGATCGCGCTGACCGCCGACCGGCCGCCTGAGCTGCGCGGGACGGGCGCCAACCAGACGATCGACCAGCTGAAGCTGTACGGCTCGTCGGTGCGCTGGTTCTGCGAGGTCGGAGTGCCCGAGCAGCGTGCCGGGATGGCCGGCTACTGGCGGTCGGCGGCGGGCCGGGCCTGGGGCCTGGCGGCCGGGTCGGCCGGCGGCGCGCCTGGCCCGGTGCACCTGAACCTGGCTCTCCGTGAGCCGCTGGTGCCGGACGTGGCTGACGTGGCTGACGTGGCTGACGGGGTTGTTAGCGCGCATCTGGCTGCGGGGGAGGACCAGTCGGCTAGCTCGGTCGGTCAGGCTGAACCCGGACCGGTGAGCCCGGCGGCGGCCAGGCGGCCGGGCCGAACATCGGGACCTGGCAGACCGGTAGTTCCGCCCGATGGCTGGCCGGATGAGCTCGCCGGGCGGCCGGGCGGGAGTCCGTGGACCCGGTTCGGCACGAGCGCCGAGCTGGCGTGGACCGAGCGCGGGCTGATCGTCTGCGGTGACGGTGACTACGATCCCGGGCCGCTGCTCGAGCTGGCCGCGGAGGCCGGCTGGCCGGTGCTGGCCGAGCCGTCCTCGGGTGCGCGCAGCGGGCCGAACGCGCTGCCGGCCTACCAGTACCTGCTGGCCGCGCCCGGTTTCGTGGCAGCGCACCGGCCCGACGTGATCGTGTCGGCCGGCCGGCCAGGCCTGTCCCGAGGTCAGCTCGCGCTGCTGCGAGCCGGCCGGGCGGCGCGTCATCTGGTGATCGCGCAGGGTCCGGGCCGGTGGGCCGATCCGGCCAGGACGGCCACCGATGTGGTGGCAGCGGTCCGCCTGGCGGCGCCAGCCGGTCCGGCCGCCAGTCGGCCTGCTGCCGCGGCGCCTGCTGCCGTGGCGGGACCGCCAGCCGCCGGCGGCCCGCCGGCTGGGCCGGCGCCAGTCGGCTGGCTAGCGGAGTGGCTGCGTGCCGACCAGGCGGCCCGCAGCGCCGTGGACGCGATCCTGGACGCCGAGGAGATGCTGAGCGAACCCCGGCTCGCCCGCGATCTGGCCGCCGGGCTGCCCGACGGCGCGATGCTCTGGGCCGCGTCAAGCCTGCCGATCAGGGACCTCGACCAGCAGCTGGCCCCGCGGACCGGCCTGCGGATCCTGGCCAGCAGGGGCGCCAGCGGGATCGACGGGCTGGTCTCCTCAGCGATCGGGGCGGCGCTGGCGCATCAGGCCAGCGGTGGCGGCCCGGCGGTCGCGCTGCTCGGCGACCTGGCCCTGCTGCACGACGCGGCCGGCCTGATCCTCGGCCCGGACGAGCCCCGGCCCGACCTGTGCCTGATCGTCGTCAACAACGACGGCGGGGGAATCTTCTCGCTGCTGGAGCAGGCGGCGATCCCTGGTCCGTTCGAGCGGGTCTTCGGCACCCCGCACGGCACCCGGCTCGGGGAGCTCGCGGCGGCGGCCGGACTGCCGTTCCGGCGACTCGAGCGGCCAGCCGACCTGGCCCGCGAGCTGTCGGCGCTGGCCGGGCGGACGGCGGGCACGGGGGCAGGCCAGGCGCCCGGCGTGCGGCTTGTCGAGCTGCGGACGGATCGTGCCGATCAGGCCGCGCTGCGGACGCGACTGGCGCAAGCGGCGGTCAGCGCGCTGGCCACGACGCTGAGCGGCCAGGATCAGGCACCTCGGTGACCGGCAGCTAGATCAGTCCTGCCCGGTCAGGGCGCATGATCCGGGTGACCGCTCGCCGCGTCGTCGGGTGATCATGCCGCACAGCAATCGCCCCGGCCAGGCCTCGCGGTGGGCGAGGCCTGGCCGGGGCGGATTGCCGTGCTCAGCTGATGCGGACCCGAGGGTCGAGCACCGCGTAGGACATGTCAACGAGCAGGTTGGCCACCACGACGAAGATGGAGGCCAGGATGACGAAGCCGATGACGACCGGCTGGTCACCCTCCGTGATCGCGGTCACCACGTGCTGGCCCAGGCCCTGGAGCCCGAACACCTGCTCCACCACGATGACGCCGCCGAGCAGGGCACCGACGTCGATGCCTAGCTGGGAGACGACCGGGGTGAGCGCTGACCGCAGCGCGTGCCGGTAGAGCACGCGCCGCTCGGACAGTCCCTTGGACCGCGCGGTCCTGATGTAGTCCTCACCGAGGGTGTCGAGCAGCGAGCCGCGGGACAGCCGGGTATAGACGGCGGCCTGGACGACGGCCAGGGTGACCCAGGGCAGGATCATGCTCCCTGCCCAGGCGACGGGGCCAGCGGTGAGCGGCGAGTAGCCGGTCTGAACCCAGCTGATGCCGTGATCGTTGAGCTGGACGAAGACGGTGATGATCAGCAGTTCGCCGACCACGAACGTCGGCGCCGAGAGGCCGGCCAGCACGCCCACGGTGGCGAAGCGGTCGAACAGGCTGCGGGCCCTCGTCGCGCTGAGAATGCCCACTGCCAGGCCGGCGATCAGCCAGAGCAGCACGCCGCCGACCACGACCGAGATCGTCGGCGGCAGGTCTTGCTTGATGATCGTCGTGACCTGTTCCTGCAGGTAGTAAGACCTCCCGAGGTTCCCGTGCAGTAGTCCGTCAAGGAAGTGCCAGTACTGAACCACGATCGGCTTGTTCAGCCCGTAGTACCTGGTCACCTCGGCCAGGATCTGAGGCGTCGCGGCCCTCCCGGCGAGCCTCTGGGCGACAACTGCCTCAGGCACCGCCTTGAAGAACAGGAAGAACGTGCCCGTGGCGACCACCCAGAGGACCAGGATGCCGGTCAGGATCCGCCGGATCAGGAAGCGCACCATGTTCATGGCTCAGCTCCCTGCGCTCACGGCGGCGGCAGCGGCCTTGCTGCTGCTGCGCTTGCGCCTGCGCTGCGCCGCCTTGCCGCCGGCGAAGATCCGCTCGGTCCGCGGATCCATCGCGTCCCTGATGCCGTCACCGAGCAGGTTGAAGGCCAGCGTGGTGATCAGCAGCACGGCCGACGGGAAGACGATGTACCACCAGGCGATCTGATAATAGGTCTGCGCCTCGCTCAGGATGTTTCCCCAGCTAGGCGCGGGCTCGGGGATGCCGATGCCGAGGAAGGACAGGGTGGCTTCGAAGACGACCGCCGTCGGGATGTACAGCGTCGCGAGCACGAGCACCGGGCCCAGGAGGTTCGGCAGGATGTCGATGAACATGATCCGCCACGGTCCGGCGCCGAGGGACCTGGCCGCCTCGATGTACTCCTTCTCCTTCAGCGACAGGGTCTGACCGCGGACGATGCGGGAGATGCCGGCCCAGGAGAAGAACGCGATCACCCCGATAACGATAGACAGGCTGGGGTGGAAGACTGCCGCGAGCGCGAGGGCGAGGACGATGAAGGGGAACGCCAGCGCCGCGTCGATGACCCGGGCGAGGATCGCGTCGACCAGGCCGCCGAAGTACCCGGCGATCAGGCCGAGGCTGACTCCGGCAATGGTGGCGATCGCGGTGGTGAGCATGCCGACGAACAGTGAGATCTGCGCGCCGTAGGCGATCCTGACCAGCAGGTCGCGGCCGATGTCGTCGGTGCCGAGGATGAAGCCGTGCACGCCAGGGGCCACCGGCGATCCGTTGACGTCCAGGCCCGTGTTAGGGAATGCCTGATCGACGCCGTGGTGGGTGAGGCTGGCAATCAGCGGTGCGGATAGCGCGAAGGCGATCACAAGCAGGATGACGACGACCGATGCCACGGCGACCCGGTCCGCGCGAAGCCGCCGCCAGGTGAGGTTCCACTGACTGCGGCCCTCGATCGCATGCTCAGGCGCCGATTCGACTGCCTTCGCCTGAAACTCAAGCTCGGTGACGCTCATCGTGACTCCCTCCGGCCGGCCCTGGCCAGAATCTCGCCCGCCTCCACGGGGTAGTGGCATGCGGTCAGGTGCGTGCTTGGATCGCCCGCCTTGGTCTCCAGGACGGGCTCGGTCTGGCCGCAGAGTTCCTGCGCCTTGGGACACCGGGGGTGGAACCGGCATCCGGCCGGAGGATGAATCGGAGAAGGCACGTCGCCGGTCAGGATGATCCGCTGCCTGGCGGCCGCCGAGTCCGGGTCCGCGGCCGGCGCGGCGGACAGCAGCGCCGATGTGTAGGGATGGCGAGAGTGTTCATAGATCTGGTCGCCGGGGCCGGACTCGGCGATCCGCCCCAGGTACATCACGGTGACGGCGTTGCTGACGTGCCGCACGACCTCCAGGTCGTGCGCGATGAACAGGTAGGACAAGCCGAAGTCGGCCTGCAGGTCGGCGAGCAGGTTGAGCACCTGGGCCTGGATCGAGACGTCGAGCGCGGAGACCGGCTCGTCGCAGATGATCAGCTTAGGCCGGAGCGCCAGCGCCCTCGCCACCCCGATCCGCTGCCGCTGGCCGCCGGAGAACTCCGCCGGGAACCGGTTGAAATGCTCGGGGTTGAGCCCGACCCGCTCCATCAGCTCCTGGACGGCCTTCTTCCGCTCGGCCCCGGCCGCCGTCTTGTGCACCGCGTACGGATCGCCGATGATCGCGCCGACCCGACGACGCGGATTCAGCGAGCCGTAGGGATCCTGGAAGATCATCTGGATCTCCCGCCGGAACGGCTGCATCGCGCGGCGGGACAGGTTGGTGATGTCCTTGCCCTCGAAGTACACCTTTCCGGCTGTGGCCGGGATCAGCCCTGCGATACACCGGGCCAGCGTCGACTTCCCGCAGCCGGTCTCGCCGACCAGGCCGAGGGTCTGGCCGCGCCTGATCGTCAGCGATACCCCGTCGACGGCCTGGACGTTGGCCACATGGCGGCGGATCAGCCCGCCGCCGCGGACCGGAAAGTACTTGACGAGGCCGTCCACCCGGACGAGAACCTCCTCGTCGAGCGAGGCGTCCGTCGGGAAGGCGTCCACGGGCTGCTCGCGCCGCGTGCCGGTCATGCGATCACGCTCCCCTCTGATTCGGGCGCTGCCGCGATCGCCTCGGCGATCTTCGCGGAGCTGCTGGTGCGGCCCAGCTCCACCGTCCGCACGCGCAGTGCCTCGGTCTGCTCGCTGAGCCCGGTCGCGTCGGGGGGAAGCCAGCACGCCGAGCGGTGGTCGCCGCTGGGTCCGGCATAGGCGGCGCCTGACGTTCTGGAGTTGGCGGTGGGCGCGGCCAGCGTGACCTCCTCGCTCCGCGCTGGCACCGGCCAGAGCTGGTCGGGCAGTTCCGCCGAGGCCGGCTGCGGCGCGTCGGAGTAGCTCATCGGGGACTGGCCGACGGTGGCCGGATCTCCGACGGCGACCAGCTCGGGCTGCTCGGTCAGGCAGCGGTCCATCACGTAGGCGCACCGGGGGTGGAACGCGCAGCCGGATGGCAGCGTGATCAGGCTGGGCGGCTGCCCGGTGATCGGGATAAGCCGGTCGCCCGCCGCCGAGCTGTGCGGAATCGACTCAAGCAGCCCCTTTGTGTACGGGTGATGCGGCTGGTAGAAGATGTCCCGCTTGGTCGCCTTCTCGGCGGCCCGGCCGGCATACATCACCATCACATTGTCGGCGATGTCGGCGACCACGCCAAGATCGTGCGTGATCATCAGCAGCGCGGTGTCGGAATCCTGCTGCAGGCGCAGCAGGAGGTCAAGAATCTGAGCCTGAACGGTGGCATCCAGCGCCGTGGTCGGCTCGTCGGCGATGATCAGCTGGGGGCTCAGGGAGATGGCCATCGCGATCATCGCCCGCTGCCGCATGCCGCCGGAGAACTGGTGCGGATAGTCGTGCACTCGCTCGCGAGGCCGCGGAATGCCGACATGGCCGAGCAGCTCGATGGCGCGCTCGGTCGCCTGAGCCTTGGTGACGGACTTGTCGTGCGCCCGGATCATCTCGTTGATCTGCCAGCCCACCGTGTACAGGGGATGCAGGCTGGTCAGCGGATCCTGGAAGATGACGGCGATTTCCTTGCCCCGGATCTGGCGCATCTGGCTATTCGGCAGGCCGACCAGGTTGACCCCGTCGAAGACCGCCTGACCAGAGATCTGGCCGCCTGGGGTGAGACCCAGCAGGCTCTGGGTAAGCACCGTCTTGCCGCTGCCTGATTCGCCCACGATGCCGAGCGTGCGGCCGCGCTCAACGCTGAACGAGACGCCGCGCACCGCCTGCACGAGGCCATCAGCTGTCGGGAAGCTGACCCGCAGGTCGGTGACCTCGAGCAGGCTCATACGTTCCTCCCGCCTTGTGCCCGCGGCGATCGGGCCTGCCGCAGCAGGCCGCACGCAGCATGATGCGCGACGGGCCACCTGGTATCGGTCATAGCCAGAAGAGTATCTTCTACCGTCTCCTGGCATAGTCCGGCCGGGTATGCAACGTGCATACCCGGCCGGGCCATCGTTAACTCACTTAGGGCTTGTTCGGGTTGAGCCAGACATTGGTGATGTCAGGCCCGCCGATGTTCGGCGCGTACACGATCGCGGACGAGCCGGCATTCTGCACTCGAGCGCTTGAGTAGAACGGCGCCTGCCCGTCGCCGAGCGGGACGATGACGGCATTGCTCATGACGTTCACGTCCGCCTGGTGCCACAGGGCGGCGGCCTGAGCCAGCGTCGGAGCGGCCTCCGCCTCGACGATCAGCTTGTTCAGCGCCGCGTTGTTATAGCACCCGTAGTTGTTGGTGTTGAGCACGCAGCGGGTCTGGAACAGCGGCGCGATGATCGTGCGGCCGTTGTTGCCGAACCAGTCGGGGATCCAGCCTGGCTGACCGATGTCCCAGGTGCCCGCCTTGTTGTTGACCGGCGAGTTACCAAGGTCGACGAAGAAGCTCGACCCAGGCTCAGGCTTGCCGACCAGCTTGACTCCGCAGGGCGCCAGGCTCGCCTGGATCGCCGCGAAGATCCTGGAGTTGACGGTGTCGTTCGCGTACAGGTAGGTGAGCGACACGCCGTTCTTGAAGCCAGCCGCGGCGAGGGTGGACTTGCACTTGGCGATGTCGCCGTTGCCGTTGCTGTCCGGGTACAGGTTGTAGTTCTGGTAGCCGACGTTGCCCGGCGGAATCGCGGTGTTGATGATGGTCGACACGTCCGGGCCGCCCTGTGCCTTCTGCACGGCCACCTTGTCCAGGCCGTACTCGATCGCCTGGCGGACCTTCAGGTTGCCCATCGCGTGGTTGCTGTTCGGGCTGCGCAGGTTGAACACCACGTAAGGCAGGGTGGACGTCCACGGCCAGATCTTGAACTTCGGGTCATGCTTGGCCAGCAGGCCCTGGATCGCGGTCGGCTCGACACCGGTGTCGTCCACCATGTCGTACGTGCCGGTCTTGCCTGCCTGCATGTCGGCGAGCTGGGTCTGGGCCGAGGTCACGCCCATCGTCATGGTGATCTCGTTGACGTACTGGTGCCTGACCGCGTCGGTGGACTGCTTCCAGGCCGGGTTCTTGCCGAACACGATCGACTTGTTCGGCACGTACGTGGTGATCTGGTACGGGCCGTCGGAGATCGTGTGCTGGTCCAGCTGAAGGCTGTTCGGCACGTAGGCGTCGTACTCAACCGGCCGGGCCGAGGTGAACGGCATGGCCATCATGTACTCGAAGTCGCCGGCCGCCGCCATCAGGTTGATCTGCAGGGTCGAGGAGTTCACCGCGGTAAGCCCAGAGATGGTGTGCGAGTTCTGGAAACCGGCGATGTTCGCCGCGGTTGGCGGGTGCTTCTTCGCGTTGGCGAAGTACGCGCTCTCCGTGTTGCAGTAGCCGAGCAGCCCGGAGATCGTGGCGCTGTAGTAACCCAGGTTCCCGACGGGGCTGACCGGGTTGCAGAACGCCTTGAACTCGCGGATGAAGTCGTCAGCGGTGACCTGACGAGGCGGGCTGGTGTTCCAGTCCACGCCCGGCTTGATGTGGAACGTGTAGGTCTTCCCGCTGTTGGTGATACCGCCGTTGGCGGCGGTCGGCACGACGGTCGCGATGTCGGCGACGGGCGTCGTGTCGGATTTCCAGCCCGCTGAGGTGAGCGTCGGGTCAGGGACGGTCGGGTAGCTCAGCAGCTGGCGCGCGTACGCACGCTCGATGATGTAGTCCGCGGTGTAGTACGCCGGGACCGTGTCGATGTGGTCAGGGCCAGAAGCGGCGACAAGCCGGAGGGTTCCGCCGAGCACCGGCTTGGACCCACCGCCCGCCCCGCTTGAGTTACTCGAACTGCTGCAGGCGGCCAGCCCGGCCGCAGCCAGGCTAGCCATCGCCAGGACGGCAATTCGATGGGAACGACGTGTCATGAGCAGACTCCTTCTAGCCTGACGCGGAGCGCAGGCATTTCCGTGGTCACTATCCGTGAGTACACGTAATGTGCCGCGCTGTCTACCCGGCTGCGGTAAGCGGTCGTGAGCATTTACGGAACCGCAATCACCCTGTGACCATGTGGGCCTTCCGGCTAGACGGGCGCCGGATTTCTGCCTTGCCCGCGGCCCGCTGGCTAGCCCTCGAGCGCGTGCCGCATCGGCCGGAATTTCGCCTGCGCCTCGGCCAGCTCGGCCGCGGGATCCGACCCGGCGACGATGCCGCATCCGGCGAAGAGGCGGGCGTGCCGCCCGTCCAGCTGGCCGCAGCGCAGCGCGATTCCCCATTCGCCGTTGCCGCGGGCGTCGACCCAGCCGACCGGTCCGCTGTATCGGCCCCGGTCCATGCCCTCGAGCTCGCGGATCAGCTCCATGGCCGATTCGGCCGGGGTACCGCACACCGCCGCGGTCGGATGCAGGGCTGCCGCCAGCGCCAGCGCCGACCAGGCCGCCGAGTCGCCGGCCGCGAGCTCGCCGTCCACCGCGGTGGCGAGATGCTGCACGTTGGCGAGCCGCAGCAAGGCTGGCCGCGGCTGCACTCGCAGATTTGCGCAGAGCGGCTGCAGCGCCGTGCGCACGTCGGCGACCGCGTAGAAGTGCTCGTCGCGATCCTTGGCCGAGCCGAGCAGCGTGGCGCCGAGGACCTCGTCTGCCGAATCGGTCCCGCCGCGTGCCGCCGTCCCGGCCAGCACCAGGGAGTGCACCGCGCTGCCCTCGCGGCGGATCAGCAGCTCAGGGGTCGAGCCGACCAGGCCGGCGCAGGCGAAGGTGTAGCAGTCGGGATAGCTGGCAGCCAGCCGGGACAGCAGGACCCTCGCGTCGATCTGGCCGGCCGCCGTCGCGTTCAGGTCCCTGGCCAGCACGACCTTGCGCAGGGCGCCGACCGAGATCGCGGCGACCGCCGAGGCGACGGCCTGCTCCCACTGCGGCGCGGTCAGCGCGCCGTCGGCCCAGGTCACCCCGTCGGGCGTGGCGCGCGGGACGATGCCCGCCGGGTCCGTCGGCCCAGGATCGCCGCGCGATGCCGTGCCCTGCCCGGAATCGGCGTCCATGGTGGTCAGCCAGGCCCGGCCGTCCCGGCGGCCGAGCACCGCACGGGGAATGACCAGCACCGAGCCGTCAGAGGCGGGATCGAAGGTGAAGCTGCCGAAGGCGACCGGGCCCGAGCCCGGCACGCCGACGTCGTCGGCGACGATGGCGCCATCGAAGACCTCGCGCAGCCACTTCTCCCCGGCCGTGAACCGGTCGTGCCCGGCCGGCAGGGTGATCCTGGCCGCTGTGCCCCAGCCCGCCAGCCCCTCGCCGCGCCTCACCCAGGCCAGGGCGTCGGGCTCGGGCAGGCGGCCGATCAGGTCGCCGGGGTCGCTGACCGGGACGGTACGGACGAACAGGCGGTCAGGTGTCCGCTGGTCAACTCCGTCGCGCTGGGATCCCACGGCACACAACTTTACGTGCGAGGCGAGAGTGCGGTGTCCTAGGGGGATCTGGCGCTGCTGGTCTCGCTGTTGGTCGTGCGTCTGAACGGTCGTGGAACTAGCGGGGCTCGGTACCCAGGGGACCCCGGTCGTCGCTGAACGCGATCGACCGGGACCCCTGGGCACCGAGCTGCTCTGGGCACATCCGGGGCGTACGTGTGGCTGGTCAGAGCAGTGTGAGCTGCACCGGGGTGCTGGGCGGGAGCTGGGGTGGGGGGTCGGGATTGGCGGGTCCGCCTGGTGTGGCCCGGCCGGCGGGT
>Ga0209415_10011848_pt1 | contig 14630 bp, 12 predicted proteins | sample PeaSoiSIISIP2007_FD_187696 | JGI IMG/M metagenome (GOLD analysis project Ga0209415, IMG submission 187696) | Peat soil microbial communities from Weissenstadt, Germany - SII-SIP-2007 (SPAdes) (version 2) | ecosystem: Environmental > Terrestrial > Soil > Wetlands > Peat | place: Germany...
CCGGTGCCCTGGAACGGCTTCACCCCCGCGGCCGCGGCCGTCGCGCCGCCCGGGGAGGGCAAGTTGGTGTCGTGCGGCAGGTAGGGAATCGGCGCCGTGGCGTTGCCTTGCGGCACATAAGGCGCCGGCGCTGTCGCGGTGCCGGCGCTTTGCGCGAAGCTCACCGAGGTGACGGCGCCGAGCACCGATTGGGCTGCGGTCGCGGTCAGGCCGGCCTTGGTCAGGCCGTTGACGAAGCGCCGCCGTGAAATCGACTTCGACAAGTATTGCGCAACGAGTTCTCGCATCGTGTCTCTCCAAATCCGGGATCAGCGCGGCGGGGCCGCTGCTTTTGCGGCGGCGCCGTATTCGGTGCCGAGATAGTCGGCCATCAGCTTGATTTCTTCAGGGCTCCACAACGCGCCCCGCCCGACCATGCGGTAGATGGTGGCCTCCCAGGCGCGGTGGCTTTGCCGCTGGTCGCGGAACATCGCGTCGGTATGGCATTGGAAGCACTTGCTCAGCACCACGGCGCGGCCCGGATGCTGCGGACCATTCTCTTGCGCATATGCGGGCGAAGGCAAGAGCGGCCCGGCCAGGAGGCCGGCGACAAGCAACAGAAACGGGGATTTCATTTCGATTCTCCATCGGCGGCCGCTGGCCGCCGTGGCGGCAACCGCGCCAACCGGAACTGCGTCATTGCCGGGATAGTAGCGGATCGATCGGGCTTCTGCCAGTCGGAGCCCGCGGCGACGACACCTGACTTACGCCGCGTCGGAACGCGAAAGATACGGAAAAGTTACGGGGATGCGCTCTCGCGCCGTGGAATTTGCCGTGTTCGCGGCTCGCTTGCGGGTCGCCCCGTCGCCATATGAGGCTCAGGTGCAACGAAACGCGCGTCGTTGTGCGACGCCGCAAAGGGAGATTTTCATGTCACGTCCGACGGGATTGACCTTGCTCGCAGCCGCCGCCTTGGTCGCGCTCGCTGGAAGCCATTCATCCGCCCAAACCACCGCGCCGTCCGCTGCCGACCCCAACGGCGCCCCCAATCCCTACCGGCTTGAGCCCGGCTGGCTGAAGATGCCGGAGGGCCGGAAGATGGGCCAGGCCATCAGCGTCGACGTCGACCGCGACGGCAAGAGCGTCTGGGTGTTCGACCGCTGCGGCGGCACCGAATGCACCGGCTCCATGCTCAACCCGATCGAGAAATTCGACGCCACGGGAAGATTCCTTCGTGGCTTCGGCGAAGGCCTGTTCAACCGCCCGCACGGCTTCCACGTGGACCGCGACGGCAATATCTGGGCGACCGACCAGACCGGCGCCAACGGCAGGGGCCACCAGGTCTTCAAGTTCAGCCCGGAAGGCAAGGTCCTGATGGCGCTCGGCAAGCCCGGCGTCGCCGGCAACAGCCCGGATACCTTCAACTCGCCCACCGACGTCGCGGTGGCGCCGAGCGGCGACATCTTCGTCAGCGACGGCCATGGCGGCGACACCAATGCCCGCATCGTCAAGTTCTCCAAGGAAGGCAAGTTCATCAAGGCCTGGGGCCAGCGCGGCTCGGGTCCCGGCGAATTCGCCCTCAATCATTCGCTCGCCATCGATTCCGCCGGCCGCCTGTTCGTCGCCGACCGCGCCAACAACCGCATCGAGATCTTCGACCAGGACGGCAACTTCCTCGCCGAGTGGAGGCAATTCGGCCGCCCGAGCGGCATCTTCATCGACAAGAACGACATGCTCTATGCGACGGATTCGGAATCGAACCAGGCCCAGAACCCGGGCTTCCGGCGCGGCGTGCGCATCGGCAGCGTCAAGGACGGCAAGGTGACCGCCTACATCCCCGATCCGACCCCGATCCGCGAGGGCACCGGGCCGGGCACCTCGAGCTGGGGCGAGGGCGTCACGGCGGACGATGCCGGCAACGTCTATGTCGGCATGAACGACACCAAGACCGTGCAGAAATTCGTGAGGAAGTAAGGGCGGATTCGGTTTCGCGTTTTCCGGTGAGGCGCAGGCCGGACCGTGCCTGCAATCTCAACGTTTCCGGTTCGGCGAGATCTGATGCTTTCGGTTTCTCGATTTTTTTAAACGGAGAATTCGGTCAAGTCCAAAAAGGGACAATTCCGTCACGCGGACGAGCGGGCTGCGTTTGCAGTTAATGCATCATGTCACGTTTGTGACAATGCTGGTGAACGGAACTTGAAGCACTGTGGTTACGCAGTCGTCAGCGCCGCCGCGTCGTCTCCAAAAGCCCAGCATTCATGCGGGTTTCTTCACGCGGTAACCTCACCGAAAAATTAAGAACCTGCTTAGATCAAACTTTACCATCCGGCCACGACCACGCGCCAACTCAACGATTTCATTCAAATTTTCGGCAAATACTCGTCCCGTCAAATGGCGGCAGAAGCATGCTGGCCATCAGAAAATGAGGGGACGTAACATGAGAATGAAAACAGGGCTCGGTGTTCTTACCGGGTTGGCGATTGCCGCCGGACCGGCGGCAGCGACCACCACCACGCAGACGTTTTCGGTGCAGTTGCAGATTCAGGCCCAGTGCGTGATCAACAGCACCGCGACCTTGAACTTCGGCTCGGCGGGCGTGCTCGGTGGTGCTCTCGGAACGACCAATACCGACCAGACCACCAGCGTCTCGGTCCAATGCACGAATACCACTCCCTACAATGTCGGCTTGGATGCCGGCACCACCACCGGCGGGTCCACGACAACCCGACTGCTGCTCAACGCGTCGACCAGCGAAACGATCCAATACAAGCTCTATACGAATTCAGGCCACACGACGAATTGGGGCAACGCCGTGGGCACCGACACGGTGAGCGGCACCGGCACCGGTTCGTCGCAGTCCTTCACGATCTACGGCCGCGTTCCGCCGCAGTCGACCCCCACACCCGGCACCTATGCCGACACCGTGACGGTCACCGTCACCTATTGATGCGAGGAGCGGCGGCCATGTCGATCAAATCCTGTTTCGTCAGATCCTGCCTGACCGCATTGTTTGCGTCGCCTTGCGCCATGCCGCAAGCCGCGTCCTTGCAGGTCGCGCCGGTGTCGGTCGAAGTACCGGCCCCCGGCGCGGCCGCGACCTTGAAGCTGCGCAACGAGGGCAATCGGTCGTTGGACGCGCAGATCCGAATCTTCCAATGGACCCAGGTCGACGGCGTCGACACGCTCACGCCCACCAACGACGTCGCCGCCAGTCCGCCGCTGGCGTCGCTGCGGGCGAACACCGACTACACGATACGTGTCGTGCGCACCAAGAAAGAGCCGGTCGCAAAGGAGGAAGCCTACCGCCTGCTCGTCGACGAGTTGCCGGCTCCCGCAACGACGCAGGCCACTTCGGTGAATATCGCGTTGCGGTATTCTCTTCCGGTCTTTTTCACCGCGTCCGGCGGCACGGCTCCAAAACTGACTTGGGAGCTGCAACAGCGCGCCAACAAGCCCGTCATCGTGGCGAGCAATTCCGGAGATCGCCGCGTTCGTCTCTCGAAGTTGAAGCTTACCGACCGCAAGGGCGGCGTCGCCAATTTCGGTGACGGACTGGCCGGGTACGTGCTCGGCCACTCTACCAAGATATTCGCCGTGCCGGCGAACGTCAGGGGCTTCGGTGCAGGCGGTCTGGCCTCGATATCCGCGCAAAGCGATGTCGGGCCGATCGACGTCAGGTTCTAGGCGCCGAAGGGGCCGCGCGGTGCTGTTGTCGTCATGGAACCCGGTCGGCGCCCCAGGTATGTCTCCAAGTCGTTGGCGGTCGCCGTCTTTGCGACTGTCGCGCTGCGGGCCGGCGCCGGATCGGCCACGACCGAAGGCGCCCGTCCGCTTCAGCTGGAAATCCAGATCAACGGCGACAAGACCGGCCTGCTCGGGTCGTTCCTGCAGCTTCCGGACGGAAACATCGCGGCTCGCCGGTCCGAGCTCGTCGAAGCCGGCATAAAGGTTCCGGGATCCGGGCAGCCCGAAGACGTCGTGGTGCTCAACGAGCTGCTCCGCGACAAATTCAAGTACGACGAGCCGACGCAATCGATCTCCTTCGATCTCGACAACAATCAGCGCGTCGCGCGCGCCTTCGATGCGATGGGAGGCGGCGCGCCTCGGCTGCCGGTCAGCGCGTCCTGGGGATCGGTGCTGAACTACTCCTTGTTCGGCTCCGAGGCGTCGGGCCTCGGCAGCCGCCAGATTGGATTCAGCGGCGGCTCGGCCACGTTCGATGCGCGCATGTTCAGCCCATATGGAACGGTGTCGCAGTCGGGCATCCTCGGCACCACGACGACCCGGGAAATGACGGAGCTGCGCCTCGAAACCTCCTTCGCTTATTCGGATCCGGAGTCGCTCATCACCTACCGTGCCGGCGACTCGATTTCCGGCGGGCTGAACTGGACCCGTCCGATCCGCTTCGGCGGCGTCCAAATGCAGCGCAATTTCTCCATACGGTCGGACCTCGTCACCGTCCCGCTGCCGTCGTTCGCCGGCAGCGCAGCCGTGCCTTCGACGCTCGATGTCTACCTGAACAATTCCAAGACCTACACCCAGGAAGTGCCGTCGGGGCCGTTCCAGGTCAACAATCTTCCGCTCGTCTCCGGCGGCGAAGCACGCCTGGTGTTGCGGGACGCGGCCGGCCGCGAGGTCGAGACGACGCTGCCGTTCTACACCTCGCCACAGCTGCTGCGCGAAGGCTTGACCTATTTTTCCATGGAGACGGGCTTTCCCCGCCTGAACTACGGAACTGAATCCAACGATTACGTCGCCAAGGAATTCGCCTCGTTGAGCATTCGCCATGGGCTTTACGACTGGCTGACGCTGGAGGGCCACGCCGAGCAGGTGGCGGGCCTCTACAACGGCGGCGCCGGGCTCTTGGCCCGCACCGGCGATTTCGGCGTGCTGTCGGCGGCTGCGAGCGGCAGCTCGTATCAGGGCCAGGGTGGCCTGCAAGCCTATGTGGCGTTCGAAACCAAGTTGTGGGGCCTCACGTTCAACGCGAGCAGCATCCGGACATTCGGAAGCTACAACGACCTTGCCTCGGTCACTGCCCCGCTGGCGAGTTCGATCGTCGCCTACGGTATTCCGACAACCAATCTTGCGGCCCCGCCCAAGGCCGTCGACCGGGTCTCGGTCGGATTTCGTCTGCCGGGTTCCTTGGGCTTGGGTCTGAGTTTCGTTCATCTGGAGCCGTCCTCGGGCGCGGCCTCGAATCTCGTCAGCGCCGCTTTGTCGCGGCCCTTGCCCTTCAACACGCAGGCATTCGTCACCGCCTTCGCGGATGTGTCGAACCGGCGGAACTACGGCGCCTTCGCCGGCATTTCGATTCCCTTCGGCGACGCCGGGTCGGTGTCGACCGGCGCGACATCGAGCGCGAGCGGCACCAGCATCACCACCGACGCGAGCCGCCCGGTGGGACCGCAAGTCGACAGCTACGGCTGGCGGCTGCGCGACAGCGAAGGCGCGGTGCCGTACCGTTCCGCTGCGGCGTCCTATCGCGCGTCCTCGGCGATGATTCAGGCCGGCGTCGAGCAATCTCAGGGCAGCGTCCGCGGCACCGCCCAGATCGATGGTGCCATCGCCACCATGGGCCGTGGGGTCTTCCTGGCGAACCGCATCGACGATTCGTTTGCGGTCGTCGACACCGGCAAGCCCGGCGTTCCGGTCTTCTATGAGAACCGGCCGGTCGGCGAGACCAACGGCAGCGGGCAGCTGCTGGTTCCGAATCTGCGCGCCTACGGTAGCAACAAGCTTTCGATCGACCCGAAGGTATTGGGCGTCAACGACGAGATCGAAACCACCGAAAGCATCACAGCGCCCGCCGATCGCAGCGGTGTGCTGGTGAAGTTCGCCACCAAGACCAACATTCCGGCGGCGGTCGTGATTCTGGTCGGTGCCGACGGCAAGCCGCTTGCGGTCGGCACCAAAGGCCGGCTCGATGGCGGCGAGGAGGATTTCGTTGTGGGTTATGACGGCCGCGCCTTCGTCAAGGAGCTCAAGGATGCTAATAGCGTGACGGTAACGTTGGACAAGGGCGAGTGTCGCGCGGTGTTCGCCTACGCGGCTTCCGAGGATACCCAGGTCGTGATCGGTCCGGTTTCCTGTCTGTGAGCCGGTTGTGAAGGTGGGATGGGCGTGAAGGCAGGATGGATCATCGCGGCTGCTTTGGGCTTCGGCGTTGCGTTCGCGGCTGCCCCGGCGCACGCCCAGAGCTGCAGCTTCACCATATCGAATCTCAATTTCGGCACCATCAATCTCACCGCCAACGCGCCGGCCACCTCGACCGCGACCTACTCGGCAAGTTGCACCGGCACCGCCAACACGACGGTGCGGACCTGCCCGAACATCGACGTCGGCTCGGGCGGGTCGACCAGCGGCAGCCCACGCTTTCTGTTGAACGGGGGGACGCAGCTCAATTTCAACCTGTATCAGGACGGCGCCTACACGTCGGTTTGGGGTTCCAACCTTTGGGGCTTCGCCGGGTCGTATCCGTCGCCGACGGTCGATGTGGCGCTCAATGGCAGCGGCAGCGGCAGTGCCTCGATGACGGTTTACGGCCAGGTGTGGGCCGGCCAGCAGACGCTGCCGGCCGGGCTCTACTCGTCGTCGTTTTCCGGGACCCAGGCTTCGGTCGCCTATGCGTATTCGACCGTCGGGACCTGCGCGACCATCGGCAGCGGCCATGCCACATCGGCGCCGTTCACGGTGACGGCGACGAATGCCACCAGTTGTTCGGTGAATGCCTCGACTCTCAACTTCGGTTCGACCGGCGTGCTGCGGTCTTCGCTCGACGCAACGAGCACCGTCACGCTCACCTGCACCAACGCGGCGCCCTATACGGTTGCGCTCGATGGCGGACTGAGTGGTGCGACCAATCCGGCCCAACGCAAGATGTCGCAATCGTCCGAGCAAGTCACCTACGGGCTCTATCAGGATTCCGCCCGCACCCAACCATGGGGAGATTCGGTGGGGACCAATACGGCTGCCGGAACCGGGTCCGGGTTGGCGCAGATGTTCACGGTTTACGGCCGCGTCCCGGCGCAGACCACGCCGTCGCCCGGCACCTATTCGGATACGGTCGTGGTCACGGTGACCTATTGAAGCGGCTCCGCGAGGGGCGCGCGCCCGCTATTCCATTCCATGCGGCGGCAGGCTAGATCGTTGCCGCGACTTCGTTGATTTCAAACCGGGGACACCGCACGTGACATCGACACAAGGCGAGCTCGCCGGGCAGGTGGCGCTCGTCACCGGCGGCGTGCGGCGGATCGGCCGCGCCATTGCGCTCACGCTCGCGCGCGAAGGCGCTGCCATCGCGGTCAACGCCAAATCCTCGCGGGATGAGGCGGAAGCCACCGTGCGGGAGATCGAGGCCCTGGGCGGCACCGCGCGCGCCGTCATGGGCGACGTGACCGACGAGGCCGCGGTCGCCCGCATGACGGCGGAGATCGCGCGCGATCTCGGCCCGGTCGACATCCTGATCAACAACGCCGCGGTGCGTCGCGACGGCGAGCTCGCCACCATGAGCTACGCGGACTGGCGGCTCGTGCTGGCGGTGGTGCTCGACGGCGCGTTTCTGATGAGCCGCGCCGTCATCGCGGGCATGGTGGCCAAACACCACGGCACCATCATCAATATCGGCGGCGTCACCGGCCACACCGGCGCGTTCGGACGCGCCCATGTGTCGACCGCCAAGGCCGGCCTCGTCGGCCTCACCAAGGCGTTGGCGGTGGAATTCGGCGCCAACGGCATCACGGTGAACTGCGTGGTGCCGGGCAAGATCGGCGGGCCGCGCTCGGCCGGCTCCGGCAAGGGCGGCGCCATCCCGGGCGGCGGCCATGCGCTGGTCGGCCGCGAGGGCGAGCCGGAAGAGGTCGCCGCCGCCGTGAAGCTGTTGTGCGGCCCGGGCGGGCGCTACATCACCGGGCAGACGATCCACGTCAGCGGCGGGATTTATCTGCCGTAGCGCAGGAGCGCGGGCGTCCCGCCCGCCTTTTTTGAAGAAGCGGGCGGGACCAAAGTGGGGCGGGACGCCCGCGCTCCGTTCAGCTGGCCGGCAGGATCTTTTCGCCTCTCGTGCCTGCATCCGGCGACGGCAGCGGATCGACCAGCTGGCCCAGCTGCTGGTTGGCAGCGTCGAACGCGGCCCGTTCCTTGTTGACCTGGATGGCGAGGTTTGCGGCGACGATGCCTATCGCCACCGCGATTGCGGCGACAAAAAGCGTATCGCCGATTTCGTCCCAAAATCCGTTTCGCATAGCCACATCCTCCCGGCGAGCAACATGGATACGAACTGACGAGTTGCCGATATGACGCTCAGTTGGTGGGCGCATTGTGGCATTCAAGGTCGAATTTCGATGACATAAGGCCGCGCCTTCACGCCGGCAGCGGGCCGCAATCGCCGCAGATTTCCAGGGCAAAAATCGGTGCGAAACGGCACGGCGACCGAACCATTTCGATTGGGGCAACGACTAATCCATTGAAGGGTTGGCCTGACTTGGCATTTCGGCGCCCGCCGACCGGATAACGCGTCGCAGCAAAAACAAAAAAATGGAGCGGTTTCGGTTTTCGAAACCGCTCCCGACGCATGCGCGTTCCAACCTCGATCGCGCCTCTACGCCTGCAGCAGCCGCCGCAGCCCCGACACCGGGCCGAAGGTATCGAGCCGGTAGACCGCCGCGATGAGCTCGTTCGCCCGCTCCTTGCCGAGGATCGGCGCCATGAGGTCGAGCGCCTTGGCGGCGACCTCGTCGGCAGTCATCGGGTTGCCGGGCGTGCCGCGCACCTCGTAGGTGCGGTGGCTGAGCGTGCGCCCGTCCGTGGTCTCGATCTTCACGATCGACTGGCGCGCCGGCACGGCGGTCACCAGCTCCTGGTTCGCCACCGCCTCGACCAGCTTGCGCACGGCGAGCACCTTGGGGTCGCTCATGCGCGCCATGTCGTGGATGCTCTCGAAGGTCGCGCCGCCGTCGACGATCATCATGGCGACGAGGTGCTGCAGGCAGATGTCCGAGATGGTGCGGTTGTCGACGATGTGCAGCCGGTCCGCCGGCATGTCGACCACGATGCGCTTGACCTTGCCGGCGCGCACGGCGGGGTCCTCGAGGAGCGCCGTGACGCCGTCGAGCACCGACTGCAGCGGCGAGCCGACCGTCCATTTCTTGATCGACGTGTTCATGATCTCGAAGCGCTTGCCGAGCTCGGCGGTGAGCTCGCCGGGCAGCGGCTTGTCGCCGCCGACCGCGGTGAACAGATTTTTCGTGCCGCTCAGGAAGTCGTCGACCCCGGTGAAGCCCGACGCGATCATGGTCGCCGCCGTGACGCCGTTGCGCGCCCCCATGCCGCCGAAGTCGAAGGCCTTCTCCACATGCTCGCGGTCGCGCTCCCAGTATGGCACGCCCGAGGCCTGCTGGGCCGCGAACGAGAAGGCGTGGCGCACCCCGCGCGAATCGAGCCGCAGCATCGCGGATGCCGCCGCCGTCGCCCCGAACGTGGTCGAGAGCGTGTGGGTCGAGTTGCGCTCGGTGTAGAGCTTGCCGAAGCCGAGCGCGAAGATGAGCCGCGCCCCGATGTCGTAGCCGAGCGCGACGGCGCGCAGTACGTCATTGCCACTGCGGCCCGCGAGCTCGGCGGTCGCGATCGCGGCCGGCACGATGCCGCAGCCCGGATGGAAGCGGCCGCGCAGATGGGAATCGTCGGTCTCGTCGCCGTGGGCCGCCATGCCGTTCGCAAGCGCCGCGTTGACAGTCGAGGTCAGGAGCTGCGTGCCGATCACGGTCGCCTGCGGCTTGCCGCCGAGGCCATCGACGTAGTGGGCCGCCATCTCGCCGGCCTTGAGGCGCGAGCCCGACACCATCGCGGCGATGGTGTCGAGCGTATGCAGCTTGGTCTTCTCCACCACTGCGGGGGGCATCTCGCGGTCGAGCGTGCCCGCCACGTAGTCGCACAGCGCCGTCGTGACCGGGGAGAGCGGTGCGTCCGCGGCCGCGCTGTCCTCGGCATCGGCGGCAGCAGGCTTCGCGCCTTGCGCGTGCGAGGCCGCGGGAATCGCACTCGACAAGATCGCTGCGCCGCTCGCATTGATCAGCCAGCGCCTGGTGTGATCCGGATCGTCAGTCATGAAGTCCTCCCTGGGACCGCGGGCGTCCCGCCCGCTCTCCCTTAAGTAAGGGCGGGCGGGACGCCCGCGGTCCCAGGAAGTCTACGCCGCGGTCTTCCGCGGCGCCAGCCGCCGCGATATGGTTGCTCCCGCGGAAACAAAAATGGCCGATATCTCACAAAGCGCCGGCCCCGATCTCGTCAGGGAGTGGATCGACCGGGCGGCGCGGCTTCACCCCGACAAGCCTTACATCGTGTCGGTCGAGGACGGCCGCACGATTTCGTTTCGCGCGTTCGCCGACCTGGTGCGCCGCATCGGCAGTTTCCTCGCAGGCGAGGGGATCGCCACCAACGATCGCATCGCGCTGTTGGCCGGCAATTCGATCGAGCATGTCGCCTGCTACGTCGGCGTCATGGCCTACGGCGCCACCATCTGCACGGTTCATGTGGAGATGAATCGCGGCTATCTCGGCCGCATCGCGACGCAGCTCGAGCCGCGGCTCGCCATCCACGACGACGAAGTGGCGCGCGACGATCTCCCGGCGGGCGTGCCGCGCCTCCCGCTCGGCCGGTTCGACGCGCCGGCCGCCGGCACGCTGTTCGCGGCCGTCGTCCGCTGCGAGCCGCGCGGCACTTACATTCCGCAAACCACCGAGCGCGACGACGGCGTCATCTTCTTCACCTCGGGCACCAGCGACCGCCCCAAGGGTGTGGTGCTGAGCTATCGCGAGCAGATCGGCAACATCGCGCCGATGACCGAGGGCTTCGGCATCTCGGCCTCCGACCGCATCTATGATTTCCGCTCCTTCAACTGGGCCTCCGCGCAGCTCCTCGGCGTGCTGGCGCCGCTGTGCCGCGGCGCCACGTTGGTGATGGCGAAGAAATTTTCCGCCACGCGGTTCTTCGACGACGTGCGCCGCCATGGCGTCACCGTCGCGGCCGGCAACCCGACCACCATCAACATGCTGCTCGGCGCCGGCCACACGATCAGCGCGAGCGACGTGCCGACGCTGCGCTTCGTCACGTCGAGCTCGGCGCCGCTCCTGGAAACGGAGTGGCGGCGCTTCGAGGAGCGTTTCGGCATTCCGGTGGCGCAGGGCTATGGCTCGAGCGAGACGGCCTGGATCGCCGCCAATCCGGGACGCGACCGCCGTTTCGGCACCGTCGGCCGGCCGCTCGCCTACCACCGGCTGGCGATCGTCGACGCGCAGGGGCGTGCGTTGCCGCAAGGCGAGATCGGCGAGGTCGAGCTCGGCGCCTTCGACGACAACGACTACCGTTATCTCGGCGACGACGGCGTGGTGCGGGTGGCGAGCCGCGGCCGCATGCGCACCGGCGACATGGGCTTTCTCGACGCCGACGGCTACCTGCATCTCACCGGGCGCGAGAAGGACCTCATCATCCGCGGCGGCGTCAACATTTCCCCCGTCGAGATCGACGGCGTCCTCATGCAGCGCGCCGAAATCGCCGAGGCCGCGACCGTCGGGGTGCCGGATACGGTGTGGGGCGAGGAGGTGGTGAGCTACGTGGTGCTGCGCCCGGGCGAGGCCTTCGTGCCCGACGACCTGCTGCGCCATTGCGCCGCGCAACTGCCGGCCTTCAAGGCGCCGAAGCAAATCCTCCTGCGCGAGAGGCTTCCGAAGAGCGAGCGCGGCAAGCTCGACCGCAAGGCGTTGGTCGCGGAGTGGCGGCGGGGCTACGAATGATCAAACGCCATATGGAACCCGATCCCGATACATGGCACATTGGGCCCAAGCCCACGGCTGCGGAATCCCTACCGGCCGGGGCTTTTTGAGAATCCGGATTTTCAAGACTCCGGATGCAAGGAGAGGAACCGGAAGATGCAACGAACCAGGCAATTCTATCTGAGCACGGCCGCCGCCATCGGCTTTGCGGCGCTGCTCGCGATGCCCGCCCCCGGCTCGGCGCAGGCCCCGGCGGCGGTTGCGATCGACAATGACGACATCGGCGGCGTGGTGCGCGGCCCCGGCGGCCCCGAGGCCGGCGTGTGGGTGATCGCGGAGACCCGCGACCTGCCGACCCGGTTCACCAAGAGCGTGGTGACGGACGACCAGGGCCGCTACGTGCTGCCCGATCTGCCCAAGGCGAAATACAAGATCTGGGTGCGCGGCTATGGCTTGGTCGATTCCGCCAAGGTCGACGGCGAGCCCGGCCAGCAGCTCAATCTCACCGCCGTGCCGGCGCCCAATGAACGCGCCGCGTCCGAATACTATCCGGCGATCTACTGGTACTCGATGCTGAAGATCCCGGGCGCCGACCAGTTCGGCGGCAAGAGCGATATTCCGCAGAACGTCAAGCAGTACGACTGGCTCAACCTGATGAAGAACAATGGCTGCGTCGGCTGCCATCAGCTCGGCCAGGCCTCGACCCGCACCATCCCGAAGGCGTTCGGCGACTTCAAGACCGGCGAGGACGCCTGGATCCGCCGCACCCAGTCGGGGCAGGCGGGCGAGCTCATGGTGACGATTCTCGCCGGCCAGCTCGGCGGTGCGCCCTACAAGTATTTCGGCGACTGGACCGACCGGATCGCCAAGGGGGAACTGCCCCACAACAAGCCGACACGGCCGGCCGGCGTCGAGCGCAACGTCGTCGTCACCACCTGGGACTGGGCCGACGAGAAGCACTACCTCCACGATCTCGCCGCCTCGGACAAGCGCAACCCGACCGTCAACGCCTACGGGCCGGTGTTCGGCCAGCCCGAATATGCGACCGACGTGATCCCGATCCTCAATCCGGTCACCAACAGCGTCACCACCTTCAAGGCGCCGGTGATGGATCCCAGCATGCCGATGTCGCTCGGCCCGGGCCATGCCGCCATGCTCAAGCCGCTGCAGCCCTCCGCCTACTGGGGCGAGGAGCAGATCTGGGACACCCGGATCAGCAACCACAACTCCATGATCGACGGCAAAGGCCGCATGTGGCTCGCCGCCGCGGTGCGCGGTCCCAAGAACCCGGCGTTCTGCCAGAAAGGCTCCGACCATCCGTCGGCCAAGGCGTTCCCGGTCGCCGAAAGCAATCGCCAGCTCGCGATGCTCGATCCGAAGACGATGAAGTACACCTTCGTCGACACCTGCTTCACCACCCATCACCTGAACTTCGCCAAGGACGCCAACGATACGCTGTGGACGTCGAGCGGCGGCGGCACCGGCGTGGTCGGCTGGTTCAACACCAAGCTGTTCGAAGAGACCGGCGACGCCCAGAAGGCGCAGGGCTGGACCGCCCTCGTTCTCGACACCAACGGCAACGGCAAGCGCGACGACTATGTCGAGCCCAACCAGCCGGTCGATCCCACCAAGGACAAGCGTATCGCCCAGGTGTTCTACGCCGTGATGGTGAGCCCGGCCGACAACTCGATCTGGGGCACGCTGCGGTCGAGCCCCGGCTCGATCGTGCGTCTCAATCCGGGCTCCAACCCGCCCGAGACCGCGCTTGCGGAAATCTACAACATCCCGATGCCGGGCTTCGGCCCGCGCGGCGCGGATATCGACAGCAAGGGCGTAGTGTGGGTGTCGCTCGCGAGCGGCCACATGGGCGCCTTCGATCGCCGCAAGTGCAAGGTGCTCAACGGCCCGACCGCGACCGGCAACCATTGTCCGGAAGGCTGGACGTTCCACCAGTATCCGGGCCCGGGCTTCGAGGGCATCGGCGAGAACAGCGCCGAGTCGAGCTACTATTCGTGGGTCGACCAGCACAACACGTCCGGGCTCGGCAACGACGTGCCGGTGTCGACCGCCAACCTCAATGACGGCCTCGTCGCCCTCAAGGACGGCAAGATGATCACCATGAAGGTGCCGTATCCGACCGGCTTCTACGCTAAGGGCCTCGATGGCCGCATCGACGATCCCAACGCCGGCTGGAAAGGCCGCGGCCTGTGGGCATCGAGCGGCGACCGCGTGCCGTGGCTCCAGGAAGGCGGCAAGGGCATGAAGCCGATGGCCGTGCACTTCCAGGTGCGCCCCGATCCGCTCGCGCATTGAGCGGGCTGCGGAAGCTTAAGTCATGCGAGTGGCCCCGTCCGGCACTGTCGGGCGGGGCTTTTTCTTATGAGCAGGGCATCACAAAAATCCTCATCCTGAGGAGCCGTGCGTAGCACGGCGTCTCGAAGGATGGCCGCGAGCCCATGCCGCGCATCCATCCTTCGAGACGCGCGCAAGAGCGCGCTCCTCAGGATGAGGTCAAAGCTGGCTCGCTCGTTCAAGGATCGAAGCACGCAAATGCGGCTTTTACCTCGGCGTCGGTTGCAAATTCACGGCGCTTGGCCTGAGCGAGACCTTCCAGCACGTCAGCAAGATGCGCCGGATCAATTTGCTCAGCCTCTTCTTCGTCGAGGGGGGTCGTCATCGTACCCCTCTCACCTCCCGCTCTTCGCCAGCGAATGTACCCACCCCGCCATGCGGGACTTCGCGTTCGCGATGTCCTTCGCGGTGAAGAAGTCCTCGGGCTTCACCTTGTCGACCGGATAGACCGGGCGCAGGAAATCGCTCTCGTAGCCGAACGGCACGGTGGCATCGATGCCCATGCCGCCTTCGAAGCGCGTGTTGGAGGCG
>Ga0209415_10011849_pt1 | contig 14628 bp, 14 predicted proteins | sample PeaSoiSIISIP2007_FD_187696 | JGI IMG/M metagenome (GOLD analysis project Ga0209415, IMG submission 187696) | Peat soil microbial communities from Weissenstadt, Germany - SII-SIP-2007 (SPAdes) (version 2) | ecosystem: Environmental > Terrestrial > Soil > Wetlands > Peat | place: Germany...
GCGGTGGTCCGCACCAAGCTCAAGAACCTGACCACCGGGGCCGTCACCGAGGAGACCTTCCGGCCGGAGGAGAAGTTCGGCCGGGCCCGGATCGAGCGCAGCGAGGCGCAGTACCTCTACCGCGACGGCGACGCCTTCGTGGTGATGGACAACCAGACCTACGAGCAGACCCCGCTCAGCGCCGAGCAGATCGGCGACGGGGTGCGCTGGCTCAAGGAGAACGACACCCTGACCCTGCTCACCCATGACGACCGCATCCTCGGCGTGGAGCTGCCGATGTCGGTGGAGCTGGAGGTGACCGAGACCGAGCCCGGCTTCCGCGGCGACACCGCCAACGCCGGGACCAAGCCGGCCACCGTCGAGACCGGGGCGACCGTCGACGTGCCGCTCTTCGTCAACCCCGGCGACCGGATCCGGATCGACACCCGGAACGGTCGGTACCTGGAGCGGGCGTGATGGACGGACCGGTCGATCCCGCGCCCGACGGGCGCCACGCCGGGGCCCGCCGGCCGCTCGGCGTCACCCGGGTCACCAACGAGGTCGTGGCCTGGATCGCCGTTCTCACCGCGCTCCAGGTGCCCGGCGTCCACGCCATGTACCAGGCCGCCGGGCAGTCGCTGGAGCGGATCCTGCGGCGCTCCCACGCCCATCGCGGCGCGCGGGTGGAGCTCCGCGGGGGCAACACCCTGGACGTCGACCTCTGGGTCGTGATGCTCGCCGGCAACTCCGTCCCCAAGGTGGGAGCCGAGGTGCAGCAGCGGGTCGCCGACGCCGTCGAGCGGATGCTCGGCCTCGAGGTCGGCAACATCAACGTCCACGTCAGCGAGGTGGTCTTCGCCCCATGAGCCGTCCCGCGGGGAGACGGCGGCGGGGACGCGAGCTCGCCCTGCGGGTCCTCTTCGAGCTGGAGGGGACCGCCAAGGACCCGCGCTCGACGCTCGCCTACCAGGCCACGGAGATGGGCGTGCCCGCCGACGCGATCGCCTTCGCCGGGACCCTGGTGGAGGGGACGCTCGAGCACGTGGTCCGGATCGACGCCGCGATCGGCGAGGCGAGCGACAACTGGGACCTCGTCGACTTCGGCAAGGTGGAGCGGGCGGTGCTCCGGCTGGGCACCTTCGAGGTGCTCTTCGAGCCCGCGACGCCGATCGCCGTGAGCATCGACGAGTCCCTGGAGCTGACCCGCGTCTACGCCGGCGACGAGGCGGTGCCGCTGGTCAACGGCGTGCTCGGCCGGATCGCCCGCGAGCGGGTGTGATCCAGGTCCGGGCGCCGGGACAGCGGCGTTTTGAGCGATCATATGTTCGCCCCATGAGCCGACCACCCTCTCCCCGGCGCGACCCGCTGAGCGCGGCATCTCGGGATGGCCGCCGATGAGCCTGCGCCGGGCGCTGACCGTGGCCGAGCTGACCGCGCTCATCCGCGGTGTCATCTCGCGCAGCCCCGACCTGGAGGACGTCCTGGTCGAGGGTGAGATCAGCAACCTCTCCATGCCCGCCTCGGGGCATCTCTACTTCACGCTCAAGGACGCCGGCGCCGCGCTGAGCTGCGTGATCTGGCGGTCGCAGCGGGCCGAGATCCCCTTCCGGCCCGACAACGGGATGACCGTCATCGTCCACGGGCGGATCGAGGTCTACGACGCCCAGGGCCGCTACCAGCTCTACGCCGACCGCATGGAACCGTCCGGGATCGGGGCCCTGGCCCTGGCGGTCGAGCAGCGCCGCCGGGCGCTCGCGGCCGAGGGCCTCTTCGACGAGGCCCGCAAGCGGCCCCTGCCGCTGCTGCCCCGGAGGGTGGTGGTGGTGACCTCACGCAGTGGGGCGGCGCTCCGCGACGTGCTGACCGTGATGCGGCGCCGCGCCCCCAGCGTGGACCTGGTGCTCTCCCCCGCGACCGTGCAGGGCGACGGTGCGGTGGAAACCCTCGTCCTGGCCCTGGAGCGGGCCCAGGGGGTGCGCGGCGCCGAAGTGGTGCTGCTGGTCCGCGGCGGTGGTTCGCTCGAGGACCTGATGGCCTTCAACGACGAGCGGCTGGCCCGGGCCATCCGCGGGGGGCGGCTGCCCGTGGTCTCCGGGGTCGGCCACGAGACCGACACCACCATCGCCGACCTGGCTGCGGACCGGCGGGCGCCGCCCCCCTCCGCGGCCGCCGAGCTGGTGGTCCCCGACTGCCACCGCCTGGCCGCCGAGCTGGGGGCCCGGCGGGCCCACCTCGGCGCGGCGGCCCGCCAGGAGATCGGGGTCAAGCGCGGCTCCCTCGAGCGCCAGCGCCTGCGCCTCGAGAATGCCTCCCCGATCCGCCGGCTGCCCAGCCACCGCCAGGAGCTGGACCTGCGCGCCGAGCGGCTGCGGTCCGGACTGCTGGCGACCCTCACCGCCAAGCGCCGCCGCCTGGACGCCGTGACCGCTCAGCTCCGGGTCGCCTCGCCGCGCCAGCGGGTGGCGGTCGAGCGCCAGCGGCTGGACGGTGACCTGCGACGTCTCTCGCGCCTGGTCGCGGCGGCCCTGGCCCAGCGCCGCCAGCAGGTGGGGGCCCGCCGCGATCAGCTCGAGGCGCTTTCCCCGCTGAGGGTGCTGGCGCGCGGCTATTCGATCACCATGGACGGGGCGAGCGGAGCGGTGCTCACCGACGCCGGCGCGGTCCGGCCCGGCGGCCGGCTGCGCACCCGGTTGGCGCGGGGCGTGGTGGTCAGCACCGTCGACGCCCCGGGCTCGACAGGCGGCGACGAACGGATGTACGATACCGGCCACGACACTGCGGAGAGAGGATGAGAGGCGACGACAGCGCAGCTCCCGGCGGACCGAGTACGGGCAGCGACGACATCGACAGCCTGAGCTACGAGCGCGCGCTCGCCGAGCTGGACCAGATCATCGAGCGGCTGGAGAGGGGAGCCGTGGCCCTCGACGAGGCGATCGCCGCCTACGAGCGTGGCGCCAGGCTGGCCCAGCACTGCGGCGGCCTGCTCGACCGCACCGAGCAGAAGATCAGCCAGCTGGTGGTCGGAGCCGGCGGGCGCGTCGCCGAGAAGCCGCTGGAGCCCGGCCGCGAGACCGCCGAGCTGCCCGTTGCCCCTGCCGGGGCGCCGCTGGTGCCGGTCCCGGGACATCTGCGCGGGCTGGACATCGACCCCGATGAGATCCCCTTCTGATGGGGTCGCCCATCTCCGTCCGCCGCCAACCGGGGCCTGCAGCCATGGCGGTGACCCTGCAGCGGCTCGATCTGGCCCTGGTGGAACGCGGAGTCGCCACCACCCGGGAGCGCGCCCAGGCCATGGTGGCGGCGGGGATGGTGGAGGTCGACGGCCGCAGGGCCCGCAGCGCCGCCCAGCGGGTGGGGGAGGGCGCCGTGGTGCGCACGCTCGGCGAGGAAAGCCCATGGGCGAGCCGGGGCGGCGAGAAGCTCGCCGCCGCCCTGGACGCCTTCGCCGTGGACTGCCGGGGCCGGATCTGCCTCGACGCGGGCGCATCCACCGGGGGTTTCACCGACGTGCTGCTGGCCCGGGGGGCGGCGCGGGTCTACGCGGTCGACGTCGGGCACGGCCAGCTCCTGCCCCGGCTGGCCGAGGATGAGCGGGTCACGGTCCTCGACCGGACCAACCTCCGCCATCTGGACTCCCTCCCCGGCCAGTCGCCGAGCCTGGTCACCCTCGATCTCTCGTTCATCTCCCTCCGCCTGGTGATGCCGGCGGTCGCTCGGGTCGCCCCGGGGGCCGAGGTCGTCGCCCTCTTCAAGCCCCAGTTCGAGCTGGGCAGGGACGCGGTGTCCCGGGGCGGCATCGTGCGCGACCCGGCCGCCGCGGCGGCGGGGGTCGCATCCTTCACCGGGTGGTGCGTCGCCGAGCTGGGCGCCACGGCGCTGGGGGAGCCGTACCCGGCCCCGATCCGGGGGACCAAGGGGAACCAGGAGATCCTCCTCCACCTCCGGCTTCCCGAACGCGATAAGCCCCGGGACGAGGTGGCGTCATGAGCGGGGGCGCCATCGGCTTCCTGCTCCATCCGGCGGAGACCAACGGCGTCATCGCCGCGGCGATGGAGGCGGCCGAGCGCCGCGGCTTCCGCACCTGGACCACCATCGTCCGGCCCGTCGAGGACGTCGCCGAGCACGCCCACGGGACCGAGCTGCTGGTCACCGTGGGGGGCGACGGGACCTTCCTCTTCGGTGCGCGTCTCGCCGCCCCCCGGGGCATCCCGGTGCTGGGGGTCAACCGGGGCCGGCTCGGGTTCCTCACCGACATGGAGCTGGAGCAGCTTCCGTCGGCGATCGACGCCTTCGCCGACGGGCGGACGGTGCGCCAGCGCCGTGGCATGCTGAGCGCGCGGCTCGAGCGCCGGGACGGCGACCAGCCGGCGGAGGGTGACGTGGCCGGCCCTGTGCTGGCCCTCAACGACATCGCCGTCCGCTCTCCCGAGGTCTCCCTGCTCCGGCTTCGGGTCGACGCGGACCAGGAGCTCCTCGGCGAGTTCGACGCCGACGGGGTGGTGATCGCCTCCGCCACCGGCTCGACCGGCTACGCGCTGAGCGCCGGCGGGCCGCCGATCGACCCCCGGGTGCGCGCGATCACGGTGGTGCCGCTGGCTCCCCACGCGGTGATCACCCGGCCGATCGTGCTGCCCGAGGCGACCGTCGTGGAGGTCGCCGTCCTGCACGGGCGCGCCTTCGTGGCCGCCGACGGCCGGCACCAGGCCCTCCTGGCGGCGGGGGGCCGGGTGTGTGTCAGCCCCGGTCCCGAGCTCACCGTGATCCACTGCGTCGACTCCCCCTCATTCCTCCGCCAGCTGCGCGACAAGGTCCACTTCGGGCTTCCGCTCAAGCCCCCGGACCGGGACCAGGCCGTGCCGGAGCAGCCGTGAGCCGGCTGCTCGAGCTCCGGCTGCGCAACTTCGCCCTGGTCCGGGACGCGAGCCTGGACTGCGAGGCGGGCTTCGGAGCGCTGAGCGGCGAGACCGGCGCCGGCAAGTCGCTCTGCATCGCAGCCGTGCGCTGGATCCTGGGAGGTCGTGCCGAGGGGGAGGCGGTGGCGGAGGGGACCTCGGTCCGGGCGGTGTTCGAGCCGAGTCCCGAGAGCGCGGTCCTGCTCGCCGGCCTCGGCATCCCCGCCGACGAGCTGGTCACCCTCACCCGCGACGCGGGGAGCTCCGGTCGCTCCACCTGCCGGGTCAACGGCGCCCTCGTTTCCCAGGCGACCCTGCGCGATCTGGGCGAGGGGCTGGCCGATGTCACCGCCCAGGGAGCCAGCCACCGGATGCTGCAGCGAAGCTGGCAGCGGAGGGTTCTCGACGACTCGGGCGGCGCCGCGGTGGCCGAGGCTCGCGGCGTCATGGCCGGCGCCCACCGGGGCTGGCGAGGGGCGGAGGCACTGCTCGCGGATGGCCGGTTGGCCAGCCGCCGGACGGCCGCCGAGCTCGCCGAGGCGGAGGCGACCATCGCCGAGCTGGAACCGCTGCGCCTCCGCGACGGGGAGGAGGACGACCTCGGCGCGGAGCGCCTCCGGCTCCGGCATGCCACCGGCATCGCCCGGGCCGCGACCCTGCTCGGCGAGGCCGCGACCGGCGACGAGGCCGGCGCCGCCGACATCCTGGAGCACGCCCTCGCCGAGGTGGACGCGCTCAGCGGGGTCGACGCCGGTCTGGCGGACCTGGGCGGGGAGGCGGCCGCGCTGACCGCGGCGCTCCGCGACCTCGGGGTCTCCGCCCGGCGGCTGGCGGACCGCGTCGAGGTCGACCCGGCGCGGCTGGAGGCGGTCGAGGAGCGGCTCGACACCCTGGCCCGGGTCCGCCGCCGCCACGGCTCGATCCGGGCCGCTCTCTCGGCCCTGGAGGGGGCGAGGCGGATCTGCGACGCGGCCCGCGGGGGGCACGACCTGGTCGCGCTGGAGGTCGAGGCCCGGGCCGCGCAGGTCGCCGCCGCCGCCGCCGCGGGCCGGCTGAGCGCCGCCCGCCGGGAGGCCGCTCGCTCGCTGGAGCGGGCCGTCGAGCGACATCTGTCGGTGCTGGAGCTCCCCGACGCGCGCTTCCGAGTCACCCTGGGCGTGACCGCCGACGCCGATGGTGTGGACCTGGGGGACGGGCCGGTGCGCTGCGACGCCGATGGCGTCGACCAGGTGGAGATGCGCCTGGCCGCCAACCGCGGTGGGGTCCCCCTCCCCCTCGACGAGGGTCCGTCCGGGGGCGAGCTGAGCCGCCTGGCCCTCGCCCTGGCCGCCGCCGGGGGGGGAGGCGCCGGCCAGCCGCTCCTGGTTCTCGACGAGGTGGACACGGGCGTGGGCGGCGAGACGGCGGCGCGGGTCGGCGACCTGCTGGCTGAGATCGGTCGAGGCCGGCAGGTTCTCGCGGTCACCCACCGTCCCGAGATCGCGGCGCGGGCCGGCTGGCACCTGCTGGTCTCCCGCACCGGCCGGGGCGCGGCGGTGGAGAGCGGGGTGCGCCGCGTCGAGGGCGAGGAGCGGGTCGCCGAGGTCGCCCGGATGATGTCGGGACGCACCACGGCCGCCGCGCTGGCGCGCGCGGGGGAGCTGCTCCGGGAGGGCGAGGCGACCGGGAGCCGCCGTCAGAGCGCCGGCTGACCGCGCCCGGGGCGGGGGCACGGCTACCTCGTACCATGGGCCGCCATGAGTGAGAACGCGACCGTTGTGGGCCGGGGCGGGGCACCGCGCCGGTTCCCGGTCGAGGTCGGGGAGTTCAGCGGATCCCTCGAGGAGCTGGTCCTGGCCGCCCAGCGGGGCGACCTGGACCTCCGTGAGCTCCCGGTCGCCGAGGTGACCACCCAGGTGAGCCGCCAGCTCACCGGGGCCGACCTGGGCGGCGACCTCCGCGACGCCGCCGAGGCCCTCGGGCTGCTGGCGCGCCTGCTCTCGCTGAAGGCGGCCCGGGTCACCGAGGTCGACGTGGAGCCGGAGGAGGAGGTGCCGCCGGAGACCGACGCGGGACGGCGGCTGGCCGAGTACCGGCTCTTCCGAGCGGCCATGGAGGCGCTCCTCCTGGAGCCCGCCGAGACCGGTGAGCGCAGCTTCCTCGGCCTGGTCGCGCCCGAGGTCCTCCCCCTCGAACGGCTGCGCATCCCCCCCGACCGGTTGGCAGCGGCCTTCCGCCAGGTGCTCGAGCGCCTCCAGGACGCCGGGCCGCTTCCGGTGGGGATGGTGACCTTCTCGGTGGAGGAGAAGGTGACCTGGCTCCAGGGACTGCTCGCCCGCGGGCCGCTGGAGTTCGAGGGGATCTTCGCCGAGGTGTCGACCCGGTTGGAGGCCGTGGCCTGCTTCCTGGCCCTGCTCGAGCTGCTCAAGCGCGGCCGGGCGGTGGTGGATCAGCCTCAGAGCTTCGGTCCGATCTGGGTGCGAGCGAGTGAGTGAGGACGAGGCGCCGGCCGCCCCCACCTCCGGTGAGGCTCTGCCCCTCGAGGTGCTGGGTTCCGGCGGCGGCCTGCAGCCCGAGACGCCGGGGCTCGGCCGAGCCGGCACCGGCGGGGACCAGGGCCAGGCGGAGGACGGCGACGAGGGGGAGGACGACGCCGAGGGCGAGGAGGAGGACTTCCAGCTCGAGCTCGACGAGATCGGCCGCCCGCGGGTGCCCGAGTGGGTGGCCGGGAGCGAGCCCGAGGACCTGGCCCTCGCCCTCGAGTCGGTCTGCTTCGTGCTCAACCGCCCGGTCAGCCTGGGGGAGCTCTCCGGGATCCTGGGGCAGTCCCCGCAGAGCGTCGAACGTGCCGCCGCGGCGCTGGCGGAGCAGCTCGGTGGGCGCGGCCTGATGCTCCAGCACCACCGCGACCAGGTCCAGCTGGTCACCCGTCCCCAGACCGCCTGGGCCGTCCAGCGCGCCCTCAACCCCGAGAAGCCCGCCCGGCTCAGCCGGCCCGCGCTGGAGACGCTCGCCATCGTCGCCTACCGCCAGCCGGTCACCAGGGCGCACATCGAGTCGATCCGCGGGGTGAACTGCGAGGCGGTGCTGGAGAGCCTGGAGCGGAGGGGGCTGATCGCCGAGATCGGCCGCGCGGCCACCCCCGGGCAGCCCCGGCTCTTTGGGACCACCCTCCGTTTCCTGCAGCTGGTCGGGCTGGAGCGGATCGATCAGCTCCCGGCCCTGCCCGGTGATATCGCGCTTCCCGAGGAGCAGGAGCGGGCGTGGTCGGACGCCCTGGCGGGTGCCGCCGGTGACGAACCTCCGGCCCCGAGCACGGGCTGATGCCCGCCACCGCAGAGCGGCTCAACCGCTACCTGGCCCGCCGCGGGGTGACCTCCCGCCGTGGGGCCGACCTGCTGATCGACGCCGGACGGGTCACCGTCAACGGGGCCCGCGTCGCTGTGGGCACCTCGGTGAACCCGAATCGCGACCGGATCGCCGTGGACGGCCGCCCCGTCGCGGGCCCGCGCCGATCGGTGACCCTGATGCTCAACAAGCCGCCGGGCGTGGTCTGCACCGTTCGGGACCCGCACCGCCGGCCGACGGTCATGGACCTGGTCCCCGACCCGGCCCCGGGCATGGTGCCCGTCGGCCGCCTGGACGCCGACAGCCGTGGCCTCCTGCTGCTCAGCTCGGATGGGGACCTGGCCCACCGGCTCACCCATCCCCGCCACGGGGTGGCCAAGCGCTACCGGCTGGTCCTCGGGCGAGGACTCACCGCCCAGGACATCCGCCGTCTGCTCGAGGGGATCGAGCTGGAGGACGGCCTCGCCCGGCCGCAGAGCGTCCGCAGGGTGAGCGCGTCGCGGGATGACCTGATCGAGCTCACCATCGCCGAGGGCCGCAAGCGGGAGCTCCGCCGGCTCTGCGCGGCCATCGACGCGCCGGTCGTGGACCTGGTCAGGACCGGCCTCGGTCCGCTCCGGCTCGGCCGGCTGGGCGAGGGCCGGTCGCGCCACCTCACCGCCGCCGAGCTGAGCGCGCTCTACGCGAGCGTGGGGCTGACGCCTCCATGAGCGCACCGGTGGTCACCGTCGACGGGCCGGCGGGGAGCGGCAAGACCACGCTCGGACGCCGTCTCGCCATCGCGCTGGGGCTGGCCTTCATCGACACCGGCCTCTTCTATCGCGGCGTCACGGTGGCGGTGGTGCGCGCCGGGCTCGCAGCCGGCGATCGCGACCGCATCGCCGAGGTGGCGCGGGCCGCCCTCATCGAGGTCAACACCGCCCCCGGCGACCTGTCCTGGGAGGTGCGGGTCAACGGCGTCGACCCCGGGGCCGAGATCCGCGACCCTCGCCACGCCGCCCTGCTCACCACCGTCAGCCAGCTCCCCGAGGTGCGCCGCCACCTGCTCGCCGTGCAGCGCGCCCCCGCGGCCGGTGGGGCGGTGGCGGTGGGGCGGGACTGCGGCACGGTGGTGTTCCCCGAGGCGGCGGTCAAGCTCTACCTCCAGGCGAGCGAGGACCTCCGCTCCGCTCGCCGCGCCGCCCAGCTCGCCGGCCAGGGCGCGGCGGTTGACCCGGAGGTGCTGAGGTCCGAGATCTCCGGACGGGACCGCGGCGACGCCCCGGCGATGGCGGCGGCACCCGACGCGGTGGTCATCGACACCGGGAGCCGGGGCGTCGATCAGATGGTGGCGCTGGCGCTCGAGCTCTGCGCCGCGGCCGGCATCGTGGCCCCCGGGCGGACGTCGTGAGCCGCACCCACACCTCGCCCTCGGGTCCCGACCTCAACTACCGATGGATGACCGCGGTGATGCGCCTGCTCTGCGCCGCGATCCTGGACGGGAAGATGGATGTCACCGGCGCCGAGAACGTCCCGCGCAGCGGCGGGCTGCTGGTGGTGAGCAACCACGTCGGGACCATCGATCCGCCCTTCACCGGCGCCCAGCTTCCCCGCCGCGACCTCTTCTTCATGGCCAAGAGCGACTACTTCCGCAACCCCGTCGCGCGCTTCTTCATCGTCGGGTTCCACGCCTTCCCGGTGGTCAGGGGCACGCCCGACCGAGCCGCTCTCCGCCAGGCCCTCGGCCTGCTCCACCAGGGGCACGCCGTCCTCGTCTACCCGGAGGGACATCGCAGCCCGGACGGCCGGCTCCAGCGTCCCCATCCGGGGGCCGGGTTCCTGGCCCGCAGCGCGGGGGTCCCGGTGCTCCCGGTGGGCCTCTGGGGCACCGAGCAGGCTCTCCCGCTGGGCTCGCGGCGGCCCCGCCGCGTGCCGGTGCACCTCCGTTTCGGACGGCCCGCCTCGCTCCCGGCGGAGGATCCGGCCGGTCCCCGTGCCTCCCACCAGGAGGTCGCCGACCTGCTCATGCAGCGGGTCGCCGAGGTCCTCCCGGCCTCCCGGCGGGGGATCTTCGACGGCGCCACCGACTACCGCTCGGTGCCCCCGCCGGCCGCATGATGACCCCCGAGCTCGTGGCCTTCGACCTCGAGACCACCGGCCTCTCGGCCAAGACCGAGCGCGTCATCGAGGTCGGGGCGATCCGGTTCGGTCTCGACGGGCGCACCGTCGGCGAGCTGCAGCTCTTCGCCGACCCGGGCATCCCGGTGCCCCTCGGGGTCCAGCGGCTGACCGGGATCAGCTCCGCGGACCTAGCCGGTCAGCCCAGCCCGGTGGAGGTGGTGGCACAGCTGGCCGGCTTCTGCGAGGGCGCCGAGCTGGTCGGTCACGGCTCGGCGTTCGACCTCGCCTTCTGCGCGCAGCTCGTCCCCGCCAGCTTCGGGCGTCGCGAGGCCTTCGACACCCTCGAGCTGGCCCGCATCCTGCTCCCCGTCGCCGGCAGCCACAATCTCGGGGCTCTCGCCCGTCTGCTGGGTCTGCGTCATGAGCGCCCCCACCGGGCCCTCAGTGACGCCCAGGCGACCGCCGCCCTCTTCGGCCGGCTGCTGGAGGAGGCGGCCGCCCTGCGAGCCCCGACCTTCGCGGAGATGCACCGGGTCGCCGCCCAGACCACGACCCCGCTGGCCCGCTTCTTCGACCTCGCCGCGGCCGAGCGCACGTCGTCCTCCTCCGCGCCCGCGGCCCCAGGCGCCTCGATCACCCGCCCAGCCGGGGGAGCGGCCGCGAGCGGGAGCGCAGCGGGTGCGACCGCGACTGCAGAGGTCGCGACGGCGAGCGGAGCGGCGGTGCCGGAGGCTGGCGACCTCTCCGATACCGAGCGCGCATCGCTCCTCTCCGGAACCCTGGCGGAGGCGGCGGCCCGGCTGGTCGGTCCGGGCGGGCGTCTCGCCGACCGTCCTGGCTACGAGTACCGGGAGGCCCAGGAGCAGATGGCGCGTGCCGTGGCCCAGAGCCTGGAGCGGGGCGGACGGCTCCTGGTCGAGGCGGGTACGGGGGTGGGCAAGACCCTCGCCTACATGGCGCCGCTCGCGCTCTGGACCGAGCGAGGGGGCGGTCGGGCCGTGGTCGCCACCCACACCATCACCCTCCAGGAGCAGCTGGTCCAGCGGGACCTGCCGGCGCTCCAGGCCAACCTGCCCCGACCGCTGGGCTGGGCGATGCTCAAGGGCCGCAGCCACTACATCAGCCTGCGCCGGTTCCAGCGCCACCTCCGCCGCGGTGACGTCGGTCCGCGCGGGCCCGACCTCGAGGTCATCCGTTTCAAGCTGAAGCTGCTCCGCTGGCTCGACCTCACTCAGACCGGCGATCGGGCGGAGCTGCATCTGGGCGCCACCGAGCGGGACCTCTGGCGGGCGGTGGAGTCGACGCCGGACGACTGCCTGGGGAGCGCCTGCGCCAACTGGCGCAGCGGCGCCTGCCACATGGTGACGGCGCGCCGGCTGGCCGCCACCGCCGAGCTGGTGGTGACCAACCACGCCCTGCTCCTCAGCGACGAGCCCGCCGAGGGGCGGCTGCTCGGGGACTACGGCGCCCTGGTGATCGACGAGGCCCATCACCTCGAGGAGTCGGCGACCCAGGCGCGCGGCCACCGGCTGCGCGCCGCCGACATCGTCCGCGCGCTCGATCGCCTCCCCGGGGTGGTCGATCCCAGCCTGGCCACCGCGCTCGAGGCCTGCCGCGACGCCGCGAACGGGCTGTTCGGGGAGACCAAGGGACTGCTGGCGGAGCGGCTCGGCGGGGGAGGGGGTGCCCCGACCGGCAGCCTGAGCGTGACCGACGACGTGCTCGCCGAACCCCGGCTGCAACCCCTGGTGCGCAACGCCCACCACGCCGTCACCGTCCTGGGACGGGCCGCGGAGGCCCTGCGCGCCGCCGGGGCCGCCTCCTTCGAGACCGACCTGCTCCCCCAGCCGGAGCGGGGCGAGGAGGAGCTCGCCCTGGCGGCGGCGGCCCTGGAGGGCGCGGCGGCCGCCGTCGACGAGGTGATCCTCCACCGCCGGCCCGGCCACGTCGCCTGGCTGGAGTTGCGCGCCGAGCAGGCCGAGCTGCGCGACGCGCCGGTGGCCGCCGGCGCCGAGCTCGGCGCCGGGATCCTGGACGCGGCCCGGACGGTGGTGCTGACCTCGGCGACCCTCGCCATCGCCGGGGACTTCGGGTTCATCCGGGAACGGCTCGGGCTGGGGGGGCGCACCGAGGAACTGGCGCTCGCGTCGCCGTTCGACTACCTCAGCCAGGCGCTCTGCGTCCTGGTCACCGACATCCCCCCGTACGACGCCCCCGAGTACGAGCAGGCGCTGGCTTCCATCGCCGCCGAGACCGCCCGGAGGCTGGGGGGCCGGACCCTCGGCCTGTTCACCGGCTATGGGGCCCTGCGCCGCATCCGCGAGCTGGCCGGCCGGCGTCTCGCCGGCAGCCAGATCTCGGTGGTCGGCCAGGGGCTGGACGGCACCCGCCGCCAGCTGCTGACCTCCTTCGTGGAGAACCCCCGCACCCTCCTGCTCGGGACCGGCACCTTCTGGGAGGGGATCGACGTCCCCGGCGACGCCCTCCAATGCGTGCTGATCGCCAAGCTGCCCTTCGCGGTGCCCACCGACCCCCTGGTCCGCGCCCGCACCGCCGGGCTGCGCGATCCCTTCGGCGAGTACGTGCTGCCCGAGGCCGTGATCCGGCTTCGCCAGGGCTTCGGACGCCTGATCCGCTCGGGCACCGACCGGGGGGTCGTGGTCATCGCCGACTCGCGGCTCCAGAGCCGCGACTACGCGCGACGCTTCCTGGAAGCGCTGCCGCCGGCCGCGGTGGCGCGCGAGCCGGTGTCGGGGGTCGCCGCCCGGGTCGCGCGATTCGTTGGCGGCCGCGCGGATGGTGGAGAATCCACCCCATGGTGATCACCGCCGGGCCCGCCGCCGGGGCGGCCGGCATCCTCCCCGAGCCGGCGGCGGAGCCGGCCGCGGCCCCTCAGGAGCCGCGCACCTCCATCGTGGTCGCGCTGGCCCAGATCGCGCCGCGGCTGGGCGACCTCCGGGCCAACCTCGCCCGCCACCTAGAGCTGCTCGGCGAGGCCGCCGGCCAGGGTGCCGACCTGGTGGTGTTCCCCGAGCTCTCGCTCACCGGGTACTTCCTCAAGGACCTGGTCACCGACAGCGCCGTGCACCTGGACGGCCCCGAGCTGGGCGCGCTCGCCGAGGTCACGCGGGACGTCGACGCCGTGGTGGGCTGCATCGTGGAGAGCGACGACCACCGCTTCCACAACGCGGCCGTGTACCTCGCCGGCGGCGCCGTCGTCCATGTCCACCGCAAGGTGTACCTGCCCACCTACGGCCTCTTCGACGAGGCCCGCGACCTGGCGGCGGGGGCTCGCTTCCGGGCCTTCGAGGCGCCGCTCGGCTCCGCCGCGCCGCCCCGCCCGTGGCGGGTCGGGATCCTGATCTGCGAGGACCTCTGGCACCCCAGCTCCGCCTACCTGCTCGCCCGCGACGGCGTGGACCTGATCGTCTGCCCCTCGGCCTCACCGGGCCGGGGAGTGGGGAGCGGTTCGGAGCTGGGCACAGCTCAGAGCTACGACGTGATCACCCGCACCTACGCCCAGCTCTTCACCACCTACGTCGCCTACTGCAACCGGGTCGGCTACGAGGACGGCGTGAACTTCTGGGGCGGGTCGCGGGTGCTGGACCCCGAGGGTCACCTGGACGGCGAGCCCGCCGGCCGCGAGGAGGCGATGCCCCTCCACCGCCTGGATCTCGGGGCCCTTCGCCGCGCCCGGATCGCCAACCCCATGCTCCGCGACGAGCGCCACGACATCGTCGACGCCGAGGCCCACCGGCTGCGCCGCCGCGACCGTGACTGAGACGTCCGCCCGGGCGGACGGGGGCGCCTCGCCGGCCGCCCTCGAGGTGGATGCGTCGCTGGTGACCGAGATCCTCACCGGATTCGTCCGCGAGGAGGTCCGCAAGGTCGGATTCGAGCGGGGCGTGGTCGGTCTCTCCGGAGGGATCGACTCCGCCGTCACCCTGGCTCTGGTCTGCCGCGGCCTGGACCCCGAGAACGCGATCCCGGTGATCATGCCGTACCGGGCCAGCAGCCCCGCCTCGGAGCGCGACGCGCGACTGGTCGCCGCCCAGCTCGGGGCCACCCCCCTGGTGGTCGACATCTCCCCCCAGATCGACGCCTATTTCGCGAGCAGCCCTGACGCCGATCGCAACCGGCGCGGCAACAAGATGGCCCGCGAGCGGATGTCGATCCTCTACGACATCTCGCTGGCCCGCGACGCGCTGGTGGTCGGCACCTCCAACAAGACCGAGCTGCTGCTCGGGTACGGCACCATCCACGGCGACATGGCCCACGCCCTCAACCCGCTCGGCGACCTCTACAAGACCCAGGTGTTCGCCCTGGCCCG
>Ga0209415_10011850_pt1 | contig 14627 bp, 14 predicted proteins | sample PeaSoiSIISIP2007_FD_187696 | JGI IMG/M metagenome (GOLD analysis project Ga0209415, IMG submission 187696) | Peat soil microbial communities from Weissenstadt, Germany - SII-SIP-2007 (SPAdes) (version 2) | ecosystem: Environmental > Terrestrial > Soil > Wetlands > Peat | place: Germany...
TGGACACGGGTTCCGGGAAACCGATCGCGTAGGCCAACTGCACTTCCACGCGCTTGGCGAGCTTGGCCGCCACGATGTTCTTGGCCACGTAGCGCGCAGCGTAGGCAGCGGACCGATCCACCTTGGAGGGATCCTTGCCGGAGAACGCTCCGCCGCCGTGGCGACCCACGCCGCCGTAGGAGTCCACGATGATCTTCCGGCCGGTCAGTCCCGTGTCGCCGTGGGGCCCGCCCACCACGAACTTGCCGGTGGGGTTGATGTGGTAGATGGTCTTCTTGTCCAACAGTTCGGCGGGGATGACTTCCTTGATCACCTTGTTGATCATGTCCCTGCGGATGGTGGAGTGTGCCACCTTCTCGTCGTGCTGGGTGGAGATGACCACGGTGTGGACGCGGACGATCTTGTCTCCGTCGTATTCCACGGTGACCTGGCTCTTGGCGTCGGGGCGCAGGTACTTGAGCTTGCCCTCGTGGCGGATCTCGGTGAGCTTGTTGATCAGGCCGTGGGCCCAGGCGATGGTGGCCGGCATGAGCTCGGGGGTTTCGTCGTTGGCGTACCCGAACATCAGTCCCTGGTCGCCGGCACCCTGCTCGGCGGTGTCCTTGCCTTCGGCGGCCTTGGCGTCGACTCCCTGGGCGATGTCCGGAGACTGGCTGTGGATGCGGATGTCGATCTGGGCGGAATCGGCGGCGAATCCGATGGAGGGGTCCACGTATCCGATGTCCCGGATCACCGACCGCACCAGCGCGTCGATGTTGGTGCGGGTCAGGGGAGCGCGGGTCGTGACTTCGCCGGCGACGCAGACGAAATCCGTCGTGCAGAGGGTCTCCACGGCCACCCGGCTGTCCGGATCGTGGGAGAGGCAGAAATCCAGGACCGCGTCCGAGATCTGGTCGGAAACCTTGTCGGGGTGGCCCTCGGAAACGGATTCGGACGTGAATAGTCGACGTGCCATGTGAAGATTTCCCCTGTGAGGCGATTTGGAACCTGGTCGCCGGAACTGTCGCCGACGATCAATGCATCAAAATATAAGGAACTGTTGATGCGTCGACCCGTTCCCCCTCGTCGGGACCTTCGGTGGAGAAGAGGATGGTACACTCGTCACCGATGCCCAAAACCCCAGACGACAGGGACGACTTCGCCCGGAAGACCGCTATTCCCGGTGGAAAGGCCGCCTTCGTGGTGCTGGTCTACGCCGGGGTCTCGCTGATCTGGATCCTCGGGTCGGACCACCTGGTGTTCACCAGGGTCCAACTGGTCAGCCAAGAGGTCTTCTCCGTCCTGAAGGGTTCCGCCTTCGTGGTGGTGACCTCCGTGCTGCTTCTCTACCTCATCCGGCGACTGCTGCGACAGGTGGATGCCGCCCAATCCGCGGTGAGGGAGGCGCGTGCCAAGGAGGCCGCCCAGAAGGAAATGGATGCGCGCGAGCGCCGCCTGGAGGGTCTGGGCCGGATCGCAGCCGGCGTGGCGCACGACCTCAACAACGTCCTGACCCCCATGCGTCTTTCCCTGGAACGGATGCGCGATCAGGTCGCGGAGACCGACGCTGTCGCCCGGGTGGACACGGTCATCGAACTGGTGGAGCGCGGCCGGGAGATGGTCCGTGGACTCCTCGAGTTCGGCGAGGGCCGAAGCGGGATCGAGTTCCCGGTCGAACCCGTGGTGCGCGAAGCGGTCCGGGACTTCACGGCTGGATTTCCGACAGGACTGGAGGTGAAGTTGCTGTGCGAACCAGGCCTCCAGGTGGTGGCCGATCCGCGGGAGCTGCACCGGGCGCTGACCAATCTGCTCGTCAACGCCAAGCAGTCCTCCCTGGGGGCGCCCCGGATCCAGGTGGAAACCCTCGGACGCCGCGCCCCATCGGGGCCCCAGGTGGAGATCACGGTGGAGGACGGCGGGGCAGGCATCGCCCCCGAGCTGCGGGAGCGCGTGCTGGAGCCGTTCTTCACCACCAGGGGTGGATCCGGGGGAACCGGCATCGGGCTCGCGAACGTCGCCGACTTCTGCCGCACCTGGGGGGGGACCGTGGAGGTGGGGGAATCCCACCGGCTCGGAGGAGCGCGCCTGGCCATGCGCTTGCCCGCCAAGGGCGACGCCGCCCCCGCGATGCCCACCACCGCCATCCGGGCCCGCATGCTCCTGGTCGTGGAGGACGAAGCCGCCATCCGAACCTTCCTGCAGGAATGGCTCGAAGCTTCGGGGTTCCAGGTGGCCGCGGCCACCTGCCTGGAAGACGTGCGGCGGTTCCTGCGCACGAGCAGCCTTCCTCTGCAGGGATTGCTGATGGATTGGAGCCTGCCCGGATCGCTTCCGGAGCAGGTTCTCGGAACGGTGCGCGAGCACACCGCGAAGGTTCCGTGCGTGGCCATGTCCGGGCAGGTCGTGCCCGGATCCGATCTCCACCGGCTGGGAATCGGACGATTCCTGCTGAAGCCGTTTTCCGGCAGGGACCTTCTGGACGCGCTGGAGAAGGTGGGGATCGCCCCGGATCAGGCGCGCGCGGCGGCTTTCCAGCGCGGGTTCTTGGACGACATGTCCGAGGAGTAGAAGTCCTCGCGCAGCTTCCCGACGTCCTTCCCGAAGTAGTCCAGCAGGTACCTGGAGATCCATTTCTCGATCTTGAGCACGACCAGCTTGTGTCGGAGCCGACCTTGGGTGTCTCGGTTGAGGATGGTCGGGAGGGTGTTCAGGGTCAGGATCTCGTCGATCGCGTTGGAGGCCATGTTCTCGCGGCCTTCCTGGCTCGAGTAGAAATGGCTGACGCAGAACAGGACGCGGCGGGGGTTCCCCTGGCGCAGCGCCCGGCAGCACTGGACGATGGTGGAACCCGTGCGGACCATGTCGTCGAACACGACGATGTCCTTGCCCTCGAGTCCCTCCAGGGGGATGGGCGAATCCGCGGCCACCTGGATCTCCACCTGGCGTTCGCCGGTGCGTTCCTTGGACATCAGGCAAAGTCCCAGGCCAGGAAGCCCGATCGCCTGCTGCATGCTCTCCACGAATTCCACGGCGCCCTTGTCCGGTGCGCAAAGGATCAGGTTGGAGCCGTCCCGTCCCGGGTCCACCATGTCCGAATGCTTCAGGTAGTGGGAGTACAGCTCCGCGGGCCGGAGATTGTGGAAATCGCCTCCGAAGATGGATCGGAAGACGTCCTGCACGGAGCGGCTGTGGTTGTGGACGGTGAACACGGCATCCACGCCCGAGGCCTTCAGCAGCTGGGCGTAGAGGAGCGAGCTGAACGGCTGCCCGTCGAACTTCTTGAAGTCCTTCAGATCGCGCGGGTGGGCGGTGCGTCCGTGCTCGGGACGGGGTCCGCGGTCCTGCGCCGAATAGAACAGGTCCGGTTCCACCAGGACCACCCTGGAAGCACCGTTGTCCTTGGCGGCTCGGGCGATCAGGAAGGTGCGCATGGCGAGGGTCTGGCGGCTGTGGTTGTGGCTGTTGACCGACACGATCACGACGGTCGTGCCCTCCAGCTTCTCCCCGATCCGCGTCAGGTCCTGTTCCTCGGCGATGAACCGGGGACAGAATTCACCGTTCGCGAAGGTCTTCAGGGAAACGATGTCGGAGAGGTCCGCTTCCTGTCCGAACGAGTGACCTACGTCGATGGCGAAGGGGTCTTCGGCGACGTTGCCGACGATGATCACATGGCTCATAGGCGCGCAAAGCTAGTTCCGAGGTCCTCCGCGTCCCTACCGAAAGGGGCGCTGCCCGACCGCCGGTTCAGGGCTGCTGGGTCGCGAAGGCGTCCACGCCCTTGGACTTCAGCGCCACCCGGGCGGTTTCCGCATCCGTTCTGGTCGCGAAATGGCCGTAGCGGAGTTTGCGGATGTTGCCTTCCAGGAGCACCTCGACCGTTCCTTCGCCCAGGATCCTCTCCAACCTCGTCCTTTCGGAGATGGCCGCTTCCGGGCTCGCGAGCGCCCCCAGCTGAAGCTGCCAAGGATCCGTCGTGGACGCGGTTTTCACCTGCGCGGTCGGGGCCGGGGCGGCGGCGGGGGGTGGCGGCGCGGATCGGGAGGTCGTCTCCGTCGGGGCGGACGGCGCGACTGCAGGGGCGACGGGAGCGACGGGTGCGGCCGGCGCGGGTCGCCAAGGATGGGCATCCAAGTCCAACCGGACATCCGTTGGCGACGGTGCCGCGAAGAGCGCGAGTTGGACGAGGACGGAAAAAAGGCCCATGGCTGTCCCGAAAGTTACGTTCCCGGATCCGAGATGAAGGCATTGCACCTGACTTGGCTCTCCGAAGATGGAAAGCCTCGAACCTTGAAGGTTCCCCTGTGGGCGGTTTTCGCTCCGTTCGGGCTGTTGCTCTCCGTGGCGTTGCTCCTGGGTGTCCTCTGGAGCGGACCGTGGTCTCCTCCGCAGCTGCGGGAAAGGTTGGATCGGTTGGAGCGGGGGAACCAGCGGCTCGATCGGGAGCTGTCGACCGCGCGGAAGGGCTTGGAAGAGGTCGCCGCGGCCGTCCGGATGCCGGACAAGGAGAAGGAACGGGTACGGGAGCTCGCGGGAATGACCAAGGACACGGGCGCCCCTCCACCCGTCGAAGAAGGACTCCCCGACGTGGACAGGATGCTGCGGGAGGCGCGCAAGATCCGTGAGGGCTACGACGCCATGGAAGACTGGTTCCAGCGGCATCCCGCGGAAACGGGGCGACTCCCCACCATCCGTCCGGTGCGGGCGGACGAACCCCTGGTCGAACAGTTCGGTCCCGTCCTGGATCCCTTCACGGGGCAGCACATCCAGTTTCCGGGGCTCTCGTGGAGCACTCCGGTGGGAACCCCGGTCTGGGCGACCGGTGCGGGGACGGTGGTTTCCGTCGGATTCCAGGCGCGATGGGGCAATTTCGTGGAGATCCGCCACGACGAGCGTTGCGTGACCTTCTACGGCCATCTGTCCCGAGTGGACGTCGCCGAAGGAACGACGGTCGTTCGCGGTCAGGTCCTGGGGCTGTCCGGCCAGTCCGGGAAGGTCACCGGGCCCCAGGTGACCTACGCGGTCTTCATGGACGGCCAACCGACCGACCCGAGATCCTTCCTGCTTCCCGAACAGCCGAAGATCTAGGCCCTGGGCATCCGGTCCGGCGCGCCTACAGGCTTCCGGTGACCGCCAGTCGGAGGAAGGCCGCCTGGCCGAAAGGGCCGAGTCCGTAGACCGCGACCGCCGCCACGGCGACTCCCAACAGCACGTGCAGGATCTGGCGCACCGGCCGGCGATCCGCGCTCCAGAAGAGTCCGACGATGTGGAACGCCAGGGCGAAGAGCCCCAGGAGGATGGTTCCGATCCCCGCGATCCAGAACCCGGATCCGGAACCCAGATCCGGATCGAACCACCGCGCCCAGGCGAAGGTCGCGCACGCGATGGATTCGAGGCAGATCAGGTACCATCCTCCGAGAGTCCAGAACATGGTTCCATCGTACCATGCGAACACCCCCCTACGCAGCCCCCCGGCGAAGGACGATCCTGAAGGTGGCGCCCTCGCCGGGGATGCTCTCGACCTCCGCCCGTCCCCCGTGGGTCTCGGCGGTTTCCTTCACGATGGCCAGCCCCAGGCCCGTTCCGCCCAGATCGCGGGAACGGCCGTGGTCGGCGCGGTAGAATCTCTCGAAGAGGTGGGGGAGGAACTCCTCGGGGATCCCCGGACCGCGGTCCCGGACCTCGATGCGCCATTCGTCGCCCGCGCCTTCGATGGAAACCGTCACGGGTTGACCGTCCGGCGAATACCGCACCGCGTTGGACAGGAGATTCAGGATGGCCCGCACCAGATGGCCCCTGTGGGCCTGGACGGTGGCGTCTTCGGGTCCCTCCAGCACGATCCTGGTCCGCTTCGATTCGGCTTGGCGGTCCAGGGTCGCGATCGCCTCGCGGCAGACCTCCATCACCGGAACGACTTCCTTCCGGCGATCCGGCGCCTCGGCCAGGCGTCCCAGGTCCAGGAGGTCGCTGACGACCTCCTCGAGGTGTCGCGTCCCCAGCACCACGCGTTCCAGGGCGTTGCGACGGAAATCGTCGTGTTCGTCCTCCAACAGCGTCTCGGTCCAGCCGCGAATCGAGGTGAGCGGGGTCTTGAATTCGTGGGAAGCGTCGGAGACCAGCCTGGCCTGCAGCCGTTCGGCGCGTCTGCGGTCGGTGGCGTCCTGCAGGGAAACCAGCCATCCGTTGCCCTCGGCGTCCGCGGGAACGGGCCAGAGGCGCACCCAGTGGACTCGGCCCGACCGTTCCATCTCGAAATTGGCGGGCATTCGACGCGCCACGGCGCGGCGCAGGTCGTCCAGGAATCCGAGATCCGAGGCCAGGGACACCAGCGGCCGTCCGCGGGCGGCGGCCTTGGGAATCCGAAATTCCAGCGCCGCCGCGGCCGACACGTTGCAGGCGACCACCCTCAACTGCCCGTCCAACAGGACGACCCCCTCGGAGAGAGGCTCCAGGAGGCGTCCCATCCTCCTCTCTTCCCAACGCGCCAGGATCCGTCGTCGGCGCAGATCTGCGCCCAGGGTGGCCACCAGGAGGGCGTCTTCGCCGGGGATCCCCGCGGGTGGCGGCGGGGGAGGACGTCCCTGGTCCACCGAGCGGGCCACCTCCACGAGGTAGGAGGTCCGCAACCGTTCGCGCCGCAAGAGGCCCAACAGCAGACCGAGCGGGAGCAGGGTGCCCAGACCGGCCGAGATCCCGGACAGGGTCCAGGCCGACCTGGGCAGGTAGCCTCGACCGGTGGGAAGTTCCAACCGGATGAGCCTGTTCCCCGGAATATCGCGTTCGGCGACCAGGCACGCGGCGTCCCGCGAGGGGAGGAAGCGTTCTTCGGAGCCGGTGCCTTCGGGAAGGATCCTCAGGGAATCCGGCTCGATCTTCGCCGTCAGGTCCGGATTTTCTCCCAAGGTCCAACGCGCGGAGTCCGCGGGACACGGACCGTGGTTCCGTTCGAAACAGGCGCCGAGCACCTGTGCGGCCAGCCCGGCGCGGAGGTCCAGGATCTCGCGTTGCGAGCGGGTCAGGGTGGAGCGCCATCCGGCCAAAAGGGCCGTGATCGAGACGGTCCATCCCAAGGCCAGGATCGCGGCCCCGATCGCGAGAGGTCGGTTCCTGGTCAAAGCGGCTCCGAATCGAAATCCGGCTCCACGCGGATGCGGGAGAAGGGCAGGGGAACGACGAGACGCGACCAGTCGCCCAGCCGGAAGTGGCGGCCGTAGCGGAACTTCAGCGGGACCAAGGGCGATCTGGCAGTGCGCGCCATCCAGGCGGGACCGGGCTTGGGAACCTCCGCAGGCCCCCTGGGGCCGTCCCAGGTGGTGGCCACCGCTCGACCGCCGTGCAGTGTTCGCAGGCAAGCTTTGGCTCCGGAAACCGCGCGGGCCGAACTCGATCCCCTCAGGAAGGTCAACCGCCCACCGGAAAGCAGTCGCACCAGGGCCTCGCCGTCGCCGCTGGAGGACACGAGCGCCGAGACGGACCGGTCGCGGAAGAAGGCTCCGGCGGCCAGGACGTCCCGGTGCCAGCAGGCGAACACCGTCGGACCTTCGGGGAGTTCTCCCGACACGCGAAAGCGGAGGCTGCCGAGCCAGAACCTTCCGAGCGGAAACAGGAGTCTGGTGCTGTCCAAGGTGGCGAAAAGGTAGGTGGCCTTGTATCGTTTTCGCCAGATGCCCGAACTTCCCGAGGTGGAGACCGTGAGACGCGGATTGGAACGGCGGGCCCTCGGCGAAGTCGTCGTCGGGTGGGGTGTCCGTCACTCCGGCGTCCTGGAAGACTGCACCGCCGAGGATCTGTCGGCCTTGGGCCCTTCCCGCCTGGAGCGGTTCGAGCGGCTCGGCAAATACCTCCTGATCCGGATGTCCTGCACTTCGGGTGAGCGGACCTTGGTGGTGCACCTGGGCATGAGCGGCCAATTCACCTTCCGCGCCTCTGGAGAGGGGCTGGTGGAGGGCTTCGTCCGCCTGGCGTCCGGTTACCGGAAAAGCCTGGGTCCGCACGCGGTGGACGCCCACACGCACGTGGTTCTGGACTGCGCTTCCGGGGGACGGTTCCTGTACCGCGATCCGCGCCGGTTCGGAAGGCTGCTGCTGGTCCGGGGATGGGGGAATTCGGGGCACCCGCGCTTGGACCGTCTGGGACCCGACGCGCTCTCCCTGGACGCCGCCGGGCTTTCCCGGATCTTCGCGCTCCGTTCCGGAGCGAGGAGCGTGAAGGCGCTGCTCCTGGACCAGTCGGTGGTCGCGGGGGTGGGGAACATCTACGCCGACGAGGCCTGCTTCGATGCCGGAATCCGTCCATCGGTCCGGTCCGGGCGCCTGTCGCGGATCCGCCGCGAAACCCTGGCCGCCTGCGTCCTGGAGGCCCTGGGACGCGGGATCCGGAATTCGGGAACCACGTTCCGGGATTTCGTGGGGGCCGACGGGATCGAGGGGGCCAACGCGGAGGACCTGCGGGTCTACGGCAGGGCGGGACTTCCCTGCGTGCGCTGCGGCACGGAGCTTCGGGCGAGCGTCGTGGCGGCGCGGGGCACCGTCCACTGTCCGAAGTGCCAGGATTGAACCCGGACCGGGTATCTTTCCCCCCGAATGGCCAGTCTCGCCTACCTCACGACGAGGGTGCTGCTTCCCCAGGGGAAGGTGCTGCGCCTCGGACGGGACAACCTGAACGAGATCCCGGTGCCGGATCCCCACATCTCCCGGCACCACGCGATCCTGAAAGTGCTCCCCGACGGGTCGCTCTACGTGGCGGACCACGGCTCGGTGAACGGCCTGTTCTGCGGGGATGAACGGGTTCCCTTCGCGGTTCTGCGACCAGGACAGGAATTCCTGCTCGGGGTGGTCGGATTCCGCTTCGAGTGACGGAGCCGTCGGTCGGTGCAGGCATCCGGCCGGTCGGTCGATTCGTCCAGGAAAATGGACGGTTCGTGTTCGGATGGCCGGGAACGGGGTTCGACGCGCGTGTAGAAGGCGAGCGGTTGGAGGTGGACTTCTCCGGGAGCGGTGCTTGGATCGACTTCGCCTGGGACGATGGCCATCCATCCGCGAAGGAGCTCGAAGGCTCCGCCACGATCGGGTTCGACGTTCCCGGACCGGGAGCGCGCATCCTCAGGGTGCGGAAGCGGACCGAAGCGATGGTGGGGGACCTCGTGGTGGCCTCGATCTCCCTCCGGAATGGGCGTCTGCTGCCTCCTCCGGCGGAATCGACGCGGCGGATCGAGTTCTACGGCGACTCCATCACCTGCGGATACGGCTGCCTGGACCCGGTGCCTGAACATGGATTCCAGGCCTCGACGGAATCGTTCCCGCTTTCGTGGGCCGCGTTGGTCGGGGATCTCCTGGGAGCTGAAATCCACGCCCAGGCCATCTCGGGGATCGGAGTCTTCCGGAACTGGCCCGGCGTGGAGGGAAACCCGATGCCTCTGCGTTGGAGGCTGGCGCATCCGGAACGCCAACTGGACTGGGATCTTTCCGGATGGATCCCGCATGCGGTGGTGGTGAACCTGGGCACCAACGACTTCGGCACCCTGCCGTTCCCCTCCCGGACGGAATTCGTCCACACCTTCGGTGCCTGGCTCCGGGACCTTGGCGATGCCCGGCGGGAGATCCCGCTGGTGGTCGTGGACGGCCCCCTGCTCGCGACGGACCATCCGGCTCCCGGCACCCGCGCCCTGGTGCGGACCCTCCTGGACGAGGTGGCCGGGAAGGCCGGTGCGCATCGGTTCTCGCTCTCCCCGTGCGACCCGCGGGACGGCTTCGCTGCGGACTTCCATCCGTCCGGTACCCAGCACCGCAGGAACGCTGCCGAGTTCGCGCCCTTCCTGGCGGGCCTCCTGGGGTGGGACGCCCCCGGAATCTAGCGCCCGCGCACGGTCTTCTCGTAGAGGTCGGGCAGCGCGCCGTCCGGGTCGTACTTCGCCTTGAGGGAGCGGTAGGCGGCGCCATTGTAGATCTGCCAGAATTCCTCTTCCTCGAAGTAGGACGAGGAATACAGCGATTTGTGCCCGAAAAGCCGCACCACCTCGCGCTCCAGCAGGCGGTTGAAGTGTCCCTTGGGGAGATCCTCCCGGGTCTCGACCGCCGACCAGAACCCGAAATTCAGGTGCAGGGCGTCCGGCAGGTCGTAGAGGGTCCAGGGATGCGCGGAGGGAAGAGGACGGACCGGGCAGATCCAGAGGGGCCGGATGTCCAGCGTCTCCCAGTAGAAGCGCAGGAACTCCGCGCTGTTCCCCAGCGGGATCTCCACGTCCTGGATCACGGGTTCCTCCCCGTTGAAGGGCAGACCCAGGAGCTTGCGGGCCGCGTGGATCTTCTCCTCGAACCCGTGCCGCCTGTAGAACTTCAGGATCGCCATGTAGGTGGTGGATCTCAGGTATTTCCGCGGGACCAGGGCCCGGACCGCCGGCTTCTGGAATCCCAAGGGACGGGAGCACCAGAACCAGTCGGCGTCCCACCGCCAGAGGTGGTCCCGGGCCGTCAGCAGGTCGGTCTCCTTCGTCCGGAGCGTCTTGTAGTAGGGAATCGCGCCCGCGATGGGGGAGGTGGGACCTTCGTCGTCGGTCCGCCAGCCCGTGGACAGCACGTATTCGTCCGGACCGAAGGCCACGCCCTCCACGAAGTCGGGCCGGTCGGAACCCGGCTCCCGCCCCGTCTGGCAGGCCTGTGCCATGGCGGAAAGGAAAGCCTCCGGTTCGCGGAACTTCCGGTAGGTCAGGCGCACGTTCCGCCGGGTCCTGTCCAGGCGCACCCGAAGGCGCATGGCGTAGCCCAGGGTGCCGTAGGAATTGGGAAAGGCGTGGAACAGGTCCGAATCGGGGCCTTGGGGACCGCAGGTGCGCACCGTGCCGTCCCCGCAGAGGATGTCCATCTCCTCGACGGTCTCGTGCACGAACCCGCGCCGGAAGGAGGAGGACTCGATCCCGATCCCGGTGGCCGCGCCGCCGATGGTGATGGTCTTCAGCTCCGGAACCACGGGCGGGACGAACCCGTGCACCAGGCAGGCGTCCGCGAAGTCCTCGAAGGTCGTCATGCCCTGGACTTCGGCCACGCCGTCCGGACTGACGGAAATCGTCTTGTCCAGGCCGCGCACCACGAGCCGTCCGCCTTCGTGGGCCACGCGTTCGCGGAAGAGGTTGGAGGTGCGCTTGGCCAGGCGGAGCCGTTTGCCGTCGCGCTCCTTGGCGGCGCGCACCAGCGCCTCCACCTGGGCGTCGTGTTCGGAGCGGCTCCGGAACAGATCCCCTTTCATCGGGTCGCCTTCCAGCCGCCCCGGATCCCGCGCTTGGACAGGACCAACTGGAAGAGCTGGTTGTACCGGCTGCGGAAGGTGCCGGCGCAGGTCAGCAGGTAGTAGCGCCACATGCGGTGGAAGCGGTCGCCGTACCGTTCCGAGAACCGGGGCCAGGAGGCCTCGAAGTTGTCGTTCCAGGCCATGAGGGTGCGGTCGTAGTCCACCCCGAAATTGTGCCAGTCCTCGAGGATGAAATGCTTGTCGAAGGCGCCCGCGACCTGCACGGGGGAGGGCATGAAGGCGCCCGGAAAGATGTAGCGGTCCATCCAGGCGTCCAGTTCGCGCGAGATCTGGAATCCGCCGATCGTGTGCAGCAGGAAGACGCCGTCCGGCTTGAGCCGGTCGTGGACCAGCTTGCAGAAGGGCTTCAGGTTCTTCCAGCCCACGTGCTCGCACATCCCGATGGACACGGCCTTGTCGAACTCGCCGGTGGCGTCCCTGTAGTCGGAGAGCCGGATCTCCACGGGGAGGCCCTTGCACTTCTCGCGGGCCCACTCCACCTGTTCCACCGAGATGTTGTATCCCACCACCTCCACGCCGTAACGCGAGGCCGCGAACCTGGCGAAGCCGCCCCATCCGCATCCCAGTTCCAGGACCCGTTCGCCGGGCTTGAGGTCCAGTTTCCGGCAGACCAGGTCCAGCTTCGCTTCCTGGGCCTCCTGCAGGGTCGTGGCGCCGTTCTGCCAGTAGCCGCAGGTGTACTGCATCCAGGGGTCGAGCATGGCCTCGTAGAAGTCGTTGCCCAGGTTGTAGTGCACTTCGGCCACCTTCAGGGACTTCCGGCGGTCCTGCATGTTCAGCAGGCGCGCCTTCACCACCTGGGCCACGAAATTGGCGTTCAGGCGGACCTTGCGGTGGATGCGTCCGGACAGGATCCGGTCGAAGAGCTGGTCGGGGGCTTCGCAGTCCCACCACCCGTCCATGTAGGCTTCGCCCAGACCCAGGCTGCCCCTGGACATGACGCTGGAAAGGGCGCGATCGTCTTTCAGGTCGATGTCGCAGGGACGACTGCCGTCCAGCCGCACGTCGACTTGGGCCAGAAGGTCCGTCGCCCATTGCTTGAGGGAGTTATTCGTCGTAGCCTCCGGTGATTGGAGGTCGCAAATTTACAAATTCCGGAAGATGGCGCCCTCCGCGGGCACCTCTTTCCTAACGGACCGCCCTCCACCCGCCGCGGACCCCGCCCTTGGAAAGGGTGAGCTGGTAGAGCTGGTTGTACCGGCTGCGGAAGGTGCCGGCCGAGCAGGCCAGGTAGTAGATCCACATGCGGCGGAACTTCTCGCCGTACTGCTCGGAGAAGCGCGGCCAGGACGCCTCGAAGCGCTTGCGCCATTCCACCAGGGTGCGATCGTAGCTTTCGCCGAAGTTGTGCCAGTCTTCCAGGACGAAGATCCCGTCCACCGCTTTCCCGAGCATGGCGGGGGAGGGGAGGACCGCTCCGGGGAAGATGTACTTCTCCAGCCACGGCTCCAGGTCCTTCGCGGCCCTGATCCCGCCGATGGTGTGGAGCAGGAACCGGCCGCCCGGCTTCAACCGGTCGTGCACCAGCTGGACGAAGGAACGCAGGTTCTTCCAGCCCACGTGCTCGCACATCCCGATGGAAACCGCCTTGTCGTATTCCCCGGTGGCGTCGCGGTAGTCGGAGAGCCGGATCTCCACGGGAAGGCCCTTGCATTTCTCCCTGCCCCACTCGACCTGCTCCACCGAGATGTTGTACGCCACCACTTCCACGCCGTACCTGCTGGCCGCGAATCGCGCGAAACCTCCCCAGCCGCATCCCAGTTCCAGCACGCGTTCCCCGGGCTTGAGCTCCAATTTCCGACACACCAGGTCGAGCTTGGCCTCCTGGGCATCCTCGAGGGTGGAGACGCCGTTTTCCCAGTACCCGCAGGTATACTGCATCCACGGATCCAGCATCGCCTCGTAGAAGTCGTTCCCCAGGTTGTAGTGGATCTCCGCGACCTTGAGCGATTTCCGGCGGGATTGGAGGTTCAGGAGCCTCGCCTTGGCGGCGTAGGCGAGGAAGGAAAGGTTCGGACGGATCTTGGTGTGCAGTTGGGCCGAAAGGACCCGGTCGAAGAATCCCTCCAGGTCGTCGCATTCCCAGAGACCTTCCATGTAGGATTCGCCCAGGCCCAGGCTGCCTTGGGAAGCGATCCGGTCCGGGACGGAATCGTCGACGATCCTCATGTCCCACGGGTGCTCGCCACCGATCCCCACGTTCGCGTGGGCGAGCAGGTTTTCCAACCAACGGCGCAGATTCGTAGCCATGCATTCTCCATTCGGGAGGAAGGACGGCTCGGTACTTTACAAAAGTTTCGGCCTATCGGAGCTCGATGGTGTTGAGATCGATGCCGGCGCGGCGCATCGCGATCAGGAGGTCGATGGTCGATTTCCAGGTCAGATCGGGCGCGAATATTCCGTGGTACCAGGGCCGCACGTCCGGGAGCGAGCCCGGCATGGTCCTGTAGGCGTGGAGCTCGGCGGCCACCGCCACGTCCCTGGCGAGAGGGCGGCGGATCACCCATTCCATGTCCTTCTTGGACCGCGGATCCACGGTGTCCGGCAACCGCGAAAGATTTCCCAGGAGGACGTACTTGGTCCCCGGCCAGAGACTGTCCGCGCAGTGGTCCTGGCGGGCTTCCACCAGGCACCGGCCCAAGGCGTCGTGCCAGGCGGTCTGGACGGTGTTGGGCTTCTTCCCCTCCACGTATTCCGCTCCGGTGTTCACGTCGCGCACCACGGGGATGTCGGGAAGCCAATCCCCGTCCGTCCAGAACCGGATCCGGTCGCGGCTGGCGACCACCACCAGGGAGACCCGCGGTTTGGTGGAGTCGCTGGAGGAAAACGAGTAGATGCTCCGGGGGGCGGGAACCGGCGGCTGGAGGAGGACGGGAGGATCCTCCTTGTCCAGGGCGAACAGCCCCCTGCAGTCGGTGTTCACCTTCGAGATCCAGGACAGGAAGTCGACGAAGTCCTTGGAGGTCATGTCGGAATCGGCGTCCAGGGTCCACATGTGCCGTTGCCTGTGGTCGGCGCAGAAGGGTCGGAGCGAATCCACCGCGGTGGCGGAGTCCACGGGCTTGCCGTCCAGGGCGAATCCCGACCTGGACACCTGCAGGTGGTGGAGCATGCGGAAACCCGGCTGGCATCCCGCCAACAACGCGATCACCGGGAAAGACAGGATTCCAAGATTAGGTTTGGACATCAATGAACTACTTGACCCTTCCGATTGGACCTCGTGCGCCCGGCGTGGTGCGGGCCGTCATCGAGATCTCCAAGGATACGAATACCAAGTTCGAATACGACGAGCATCTGGACATCTTCGTCCTGGACCGCGTCCTGCTTTCCAGCATGCTGTACCCTGC
>Ga0209415_10011851_pt1 | contig 14624 bp, 10 predicted proteins | sample PeaSoiSIISIP2007_FD_187696 | JGI IMG/M metagenome (GOLD analysis project Ga0209415, IMG submission 187696) | Peat soil microbial communities from Weissenstadt, Germany - SII-SIP-2007 (SPAdes) (version 2) | ecosystem: Environmental > Terrestrial > Soil > Wetlands > Peat | place: Germany...
CTCGCGGTCAACATCAACGCGCTGGACTTCGTCGCCGTCGCGCGCGCCCGCGGCGAGGGCACCTGGTTCATCATGCGCGAGGAGATCCTACCGAACCTCCTGTTGCCGGTGCTGACCGATTTCGGCCTGCGCTTCGTCTATGTCGTGCTGCTGTTGAGCGGCCTGTCGTTCCTCGGCCTCGGCATCCAGCCGCCCTATGCCGACTGGGGCTCGCTGGTGCGCGAAAACCTGGAGGGGCTGGTCGACGGCTCCCCCGCCGTGATCATGCCGGCGGTGGCGATTGCCACGCTGACCATCGCGGTGAACCTGCTGATCGACAACCTGCCGACGCGGCGCGACGCCAGCCATGAACGCTGACAGCGCCCCGCTGGTGGATGTCGCCGGCCTGCGCGTCACCGCGCGGGGCGCGCGCGGCGAAACCGTCATCGTCGATGATGTCAGCTTCACCATCGCGCGCGGCGAGGTGGTGGCGCTGATCGGCGAGTCCGGCTCCGGCAAGACCACCATTGCGCTGTCGCTGCTGGGCTACGCCCGCCCCGGCTGCAAGATCGCCGCCGGATCGATCCGCGTCGGGAACACCCAGGTGCGTGCACTGTCGCCGTCCGGCCTGGCGCAGTTCCGCGGCCGGCAGGTCAGCTACATCGCGCAAAGCGCCGCCGCGTCGTTCAATCCGTTCCAGCGCGTCATGGCGCAGGTGATCGAGAGCGCGCGCATCCATCACCTGCTGACCCGCCAGGCGGCCGAGGCAAAAGCAAAGTTGCTGTTCCGCGCTCTGGCCTTGCCGGATCCCGACCGTGTCGGGCGGCGCTTCCCGCACCAGGTCTCCGGCGGGCAGTTGCAGCGCCTGATGGCGGCGATGGCGCTGATCACCGACCCCGAGCTGGTGATCATGGACGAGCCGACCACCGCGCTGGACGTGACCACGCAGATCGAGGTCTTGCGTGCGTTCAAATCGGTGGTGAAGCAGCAGCACACCACGGCGCTGTATGTCTCGCACGACCTGTCGGTGGTGGCGCAGATCGCCGATCGCATCGTCGTGCTGTGCGACGGCGTGATCCAGGAGGTCGGGCCGACCGCACGCATCCTCAGCGCCCCCGTGCACGCGTATACGCAAAGCCTGCTGGCGGCGGCCGACCCCGCGTCGCACACCGCGCCATCTGCGCCGCCGCCGCTGCCGGAACCGCCGCTGCTGCAGGTGCAGGGGCTGATCGCCGGCTATGGCGGCAGCAACGCGGAGGGGCTGCCGCGTCTGCCGGTGCTGCACGACGTCGATCTTGCCATCCAGCCGGGCTCCGTGCTGGGCGTGATCGGCGAATCCGGCTCCGGCAAGAGCACGCTGGCGCGCGTGGTGGCCGGCCTGCTGCCCGCCGCGCGCGGAACGATCGCGCTGGGCGGCGAGATACTGCCGGCCGCGGCCACGCACCGCACGCGCGAGCAGCTTCGGCGCATCCAGATCGTGTTCCAGAGCGCCGACGTGGCGCTGAACCCGGCGCATCGCGTCGCACGCATCCTGGCACGGCCGTTGCGCTTCTATCACGGTCTGTCCGGCGCCGCCGCGTCACGCCGGGTGGGCGAGCTGCTCGACATGGTGCGGCTGTCGCCGTCGCTCGCCGATCGTTACCCTGCCGAGCTGTCCGGCGGGCAGAAGCAGCGGGTGAACCTGGCGCGCGCGCTGGCCGCCGAGCCGCGGCTGATCCTGTGCGACGAGGTGACCTCGGCGCTGGATACCGTGGTGGGCGCGGCGATTCTCGAATTGCTCGCGGAACTTCGCCGCGAGCTAGGTCTGGCCTACATGTTCATCAGCCACGACCTGTCTACCGTACGCGCGATCTGCGACGAGGTGATGATCCTGTATGCCGGCCAGGCGGTGGAATACGGCCATCGCAGCGCGTTGCTGACGCCGCCGCGGCATCCCTATACCGATCTGCTGATTTCCTCGGTGCCGGAACTGCGGCCGGGCTGGCTGGACGGGATCAGCAGGTTCCATCTGGCGGAAGCCGCGGACGGCACCGCGGTGCGGTCCGCCACGTCGCCGTGTGCCTTCGTCGGCCGCTGCGCCATGCGGCTCGACGGCGTGTGCGAGACGCAGCTTCCCCCCGTGCGGCGCCTGCCGAAGGGCACCGCGATCCGCTGCCATCGCACCGAGCCGGAGCTGCTGGCAGCGCAAACCGAAAGCGATCCGGCGCCCGTTGTCGCGACGCCGCACACCACATTCTACGCACGAGCCGAATGAAGGGTCCGTCATGAACGTCGTCACCGCATCCACCCACCCAGGCGAAACCGGCGCGCGCAGGAGCGACCCGCTGCTGCAGCCGTTGCGGATCAAGAAGGTTCTGTTCCGTAACCGGATCATGAGCACCAGCCACGCCTCCACCTTGGACGACGCCGGCATCCCGAAGGAGCGCTATCAGCGCTACCACGAGGAGAAGGCGAAGGGCGGCATCGCGCTGACGATGTTCGGCGGATCGTCGATGGTGTCGCGCGATTCAAGCTGGGGCGGCGGGCAGATCGACGTCTCCGGCGACGAGATCATTCCGTATCTGCGGGAATTCTCCGAGCGCATCCACGGGCACGGCGCGGCGATCATGTGCCAGATCTCGCATCTCGGCCGGCGCGCCGACGCGATGGGATGGAATTGGCTGCCGACGGTCGGCCCGTCGCCGATCCGCGAGACGCGGCATCGCAATTTCCCGCGCGAGATGGATGCGCACGACATCGCGCGCATCGTCAAGGAATATGCCGCCGCGGCAAAGCGCTGCCAGGAGGGCGGGCTGGATGGGGTCGAAACGGTCACCGGCGGCCATCTGATCGGGCAGTTCTTCTCCCCGCGCACCAATCGGCGCACCGACGCGTTCGGCGGCTCCACCGAGAACCGCGCGCGCTTCGGCCTGATGGTGCACGAGGCAATTCGGAAAACCGTCGGCGACGACTGGCTGGTCGGCATCCGCTTTGTTGTCGACGAGGGCACCGAGGACGGCATCGACTTCGACGAATGCGTGCGAATCGCGCGCATCTTCGAGCGCGAGGGTCAGATCGATTTCCTCAACGCCATCTTCGGCCGGATGGACACCGACCTGGCGCTGGCCGAGCACAACATGCCCGGGATGTCGCAGCCGGTGGCGCCGTTCCTGCGCACCGTCGGGGCGTTCAAGCGCGAGATCAAACTGCCGGTGTTCCACGCCGCGCGCATCCAGGACATCGCCACGGCGCGCCACGCGATCGCCGAGGGGCTGCTGGACATGGTGGCGATGACGCGGGCGCACATGGCCGACCCGCAGATCGTCAACAAGCTGCTGCGCGGCGAGGAGGAGCGCATCCGTCCCTGCGTCGGCGCGTCGTACTGCATGTACAAGAAGGTCGCCTGCCTGCACAACCCGGCGACCGGGCGCGAAGACCGGCTGCCGCAGATCGTCGAACGCGCCGCCGCGCCGGGGCGCAAGATCGTTGTCGTCGGCGGCGGGCCGGCGGGGTTGGAAGCGGCGCGCGTCAGTGCCGAGCGTGGGCATCACGTGATTCTGTTCGAAGCCGGTGCGAAACTGGGCGGCCAGTTGCTGTCCGCCGTGCGCGCCACCTGGCGGCGCGACCTGATCGCCATCGTCGACTGGCGCGCGGCGGAGCTGGAGCGGCTGGGCGTCGAGGTGCGGTTGAACCGTTACGCGGAGGCCGCCGACGTGCTGGCCGAGCAGCCGAGCGCGGTGATCATCGCCACCGGCGGCCTGCCGGACACGGAATGGCTGGATGGCGCCGAGCACTGCACCACCGTGTGGGACATGCTGGTCGACGTATCGCAGGCGAAGGATGACGTTCTGGTCTATGACGGGACCGGGCGGCACCAGGCGGTGTCCTGCGCGCTGCATCTGGCGGAACACGGTCGCGAGGTGCGGTTCGTCACGATCGACGAATATGTTGGCATGGAGATGGAATATCCGTCGCGCACCATCTACCGCAAGCGCTTCGCGGAAAACGGCGTGCGCGTCACCACGGACAACACGCTGCTGCGCGTGCGGCAAGGCGGCAACCGGCTGATCGCGACGTTCCGCCACGAGCTGACCGGGGCCGTGATGGAGCTGTCGGCATCACAGCTCGTGATCGAGCACGGCACCGTGCCGGTGAACGAGGTGTTCGACGCGCTGCGCGCCCGGTCCGCCAACGACGGGGTGACCGATCTTGAGGCGTTGCTGGAACGACGGCCGCAACTGGCGTCATCGCCGCGCGGCGGCGCGTTCGAGCTGCACCGCATCGGCGACGCGGTCACCAGCCGCAACGTGCATGGCGCGGTCTACGACGCGCTGCGGTTGTGCAGCGCGCTGTAGAGCCGTGGATATTGAGCGTCACGAATCGACTGCTGCACGGCCGGGGCGGCGCAATGCGCTGCGCTTTTCCGCCCTACACGGTTCGCATGTCGTGGCCGTAGGGCGGAAAAGCGTAGCGCATTGCGCCGCTCGCCAACGCTGTCGCCGCGCTCACACTGGAAAGATTGTTCTGCTGCGGAGCGTTGGCTTAGTAGCCTCGGACCGGATCGTACAGATGCGGAACGGTCTCGCCACGCTCCAGCGCCGCCAACGTGGCGGCGACCGAGGCGGCGCGGGCACGGCGCGAGGCATAGCCGGCCAGGTGCGCCGTCACGGTGATGCGCGGGTGGGTCCAGGCCGGATGCGCGGCGGGCAGCGGTTCCTCCTCGAACACGTCCAGCACCGCGGCGCCGATCTGGCCGCTGTCCAGGGCCGCGATCAGGTCGGGCAGCACGAGTGCGGTGCCGCGCCCGGCGTTGATGACGCCGGCGCCGCGCGGCAGCCAGGCCAGGCGCCGCGCATCCAGCACGCCGCGCGTGTCCGGCGTGTCGGGCAGCAGGTTCACCAGGATGTCGCAGCCCGACAGGAACGGCGGCAGTTCGTCCGCGCCGGCGAACATGGTGATGCCGTGCACGGTCTTATGGCTGCGCGCCCAGCCGGCGAGCTGAAAGCCCAGGCCGCCCAGCATGCGCGCCGCCACCTGACCAATCGTGCCGAACCCCATGATCCCGACGCGCTTGTCCCACGCGGTGTGCGGCGGCTCGAAATTGTCCCAGCGGCACGCGGCCTGGGCGGCGATCATCCTGGGATGGTCACGCAGGATCGACAGCGCTGCCAGGCAGACATATTCGCCGACGGTCTGCGAGGTCTCCTCGCTGACCATGCGCACGATCGGCAGATGCACCGGCACCGTCGGATCGTGCACGATATGATCGACCCCGGCGGCGCTGCTGAAGATCGCGCGCAGGTTGCGATAGCGCGCGATGCGGCCGGGCTCCGGCTCCCACACCAGCACATAGGTCACGGCGTCCGGATCGACCGAGGGGTCGTTCCAGCCGCGCACCTCAAGGTCGGGCGCGGCCTCGCGAAACCCGGCCTGCCATTCCGGCACCGCGGCGTCGCCGCCGGATTTGACCAACAGAAGCCCGCGTGTCGTCGTCATGCGATCCTTATCCCCTTCCCCGTTCCCATGCTTGCTCCCTCCGGCACGACGCATTCTATCGTTCCCGCCGGCTTGATGGCACCCTGGAGACCGCACCCATGAGACTGTCCGATTTCCGTGTCCTGACCTTCGATTGCTACGGCACACTGATCGACTGGGAGTCCGGCATCTATACGGCGTTGCAGCCGTTGTTGCAGAAGGCCGCGCAGGCCACGGATCAGGTGTTGTCGCGCGACGTCGCGCTGGAGACGTTCGCGCGTCATGAGTCGGCGCAGGAGGAAGCGACGCCGGCGATGGTTTATTCGGAGCTGTTGGCGACGGTGCATCAGCGCCTGGCGCAGGCGTGGAACGTGACGGCGGAGGCGGCGGAGCATGCGCGGTTCGGCGCGTCGGTGCCGGATTGGCCGGCGTTTCCGGATTCTGCCGCGGCGCTGGCGTATCTGAAGCAGCACTACCAGTTGGTGATCCTGTCGAACGTCGATCGCGAGAGCTTCAAGGGCAGCAATCGCCGCCTGGGCGTCGCGTTCGACGCGATCTATACCGCGCAGGATGTCGGGGCCTACAAGCCGAGCCTGAGGAACTTCGAATATATGCTGGCGCATCTCGCGCAGCGCGGTGTTGGCAAGGCGGATATTCTGCATACGGCGCAGAGCCTGTTCCACGACCATGCGCCAGCGAAACGGTTTGGTCTGGCGTCGGCGTGGATCGACCGGCGGCACGACCAGCAGGGCTGGGGTGCGACGATGGCCCCGCCGGAGGGGGCTGGTTACGATTTCCGGTTCCCGAGCATGGCGGCGATGGTCGAGGCGCATAGGGTCGAGCAGGCCAAGTAGGGCGGGCTGGGGCTGCGTACACCTCTCCCGCTTGCGGGAGAGGTCGGAGCGCGGAGCGATCCGGGTGAGGGTCGTGCTTGCGGCACCGCCCTCACCCTCGGCGCTTCGCGCCTCGACCTCTCCCGCGAAGAGCGGGAGAGGTGTACTCGAGTCAACCGATATCCGGGACTTCGGGATAGGCTTCGCGCACCGCGGCGAACGCGGCGTGGACGTCGGGGCGGTTGTCGCCGCGCGGCTGCTGCGTGGGCAGCACCTCGAAGACCTTGGTCTTGACGAAGAAGCGCCAATGCACCGGCAGCGCCAACAGGATGGCGGTGAGCGCATCGTAGTTCTCGCGCGTCCACAGCGCCTCGTGCGCCTCGCGCTCGGGGCCGAAGTCGAAATGCGCACCACTCTCCCGTCGGCGCAGCGTCGCGCGCATCGTTTCGGTGGCCGCGAGATCGACCGCGGCGTCGCGGATCACCACGCCATAGGCCGCCTCGGCCGCCGCGACCGAGACGTAGCCGCGCTGCACATCCAGCCGCACGCGCTCCGGTTCGCGATCCAGCGGACTGCCGCGGCCGCCGCCGCCGGGCGAGTGAATGTGGATCACATCGCCGGGATCGAGCGTAACCGTATCGGTGTTGCCCAAAATCGTTTCGTTCGCGCCGCCGGGATTGCGGATGAAGTCGGATGGTTCCCCGGGCTTGCCGCCCAGGATGCCCCAGGGCCGGAACCGCGACCGATCGCGATTGCGCGCGGTGATGCGGGTGTTCGGCGCGAACACGCGAAAATCCAGCGCGGTCGCCAGCCCGCCGCGCCAGCGCCCGGCCCCGCCGGAGTCCGGCAGCAGGCCATAGCGCAGGATCTGGATCGGCACTTCGGCTTCGGTAATCTCCACCGGCGTGTTCTTCAGATACGCCCCGTCCGCGCCGGAGCCGTTGGTGCCGTCGCGATGCGGCATGCCGCCGGCGCCGCCGACGATCGGATTGACCGCCGCCAGGATGGTACGGTGGGTGCGGTTGTCGGTGGTCATCACGTTGACGATGGAGCTCGACCCCGCCGGCGCGCCGGGCATTCGTTCCGGGATCGCCAGGCTGAACGCGCCAAAGATCAGGCTGCGCAGGCGCCCACAGGTCAGGCTGCGCATGCCGACCGCGGCGGGGAACTGCGGGTTCAGCACGGTGCCGGACGGGGCGATGCAGGTGAACGGCCGGGTGAGGCCCGCATTCAGCACAAGCCGCGGATTGAGCGTGTAGAGCACGTAATACACGCCGACCAGCAGCAGGGTGTGACGCGGGTCGCCGCCGCTCGGCACGTTCAGCGCCGAGGCAAGCTGCGGGTCGCTGCCGGTAAAATCCAGCACCGCGCTGTCGCCGTCGATGCGCAGCGTCAGCGCCAGGCGACACGGATTGCCATTGACCGAGTCCTCGTCGGCGTAGTCCGAGAAGAAGTACTCGCCATCCGGAATGTCGCGCAGAATCTCGCGCGCCTGGTGCTCGGCGTAGTCCAGCAGCCCGGCCAGCCCCTGCTTCACCACCGCGGCGCCGAACTTGTCGATCATCACACGCATCTTGCGCTCGCCGGTGTTCAGCGCGCCGACGAACGCCTTCAGGTCGCCGAGGTTCTGTTCCGGCTTGCGCACGTTCAGCAGCATGACGCGCAGCAGCTCGTCGTTCAGCTCGCCGCGCCGGTACAGCTTCAGCGGCGGGAAGCGGATGCCTTCCTGGTGCACCTCGGTCAGCGCGCGCGACAGGCTGGCCGGCACCGCGCCGCCCATGTCGGTGTTGTGGATGTGGCCGCAGGCGAAACAAACGATTTCACCGTCATGGAAGATCGGCTTCCACAAATGCAGGTCTGGCACATGCGTCGCCACGAAGCCGCTGTAGGGATCGTTGGTGCCGCCGATGTCGCCCGGCTCGTAGTTTGGGATCATCGCCATGGCGCGGCCGTAGGTGATGCCGGGATACCAGGTCGCGCCGAGATCCATCGGCACGCCGACGCAGACCCCGGCGGCGTCGGTGATCTGCGTGGTGAAGTCCTCGGTCTCCTTCACGAAGGTGGAGTGCGCCGTGCGATACAGCGTGTAGGCCATGTTCTCGGCCGCCGCGCGCACGTGATTGGCCAGGATCTGCAGCGTGACCTTGTCGATTGTCATGGTGCGTCTCCCGCCGTTTCGGTGGCCCAGTCCAGATGGATGTTGCCGTGCCCGTCCACCGTGCCGGCGAAACCGCCGGGGATGCAGATCGTCGTGTCCTCCTGCGCAACGATCGCCGGGCCGTCCAGCCGGTGGCCGTGCAGCAGCGCGTCGCGCAGGAACAACGGCATCGTCTGGTTTCGTCCGTCGTACCACACCGTCACCTCGCGTTCGGGCACCGGCGCGTCGGGGGCGCGCGGCAGTGTAGGAAACTCCGGGCGCGGCGTGGCTCCGGCGATCACCAAGCGCAGATTGACCAGATGGACGTCGGCGGCCGGGTCGGCGAAATCGTAGATCCCGGCATGCTCGCGATGGAACGCGGCGGCGATCGCCGGCATGTCGCCGGACATCACCATGACCTCGGTCAGCGCCACCTCGATCTCGAACGACTGGCCGCGATAGCGCATGTCGGCGGAAAAACTGTAGTGCGCCGCGCCGTCAAAATGCTGCTCGTGGCGCAGCCAGGTTTCCGCCTGATCGCGCAACGCCTGCGCGGCGGCGCGCAACGCGTCCGCCGCGGCCGGTTCGACGTCGATGAACACGGTGCGGATGAAGTCGTTCTTCACGTCGGCGATCAGCCCGCCCAACGCGGAGACCACGCCGGGCCGGCGCGGGATCATCACCCGCGTCATGCCAAGCTCGCGCGCCAGCAGGCAGCCCAGCATCGGGCCGGCGCCGCCGAACGCCAGCAGCGTGAAGTCGCGCGGATCGACGCCGTAGCGCGCCACCAGCTTGTTGACCTCGACGAACATGTTGGAGATCGCCACCTGGATGATCGCCTCGGCGGTCTGCCGCACATCGAGGCCGAGCCGGCCGGCCAGTTCTGCCACGACCGCAACCGCCTTGTCGCGGTCCATGCTGACCGAGTTGTAGGCCAGCGGCAGGTGACCCAGGAAGCCGCACACCGCCATCGCGTCGGTGATCGTTGCGCGATCGCCGCCGCGTCCGTAGCAGGCGGGACCGGGGGAGGAGCCGGCGCTCTCCGGCCCCACCTTCAGCACGCCGAAGCCGTCGACGGTGGCGATCGATCCGCCGCCGTCGCCGATCGAGGTGACGGAAACCGATGGGATATACAGGGGAAATTCGCCGATCGTCTCGCCCATGCCGAACTGCGGCTGGCCGTCGATGACCAGCGCCACGTCGGCACTGGTGCCGCCGATGTCGAGCGTCAGCGCATTCGCCACGCCGGCCTGGCGCGCCAGGAACGCCGCGCCCATCACGCCGGACGCGGTGCCCGAGAGCAGCATGTTGACGCAGGCGGTCTTGCCCAGCGCGACATGCATGATGCCGCCGTTGGACTTGGTAACCATCGGCGGGGCGGGAACGCCGCGCTCGGCCAGCGCGGCCTCCAACGAACCAAGGTAGTGCGCCACCCGCGGATGCACGTAGCCGTTCAGGATGACGGTGGTGGTGCGCTCGTATTCGCGGATCACCGGCCACACCTCGGTGGAGGCGAACACGAACAGATCGGGCGCTGCGCGCCGCACGATCGCCTTTGCCGCGCGCTCGTGCGCCGGATTGCGATAGGCGTTGATGAAGGCGATGACGATGCCCTGCGCGCCGCGCGCCCGGGCGGTGGCGACGGCGTGCGCGACCTCGGCCGCGTCGAGCGGCGTCTGTTCGCGTCCGTCGGCCAGGATGCGCCCGGCGATGCCGAACACGCGGTCGCGCGGGATGAGCTGGTCGGGCCGGGAACAGAACAAACTGTGCATCTCGGGCATGCGCAGGCGCGCCAGCTCGATGACGTCCTCGAACCCGGCGGTGGTCAGCAGGGCGAGATCGGCGCCCTTGCGCTGGATCACCGTGTTGATGCCGATGGTGGTGCCGTGCACGAAGGCGGTGACCGCGGCTGGGTCCATGCCATGGCGCTGCTGCAGCAGGGCCATGCCGTCCATCACCTCGCGGCCCGGGGTGTCAGGTGTGGTCAGCACCTTCAGCGAATGCAGTTCGTGCGTCGCTTCGTTCAGCAGGCAGAAGTCGACGAAGGTTCCGCCGATGTCCACGCCGATGCGCCAGCTCATGCCATCTTCCCACGCTACCTGTGTGTACGAGTGTCCCTGGTGTCCGGCCGGCTGTCCAAGACGAATTCGTGACATGGGGATAAGCGTCACTTATGTGGTATGCGCGCCTCACGCCGCCCGCAGCACGCCGTCGTTGCTGCTGTCCGCGGCGTAGGCGTGGGCGGCCTCGCGCAGTTGCCGGCGCAGCGTGTCCTGGTTGCGCGACAGCGGACGGCGCAGGCTGGTCAACAGGCACAACGGCAGCGCAACGACGGGCTGGAACGGGCGCACCACCAGACCGGAGAAGCCACGCCACGGCAGCAGCCCGTCGACCAGCGCGATGCCGAGGCCCTGGCGGACGAAGGACAGCGCGGTGATCGAGACGTCGATCTCGACGTCCGGGCGCAGCTTCGCGCCCTCCTTGGCGATGGCGCGGTCGATCAGCATGCCGGGCAGTGAGTCACTGCGGTAGGAAATCAGCGTCTCGCCCTGCAGATCCGCCATGCGGATGCTGGCGCGCTTTGCCAGGCGATGGTCGGCCGGCAGCACGCACACGATTTCGGTCCAGCCGATCACCTCGGTGTCGAGCATCGGCGTCGGGGTGTCGTTCATCGCCACGCCAAGGTCGGCCTCGCCGCGCGTCAGCATCTCGGCGATCACCGCGGCCGGAACGACATAACAGCGCAGGTGCACCCCAGGACAGGCGGCGCGGAAGCTGGTCAGCGCGCCCGGGATGAACGACAGCGAGGGGGGCGCGGAGGCCGCCAGCCGCACCAGTCCCGCCTGGCCGTGCCGCAAATCACCAGCCAGGCGGCGCAGATTGTCGAGATCGCGGAACACCCGATCGGCCTCGGGGAACAGCAGTTCGGCCTCCGGCGTCGGCACCAGCCGGCCCTTGACCCGCTGGAACAGTTTCAGGCCCAGCCGGTCCTCGGTGAGCAGCAGGATCTGGCTGAGCGCCGGCTGCGACACGTTCAGGGCGCGCGCCGCGCTGGTCAGCGTGCCGTAGCGCATGATGGCGCGAAACACCTCGAGCTGGCGCGCGTTCACTTGTGTGCCTCCCGCATAACGTCGGCTTATACTGCACGAATGAAACGCGATTGGACAGACGGCGGCGCGGATGAAACGCTCGCCGACATGCCAGGCCACGACAACACCGATGATCGGCGCAGCGGCGAGCAGCCCAGCGGCGAGCGGCGGAACGGGTTGCTGCACCGGTTGGGTGAACGCGATCGTCCCAGCGTGCAGCTTGAGGTCGACGGCGTGCCGGTCACCGCGCTGCAAGGCGACACGCTGCTGGTCGCCCTGCTGACGCAGCAGGCCTGGCTGCGGCAGAGCGAGTTCGGCGACGGGGCGCGCGCCGGCTTCTGCCTGATGGGCGCCTGCCAGGATTGCTGGGTCTGGACCGCGGACGGCGCCCGGCTGCGCGCCTGCTCCACCCCGGTCGCGGGCGGCATGCGGATCGTCACGCGAGCGATACCATGGCCGACCGCGCGGTCGTGATCGTCGGCGCCGGGCCCGCCGGCATCCGCGCCGCCGCGCGGCTGGTCGAGGCCGGGCTGCGGCCCATCGTGGTGGATGAGGCGGCGGACCGCGGCGGGCAGATCTATCGCCGCCAGCCGGCGAATTTTGGCCGCGCGGCCAGGCAGCTTTATGGGTTCGAGGCGGCGAAGGCCACCGCGCTGCATGCGGCGTTCGACCGGTTGCGCCCGCGCATCGACTATCGCCCCGACACGCTGGCGTGGAACGTCTACGACGGCGCGGTGCATCTGGCGTCCGGCACGACGACCACGGCACAGGATTTCGCCGCGCTGATCATTGCGGCCGGCGCGACCGACCGGATCATGCCGCTGCCGGGCTGGACGCTGCCGGGCGTCTACAGCCTGGGCGGCGCGCAGATCGCGCTGAAGGCGCAGGCCTGCGCGATCGGGGCGCGCACGGTGCTGCTCGGCACCGGGCCGCTGCTGCTTCTGGTGGCGTATCAATACGCCAAGGCGGGCGCCAAGGTGGCGGGGGTGCTGGACACCTCGCGCTTCGCCCGCCGCATCGCGGCACTGCCGGCGCTGGCGGCGCGGCCGGCAATGCTGGCGAAGGGCCTCTATTACAGCGCCTGGCTGGCGCGGCACGGCGTGCCGATGCTCAGCGGGGTCACGCCGGTCGCGATCGAGGGCAACGGTCGCGTGGCCGCGGTGCTGGTTCGCGACGCGCGCGGCCGGTCCCGCCGGTTCGCCTGCGACGCGGTCGGGCTGGGCTATGGGCTGCGCTCGGAAACGCAGCTTGCCGATCTGGCCCGCTGCGATTTTGCATTCGATGCGGTATCCAAACAATATCTGCCGGTCACCGACGCGGATGGCCGCACCAGCACCCCGGGCGTCTACCTCGCCGGCGACGGGGCGCGCATCCTGGGCGCCGATGCCGCGGAGCTGGCCGGCCGGCTGGCGGCCTGCGCGGCGTTGCGGGACCTGGGCCATGCCGTTCCCGAGACGGAACCGGCCGGGTTACGCAACAAGCTGCGCGCCATGCAGCGGTTCCGCGCCGGGCTGGAGCACGCCTTCGCCTGGCCCGCCCAGCTCGCCGCCGCGTTGCCGGACGAGACCGTGGTCTGCCGCTGCGAGGTCATCACCGCCGGCGACATCCGCCGCGCTGCCACGGAGCTTGGCGCGCCGGAAGTCAATCGCGCGAAGGCCCTGGTGCGCGTCGGCATGGGACGCTGCCAGGGCCGCTATTGCGGGCTCGCCGGGGCGGAGGTGTTGGCGGCGGCACTCGGCACGGATGTGGAACAGGTGGGACGATTGCGCGGCCAGGCGCCGGTGAAGCCGCTGCCCGTGGCAACCGGGTCCGTGACGCCCGAGACCGTGGTGAGCACGACTTCGGCAAGCGGTACCGTGGCAAGCGAGACCGTGCCCTGACCGGACCAATTGCAACCGGGGCTTCGGCATGACCGAACGCGCGGCCGATGTGGTGGTCGTCGGCGGCGGCCTGATGGGCGCGGCCACCGCGTTCTTCCTGCGCCGCCGCGGCCGCTCCGTGATCCTGCTGGAACGCGGCCTGATCGGCCAGCAGGCCAGCGGGGTGAATTTCGGCAATGTCCGTCGCCAGGGCCGCTTCCCGCCGCAACTGCCGCTGGCCAACCGATCGCGCGACATCTGGGGGCGGCTGCCGGAACTGCTGGGCGAGGACGCCGAGTTCCTGCCCAGCGGCCATGTCCGCGTCTGCTTCCGTCGCGAGGAAGTCGGCGAGCTGGAAGCGCACGCGCGCGACGCGCTGCCTTACGGGCTGGAGCTGGAGCTGCTCAGCGGCAACATGCTGCGCGCGCGCTTCCCGTACCTGGGACCGGCGGCGGTGGCGGGGTCGTTCTCGCCGCTGGACGGGCACGCCAATCCGCGCCTGGCGGCCCCCGCGTTCGGCCGCGCCGCCGCGCGCGCCGGCGCGGTGGTGTGCGAAAACACCGAGGTCCTGGCGATCGAAAAGGCCGGTGATGACTTTGTGATCGAAACGCGGGAATCGGGGCGGTTCCGCGCGCCGGTGGTGCAGATCTCCGCCGGCGCCTGGGGCGGCGCACTGGCGGAACGTTTCGGCGAGAAGGTGCCGCTGGTCGTGCGCGGGCCGCAGATGGGGGTCACCGAACCCATGCCCTACGCGCTGGAACCGGTGATCGGGGTCTATTCCGCGGTGCCGGAGGAAGGCGTGTATCTGCGCCAGGTCAAGCGCGGCAACATCGTCTACGGCGGCGGGTTGCGCGGCCCGGCGTATCCCGACCTGCGGCGCGCCTATGTCGATCCGGCCAACCTGCTGCGCCAACTGCCGCATATCGCCCGCGTCGTGCCGGCGCTGCGCGCACTGCGGGTGATCCGCAGTTGGAGCGGTATCGAGGGCTATATCGACGACGACATCCCAGTGATCGGGCCAAGCGCAAAAGTCGCCGGTTTGTTCTATGCCTTTGGATTCTGCGGCCATGGCTTCCAGCTTGGCCCCGGCGTCGGTGACGTAATGGCGGAGCTGATCGCGACCGGACGCACCAGCACGCCGATCGAGCCGTTTCGCATCGGCCGCTTCGCGGGTACGTACGCCTGCTATGAAAATAGAGGGTCTTCAGGAAATCGAGTGGGTGGTTTTGGGGGGTCATAGCACCGGAAGCATGCATGAGAGGACCTTGAGGCG
>Ga0209415_10011852_pt1 | contig 14624 bp, 14 predicted proteins | sample PeaSoiSIISIP2007_FD_187696 | JGI IMG/M metagenome (GOLD analysis project Ga0209415, IMG submission 187696) | Peat soil microbial communities from Weissenstadt, Germany - SII-SIP-2007 (SPAdes) (version 2) | ecosystem: Environmental > Terrestrial > Soil > Wetlands > Peat | place: Germany...
TTCCTGCTCGCCGCCTGTCAGGGACACGGACCGGCGAGCCAGGTGCCGCCCGCCACGGTCAGCGCAACCGCGCCGGCGGGCCCGAAGGTGGTGGTGGTCGACTTCGACAAGGTCGTCCACGCACACCCGCGCTGGCCCGACGTCGACGCGCTGAACCGCCGGATCGCCGATCTGCAGGGACGGCTCAACGCGGTGTCCCCGCAGCTCCAGCTGCCGCAGATCAATCTCACGCCCGCGTTCCAGGCCGCGGCCCAGCGGGAGGTCGCGAGCGCGCGGCCGCAGTTCGAGCAGCAGTTCGCGCAGACGGCCGCGACGTTGCGCGCCGCGTCGCAGAAGGAGCTCGAGGCGTACGCGGCCCAGGTGCACGCGGAGCAGCAGGCGGCGTTCTTGGTGCAGCAGAAGGCGCTGACGGCCCAGGTCCAGAAGGCGGTCGACGACAAGCAGCAGTCCCTGAGCCAGGACAGCGCCCAGTACCAGCAGCAGATGCTGAACGAGTACCGGCTGCCGCTGGTCAACCTGCAGCTCAAGCAGACGGCGCTCGCGGGCGGTAGTGACCGGCAGGCGCAGCAGGCCGTCACCCAGCAGATCCAGGCGGTGACGAAGGAGCGGGACGACAAGATCAACGCGCACGAGCAGGCCAATCGGCAGGCGCTTGCCGACTTCCAGACGCAGCAGCAGGCCGCGTACAATCAGCAGATGACGGCCCTGGAAGCGCAGTTCACGGCGGACGGCCAGCAGAAGGTCGCGCAGAAGCAGGCGGAATTGGAGAAGGCGTTCCACGATCGGCTGAACGCAAAACAGGCGCAGCTCGGCGCGCAGATGAACACGCAGATCAAAGCGCAGCTGGCGGCGCGCGAGCAGGCGCTGATCGCGGGGGCCCGCGAGCAGATGGCGCGCGCGCAAGCGCAGGCGATCGCCGGTGCGCAGGCGGAGGCGCAGTCGCTGCAGGCCCAGCTCGCGGACGCAGAGTCGGAGCGCGCGCGGCTCATGGACGACATCATCGCGGACGTGCGGGTCGAGGCCGCGGCGCTCGCCCAGCAGCAGGGATACGACGTGATCCTGACGCAGGCGGTCGGGACGGTCGACGTCACGGACATCACCAACGATCTCGTCGCGCGAATCAAGCGGTAGCGGGAGGGGACTGGATGTCGCGGTTCTGGGGGGCGATCCTGATCGTGGCGGCGGCGGCGCTCGTCAGCGGGTGCGGCGCGTCGGTGGGCGTCGTGGACACGCAGCGCGTGCTGAACGAGAGCGTCGTCGGGCTCCAGTATCAGAAGCAGCTCGACGACACAGAAAAGCAGATGGTCGCGGAGCTGACGGCGCTGCAGGGGCAGCTCAGCCCGACCGACCTGAGCGCGCGCCGGGCGAGTCTCGCGACCCAACTGCAGCAGATGCAGGTGGACCTCGAGGGCAAGCTCAACGTGCAGCTGAACGCCGCGGCGGGCCAGGTGGCGCGCCAACGGGGACTGCGCGTGGTGCTCGTCAAGGGTCAGACGGAAGTCGGCGGCGTCGACATCACCAACCAGGTCATCGACCTGCTGAAGAAGTAGCGCCCCGAGGAGCACAGATGCGGCTCGACGATCTGGCCCGGATGGTCGGCGGGCGCGTGGTCGGCGATCCCGCCGTCGAGATCACCAGGGTCGCGGCACCCGGCGAGGCCGGACCGGCCGCGGTCGTGATCGTCTCGGACGTCCGCCTGCTGCCACGTGTGGAGGCCGCCGCCGCGGTGATCCTGCCCGAGGACGGCCCCGACACGCGCCTGCCCGCGATCCGCGTCCGAAACATCCGGCTCGCGCTGGCGCTCGCGCTGCGCGCGCTCGCGCCGAGTCCCGCCCCCCCGAGCGGCGTGCACGAGACGTGCGTGATCGGCGCGCGCGTCCGCCTCGGGGCCGGCGTCTCGCTCGGACCGTACACGGTGCTGGGGGACGACGTCGAGATCGGAGACCGCGCGCAGGTGCACGCCCACGCGGTGATCGAGGACGGCGTGCGCATCGGACCCGACGCGGTGCTGCACCCCCACGTGACGGTCCGGCACGGGTGCCAGGTCGGCGCGCGCGTGGTGCTCCAGACCGGGACGGTGATCGGCAGCGACGGCTTCGGCTACGCCCAGGATGGGGAGCGGCGGCACGTGGCGATCCCGCAGACCGGCACGGTCGTCCTCGGCGACGACGTGGAGATCGGCGCGAACTCCGCGGTGGACCGGGCGACGCTCGGCGCCACCCGCGTCGGGCGCGGCACGAAGCTCGACAACTACGTGCACATCGGCCACAACGTGGAGGTCGGGGAGGACGTGGCCATGGCGGCGGCGTGCTTCATCGCGGGCAGCGCGCGGATCGGCAACCGGGTGTTGATCGGCGGCATGAGCGGCGTCGCGGACCACCTGACCGTCGGCGACGACGCGGTCGTGCTCGGGGACACCGCGGTGACCCGGAACGTTCCTCCCGGCGCCGTCGTGGCGGGCCGCCCGGCGCGTCCGCGGATGGAGCAGCGCCGCGCCGAAGCCGCGTCGCGGCGGGTGCCCGCGCTGATGCGCGAGGTCGCCGAGCTGCGGCGGCGGGTGGCGCGGCTCGAGGGGCGTTCCTAGGTGCGCGCGCGCGTGCGCGCGTGTGGAACGGGCCGGCCGCGGGATGCGGTAGCGGGGTGACGCCCGGCCGCCAGGGGACGATCGCGTCGGCGGTCACGCTTGACGGGATCGGTCTGCACACCGGGTGCGCGGTGCGGGCGACGCTGCGTCCGGCCCCCGAGGACGTGGGGATCGTGTTCCGGCGCACCGACCGTCCGGGCCCGGCGATTCCGGCGACGCTCGGGTCCGTGACCGGGACGGCGGGATGCGTGGCGCTCGGGGGAGCGGACGGCGTCTCGACCGTGGAGCATCTCTTGTCGGCGGCCGCATCGCTCGGCGTGGACAACCTCGCCGTCGACGTCGACGGCCCCGAACTGCCCGGGCTCGACGGGAGCGCGCTGCCGATCGTGCGCGCGCTCCGCCGCGCGGGCGAACGCACGCTCGGCGCACCGCGGCGAAGCCTCGCGGTCCGGGAGCCGGTCTGGGTGGAGGACGGGGACGCGTGGGCGGTCGCCCTGCCGGCACGGCATTTTGCGGCCGCGTACGTTGTGACGTTGACCCCGCCCGATCTCGGTGACCAGGCGGCCACCTACGACGAGGGGCGCGCCGCGTACGAGGAGACGATCGCCCCGGCGCGAACGTGGGGGTACGAGCGGGACGCGGCCGCGCTGCGCGCGAGGGGGATGGCGCTCGGCGCGACCCTGGAGAACACGCTCGTGATCGGCGACGGAGGATACCTCAACCCGCCGCGGTTCCCGAACGAGGCGGCACGGCACAAGCTGCTCGACCTGCTCGGTGATCTCGCGCTGCTCGGTCGCCCGATCCGCGGGCGGGTGGTGGTCGTCCGCGGCGGCCACCGGCTGCACGTGGCGCTCGCCCGGGCCCTCGCGCCGCTCGCCGGGTTCGGCGAACAGGGGGGATGACCGTGACGGATCAGAAGCCCGGCTTCATGGACATCATGCAGATCATGGCCAAGCTGCCGCACCGGTACCCGCTGCTGCTCATCGATCGGGTCCTCGAAGTCGAGCCGGGCAAACGCATCGTCGGCCTGAAAAACGTGTCGATCGACGAGCCGTTCTTCGTCGGGCACTTCCCGGCGTACCCCGTGATGCCCGGCGTGCTGATCGTGGAAGCGATGGCCCAGGTCGGGGGCGTGCTGGTGATGCTGGCGCCGGGCAGCGAGGGCCGGATCCCGTACTTCGCCAGCATCGAGCGGATGCGGTTTCGACGGCCCGTGCGCCCGGGCGACCAATTGATCACCGAGGCGCTTCTGCTGCGGTCGCGCGGCCGCTTCGGGAAGGCGCAGGCGACGTCGCGCGTCGACGGTGTCGTCGTGGCCGACGGCGTGCTGACGTATTCGCTGGTGCGCCTGGACGAGATGGACCCGCTCGCCGGCGGAGCGCCGCGCGCGCACGGTGAGGAGGCCGTGGGTGAGCGCGGCTGAGCGGCGGTCGCCCCGCGCCGCCGGCGTCGAGATCCACCCGACCGCGCTCGTGGACGCCACGGCCGAACTCGGGGCCGGCGTGCGGGTCGACGCCTACTCCCTGATCCGCCCGCGCGCGCGGATCGGCGACGGCACCTGGATCGGCCCCCACGTCGTGATCGAGCCGGACACGCAGCTCGGGCGTGACTGCCGGGTGTCGGCCGGCGCCATCCTCGGCGGACCGCCCCAGGACCGGCACTTCTCCGGCGAGCGGAGCCGTCTCCGGATCGGCGATCGCGTGATCCTGCGAGAGTACGTCTCGCTCAGCCGGGCGACCGGGGACGGGGAAGAGACCGTTGTCGGGGACGACACCGAGATCCTCGCGTATGCGCACGCCGGCCACAACTGCCGGATCGGCCGCGGCGTGATCATCACCAATATGTGCCAGATCGCCGGACATGTGGTGATCGAAGACCGCGCCGTGCTCGGCGGCATGGTCGGGATCATCCAGCGCGGGCACGTCGGCACCCTGGCGATGATCGGAGGGTACACTCGCGTGACCCAGGACGTGCTGCCCTATATGCTCGTCTCCGGGAACCCGAGCCGGACGGTGGCGATCAATCGCATCGGGCTCGAGCGCGCGGGCGTGCCGCCGCGCACCCGGGAGAACCTGCGGCGCGCCCATCGGTTGCTCGTGCGGTCCGGCCTCGACGTCGCGCGCGCGCTCGAACGGATCGAAGCGGAGATCGAGCCCGGCCCCGAGGTCGCGCACCTCGTCGAGTTCATTCGCGCCAGCCGGGCCCGGGGCGCGGGGTTTGGACGGTGACCGCCGGCGAGGCCTCGGGCGAGCCGGTTGGGCTCATCGCCGCCGGGGGACGGCTGCCCGTGGAGATCGCCGAGGGCGTCCGCCGCCTGGGCCGCCCGGTGGTGTGCGTGGCCGCCGTGGACGGCGATCCGAGCCTCCGGGAGATCGCGGACGCCTACTACGCGGTGTCGCTCGGCGAACTCGGCGCGATGATCTCAGCACTCCGCCGCCACGCCGTGCGCGAGATCGTGCTCGCGGGCAAGGTGGACAAACTGACGGCGATGCGGGACGTGCGCTTCGACGCCGAGGGCGCCGCGGCCGCGGTCCGGCTCGCCGCACTCGGGGACCTCAGGGACGCGAGCATCCTGGCGATGTTGGTGGCGGTCCTCGAGGAGGCGGGGTTCGAGGTGGCGGGCCAGACCCGCTACATCGAGCATCTCGTTCCCACCGCGGGGGTGCTCGGCGCGAGGGCGCTGACCGCGGACGAATCGCGCGACGCGGCCCTCGGCCTTCGGATCGCGCGCGGGGTCGCGGGGCTCGACATCGGGCAGGCCGTGGCCGTGGGGCGCGGCGTCGTCGTCGCCGTCGAGGCCGCGGAGGGCACCGACGCGATGATCCGCCGCTCGGGCGCCCTCGCGGAGGGCATTGTCGTCGTGAAGGTCAGCCGGCCCCGTCAAGATCCGCGATACGATCTGCCGGTGGTCGGGCCGGGAACGGTCGTCGCACTCGCCGAGGCCCGCGGCGCGGCGCTCGTCGTGGAGGCCGGGCGCACGATCTTGCTGGAGCGGGACGCGCTCGTCCTGGCGGCGGATGCGGCCGGGATCGCGGTCTCGGCCGTGGAGACGCCGGGCGCCGGGTAGGCGGTGGCGCGCTCGAGCACCCCGGAATCAAACCGTCACGCGCCCGCGCGCATCCTCGCCGTCGCCGGCGAGGTCTCGGGCGACCACCAGGGGGGCGGCCTGATCGCCACCCTCCACCAGTTGCGGCCCGAGGTCACCGTCCTCGCGGTGGGCGGCCCCGCGATGGCCGCCGCCGGCGCGGACGTGCTGGTGGACAGCACCCGCTGGGGCGTGATCGGGTATGTCGAGGCATATGTGCGGCTGCCGCTGTTCGCCGCGCGGTTTTGGCGGCTCGTGCGGTTGATCGAGCGCGTCCGGCCGGACCTCCTGCTCTTGATCGACTTCCCCGGAGTGAATCGCGAGCTCGTCCGGACGTTTTCTGGCCGGCTGCCGATCGTGTACTTCGTCCCGCCTCAGACGTACGGCCGCCGCGGCCACTCCGCGGCGCGCATGGCCCGCGCGGCCGTCCGGTTGCTCGCGGTGCTGCCGTTCGAGGCGGAGGCATACCGGCGCGCGGGAGCCGACGTCGCCTACGTTGGACATCCGGCCGTGGATGTGCCGGACCGCGCCGCATCGCGCGACGCCTTGCGGGCGGAGTGGGAGGCGGGGGACGGCACGCTGCTCGGGCTGCTGCCCGGGAGCCGCGCGCAGGAGGTGCGCAGCCTGCTCCCGCCGATGCTTGAGGCGGCGCGTGCGCTCGCGGCCGGCCGCCGCCTGCGGTGCGCGCTCCCGCTCGCCTCCCCCCACCTCCGGCCGCTCGTCGAGTCCGCGGTGGCGCGGTCCGGGGTGGCGGTTCGGATCGTCGAGGCGCGCGCGCCGGACGTGATGGCCGCCTCCGACGCGATCGTGGTGGCGTCCGGCACCGCGCCCGTGGAGGCGGCGTGTGCCGGGGTGCCGATGGTCGTCGTCTACCGCGTGTCTCGCCTCACCGAGTGGATCGCGCGGCGGTTCGTCCTCACGCCCGACGCGGGATGCGACGGATGGTCCGTGCCGAATATCGTCCTCGGCCGTCGGGTCGTGCCCGAGCTCGTGCAGGGCGCCGTGACCGGCCCGCGGATCCGGGACGAGGTCCTCCGGCTGCTCGACGGCGGGTCCGCACCGCTCCGCGAAGATCTTCAAGAGGTCCGCCGGCGCCTTGGCCCGCCGGGTGTGATGGCGCGGGCGGCGGGGGAAGTACTCCGCGCCCTGGACAGGGGGGCCGAGACCGCGATACCATAGCATGGTGGGGTCTCGGGCGCGGTGAAAAGGGTGCCGCCCCGTGGATATGTGTGGATAGACACTCCCCCGGAAGCGCGCGAGGAGCTCGGGATGGCGTTATTGCGACGGATCATGATGTGGATGGTGCCTGCGGCGCTGGTTGCGGCGCTCGTGTGGAGCCTCCTGCCGCGCGGCGGCACGAGCACGGCGAGCTCGCAGGCTGCGCCGGCCCCCGCCGGCCAACACGCGCCGCGGAATGCCCCCGGCGGGCGCGCCGCGGCGTCGGCCCCCACGGCGAGGACGGCGGACCCGTCGGCCGCCTCGCTGGCGACCGGTGAAATCCGGGCCGGCAATCTCGTGAGCACCGATGCCTCGGGCCGCAAGCGGTGGCAGATCGTCGCGGACGATCTGTCGCTGGACCGGGACGGGACCCGGGTCCACCTCCGGAACGTGCACGCGGTGTTCTACAACGCCGACGGGTCGTCGATGACGGTCACCGGCGGCTCGGGCGCCTACGACACGCGGAGCAAAGACGTCGAACTGGTCGGCGACGTGCACGGCGTCGGCACGAACGGCCGCGAGATCTTTGCCGACCAGTTGAACTATTCGCCCGCCTCCGAGCAGGTGACCGGGGTCGGGAATGTGCGGGTGCTTGAGGAGCGGGTGATCATGTACGCCGATCGGATGACCTCTGACACCCGCCTCGGCGAAACCCGGTTCTTTGGGCACGTGCACATGACGGTGCGATGAGGGTGCCGATCCGCTGGCCCTGCCGGCTGTCGGCACGCCGTCGCGTCCGCCCGCAGGCAGGCCACGGATATCCGGCGGAAGAGGCCGGCGCACTCCGGCGCGCGGGCCGGAACCCCGGATGCCCGAGGCGGACGCCGCGGCTGGCGGCGGTGGTGCTCGCGGGGCTCGCGGGCTGGACGTGCATGGCGCTCGGCGGCTCCGCGTCCGCGCAGGCGCCGGGGCCAGCGACCTCCGCTGAACCGGCTCAGCCCGTCGACGTCGTCGGCGCCACCGAGATCCGGTACGACGCGGCCACGGAGCAGTACACGTTTCGCGGACCCCACGTGGTGGTGACGCAGGGTCTCCGGCGCCTCGTCGCCCCGCTCGTGCTCTACACGGGCACCGCGCGGCGCGCGGAGATGCCCGAGGGGGGTACCATCACCAGCCCCACCGAGGAGTTGTCGGCGGACGATCTCGTCGCCGAGTTGAACGCACGGCATCTCGTCGCGGACGGGCACGCCCAAGGCCGCTTTCTCGACGAGGGCGAGTGGACCCAACTGTCGGCCGACCGCATCGAGATGCGCGACGATCCGGACCATCACGACGTGACCGCGACCGGCCACGTGGTCGGCGCCCGCGCCGATCAGGAGCTCGGCGGCGACCACGTCGTGTACGATCGGGCCACCCAGCGCGCGGCGATCGACGGTCACGCGTCGCTCGCGCGCGGAGGGGACCGCCTTCAGGCGGACGCGGTGGCGGCGAACCTGGCGACGCACGACGCCGAGGCGACCGGCCACGTCATCCTCGACCGGGCCGCGGAGCAGCTGCACGCGGTCGCCGATCGGGCGACCTACGCCGGCGGGACGGACACGGCGGTGCTCTCGGGCCACGCGAGGCTCACCAGAGACCGCGACGTCGTGACCGCCGACACGATCACCATGGACCTTGCGCGAAATCAGGCCCACGCCGACGGGAGCGTGACCATCGTCGCGTATCCGGGTGCGGAGGGGCAGCCGTCGCCTCCATGAGGTCCGTGATCCCGCTGGAGCCCTCGCGGGGGATGCTCCGGGCCGACGGGCTGGTCAAGCGCTACCAGGAGCGGACGGTCGTGAACGACGTGTCGGTCTCGGTCAGTCCGAGCGAGATCGTCGGCCTCCTCGGCCCGAACGGGGCGGGGAAGACGACCACCTTCTACATCGTGGTCGGCCTCGTCAAGCCGGATGCGGGCGAGGTCTGGATCGGCAGCCAGAACGTCACCCAGGAGCCGGTCGACCAGCGCGTCCGTCACGGGCTCGGCTATCTTGCCCAGGAACCGTCGATCTTCCGGCGCCTGACCGTCGCGGAGAACGTGCAGCTGGTCCTGGAGCAGCAGCCGCAGCTCTCGGACGACGCGCGCCGCGAGCGGGTGGCGGAGCTCCTCGACGAGTTTGAGCTGACGGCCCTGGCGGATCACCGGGCGTGGACGCTCTCCGGCGGCGAGCGCCGCCGGGTGGAGATCGCTCGGGCGCTCGCGCTCGATCCGGCGTTCCTCCTGCTCGACGAGCCGTTCACCGGGATCGATCCGCGCTCCGTGCAGGAGCTCCAGCAGACCGTCCGCTACCTGCGCCAGCGCGGGCTGGGGGTGATCATCAGCGACCACAACGTGCGGGACACGCTGGCGATCACCGACCGGGCCGAGATCATCCACGGGGGCCGGATTCTGCTGAGCGGCCGGCCGGAAGAGCTGCTCGAGAACCCGGAGGCGCGCAGGCTGTACCTCGGCGAGGGATTCCGGCTGTGATCGGCAGGCTGCTGGACCGTCTCGTGTGGACCGAGGTCGGGTCGTCCTTCGCCTTCAGCCTCGGGCTGTTCAGCGCGCTGCTGATCATGAACAACCTGCTCTACCTCGCGCGCCTCGTCATCGGACAGGGGGTGGCCCTCGAGACGGTGCTCCTGCTGGTGGTCTACAAGATCCCCTACTTCATCGCGTTCAGCGTGCCGATGGGCGTGCTGCTCGCGACCGTGCTCGGCATCGGGCGTCTGACCGACCACAACGAGGTCGCGGCCCTCCGGGTGGCGGGCATCAGTCTGTACCGGATCGCGGTCCCGGTCGTCCTCGCCGGGGCGATCGCGACGGTCGGCGTGCTCGTCTTTTCCGAGGGCGTCGTCAGCCTGAGCGACGAGCAGTACCGCGCCGTGTTCAACGACGCGATGGCGCGCGGCTCGGCGCTCCGGCCGGTCGAGAACGTGTTCTTCCAGGTGCCCACCAACGGCGGCACCACGCTGTACACCGCCAACCGGTACGATCCGATCACGCAGACCCTCGTGGGCGTGACCGTGGTCTATCTGACAGGCGGCCAGCCGATCCGGATCGTCGAAGCCCAGGACGCGGCCTATCGGCGCGGCGTGGAGTGGACGTTCCGCAACGGGGACGTGTACCTGTTCCAGGCCGGCAGCATCTTGACGACCAAGTTCGACACGCTCGACGTGACGGTGCCGCGGTCGCCGCAGGAGTTGACCGCGCCACCGGAGCAACCGTCGGACATGAGCATGAACACGCTGGTGCATCAGCTCGCCACACTGCGCCGCCAGGGCGCCGACGTGCGGGCGTACGTCGGTGAGCTCAACACGCGGGTCGCGACGGCGGTCAGCTGCATGATCTTCGCGCTGGTCGCGCTGCCCCTCAGCCTGCGCCCGCACCGGTCCGGCCCGAGCTTGGGGCTCGGGCTCAGCATCCTCGTGCTCGTGGCATACTATCTGATCGCCATCCCGGCGCAGCTCGCATCCGAGGGCGCCGTCCTCTCGCCGGTCCTCGCCGCCTGGCTCCCGGACGTGCTCGTGGGGGGCGCGGGCGCGATCCTGCTGGCGCGGGCCGCCAGGTGAGCTCACTCGGCGGCGCCTCGCCGCTCGGGCGGCGTCGGGAGCTCCTGCTGCTCGGTCTCGTGCTGCTCTTCGCCGCCGCCCTGTTCACGTTCCGGCTGGGGGCCGGCAGCCTGTGGGACGTGGACGAGTCCCGGTACGCGCAGGCCAGCCGGGAGATCTTGGCGACCGGGGACCCGATCACGATGCACCTCGACGGCCGTTCGTGGTTCGGGCCCCCGCCGTTGTGGCTGTGGCTGCTGGCGGGGACCGGGTGGGCGTTCGGCTTCACGGAGTGGACGGCGCGGATCTGGGCGGCGCTGTTCGGCGTCGCCGGGGTCGGGGTCACCTGCCTGCTCGGCTGGGAGTGGTTCGGCCCGCGGACCGGCATCCTGAGCGGCCTGATCCTCGCCACGACGCTCGAATATCTGTTGATGTCCCACCTGGCCGTGCTGGATCTCGCGGAAGTCACCTTCCTCCTGCTCGCCCTGCACGCGTTCTACCGGGGGTACCGGGATCGGAGCCGCGGCGACTACCTCCGCAGCTTCGTGTTCGCCGCGCTGGCGACCCTGACGCGCGGTCCGGTGACGCTCGTCCTGCTCGTCGCCGTGCTGCTGCCGTTTCTCGCCTACCGGCGGGCGCTGCGGCGGTGGCGGGAGATCCCGTGGGCGTGGGGGGGCCTGGTGTATCTTGCGATCGCGGCGCCCTGGTACGTCGTGGAAGTGAGCCGCGGCGGCACGGCGTTCCTCGCGGCGGCGTTCACCGGACCGTGGATGCACCCGGCCGGGCCGAGGATCGACTCGGTCTGGTACGACGTGCCGGTGCTCGTCCTGGGCGCCGTGCCGTGGGCGGCGTTCTTCCCGGGCGCGATCGTGTACCATTACCTCCGGCGCTGGCAGGACGGCAGCCTGCTGTGCCTGCTGTGGTGCGGGGTGGTGTTCGCTGGCGCGCTCGTCATCGGCGGCCGGCTGCCCGACGACGTCTTTCCGATCTTTCCGATCGCGGCGATCGCGATCGGGCGGTTGTGGGAGGAGTTCCTGTTCGAGGGGGCCGGGCGGCTCGGGCGCACGCTGATGACGTCGTTCTTCCTCCAGATCGGCGTCGTCGCGCTGCTGGCGCTCGCCGTCGCGACGTTCGCGACCGTCCGGTACCCGCGGGAGTTCGCGGCGGTGCGGCCCGCGCTGATCGCGCCGCTGGTCGTCCTGGTCGTCGGGCCGGCGGTGACCGCGGTCCTGTTCAGCGCGAGGCGCTACATGCGGGCGTTCCTCGCGCTGCCCGCGACGATGGCCCTGTTCGTCGCGGTCCTCTACACGGTGACCGCGCCGGTCGTGGAGCAGCAGCGGCCGATGAAACCGCTCGCGGCGGATCTCGGACGCCGCCTCCGCCCCGGGGATCAGATCATCGGCTACCGGATCGGCATGCCGACGTCGCTGATCTACTACAGCGACCATCCCGTGATCTGGATCAACGACCCGGCCACGCTCAGGCAGCGCCTCTGCGCGCCGGGACGGATGTACCTCGTGACGACGAGCGCGGGCGCGGCGGAGCGCGATCCCGCAATCGACCTGCCCCTCGTGGAGGTCGCGGCCCGGGGCGATCTCGTCGTGCGGGAGAAGGCGTCTGCCGCCGCGTGCCGAGGGGCGGCGTAGATGCGGGTCAGCGTGGTGGTCCCGACCTACAACGAGCGGGACACGCTTCCGCTGCTGCTGCGCCGGCTCGCCGCGGTGATCGGCCGGCCGCGGTTCGACGCGGAAGCGGTGGTCGTGGACGATTCGTCGCCCGACGGCACCGGGGAGGTGGCGGCCGCCGCCGGCGTCGAACTACGGGACGTGCTGCCCGTGGTCGTGCTGACCCGTCCTGGGAAGGCGGGGCTGGCGTCCGCGGTGCTGGAGGGATCCCGGCGTGCGCGGGGGGACGTGCTGGTGATCATGGACAGCGACCTGTCGCACCCGCCGGAGGTGGTGCCGGCGCTGCTCGCCGCGGTCGCCGGCGGCGCCGACATCGCTGTGGGGTCCCGCTACATCCCGGGCGGCGGCATCGCCCGGTGGCCGGGATGGCGCCGCGCGCTCAGCTGGGGGGCGACGCGCCTGGCGCGCACCCTGCTCGGGATCAGGGTGCGGGACCCGATGTCGGGGTTCTTCGCGTGCCGTCGGCCGCTGTTTGAGGGCGTCGAGTTCGAGGGGCTCGGGTACAAGCTGCTGCTCGAGCTGCTGGCCGCCCACCGCGCCGCGAGGATCGAGGAAGTCCCGTACCGGTTCGACGAACGCGCGGGTGGGAGCAGCAAGCTGGGGAGTGGAGAGATCGTGAACTACGTGCGCCTCCTGGGCCGGCTCTGGAGCCGGCGACGGGCGCAGCGCCAGGAAGGCGCCGTTCGGTGACCCTCGCCGCGGTCCTGATCCCGGTGCTGATTCTCGTCAGCGGCCTCGTCGCGTTTATCGGCAACCTGGTGGGGCGCCACATCGGCCGGCGGCGCCTGACGCTGTTCGGGCTGCGTCCGCTGTACACCGCCGAGCTCATCACGGTCGTGACCGGGATGTTGATCACGATCGTCACGCTGGGCGTCGTGCTGCTCGTGAGCAACGACGCCCGCCAGGCGCTGTTCCACCTGCGGGAACTGCAGCAGCAGACGCGCGCGCTCGAATCGCAGATCGCCCAGCAGCAGGCGGAGCTCCGGGCGCTGCAGTTCCGCGACGTGATCTATCAGAACGACCAAGAGGTCCTCCGCACCGTCATCGATGGGCAGGCGCCGCTGCCCGACATCCGCCGGCGCGTGCAGACGTTCCTCGACCTGGCCGCGCAGGCGGCGCGTCAGCAGGGGCTGGCCCCCGGCCCCGACGGGGTGCTCGTGCACGTCTATCCGGCGGGGGTGACGGTCGACAGCGTGTCGCGGGATATCGCCGAGCGCGCGCAGCCGATGGTGGTCCGTTTGATTGCCGCGGAAAACACGGTGCGCGGGCTGCCGCTGCAGGCGTCGCTGCTCGTGTTCCCGAATGAACTCGTGTTCCGGCAGGGAGCCACAATCGCGTCGGCGCGGCTCGACGGGCGCGCGTCCCGGGCGCGGATCGAGGACGGCCTGCTGGGCCTCGCGTCGGCCGCGGCCGGCCAGGCACGGCAGCGCGGCGTGATCTCGCCGCCGTTTGCGCTGACGTCCGCGCCACCGGACGTCAGGATCGACCCCGCGGTGTTCCTGCAGGTCCTCGACCGTGTCGAGGCGAGCAGGAAGATCGTCGAGGTCCAGGCGGTCGCGCTCGCGGACGCGTACACGGTCGGGCCGGTGGCGCTGACGTTCCGGTGAGGGTCCTGGCCGTCGATCCTGGGCGCCAGAAGTGCGGGGTCGCTGCGTGCGCGCCGGGGGAAGTTCTGGCCCACCGGGTGGTGTTGGCGTGGGAGCTGGGCCGGGTGGCTCGAGAGTGGGCGGCCACGTACCGGATCGAGCGTGTGGTGCTTGGGGCGGGAACGGGCGCCCGCGGCGCTGCGGAACTCCTCTCGGATCTGTCCGTGCCCGTCGTGGAGGTGCCCGAGCGGGGCACCACGCTTGCGGCGCGGTCGCGATACTTCGATGACCATCCGCCGAGAGGGTGGAAGCGCCTGCTTCCGCGATCCCTGCTCACGCCCCCGGAACCGTACGACGACTACGCGGCCATTCTTCTTGCCGAAGCCTATCTGGCCGGAGTCGCAAAGGATGGGCGTTCGAGCGATTTGGGGCGGACCTGACCGGCCATGTGTAGTTTATGCGAACATTTGTTCGTCTAAATTGAGACGATTTTGGCAGGCACGCTGAAGGACATCCGATCGTGCGCGTCGTAACCCGATACCGGGTAGGTGTGACCTTTCCTTGACAATCGAACATGTACTCGTATAGCATGGCGAGGCATCATCTCATCCATGAGGTATATCGGACTGTTGTCACCTGCTCGAGCGGCGAAGAGTCGCGAGCGGGAGGCTCGCCCGGAAGGAGGGGGAGGCACGGCGGGGTGAGGTCCCGGAACAGGTGTCGCACGGGGGTCGCGTGCTGGGAAGCGGGAAGCGCGAGAAAACACGGTCACTCGAGTGTACCGTCCCGGCCGTCCCCCGAATCACACGCAAGGGGGAATGAGATGCGAAGCATGAAGGCTATCGCGGTACTGTGTGCCGCCGCGTTCATGTTCGCCGGTGTCGCTCCTGCCTTCGCGCAGCCGTTCGCGGACGTGCCCACGAACCACTGGGCGTACGACGCGATCGCGGAACTGG
>Ga0209415_10011853_pt1 | contig 14622 bp, 15 predicted proteins | sample PeaSoiSIISIP2007_FD_187696 | JGI IMG/M metagenome (GOLD analysis project Ga0209415, IMG submission 187696) | Peat soil microbial communities from Weissenstadt, Germany - SII-SIP-2007 (SPAdes) (version 2) | ecosystem: Environmental > Terrestrial > Soil > Wetlands > Peat | place: Germany...
GGCGTGCGCGCCTCGTCGATGAGGATCGAGTCGACCTCGTCGACGATGGCGTAGTTGAGCTCGCGCTGCGCGTAGTCGAGCGCGCTGAACTTCATGTTGTCGCGCAGGTAGTCGAAGCCGAACTCGTTGTTCTGGCCGTAGGTGATGTCCGACCGGTACGCGGCCTTCTTCTCCTGCTCGCCCTGCGCGTTGACGACCGTGCCGACGCTCATCCCGAGGAAGTTGTAGAGCTTGCCCATCCACTCGGCGTCGCGCTTCGCCAGGTAGTCGTTGACGGTGACGACGTGGACGCCCTTTCCCTCGAGCGCGTTGAGGTAGCAGGGCAGCGTGGCCACCAGGGTCTTGCCCTCGCCGGTGCGCATCTCGGCGATCGAGCCGCGATGCAGGACCATTCCCCCGATGAGCTGAACGTCGTAGTGGCGCATCTTGAGGGCGCGCTTGCCGGCCTCGCGGCAGACGGCGAACGCTTCGTTCGCGATGTCGTCGAGCGTGGCCCCGCGCTCCAGCTTCTGCTTGAACTCGGCCGTCTTCGCCTTGAGCTCGGCGTCGGACAGGACCGCGATCCCTGGTTCGAGGGTGTTGATGGCCTCGACGCGGGGCCTCAAGCGGCGGATCTCTCGCTCGTGCGAGGTTCCGAAGAGCTTCTTGAGCGCCCAGGCAAACATGAGTGTGCGGTCGAAATTAGTGCCCCGGCCGCGGGAGCGCCAGCCCGGCCTAGAGCCACCCGTTTTCGCGATACCACTTCACGGCGCGCTCGACCCCGTCCGCCCAGCGGACCCGCGGCTCCCAGCCGAGGTCGCGGCGCGTGTCCTCCGAGGAGCAGACCCAGTGCTGCAGGAGCATGCTCGCCTTCTCGCGGGTGAGCATCACGGGACGGTTGGTCACGCGCCCGAACGCCTCGACGCCGCGGGCGACCTGCATCAGCAGCGGCGCCGGCAGGCTGGCCCGGACGAGCGCCTTCTTGCCGAGCGCGCGCTCCGCGTCGGCGAGCATCTGCTTCAGCGCGAGCGGGCCGCAGCCGTCGTCGACGAAGTACGTCCGCCCGCTCGGCCCCGCCGCCTCGACGGCGCGGATGCACGCCTCGGCGCAGTCGGTGGCGTAGATCCACACGCCCTTCGCCGTGCCGTTCGCGAAGAGCGGGAGAAGGCCGTACTTGATCGATCGAAACGCCTCGAGGATCTCGCCGTCGCGCGGCCCGTAGATCGCTCCGGGCCGCAGGATGACGACGGGCAGATCGTTCTTCGCCGAGAGGACGACCTTCTCCGCGGCGAGCTTGCTCCGCCCGTACCTGGTGACGGGGTTCTCCTGGTCCGCGGAGATCGGCTTGCCGTCCGGGGACGGGCCGCAGGCCTCGAGGCTGGAGACGTACACGAACCTGTCGAGCGGCCGGCTGCGCCGACGCGCGGCGTCGATGAGGTTCGACGTCCCGCCCACGTTGGTGGCGAAGAACTCGTCGGTGTTGCGCGCCTTCACGAGGCCTGCCGCGTGGATGACCGCGTCGACGCCGTCGACCGCCTCGCGGACCCGATCGGCCTGTTCGACGCTTCCCTCGAACAGCTCCACGTTGTGCAGCGTCTCGAGGTGGCGCCGGTTCGAGGTCTTGCGGACGAGCGCGCGCACCTGGGTCCCCCGCTCCGACAGGAGCTCGGCGACGTGGCTCCCGAGCAGGCCACTCGCGCCGGTGACGAGGACCTTCATGCCGGGCCGTTCACGAGGGACCTCTCGTAGACGCGGTACGTCTTGTAGCGCTTGGCGCCCATCGCCATGATCCCGGCGTTCACGCGGCCGTTGTCCTCGAGCGTCCACCCGAGCTCGCCCTCCCTGATGCCGAGCTTCTTTCCGCCCTCGTTCATCTCGGCGTACATGAACGCGCTCAGCCCCGCGTACTTGCGCACGTGCCGCCACTTCTTGCGGATGCCGAGGAGGAGGAGGCGGGCGCTGTGGGGTCCCTTGACCTTGAGCCGCCAGAGCAGCTTCGGTAAGCCCAGCGGGAAGAGCTTTCCGCCGAAGTCGCTCACCATCTCGTTCAGGTTCGGTATGGCGAGCGCGACCGCCGCGGGCTCCCCGTCGATCGAGACGATGCACGTGATCTCGGGCATGAGCAGCAGCTTGAAGTCGGCCGCCATCTTGCGCACCTCGGCCCGCGTGAAGGGCACGAAACCCCAGTTGTCGCTCCACGCGTCGTTGAAGACATCCACGAGGACCTCGACGTCCTGCGCCAGGTTCTTGAGCGACGCGGTGCGGTGCGAGACTTCGGGCAGCGACTTGATCTCCTCGTGCCCTCTCTTGGTGCGCGCGTTCAGCTCACCGACCTTGTAGCTCCACGCGTAAAAGTCCTTGGCCTTCGCGTACCCGGCTTTCTCGAGGAGCCCGCCCTGGTACGCCCTGTGGTGGGGCATCATCATGTAGGGCGGCGTGTCGAACCCCTCGATGAGGCACCCGAGCTCCTCGTTGACGTTGAGCGACAGCGGCCCCCGGACCTTCTTCATTCCCTTGGCGCGCAGCCAGGCCTCGGCGCCGACGAGGAGATCGCGGGCGACCTCTTCGTCGTCGATGGTGTCGAGGAAGCCGAAGAAGCCGGTATCGTCCCCGTAGCGAGCGAGGTGCTCGCGGTCGATCTGGGCGGTGATCCGGCCGACGCACCAGCCGTTGCGGTAGGCGCAGAAGACCGTCCCCTCGCCGTGCTCGAAGAACGGGTTCTTGCGAGGGTTCAGGCGGTCCTTCAGCTCCATGTCGAGCGGGCGGACGTAGGCGGGATCGCCCTTGTAGACGTAGTCCACGAGGTTCAAAAAGTCGTCGATGGGGCCGCCCATCGCGATCTGCCGGATTTCGACCATTGACCGGCACTCCGGTTAGCCGATTTGGCGAGAGGCGTCCAAGGGCAACCCTCTGCCGGGTCACGACCCACTCTTGAGCTATCTCTTCAGCGCCGCGTAGAAGTACGCGTCACCACGCTTCACCCGCAGGAGAAGAGCGCCCGAGCGCGCGTCCTCGGCGACCACGGCGGACGTGGGGTCCTGCTGCCCGTTGGCCTCGACGATGACGTCGCCCGGCTTCAAGCCGGCGCGGTCTGCGGCCGAGCCAGGCGTCACCTGCGTCACCACCGGGAGAGGCTTCGCCGGGAGGTTCATCTGCTGCGCCTGCTGCGGCGGCAGGTCCCGCACGACGAGCCCCATCCCCTGGCGCGGCGACACCTGCTGCTGCGAGGGCACCGGCTCGATAGCGGGCTCGGGCCGCTCCGAGAGGACGACGCGGGCCCCGTAGTGCTGGCCACTGCGGACGATCTCGAGGTCCACCGGCTGGCCGACCTCGTGGGCGATCGTCTCGCGCACGAGGTCGTGGCCGTCGCGGACCGGATGGCCGGCCACGGCGGCGATGAGGTCGCCCGGGCGCACGTTGGCTTTGTACGCCGGTCCGTCTGCCGCGACGTTGTTGACGAGCGCCCCGGTGTCCGGCGGGAGGTGCATCGCCGCGGCGAGCTCCGGCGTCACGTCCTGCACGCCCACCCCGAGCCACGCGCGCGAGACGCGCCCGGACTTGAGGATCTGGCTTGCCACGCGCTGAGCCATGTTGCTCGGCACCGCGAACCCGATGCCCTGGCCGCGGCCGACGATCATCGTGTTGATGCCGAGCACGTCGCCCTGGAGGTTGCAGAGCGGCCCGCCGGAGTTGCCCGGGTTGATGCTCGCGTCGGTCTGAAGGTAGTCCTCGATCGCGTTCATTCCGAGACCGCCGCGGCCCTTTGCGGAGAGCACGCCGGCCGTGACCGTGTACCCCAGCCCGAACGGCGAGCCGATGGCGACGACCCACTCGCCCACGCGCGCGGCGTCCGAATCGGCGAACTTCGCGGGCGTCAGACCCGTCGCATCGACCTTGATGACGGCCAGGTCCGTCGCGGGGTCCCGGCCGACCAGGACCGCCGGCACGTAACGTCCGTCGCGCAGTCGAACGTTCAGCGTCAGGGCCTCCTCGACGACGTGGTTGTTCGTGAGGATGGCCCCGTCCGACGTGAAGACGACGCCCGAGCCCGTTCCGCGGGCGATGGGCTCGTCGCCCGACGACTGGCCGAAGAAGCGCGCGAGGATGTCTGCCTTCCCGTTGCGGGCCGTGACGTCGATCTGCACGACGCTGGGGCTCACCCTCTCGGCCACGGCGACGAACCCTTCGGAAAGGCGCCTCGCCTCCACCGTCGACGCCTGGACCTGCGCGGGCGAGGGAACGGGCGGGGGCGGAGCCACGACGGCGGGGGCGGCGCGCGGATGAGCCGGCGGCTGACCTGGCTGGCCCGCGGCCGGCGAGGCGACTGCTCCCGTGGCTAGCGCGAGCGACCATGCGAAGACACGGGCGGAAGGCCTCATGAGAGTAAAGGGTAATCTGGCCGGCACGAGGAGCAAGCCTCCCGCCGCTCGGGCCGTCGCCGCCGGCGATCACGCGGGCCTGGTGACGATCGTCGACCACGCGGTTGCGCCGGCCGCGAGGGCCGCGTCGTGGAGCTCGGTCCCCGGCGCCGAGAGATCCGTCAGCTCGACGTGGGGCGCGGCGCGCGCTGCGGCGAAGCGACGCGCGAGGGCCACCAGCGGCGCGACGAGGGGGAAGGCAGGGATATCCTGGTCCAGCGCGAAGCGTCCGAGGAGGGCGCGCGAGACCGGGACGAACGGGGGCTCCAGCGTGTGCACGGTGAAGCTCGCCGAGCCGCGCACGACCCCCGCGCCGTCCACGACGACGAGCGTCGCTGGATCCTGAGCAAACCCGGCACCGCCGCCACCGGCGAGGAGCCCGGCAACCGAGCCGAGGAGGGTCGCGTCGACGGCGACGGGGCCGTCGAAGCGCAGGTCCCCCGCGGCGCGCCTGCGGCGGGCCAGGCTCCCGTCGAGGTGCAGGACGGCCAGGCCGTCCTCGGGACCGGCGAGGCGCGCGCGGAAGGGCAGGCCCGGCGGTTCGGCGCTCCCCGCAGCCTCGATTCGAGCGGTCCACGCGACGGGACCGTAGCCCACCCGCTCGTAGAACGCGTTCGCCGGGTTCCGCGACACGACCTCTGCCGCCAGGAGACCGGGGGCGCCCCGCGACGCGCCGCGGACGAGCTGCGCCAGAGCCTCGAGGAGCGCTCGCCCCGCGCCGGAGCGGCGGGCTCGCTCGCTGACGATGAGCGAGCGCACCTCGCACGTGAGGGGTGTCGACCCCTCGACGCCGTGGCGCTCGAGCCAGCCCTCGACCTGGCCGCACAGCGCGCCTCGGAGCTCCGCGACGAGGTGCACGTGGCGGCCGAGGACCGCCCGGCCGGCGCGCACCCGGGCGTCGTCGTCGAGCCGGTGAGCGAGGTCGGCGTAGACCCGCGGATCGCGCGAGCCCGGGTACCCTCCCCACTGTTCGTGGACGTCCCACAGCTCGCGCCAGAGCGCCGCGACCTCGACGCCCTCGCCCGGCGTTGCGGCTCGAACCATGACCCGGACGGGTTGACTCAGCGCGGCCATTGCTCGCCCCGCTGGTCCGTCAGCTCCATGTCGACGCGCTCGAGCACGAGCCCGTGCGCGGGCGCCGTCGTCCCCGCCGCGCGTCGATCTCGGACCGCCAGCGCCCGCGCGGTGGCGCCCGCCTCGAGCCGCCGGCGCCCGACGTCGACCATCGTGCCGACGAGGATGCGCACCATGTTGTGGAGAAACGCGTCGCCCTCGACGACGACCGCGACGATGCGCCGGTCCGCCTCGTACTCGATGTCGACGCGGGTGAGCGTGCGGACGGTGGTCGGGCGCTCGTCGCCGGACGAACGGAAGCTGGCGAAATCGTGCGTTCCTCGAGCCGCCTCCGCCTCGGGGAGCATCGCCTCCGGCTCGAGGTCGGGGATGCGCCAGGCGCGCGTGCGCCAGAGCGGGTCGCGCACGGCGTCGACGAGCACGCGGTAACGATAGCGCTTGCCGCGCGCCGAGAAGCGGGGGCTATAGCCCGGCGGGACGGCGCGCGCCGCGCGAACGGCGACGTCGTCGGGAAGGTTCTTGTTCAGCCCGAGCACCCAGCCGCGAAGGGGCACGTCGCGCAGCGCGTCGAACGCGACGAGCTGCCCTTGCGCGTGCACGCCGGCGTCCGTCCGGCTCGCCCCGCGCAACCGGCCGGCCCCTGGGTCGATCGCGAGCACGGCGCTCCGAAGAGTGTCCTCGACCGTCCGCAGCCCGCTCTGCGGCGCCCACCCGTGGAACGCCGTACCATCGTAGGCCACCTCGAGAAGCACGCCGCGTGCTCCGTCAGTCTCCGTCGGCACGGTCTGCGCTCCAGCCGAGCCCTGCGTCGACCGGTGCGTCAGCCCGCGTCCCCGCCGGCGGACGCGTCGCTCACCACCGACCCCTCCGGCGACGCGGCGGCGGGGCCCGCCCCGCACGCGGAATCGTCGCAGTCCGGCGTCTGCCCTTGCGTGCAAGCCGCAGTCCCCAGCATGGCAGCCGCAAGGGAGAAGGCGAGCATCGCTGCGCTGGCCGCGAAACCGGGGCGGACGAGCGTCATGGGATCACTGCCCCTGGGGTTTGAACTGCAAGGGGACCAGCGCGTCGACGCACCCGCCCCGCGGCTGGGGGTAGCCAGAGGCCGTCCGGAAGACGTTCGCCGCGCAGTTCGCGACGTTGGGGGAACCCATGTCGTTGGATCCGACCGTCGCGGAGCAGACATTTCCGCTGGGCCCGATGCGGACGTTGATCGAGACGTGCCCCTTAAGCGAGGAGTCCTGCGTGAGCGCCTGGTTGTAGCAGCGGCGGGCCTGCCCGGCGCGCGCCTGGAGCGCCTGCCCGAGCTCGGGCGGGGCGCTCCCCGAGCACTTGCCCTCGCAGCCTCCGCCCGCGGTGGTGTAGATGATCCGCGGTCCCGTCGTCGCGGGCTTCTCCTCGGGCGGCGGAGGAAGAGGAACGTCCTCGATCTTAGGGTTGACCGGAGGGGCCGCGGCCGTGAGACTCGGCATCGGAGGGGGAGTGGCGACGGCCTCCGACCGGCTGGAGCAGCTGCGCCAGGCGAAGAGCGCCGCGGCGGCGGCCACGAAGCCGATGGCCGCGATCGCGTACTTTGCGTTGCCCGAATCGGGAATGCCTGCGGGAGGACGGCTCGAGGGGGGAGGATTCATGTCTCGGAAAGGAGGCGGCCGGGTCAGTCTCGCGGCGGGCCGGGGCGCAGTATAGCGGTTTTGTAGAAGGCGAGGGTCGCGTCCCCGTAGCGTCGCCCCTGGCGATGAGCCAATCCCTCGATCGCGGGTGGAGTCGACCGTGACGCGTGCTCGAGCACCACCCAGGCATCGTGGGCGAGCGCACCGGCGCGCACAAGCGCGGAGAGGGAGCGGGCGACCTCACCCGTGTCGACGAGCGGCCACGGCGGATCGGCCAGCACCAGGCCGAACGGGCCTTCCCGGACGATCCGCGGCGCCGCGACGTCCACGCTCGAGGTGAGCAGGCGCGCTCGGTCCTCGACGCCCAGCGCGGCGATGTTCTCGCGGAGCGCGGCGATGGCCGGGCGGGCCGACTCGACCAGAACGGCCTGCGCGGCGCCTCGCGAGAGCGCCTCCAGCGCCAGCGCCCCGGTTCCCGCGTAGAGGTCGAGCACCCGCGAGCCCTCGATCACGCCGGCCGACGAGAGGATACCGAAGAGCGCTTCGCGCACCCTGTCCGACGTCGGCCGCGTCGCATGCCCGGCCGGCGCCCGCAGGGCGCGGGAGCGATAAGTCCCGCCGGTTATGCGCATGGGTGTTATCCGGGTGCCGAGAAGTCTATAGCGTGCGTGCGAAGCTTTGCGGATTGCCTGGAAGCGGCGTTAGTCTCGGGGAATGAGTCGAGCGAACGTCCTCGCCCTCGCAGCGCTCGCGGCCTCGGCGGCGTTCCTCGCGCGACCGGCGCGCGCCGAATCGCCGAGCTCGCGAGCCACGCCCATCTACGTCCTGCAGATATTGACCGACGACTCCGACGACCAGGCGGAAGCGCTCACGCAAGCGATCCGCGCGCGCGCGCGTCAGGTGCGCGGCTGGTCTCTCGCCGAGACCCCGCAGTCGCTCGAGACGCTGGCGATCGCGCTCAAGTGCCCGCCCAAGCCTGACCCCCCGTGCCTCCAGCGCATCGGCGACCAGCTCCGCGCCGATCATTACATCTGGGGGATGATGGCAAAGAAGAAGCCCGGCGAGGTCACGGCCACCATGCGCCTCTGGAACCGCGGCAAGCCCGAGGGCGAGGCCAGCGAGTCGTTCGCCGAGAGCCTGAAGGACCCGAACGAGGAAGGTCTCCGCGCGGTCGCCGCGCGCGTCTTCGACGGCCTGACGGGCGCCGGCGCCGCCGCCGGCGGAACGCTCGTCGTGCACGCGGGGACGGGGAGCGGCTCCGTCCTGATCGACGGGGTGACGAAAGGGATGCTCGACGACGGCGTGGGCCGGGTCGACGTGCCCGAGGGCGCCCACTCGGTGTCCGTGCGGGTCCCGGGATTCGGAGCGCCGGCGCTGTCGATCAAGGTCAAGGCCGGCGCGGAGCAGGAAGTGAGCTTCGCGCTGGCGCCCTCGACGGAGACTTCGACGCCCGAAGCCGAGCCCGCGGAGTCGCGGGTGCGGGTGCGCGAGATCCTCGGCTACGCCGCCCTCGCGGTCGGCGCGGGCCTCCTCACGGGGGCGACGATCGAGGCCCTGGGCTGGGTGTCGGACAAGAACGCGAGCGACAACGACAGAAAGAGCATCCCGTCCTCGGTGACCGACGTCTGCGCCGCCATCCCCCCGAACGCCACCGAACAAGACGCCTGCGACAAGAGCAGGGACGCGACGACGAAATCGACGCTGGGGTGGGTGCTCCTCGGAGCCGGCGCCGCGTTTGCGGGGGCGGGCGTCTGGCTCATCGTGGGCGATCACGGCCCGAGCAGCGCGGACGCCGGCGCGTCGAGTCGCCGGGGGAGCGGGCCTCGCGTGGCCGTCGTGCCCATGCTCGGGCCCCGCGGGGGCGCGATGCGCGTTGACGTGACCTTCTGAGGCTGCCCGCTCGTCCGGTCTAGCCGCGTCCGAGAACGTCGCGCAGCGTGTAGGTGCCCGGCGGCTTGCCCGCGATCCAGCGCGCGGCGCGCAGCGCGCCGTGGGCGAAGACGTCGCGGCTCGTCGCGCGGTGGACGAGCTCGAGCCGCTCGCCCCCTCCCATGAGGTAAACGGCGTGATCGCCGACGACGTCGCCGCCGCGCAGCGCGTGCATTCCGATCTCGTCGGGGCGCCGAGCCCCCGGCTTGCCGTGTCGCCCGTGCACCAGCCGCGTGGCCGTCGAGCGCGCGCGCTGCGCGACCTCGGCGAGGCGAAGCGCGGTGCCGCTCGGCGCGTCGGCCTTCGCGCGGTGGTGCGTCTCCACGATCTCGATGTCCCACTCCGCGAGCGCGGCGACGGCGTGCGCCACAAGCTGAGACAGCACGTGCACGCCGACGCTCATGTTCGGCTCGTGGAGCACGGGGACTTCCGTCGCCGCGGCCGCCAGCGCGGCGAGGGCGTCGTCGCCGAGGCCCGTCGTGCCGCTGACGACCGCGCTCCCGGCGGCCGCGGCGGCCGATGCGACGCCCGGCGTCGCGCCCGGTACGGAAAAATCGATGACGACGTCGGCGCGGGCGTTCTCGATGGCCCCCGGCGAGTCCACCACGCACGTCCCGATGGGACCGATGCCCGCAAGCTCGCCTGCGTCCCGGCCGACGTCGGTGGAAGCGACGGCGCACACGACGTCGATCCCGTCCGCGTTCGCCAGGCGCACGACCGCGCGCCCCATCCGGCCGCTCGCTCCGACGACGGCGACCCGCATCAGCGACCGCTCCTCGCGAAGGTCTCGAGGGCCGCCGCGAGGGCGGCGCGTGTGGAATCCTCCACCGGAACGAGCGGCGAGCGCACGGCTCCCTTGATGACCCCGCGCAGCGCCAGCGCCGCCTTCACGGGGGCCGGGTTGGCCTCGAGAAACATGGCGTCGTGCACCGGCATGAGCAAGAGGTGCGCGCGGCGGGCCTCGTCGAGCTTACCGTCCAGCGCGAGCCTCGTCGCGCGCGTCACGTCGGCGGGCAAGACATTCGACGTGACGCTTATCACGCCGCGGGCGCCGACGGCGATCATGGCCAGGGTGAGGCTGTCGTCGCCGCTCAGAACGACGAGCCGATCGCCCATCGTCTGCGCGAGCCTCTGAGCCCTGAGCACGTTGCCCGTCGCCTCCTTGACCGCGACGACGTTCGGGGCGCTCGCGCAGATGCGCGCGAGCGTCTCGGGCGCGAGGTCGACCCCGGTACGGCCGGGGATGTTGTAGACGACCACCGGAAGGCTCACGCTCGCCGCCACCTCGACGAAGTGGCGGAAGAGGCCTTGCTGCGTCGGCTTGTTGTAATACGGGACGACGACCATCACCGCGTCGGCGCCTGCGCGCTCCGCGTGCATCGCGAGCCCGACCGCTTCGCGGGTCGAGTTCGACCCCGCTCCTGCGATCACCTGGGTGCGTCGGCCGGCGCGCTTGACCGTCCGCTCCACGACCTGCCCGTGCTCCTCGTGGGACAGCGTGGGGCTCTCGCCCGTCGTGCCGCAGGGGACGAGGCCCGCCACGCCTGCGGCGATCTGGGCGTCGACCAGAGCATCGAGCGCCGCCCAGTCGATCGGCTGACCCGGCTCGTCGCGAAACGGCGTCACGAGCGCCGTGTAGGTCCCCTCGAATCGTATCGACATGCTCTGCGACGTTAGCACCGGGAAAGGCCGCGGCGACCCGGAAGCGCTACGGGTCGAACGCAGCGCGCAGCTCGTCGCCGGCCATGGTCGAAAGGAAGTTGTCCCGGCCCCGGAGGTCGTCCAGCCAGGCCGCGTCCTGACCCTCGATGACGCCGGTTTCGATGAGGTGCCCGAGGTGCCGCAGGCGATGCACGTGGGCCCGGATGCGCGCCTCCGCGTAGCGCGTCGCGGTGCCCGTCTTGAGGATGAAAGGCCAGTCGCTCGACTGAAGGAGCAAGAGCTCCCGGATGGCCTGGTCGACCGCCAGGCCGCGGGGCCCGACTTCGTGGCGGTGCCTCTGGACGAGCCACCGCGCATATCGGGTCGCGTGATGAACGTGCCGCCACGTCCAGGCTGCCTCGTGTCCGACCCAGACCTCGCCGTAGCCTCCGGCTCCCCAGGTGCTCGCGCTCGCGGTTGCCTCCGCACAGACGGGATGGCGGTCGAGGTACGCGCGGAGCGTGATGGCCTCGAGCTCGCCGTTCGCTTCGCGCAGGCGCCGGTAGACGGCCTCGAGAAAGAGCGGGCCCTCGAACCACCAGTGGCCGTAGAGCTCCGCGTCGTAGGGCGCCACGACGATTGGCGGGGCGGGCATGCCCGCGGCCAGGTGCTTCACCTGCAGGACGCGGTTGAAGACGAAATTGCCCGCGTGCTCCCACGCCTTCTCGCGCGCCACCCCTGGCTGATAGGCCTCCTTGTCGACGTCCTTGCCCGTGATGCGGAAGTACTTCAGACCCGTCATCAGTCGGGAGCCGTCGGCGGCGATCTCGCCCATGAGGTCGGCCACCGGCAGGTCGAAGCCGATGTCGCGGTAGAAGTCGCGGTAGAACGGATCGCCCGGATACCCCTCGTCGCGCGACCACACCTGCCTGCTCGACTCGGCGTCGCGCCCGAAGAAGGCCACTCCGCTCGGGCTGCATACCGGGGCGTGCACGCCGAACGGGGGTCGCGGCCGCGCGTTCACGATGCCGTGCGTATCGAGCACGGTGAAACGAATGCCGGCGCGGGCGATCTCGGCGTCGAAGCTCGGATGGTACGCGCACTCCGCGAGCCACGCCCCCGACGGCCTGCGGCCGACCAGACGCTCGAAGCCGCGCACGCCCAGGTCGAGCTGAGGCCGGATGCCCTCGGGCGCCGCGAGCATGCCCGGGAGGTAGCAGTGCGTGGCCGTGCAGGTGAGAAGCTCGAGGCGGCCGGCGTCCCAGTGGCGCACGAGTCCGGCGACGACGTCTCCGCCGTGCCGCTCCCAGACGGATCGCATGCGCGCGAAATGGTCGCGGTAGAACGTGGCGACCGGCGCGAAGCGGACATCGCCGTAGACGCGCTCCATCTCGCGCTCCGCCAGGGCCTGCACGCGCCCGAGGTGGCCGTCGAAGCGCTCCTGCAAGAGCTCGTCCTTCATCATCGCCGCGAGCGGAGGGGTGACGCTCATCGTCAGGGCGAACGGAACCCCCTCTTGTGCCATCCGGTCGAACGCGTCGAGGAGCGGGAGGTAGCACTCGATGAGGGCCTCGTAGAACCAGCGCTCCTCGAGGTGCCGCGCATGCTCCGGGTGCCGCACGAACGGCAGATGCGCGTGGAGGACGAGCGCGAGGTAGCCTGTTGCTTGTGTCGTCACCAGAGTCACCCTGAGCCTCGCTCCGCCTCGAGCTCCCCAGCCGGGAAGCGCACTTGGCAAGGGTAGCTCCGGCGCTCGAGGGCGATGCGTCGGCGTTGACTTTACAAACGCATTTCCGCCCCTATACTCGCCGCCCCGCACCCCGCCGCGGCCCATTTAGCCGGCGCGGCACCATCCAAAGAGGGCGTTTCAACCATGTACGCAGTGATAAAGACCGGCGGCAAGCAGTACCGGGTCGAACCAGGCGACAGGCTGCGGGTCGAGAAGCTGCCCGGCGCCGTCGGCGACGCAGTCACCTTCGAGACGGTCCTGCTGGTGGCGGGTGACGCCGTCAAGCTCGGCAAGCCGCTGGTCGCGGGCGCGAAGGTCGAGGCGAAGATCCTCGGCCAGGCGCTCGGGCCGAAGGTGGTCATCTTCAGGATGCGCCGCCGCAAGAACTACCGGCGCAAGCGCGGACACCGGCAGCCCTTCACCGCGCTCGAGATCACCAAGATCGTCGCCTGAGGTCCGAGAGACCTCCGAGGAAGTCACCATGGCTCACAAAAAAGGTGCAGGGAGCACGCGCAACGGGCGCGACTCGAACTCGCAGAAGCGAGGCGTGAAGGTGTACGGCGGCGAGCGAGTGACGGCGGGCAGCGTCCTCGTCCGGCAGGTTGGAACGACCATCCACGCCGGGCGCAACGTCGGCGTCGGCAAGGACTTCACGCTCTTCGCGCTCGTCACGGGCGTCGTGAAGTACGAATGGCGCTCGAGAGACACGCGCAAGGTCTCCGTGTACGAGGCGGCGGCCTCGTAGTCGCCGGGCCCTGATTCTGTCACCTTGATTAGGGTGAAGGCGGGACCCCGGCTGCTCGGCGTCGATCTGGACGGCACGCTCCTCGATCGCAACGGGCAGCCGCACGCGCGGGACGTGAGGGCGATTCACGCGGCGCTCCGGGCGGGGGTACGCGTGAGCATCGTCACCGGGAGGCTGTATTCGGGGACGCGCGCGGTGGCGGAGCTCCTCGGGCTGAGCGGCGCGGTGGCATGCGCCGACGGCAGCCACCTGGTGCAGGCGGGCAGTCACGCCACGCTTCTGCACCTCGGGGTGCGCGGCGCCGAGGCCACGAAGCTCCGCCGCGTGCTCGGGCGGGCGCAGCTGGCCATGTTCGTGTTCGCGCAGGACGCGATAGGCCATGACTCCGGCGGGACGCCGTTCGTGGGCTACGTCTCGACCTGGTCGCGAGACGTGCGGATGACGGCGGACGTGCTCGACCACGAGCTCTGGGGCGCGCAGGATGGAATCACCGCGGTCGTCGCGCTCGGCACCCGGGCGCAGGTCGCTCGCGCGGTGGGCGAGATCGCGCACGAGCTTCCGGACTCCGTGCTGGTTGCGATGTTTCCGCTGCGACGCGGTCCCCACATCGGGACGTGGGCGCTCATCGTCCGCGCGGCGGGCGGGACGAAGGGGACGGCGATGCGCTTTATCGCGCGGCACGAGGGCGTCGATATCGCGGACACCGTCTGCGTGGGCGACTGGGTCAACGACGTGCCGATGTTCGAGGTCGCGGGGCGCTCGTTCGCGATGGGCCAGGCGCCCGACGAGGTGAAGTCGAAGGCGACCGACGTGCTCGACGAGACGACGGAAGAAGGCGGAGGCGTCGCCCGCGTCCTCGCGGAAGCCTTCGGGATCACGACGTGAGCGGCTCCGCGCGCGCCTCGAACGTCCGTAAACCGAGGTCGCTCTCCTTCCCTCAGTCGGGGCTGAGGCTCCAGATCGTCCTCGCGCTCGCGGGGCTGATGCTCCTCGCGTTCGTGCCGCTCTTCTTCGCGGTGGCGAGCCTCGCGCGCGCGACGATCCTCGGGGCACGCGAGCAGTCGGCCCGGATGCTCGGCCGGGCGATCGCCGCGCACGTCGCCGACGCGCGGGCCGGCGGCGACGAGCGGGCCGTGAGCCGCGCGCTCGCCGATCACGCCGGCTGGGACGGGGTCGACGCCGTCTGCGTCTTCGCGCGCGACGGGTCCCGCATCGCCTGCGAGGGGTCGCCGCTGGACGCGCAGGCGATCGTGCCTCCGGTGGCGGGGGGCTCCGAGGCGGCGAGCCTCGCGCACGGGCCGAGCGGCCGCTCGCTCGAGGTCGTCTCGCCGCGCGGAGACGTGACCGTCGTCACGCGGGTGCGAGTCGACGGGGACACGGATCGAGGAACGCCCCTCGTGAGCCTCGTGGCCCTCTACATGCTCGTCTTCGCGCTGGCGCTCCTCGTCTTCGCCTACTTCGCTCTCACGCGGCTCATCGTCCGCCCGGTGGACCGGCTCC
>Ga0209415_10011854_pt1 | contig 14620 bp, 9 predicted proteins | sample PeaSoiSIISIP2007_FD_187696 | JGI IMG/M metagenome (GOLD analysis project Ga0209415, IMG submission 187696) | Peat soil microbial communities from Weissenstadt, Germany - SII-SIP-2007 (SPAdes) (version 2) | ecosystem: Environmental > Terrestrial > Soil > Wetlands > Peat | place: Germany...
CGATCATCGGCAGCAGATCAAGCAGCCCATCGGGTGTCCTCAGACCATGGCGGTCGACGAGCTCAAGGTACCGGTTGATGAAGTCCCAGGCGCTGACGTCGTTCTCGAACGGTTGGGTATCGCGATGGAGACGGGCGATGGCGCGGCCGATTCGCTCGGTCATTGCGGGGACACGAATGTCTTCCGGCTCCAAGGTCCTTCCATGGAGATACTCCAAGACGAGCGCGGGAGGAGCCTCCAGGCGCGCGACGACTCGGGCGCCGACGCCGGCGCCTCCCGCAAGCTCGGTGTTGCGCATGATGTCCTCGCGCGGAATCGAGAGGCCGAACTCGCCCATGGCCTGGGTGAGGATCTTCACCACGTATCGCTCGTCGCCGTTTTTCACGAGGTAGTTCTTGTTCGCCCAGCCGCGACTGAGAACCTCGATGTCGATCGTTTCGGGGTCCCAGCCGGGCATGGCGCCGACGACTGCGCCTAGCTCATCCTGATCGGTTGGAATCGCTCCTCCTCCTCGCGCCTAGAGCGTGACTCGCGGCATCGGGTAGTAGTTCTCGTAGACCGCCTGAGCCTCGCGACGCGCGTCAACCCACGACCAGGAAACTCGCTGGAAGCGGGCAGGGCTGAGCGACGCGACGTAGGCAGAGGGGCGATCGTCGAGAGCCTCGAGCAGGTGCTCGGCCAGGCCGGCCGAGCCCGTGACGCCGTGGGCGTTGCAGGCGGCCGCCATGGCGAAGCCCCTCAGACCGTCGACTGGTCCAACGACAAAGCGTCCGTCTGGGCTGAATGCCGGCCAACCTCGGAACACCGCCCGCACCCCGGCGTCGGCTACTTCCGGCACGAATTGCGCCAGGCCGTCCGCGAAGTTCCCGAGAACGTCCCAGTCGACCGCATTTGGCAGCGTCGATGTGGAGCCGATCTCGCGAGGGTCAAGGCTCGTGGCCGACCTCTCGAACCCGCCACAAAGAATCGAGCCGACCTCGCCACGCGCGTAGACCTGGAGGTCCGGGATCCTGAGGGATGGAAGATCGGAGTGCCAACCTTCGACCGGTTCGGTCACGAAGTAGGAGTGCCGTACCGGGATGATCGGCAGGTCGATTCCGACGAGCCTGGCCACCGTGGCCGCCCAAGGACCGGCCGCGTCGATGACGAGCTCGGTGCGGGCGGGCCCGAAAGGGGTCGTCACCGAAGCGACAGCGCCCGCGGCGACCGTGATCCCGGTGACCGGGCAGCTGGTGACGAAGTTCACGCCGAGGCTGCGCGCACCGGCCACATATGCGGAGACGAGGCTGTTCGGTTGCAGGTAACCGTCGTTCGGGCTCCAGAGAGCCGCGCGGATCTCCTTCGTGACCGTGACAGGCGGGCAGAGGTCGTGCACCCCGGCGCCATCGATGAGTTTGACCGGCAGGCCCGTCTGGTCGGCGACGGCAGCGATCTGCCTCAGCTCTGCTTCGGCTGACGCCGACAGGGCGATGCGGATGCTGCCCGTCCTTTTCCAATCGACCGGGCAGCCCGTGTCCCGTTCGATTTCCCCGTAACGACGCACCGAGGCCATTGCGAGCTTGGACCGTTCCACGGTCGTCCGGGCCTGGCCGACCATTCCCGCCGCCTGGCTGGTCGTCGCACCGGCGAGATCGCCAGCCTCGAGCACTTGCACGTCGCTCTGTCCCGCCTGCGCGAGGTGATAGGCGACGGCGCAGCCAACCGCCCCACCGCCGATGACGGTGACACGCGCGTCCGACGGCGGCATCAGCCGGTCGTCTCTGCAGTAGGGGCCGCAGCTCTGCGAATCTCGATCAAATGCTGCCGCCCGGTCGCCTTACGGCTCCGGCTTGTACTGGTCGATGGCAAGCGGGTGCTCGTGGATCCGCTTGTGACGGGCCGCGTAGAAGGCGACTCCGACCAGGAGGGGGAAGCCGATGATCGCCATCGCCATCGGTATGTCGCGGAGGAAGAGGCCGCCGGTGGTTCCGCCGATCTGGTTGTAGGTCGGGTTGGTGGAGGCCCGCGGCCAGATCATGTCGAGGGCCGTCAGGAGCGAGCCGACGACAGCGACGATGTTGACGGCGAGGCCCCAATTACCGAGCTTGAAGTAGCCCTTCTCCTTCGGCCAACCACGTAGCCTCGCCCACAAGGTGACCGACATCACTAGGAAGTAGGCGAAGTACATGGCGCCCGTCGCTCCGCCCACGATCGAGGCCGTCTTGGTCGTGAAGACGAACACCGGAATCAGTGAGAACGCCCCGACGAGCAGCGTCGCCGTCCAGGGCGACCCGTCCTCGAGTGTCTTCGCGAACGTGCGCGAGAAAGGGACCTGACCGTCGCGAGCCATGCCGTAGATGTGCCGGGCCGCGCCCATGAACATCGTGTTCGTCGCGACGATGAGCCCGAGCGCGATGACGGCGAGGTATACCTTGAAGATGCCGATCGGCAGGTGCGCCGTGATGGCCGACGACGCGGGGTCACCGCCCAGCATGGCATTCGCAAGGTTCGGGATCGAAGTCGTGATGCACAGGTAGAACATGAAGCCGCAGCCGATCGCGAAGAGGTAGGCACCCATGACGCCCCTCGGCGCGTTACGTCCGGCGTCAATCGTCTCCTCGCCCAAGGTGCCGCCATTCTCGAAGGTGTAGAGCACCCATATGGCGTTGAACAGACCCGCTCCGAGGAATAGCGGGAGCCACGGACCGAACGAGTGGATGCCTTGCACCACCGACGCGCCTTTCGCATTCGTCGCGACCGTGGCGGCTTGGAAAAGGTTCGAAAAGTGCTGACCGCCCAGGATGAAGGTCACAAGACAGACGACGGTCACGACGGCAATCTCGGCCACCATAGCCCACTTGGCGATCTTGCCAAGCACGCTGACTCGCACGATGTTCCAGCCAACGGCGATCACGGCGGCGATCACGATGATGGTCTCGTCGGTGTGGAAGCTCGGGGCCAGGTTGAAGAGTGGGTGGATGATGACGGGCAGGCTGGCGTAGTACGCAGTCATGAGCGGGAACAGGGCGCCGGCATACGCCCAGCCGACCCACCAACCAACTCGTTTTCCGGCCAGGATCGTCGGCCACTGATACATGCTGGCCGCGTACGGGTACTTCGACGCGAGTTCCGCGAAGGTGAGGCACATCGCGCCGACGCTGATCGCTACGAGCGGCCAGCCCCAGAACTCAGCTCCGCCAGCGCCAGCCATGGCAAAGCCGTAGAGGGAGAAGATCCCTGCGAAGACACCGACCCCCGCGTAGGTGAGAGCCCCGTTGGTTACTGCACTGAGCGCTCTCTTCAGCCCCCCACCGGTGGCAATGGTGGGTCCCCCGACAGCATCAACCGTAGCCATACTTAACCGTCCCCCCTAATTTGAACGGCACGTGCTCGCGAGACTGGTCGTTTGCTTGCAACGTCTGGCGAACGGTGCTCTTCTTTTCAAGCACGCGGGCCCAAGGCACCAAAGCCAAGGGACACGACCCACAACAGCGTGTCGACGCATGGCGCGCGCTGCGGTCCTCTGTCCTTGCGGCGATGATGACGTGGTCTATGAATGGTGAGCGGATGTTGTCGACATGATATTCGCGGGTACCCGGCGCTGCAAGACCTTTCGGTTATGTGGTCCGACCATGTAGATTTTCCGGGCAGGTGACTGAAAGTCTCAGCCAGGGCAGTGGCCTTCGGACCTGGGTATACTTGTCCCGCTCAATGGTCCAGCCATAAGGGTTCACCGCCCTTTTTCGAGTGGGCCGGAGCAGAAGCGAAAGGAGAGCGACGGCTGTGAGCGCCACCGATCTGCCCGACCGTGCCCGCGTCGTGATCGTCGGCGGCGGCGTGATCGGCTGCAGCGTTGCGTATCACCTTTCCCAACTCGGTTGGTCGGACGTCCTTCTCCTCGAGCAAGGACAGTTGTCGGGCGGCACTACCTGGCACGCCGCCGGCATCCTCGGCCAGCTCAGAACGCACACGTCACTCACGCGGATGATGCTCGACGGGATGGAGCTCTATCAGGGCCTCGAAGCCAAGACGGGGCTCGGCACGGGGTGGAATCAGAGCGGTGCCCTCTGGGTAGCTGCGTCACGCGATCGGATGATCCAGCTGCGCCGCACTGTCGATCTCGCCCGCGCTCAGGGTCTCGAAGCCGAGCTCGTCTCGCCCTCTGAGGCAAGCGCGATCTGGCCGCTCATGCGCTACGACGACATCATCGGCGGCGTCTTCCTGCCGAACGACGCGAAGGCGAACCCGGTTGACATCACCCAAGCGTTGGCTCGAGGTGCCCGCAGCGCGGGTGTCACGATCATGCAAGGTGTCAAGGTCACCGGCTTTGTGCTGGAGAAAGGTCGCGTGACTGGAGTGCGGACGTCGCGCGGCTCGGTCGAGTGCGAGTACGTGGTCAACTGCGCCGGCCAGTGGGCCAAGGCCGTGGCGGCGTTGGCCGGAGTCCTCGTTCCCTTGTACTCGGCCGAGCACTTCTACGTCGTGACCGAGGCCATCGAGGGACTCGACCGGACGACTCCTACCCTGCGCGACCCCGACGGCTTCATCTACTTCAAGGAAGAGGTAGGGGGCCTCCTGATGGGGGGGTTCGAGCCGGACGCGAAGCCGTGGCTTGCTTCGGAGGAGATACCCGAGCCGTTCGAATTCCAACTGCTCGACGAGGACTGGGAGCAGTTCGACATCCTCATGCGGAACTCGATAGTCCGCGTTCCGGCAATGGAGACCGTCGGAATCCGCAAGCTCGTCAACGGTCCGGAGAGCTTCACACCCGATCACAACTTCATCATGGGGGAGGCCCCCGAGGTCGAGAATTTCTTCGTAGCCGCTGGCTTCAACTCCTCGGGGATCGGGTTCTCGGGTGGGGCCGGCGGAGTGCTCGCCCGCTGGATCGTGAGCGGCGAACCTGACCTCGACATCACCCCGGTCGACATTCGCCGTTTCGCGCGCTTCCAGGGCAACCGGCGATGGCTGAAGAGTCGCGTAAAGGAGATCGTCGGGCTGCACTTCGCTATGGCGTGGCCCAATCGCGAGGCAGAGAGCGCCCGTCCGCTGCGCTGCTCCCCGGTCCATCATCTGCTGAAGGCCGAGGGAGCCTGTTTTGGAACGAAGCTCGGTTGGGAACGGGCGAACTGGTTTGCTCGCGGCGGCGCCGACCCGGTCATCGAGTACGGGTGGGGACGGCAGAAATGGTTCGATTTCAGTGCAGCCGAACACCGGGCCGCCCGCGAAAGCGTCGCTCTGTTCGACCAATCTTCGTTCTCCAAGATCCTGGCGCGTGGTCGCGACGTGGAGAGCGTTCTCCAGTACCTGTGCACCAATGACGTCGCGGTCCCCGTGGGCCGCGTCGTCTACACGGGGCTCTTGAACTCGCGAGGTGGGTACGAAGCCGATCTGACCGCGACCCGGACGGCTTGGAACGAGTACCTGCTGGTCACTTCCAGCGCCCAAGGTGTTCACGATCTCGACGTGCTGAGGCGAAGCACTCCTGAGGAGTCCAAGGTCGAGTTCGTGGACATCACGTCCGTCTACGCGGTCTTCGGTGTCATGGGGCCAGCTTCACGCCAGCTCCTGCAAGGCCTGTCAAGCGACGATCTGTCGAACGAGGCCTTTCCCTTCGGGCACAGCAGGGAGATTGACGTTGCCGGGATCACGGTTCGTGCCACCCGACTGACCTACGTCGGCGAGCTCGGGTGGGAGTTGTACGTCCCGACCGAGATGGCCGTCGCCGCGTTCGAACGCCTGACCGACCCCGCAAACACCGTGCGGCCAACGCTCGCGGGCTACTACGCGATCGAATCGCTCCGGATGGAGAAGGCGTACCGGGCCTGGGGCCGCGAGCTGACGCCGGACACGACGCCGGTGGAGGCCGGGATGACCTTTGCTTGCAAGTTGCGCACCGGCCACGACTTTCGAGGGCGCCCGGTCGTCGAAAAGCAGATCGCCCACGGCGTCTCGCGCCGGTTGGCCAATTTCGTAGTGGCCGACAAGAACGCCTATGCATGGGGCAATGAGCTGCTTGTGCGGAACGGCGAAGCTTCAGGGTTTGTCAGCTCGGCAGCCTTTGGTCATACGCTCGGCCAAGTCGTCATGACCGGTTACATCACCCGCGACGAGCCGACGCCGATCGACCTCGAGTGGCTGAAGAAGGCGGACTACGAGGTGGTCATCGGCGGTGAAACCTATGCCGCGACGCTCACGCTTCGCGCTCCGTACGACCCTGACGGCCGGCGTGTGTCAGCCTGACCGCACGACGATCAACCGGATGGAACCTTGGAGGTCATGCAGATTCCGGTCACCAGCCCGTGCGACGAGCTACTGATGACCGGCGTCGGTCCGAAGCTCGAGCCCTCGGCGTAGAGGGAGCATCGCTCGCTGCGATGCCCGCATGGACGGCGTTGCCCGTGGCGGCCGCACGACTCTCTATTCGGGGCTTTCGACCCTATCGATGCAACGAGGGTTTTGCGCTAATTGGAGAGTCCTGGGACATCTGGAGCTGTTACCTCCGTAGGGAACCGCATGTCGTACGAGTTCGAGGTTGACGCCGCGGCACTGTTCGCCGAGCGCTACCCGCAGTTCCTCAAACTCGGAATACGTGTCGACCGCTTGAACCGCGTGATGGCAGCCGTGACCACGATGTGGGCCGATGAGCCAGGCGGGTGGACCTACGAGTGGTCCACACTGGCCAACGAGTACGCTAAGCGTGGCGAGAATTATCTGGCCTCGTTGGCTTATGGCGCTGCCAAGTTTCCCGTATTGGCGAACAACGCGCGGCGCGAGGCGCTGGAAAAGCAGGTCAAGGAGTACGAGGCGGCGGCTCCGAGCTTCGGCGTGGAGTTCGAGCGCCGCACTCTCGCTGTTGCCTACCGAGGCGCAACCACCAAGGTACCGGTCCATCTGCTCTCGGCGGACCGTGTCCCCGAGCAGGGCCGCCCGGTGCTGCTCTTCAGCGGAGGCATCGACACGTGGCAGATGGACCTACACGCCTTGGCGCTGGCGTTCGCTCGCGATGCCGGGGTCACCGTGCTGGCCTTCGACCTTCCTGGCACCGGAGAGTCCCGGGTACCGCTGGACGCCTATGCCGACGAGGTGATCGATGGTCTCGTCGCCGAGGGACGCCGGATCGGCGGTGGCCAGGTCGGCCACTTCTCCTCTCCTTTGGCGGTAACTTCTCCGACATGTCCGGGCTGACGGCACTGGTGGACGTGGCCATCGACCTGGGCGGCCCGGTGGATGCGTCATTCGAGCCGGATCACTTGCAGCGGCTCATGTACGGCATGCGGGACATCGGCGGCAACGCCTACGGGTTCACCGCGCCGCCCACCGACGCGCAGATCATCCAAGCGGGCGCAGTGCTGAGTCGGCGGAAGCTACTCGAACAGGACCGTAACGCACCGATGCTGGTCATCAATGGTGCCGATGACGTCCACGTAATCCAGGCCGACACCCTCGTCTTCGAGGGGCGACCCAACACCGAGGTCCATCTTGTCCCGGGAACGGGGCACGTGGCGGCATCCAAACTCCCAGAGATCGTGCCGCTGATGATCGATTGGGTACGTGTCCAGCTATGACTGGGCCGCGCGCAGGGTGCGACTGGCCGACGATCATCCAGGGCGGCATGGGTGTCGGCGTCTCGGGTTGGCGCTTGGCAAGGGCAGTTGCGGTCACCGGCCAGCTCGGCGTGGTCTCGGGAGTGGCGCTGGATATCCTCGTAGCTCGTCGCCTCCAGCTCGGAGACCCGGGAGGTCACATCCGCCGGGCGCTCGCCAGCTTCCCGTACTCCGACGTCTCGGAGCAGATCCTGGACCGCTACTTCGTCGAAGGTGGCATCGGCCCCGAGGAGCCGTTCAGGTCGACGCCGCGCCTGTCGCTGCATCCGAGTCGGGGGGCCACCGATCTCGCCATCGCGGGCAACTTCGTGGAGGTGTTTCTCGCCAAGGAGGGCCACGACGGCCTGGTCGGGGTCAACTACCTGGAGAAGCTCCAGATGGCCACCCCGGCGGCGTTGTACGGCGCCATGCTCGCCGGTGTCGACTACGTGCTCGTCGGAGCCGGCATCCCCGCCGAGTTCCCCGGCCTCCTCGACGCGTTGGCCGGCGGACGAGCCGGTCAGGTCTCCGTCGACGTGCTCGGCGGCGGGTCCGCTCGCTTCACGGTCGAAGTGCGCCCAGAGCCGATCCCCGGTGCGAAGCTGGAGCTGCAGCGCCCGAAGTTTCTCGCCATCGTCGCCTCGCACGTGCTGGCCTCCTATCTCGCCCGCGACGCGCGCACGCGCCCGGACGGGTTCGTGGTCGAAGGGCCTGTGGCAGGTGGCCACAATGCCCCACCCCGGGGTCCGCTCACCTTGGACGAGGAGGGACAGCCGGTCTACGGACCTCGAGACGTGGCCGATCTGGAGAAGATGGCAGAGCTCGGGCTGCCCTACTGGCTTGCCGGCGCCTACGCGAGCCCGGAGCTGCTCAGGGAGGCTTGCGACCTTGGCGCGGTCGGCATCCAGGTCGGTTCGGCATTCGCCCTGTCCGAGGAGTCGGGCTTCCAGACCGCGTTGAAGCGGGCTCTGATCGAGGGCGCGCTCTCCGGCACCCTGCATGTCCGCACCGATCCCCTGGCGTCACCCACTGGATTCCCCTTCAAGGTGGCCGACCTACCGGGGACCATCGCCGATGCAGGGGTGTACGCCGAGCGCCAGCGGGTCTGCGACGGCGTCTTACTGCGGGTCCCGTACCTCAAACCAGGTGGTGAGATCGGGTACCGCTGCCCCGCCGAGCCGCTCTCCGCCTACGTGCGCAAGGGCGGGAAGATGGAGGACACCGTCGGCCGGAGTTGCCTGTGCAATGGGTTGATCGCGGCGATCGGCCTCGGCCAGCGCCGCCGCGGCAGAGCCGAAGAACCCCCGTTCGTGACCATCGGGCAGGACCTCTCGTTCCTCCCGAAGCTCCTCGGCGCCGGTCGGGACAGCTACAGAGCAGCTGACGTCGTGGCCTACCTCCTCCAAGGCGTCGGGGACCCGGGCCCGTTGGGCCAGTGAACGTCTGCGGAGCACGGTCCGGCTTCGGGGCGCAGCGCCCCCGTGCCGTGCTTGGTTCCCCTCGCTGTTTCCTTCCTGGCCGTTCCGTCCGTCCGCACCGCCAGGGATACCGGCCTGTTGGAGCCCATAGTGGGGGATGGCGCATCAGTCGGTGCGTTCCGAGTCTTCGTCAGCAACGGGGCTCCGGCCTTGTGTGACAATCCGAGCGGCGAGCGTCTAGAGCGAGGCGCCGAAGACCGCAGCGACGTTCTCGAGCGCCCGGACAACGGCGCTGGGCAACCTCACTTACACCTCTCGCCATGGCACGCTTATGGCACAGCGGTCTACGAAGTCTTAGACCGGGCGACCGTAACCTCTCAGGTCGTCGATCAGGGCTGACCGACGAACCGGACCGGGACGCTAGCCGACCGTGACGGCGGGACGACCGGGATGGGTGTGAACCAGACCGTGCCCATCCCCGCGCACGGCAAGGTGAGTGCGGTGGACAGGGGCTGAGGCCTGTCATACCGCGTGAAGATGGGCGTCCCGACAGACCGCGCTCGAGTCGCGGCAGGCGGCGGGGCGTTGAAAAAGACGCCGATCTCGGAGTCCTTGCCCGTCTGGCCCAGTGAGCCGGCAGCCGTGGCCGGAGGGAAAAGCTGGTGGACAGCCAGGGTCTGGCCCTTCATCGGGTGACCTTTCTGTCCGGGGCGCACGGCTCCAAAGCAAGCCATCCGAATGGTGATGGGGGTAGTCGTGTTCCCGGCCTTCCCGTTGATGACCCCGGTGAAGTACTGCTTCGGTCCCACTCCGCCCGTCGCGCCGGCTGGCAGCGCTGCCGCGGCCGTGGCCAGGATAACCAGGCCCATTGCCCCCGTAGCCTGCCGAAGGCTTCCCATGTCTTGCCTCCCTCCTCGTGGTGTTCTCCCACAATCGTGGGGCCGGAACGGTTGCCAGTCAATGCTGGCCGAGACCTCAGTGAACTGGGCGGACGGAGCGGAAACGAGAAGGCTGGGCGGGCTTGCTCGAACGTGAGACAACAGGGTGTCGCGGTGCCGGCGAGTCCAACGGATGCAGCCCGACTAGCTCTTCACGATTTCGCAGGACCTCGTTGAAGGTCACGGCGAACATTTCTGGCCGCGGTCGGTCCGGATCTTCGCTACGACCCGGACGAGCACCTTCTCTCCGGGGTCGACCTGTTCGCCCGATGCTGGCTGTGGCGCATGACGTGGCTCCTCGTTGTTGAATCGCGGACGATTCACGAGTTGGGTGATCGACTACGGTGTCGGTCATGGCCCTGCTCGAGGCCGTGCCGACGGCCCAAAGAGCGGTGGCAGAGCTCGCGACCGACGTCACCGGCGCCTTTGGCGACGAGTCCGAGCGGGCTGCGACCCGATGAGAGTGGGGTCTGCTCTCGGCCACTTCGAGCGCTTCACCCTCCGTAACGGGCTCCGGCTGCTCGTCGCCGCCGACCGCTCCAGCTCGCTTGTCGCAGTCGCGGTCGTCTACGACGTAGGTTTCCGGTCCGAGCCAGAGGGGCGGACGGGGTTCGCACATCTCTTCGAACACCTGATGTTCCAAGGGTCTGCTCACGTGGGGAAGACCGAGCACATCCAGCTGGTGCAAGGCGCCGGCGGGGTGATGAACGGGCACACACTCGCCGACCTCACTGCGTACTACGAGGCGCTTCCATCTGGAGGGCTTGAGCTCGTGCTCTGGCTGGAAGCCGACCGGATGGGTGCCCTAGCGCTCTCTGAGCAGAACCTCCGCAACCAGGTCTCGGTCGTTGAGGAGGAGATCAAGGTCAACGTCCTCAATCGACCATACGGCGGCTTTCCCTGGATCCCGCTGCCCGCGCTCGCCTTCGACAGCTACCCGAATGCCCACAACGGCTACGGGGACTTCGCTCATCTCGAGGACGCGACGATCGAGGATGCCAAAGACTTCTACCACCGGTACTACACGCCCTCGAACGCAGTGCTCGTCGTTGCCGGTGGCTGCATGCCCGAGGAGGTAGTCGACCTCGCGGGTCGACACTTCGGAGGCATCGAGGCGCGCCCCACGCCCGCTCGCAGATCGTTCGCCGAGCCGCGCCTTTCGAAGGAGCGTCGGAGGATCATCAAAGACGTCCTGATCCCGCAGCCCGCCTTCGTGGCCGGTTACCGGGTACCCGACCCGATCTCGAGGATGAGGGACTACGCCGCCTACGTGGTGTTGGCGAACGTGCTCTCTGACGGCGACGCGAGCCGCCTCCGGGCGCGCCTGGTCCATCGTGATCGCAGCGTCACCGATCTCGCCTGCGTGCTCGGCGTCTTCGGCAACGACACGTTCACGATGCGTGACCCGGTGCTGTTCCAGGTGGTCGTGTTTCACCCGGGCATCGCCAGTACCGACTCGTTGCTCGCAGTCATAGACGAGGAGCTGGATCGCCTCGCGGCCGACGGCCCCACCGAGGACGAGCTTGCCCGAGCGTCTGCGTCATCAGCATCAAGCCACTGGCGCGGGCTCGACCCAGTGCTGGACCGTGCACTCGCCCTTGCAGGCGCTGAGGTGGTACACGGCCGGGCAGAGCTCGTCAGTGAGATTCCAGGACTGGTCAAAGCGGTAGGTGGCGAGGAGGTGGCCTCCGCGGCCGCAGACTTGGCCCACCAACACCGCGCCATCGTCGACCTGCAACCGGGGGGCGGCTCTTGATGGCCTCAAGGCGAGCTACCAGCCGCTCCACCGTGGATGGACCCGAGCAGAGCGAGGGCGACGCCGTCGCTCGACGACCCTCCATCGGCCCGATACGTGCTCCTCGAGCGTCCAGGGTTGTCGAGGAGAACCTCGAAGGGTTGCACGTCATCGTCGCCCGTCGGCCTGAAGTCCCAATAGTGGAGCTACGGCTGGGGTTCCCTCTCGCCGCGGACCTCATCCGCAAGCCCGCCGCCGCTACGGTGCTGTCGGATTCCCTCCTCGCCGGCACTGTCCGCCACGACCGGGCAGGGCTCGCTTCTGCGGTGCAGCGCATCGGTGGCCGCCTGACTGCGGGCATCGCCGGCGATTGGATGCTTGTCTCCGGCTCAGTCCTCGCCGAGCACCTCGTCGAGATGCTCCGGATCGTCGGCGAGGTGCTCGGTGGCGCGTCGTATCCGACCTCAGAGGTGAGCGCCGACCGCGATCGGATGGCCGAGCAATTCCTGATCGCGCTCAGCCAGCCGGACGTCATCGCCGACGAACAACTCGGCAGGCGGCTGTACGGTGGGCATCCGTACGCCTCCGGGCTTCCGAGGCCCGCTGCACTGCGACAGGTGAGCGCGGCTCATGTCCGCCGGCTCCACGCCGAGACTCTGGCGCCGGCCCTGGGCCACTTCGTGCTCGTCGGTGACGTGACTCCGAGCAGGGCAATCGACGCTGCCGCAGGCGCCTTTGAGCCGTGGCTCGCGAAGTCGCCGGCAGCCGCTACGGCGCCGCTTGATCCGCTGCCCGCCGTGCGCCTCGGCCCCATTCAGCTGTTCGACCGCCCGGGTGCGGTCCAGAGCAACATCCGCATGGCGCGGCTCGCCCCGAGTCGCACTGACCCATGGTGGCCCGCGGCCGCCCTCGCGAACCTGATCTTCGGAGGGATGTTCTCATCGCGCCTCGTCGAGAACCTCCGCGAGCGGAACGGCTACTGCTATTCGCCAGGGACATCGTTCGACCACGGCCGGGCGGGCTCGTCGTTCGTGATCCAAGCCGACGTGGCGACTGCGTCTACGGCGGCCTCGTTGAACGAGATCGGTTACGAGCTGGGACGGATCGCCACCCAAGGAGTGACCGGAGAGGAGCTCGAGTCCGCTCAGCGCTACGCACTCGGGGTGCTCTCGTTCGAGACGGCCACGCAGGAGGGGCTCGCCAACACGCTCGCAAACCTGGCGATCATGGGACTCGATCCCGGCTACCTGGATCGGCACTCGGCCGCGCTGAAACGAGTGAAGCGACACGAGGTCGATGAGGCTGCCCGCCGTCTGCTTGCGCGATTGCAGATGGTGACCGTAGTGCTCGGCGACGCCGACCAAGTCGGCGGCTCACTCGCGCTGGTCGCCGACGTACAGCACCGTCCGCTCTCGGTGCCCGAGTAGAGCGACAGGCAGTGCTCGTGCGGTCATCGCGGCCCGAGCCCCAGTTGCCTGTGAGCGGTAATTGTCACACATGGCACTAAGGTTAAGCAGCGACCGTCAGATCAGCTGCTCAGGTCACCCGCTCTACTCGAGAAACTGCCTGATCAGGAGCGGTGCCCTTGTTGGTTATCGCGGCCTCGCACTCGTTTAGTTTCGATTGGAGAAACGCGGCTCCGGTCGCGCTCTCTCATTGAATGAGCGGCCTTGGGTGAGATGGGCCCTCTCGCGTCATCCTCCTGGGCGCCCGCCTTTATCGGCTCCTCGTCGGCCGCGGCTACGCCTTCTGTTGGAATTCTCCGGGATTCGCGTGGTCGCCGTTGTCACCCTTACGCGACGGCCACTGGCGCAAAGCGCGCCAGGAAGAAACGAAGCTCCTCGGGTTCGTAAGTGAACTGCAGCCCACCGATGCTCTCGCGCTGGCTGTACACCTCAGTCACCGACTCGGCAACCACATCCATGTGCGCCTGGGTGTACACGCGACGAGGGATGGCCAAGCGCACTAGCTCCAGCTTGGGGAGATGGTTCTCGCCGGTCCGGGGATCGCGGCCGGCCGAGACGATCCCTCGCTCCATGGCGCGCACCCCGGAGTCGACGTAGAGCGCCGCTGCCAATGCCTGGGCGGGAAATCTTTCCTGGGGAACGTGGGCCAGGATGGAACGCGCATCGAGGAAGACACCATGTCCGCCGATTGGCACGACCAACGGAATCCCGGCATTGATGAGCTTGTTTCCCAGGTACTCGACTTGACCGACTCGGGCCCGGACGTGATCGTCCGTCTCAACCATCTCGCGCATCCCCTGCGCCAGCGCCTCCATATCTCGTCCTGACATCCCGCCGTAGGTGTGCAGCCCCTCAAAGGCAACCAGCAGGCCCCGCGCTTTGCGCGCCAGCTCCGGGTCCCGCAGTGCGAGGAAACCACCGATGTTGACCAGGTTGTCCTTCTTCGATGAGACGGTCGCACCATCCGAATTGGCACAGATCTCGAGGAGGATCTCCTTGATGGTGTGATCGCGGTACCCCGGCTCTCGCTGCTGGATGAACCAGGCGTTCTCCAACGCCCTGGTGGCATCGAGCATCAGGAGGATGTCGTGCTGCTGACAGAGCGCGTAAGTTGCGCAAAGGTTCTCCAGAGACAGGGGTTGACCGCCAGCCATGTTGACGTTGGTCTCGACCGAGATGTAGGGAATCCGCTCCGGCCCGTGCTCATCGATGACGGCTTGGAGCTTCGCCAAGTCGACGTTGCCCTTGAAGGGGTGCAGACTTGCCGCATCGTGTGCCTCGTCGATGATCACGTCGACGAAGGTTCCGCCCGCATATTCCTGATGGAAACGGGTCGTGGTGAAGTACATGTTGCCGGGAATGACATCACCCGGCTTGATGAGGATCTGGCTGAGGATGTGTTCCGCGCCGCGTCCTTGGTGTGTGGGTACCAGCTCGGGATAGCCGTACACCTCGCGCACGGCGTCATCGAGGTGATAGAAGGAGCGGCTCCCGGCGT
>Ga0209415_10011855_pt1 | contig 14620 bp, 12 predicted proteins | sample PeaSoiSIISIP2007_FD_187696 | JGI IMG/M metagenome (GOLD analysis project Ga0209415, IMG submission 187696) | Peat soil microbial communities from Weissenstadt, Germany - SII-SIP-2007 (SPAdes) (version 2) | ecosystem: Environmental > Terrestrial > Soil > Wetlands > Peat | place: Germany...
CATAGTGACATGTGTCATTTGACGCATAGGCACTCTGAGTGATAGCTTAGAGTTCTTTCGTGTGCTATTGGTTACGCAGCGTAGAACGGTGACGGACGGGAAGGCTCCTTGGGAAGCCCGGTCGTGACTGGCGAAGCAAAGTTACCGGTAGGTAGCCAATGGAAACTTGCAAGGAAATTGTTATCAGCGGGTTTCTCGTGGCAGTAGGCCGTGGGTCGCTAGTGGCACTAGGCTGCTCCAATGTTGGCGCTAGCTGTCAGTTCGCTAGCTGTCAGCTTGCCTAACACGCAGGTATGCAGAAGCGGCCGACAGCGAGGGGGAGACTGATGGCGGGAGATGGCGCGAGCCCGTTGGTGCTACGTCGGCGGCTTCGAGCAGAACTTCGGGCGGCCCGCCTGAGAAAGGGCCTTACCCAGGATCAGGTGGCAAGGGCCATGGAATGGTCATTGTCGAAGATGAACCGGATTGAGAAGGCGAAGACCGGCATTAGCGCTAATGACCTTAGGGCACTCCTGCCAGAATACGACATTACGGATAAGGAACAAACCGAGGAGTTGCTGGCCCTGGCCCGGGCGGCCCGGCAGCCTGGCTGGTGGAGCCAGTACAGCGAAGTTGCGCCTTCGGGACTCCTCGAGCTGATCGACTACGAATCTGCGGCATCCGCGGTGAGCCAGTTCGAGACGATGTTCGTCCCTGGGATCCTTCAGGTAGAAGATTACGCGTCGGCCATCCTGCAGGCTTTCTACGATGAGAAGCCCACGGCTGAGCGCGTGGCCGCCCTTGTCGAGCTCCGGACCAAGCGCAGAGATCTGCTGAACAGCGAGAATCCCCCCAGGTTCTCCTTCGTCCTGGACGAGTCGGTCATCCACCGCCGAGTCGGGAGCCCGGCTATTACGAGTCGGCAGTTCAGGCATCTGGTCACCGCGGCGAAGCTGTCCAACGTGACAATACAGATCGTCCCGTTCACGGCCGGCCTGCATCCGGGCATGACGTATCCCTTTGAGGTCGTGCAGTTCGAGGACACGCCCGATGAGAACATCGTGTTCATCGAGGGGCCACGCGGTGATGACATCATTGATGATCCGGAAGAAGTCCAGGATTACCTGGGATCTTTCGACCGCATCACGACGCTGTCGCTGGACCCGTCAGAGTCCATAGATCTCCTGGACCGAATCGCACACGAAATGTCGTAACGGGTAAATCGTCCGCTGTGTACCAGCAAGGGTGGGAACTTGCCGTTTGACCTGTACTAGCCGGATCTGGTTGTTTGGCCTACACTGCACCCTGATGGAATCCTTGCTGCGCCTGGGTCATGCGGGTGGCTCGGGCTGGAGTAGCTTTTCCTGCACTCCCGCAGGCTGGCTGGACTCGCTGCATGCATCTGCGGCTATGCCGACGGAGGTCCGGCCACCGCGCGGGGAGGGGGGCGAGTGGCCAACTTGGAAGAACCGGGCATCGCGTGGCGCAAGAGCACTGCATCTAACACCGGTGGCTGCGTGGAGGTAGCGGTCGTAGGCGGATCGGTGCTGATTCGCGATTCCGGGAATCCGGATGGCGTGGTGCTCAGACTCCCCTGCGCGTCGTGGTCTGCCTTTCTGGCATGGATCTGCGGTGAGGATTCCCGCCAGGACTGAGGCGAAGCCGACGGCGACGAGTCCCTGCGCTGACTTCCGTCGATGGGACGTTAACGGACCCGGCGGCCGTCTAGGTGAACGCCGTCGTATCTGGCCCGGGCTGGGGCCAGTGGCCGGGGCGGTGGCCGGATGGGACGGGACAAGGTGGCGTTGCCCGCGCAGATCCGTGAGGATCACCGGCGGGGTGATCGGGCAGGCGGTGCGGGTCCGGCTGACCGCGAACGAGCTGCACGTGTTCGACGGCTCCAGGCTGGCCGCGGTCCATCCGCGGTTGGCCGCCTCGGGTAAGGATCGCGGGTGCCGGCGTACCCGGGCACAACGCCCCGCGAGCCGGCTGGCTGAGGTCAGCCGCGCAGCTGGGCGACCAGCGCGTCGGACTGCTCGACGGTGCGCACCGCGAGGGCACTCGCCAGCGGCAGTACGCGGGTGCCGCCGGCCAGGAAGACCACCTGGTCATTGAGGCAGGCGCACAGGTCGGGATGCCGCTGGGCGACTGCCATCCGCTCGCGCAGCACCGCCTCCTGCCGGGCGGCCACGGCCGGCACCACGCGCTCGTTGAACGTCTGGCGCATCCGCCGGCCGATCGCCCGGCCGATGGCCCGCGTGGCCGCGCCGAGGACGGCGTCGGCGATGCCGTCCTCCAGGGAGGAGCTGCCGCCCATGCCGTCCCAGCTGCTGGTCCTCCTGGGCGGCGGCTGGCTCTGCCACGGCTCCGCCGGGTACCCGGGCGGCTGGGCTGGCTGGGGCCCGGCCGGATAACCCGGCTGCTGGCCGGGCGGCGGCGGGGCCGAAGGTGCGGGCGGCTGGTCCCGCGAGGGATCCGGGAACCCGGGCGGCTGGTACTGCGAGGGATCCGGGAACCCGGGCGGCTGGTACTGCGAGGGATCCGGGAACCCGGACTCCTGGTACTGCGAGGGATCCGGGAACCCCGACCGCGGCGACGGCTGGGGGAACCCGGGCTGCTGCGGGTAAGACGGGTCGGGGAACCCAGGCTGCGGGGGGCCGTACCCGGGCTGCGGCCCGTAGGCTTGGCCCGGCCCGCCCATCGGTCCCTGGGCCATCGCGGCCCACTCCGCCACCGAGTGCACCGCGGCGGCGCTGCCGCATTGCGGGCACGTCACTCCTGCCTGGCCGTACGTCACGCTTCATTGTGCGCCCCGGGTGACGCCCCGGGAGGGGTTTTCGCCACTGCGACGCGGCGGTATTCGGCCAGCGCCGCGGCGACCGCCGCATCCTCGTCGGGCAGGTCCCGGGCTCGGCCCGCGGCCGCCTTGCGCAGCCGGGCGGCCAGGGCGGCATCGCCGAGCACGGCGCGCACCGCATCGGCGAGGTGCCGCGGGTCGCCCGGCGGAACCAGGATCGCGGCATCCTCCCCGGCCAGCTCGGGGATCCCGCCGACGCGCGTGGCCACGATGGGTACCCCGGCCCGCAGCGCCTCCTGCAGGATGAGCGGCTGTCCCTCCCACACGCTGGGCAGCACGAACACATCCGCGGCGGCCAGCAGGGCCGGCACGTCGGCGCGCTGGCCGGTGAACCGCACCGTGAGCCTGAGCGATGCCGCCCGGGATTCCAGTCCGGCCGCGAGCGGGCCCTCGCCGACGATGACGAGCAGCGGCTCGGGCTGGAGGTCGCCCCAGCGAGCGGCGCTGTCGAGCAGGAGGCCGAACCCCTTCTGCGCGGCCAGCCTGCCGACGGCCAGCACGATGGCTTGGCCGGGGACCACCCCGAATCCGGCGCGGATCGCCGCGCGCGTTTCCGCGGAAACGCCAGCGGAAACGCCATCAGTCAGCGGCATGCGCCCGGCGGGCACGACGGCGCGGCCGACCCGGCGTGCGCCCGCGGCACGCATGCGGTCTTCCAGGTCGGCGGACACGCACAGCACCGCGTCGGCGTTCCGCGCGACGATCAGCTCGAGCACGCGGTAGATGGCGCGGGTCAGGCCGCCCGCTGGAGGTGCGTTGTGGACGGTGACGATCAGCGCCGGGCGGGACCGGACGAACGCGGCGGCCATCGCGGCCAGCGCTCCGGCCCGCACGCCGTGCGCGTGCACCACGTCGGGCGCGCCGGCACCGATCAGGCGGCGCAAGCCCGCGATGGCCCGCAGGTCACGGAGCAGCCGCGGCCGGCCGGCGATCTCCACCGCGGCGAAGTGGACCAGCGCCGTCCCGGCGCCGAAGGCGAAGTCGCGATCGGTCTGCGCCGGGCCGAACACCTCGGCCGGCACGCCGCGGGCCGCGCAGCCAGCCGCGAGCATCTTGACGTGCCGCGCGGTCCCGCCGGTGCTGGTGCCGAGGACGAGCGCCAGCTTCACGGGCGGATCACCCGGCGGAGGACCGCACGCAGGTCTCCCCCGTCGGTCAGCGCCACGACGGCCAGGAAGGCCGCCAGCACGGCGCCGCTGGCCAGCAGGGAAACGGCCACGTTGGGCAGGAAGCCGCTCACCGGGACGCCGATCGCCACGCCCAGCCCGGCGGCCGTCCCGGCCAGCGCGCCGGCCAGCCCGGCCAGCGCGGCCCGGGCACAGCCACGCAGCGCGCCGGGCCCGCGGAACCGGCGGACCAGCAGCAGCAGGGCCACCCCGGACCCGGTCAGCCCGATGGCGGTGCCCGCCCCGAGCCAGGGCACGACCTGGGACGGCGGCACGACCGGCACGATCAGCAGGTCGGCGATGATCACGAGCAGCCAGCCGCCGCTGACCGCCATGGCCGAGGCGCGGCTCCGCCCGTCTGCGTACAGCACCCGGGACAGATTGGCGGTCAGGCCGTAGCCGACGAGTCCGGGCGCGAACGCGGCCAGGGTCACGGCCAGCTGCCGGGCGTCGGCCGCCTGGCCCACGTGGGACTGGAAGACCCGGGCCAGCGGAATGCAGGTGCCCGCCATCGCGGCCGCCCCGAGCCAGGACGCCACCATCACGGCGCGGGTCGAGGTGGCCGTGGTGACGTCGAAGGTGTCGGCGCGCACGGACAGTTCGGGGAAGGCGCTGGTCGCGATCGGCACGGCCAGGACGGCGTAGGGCAGGAAGAAGACCGCCCAGGCGAAGCTGTAGAGGACCAGCGCGCCGCCGCCGACGCGCGAGTTGGCCAGCACGATCACCACCGCCACCGAGGCGTCCTGGGCGATGAGCGTGGCGATGCCGGCCACGGCCAGGGACCGGACCCGCCTGCCGATCCCGGCCGGGAACCGCAGTACCGGCCGCAGCCGCAGACGGAGCCGGGCGACCGGCACGGCCGGGGTCGCCACCAGCGCCGCGACCCCGGCCGTCGTCCCGGCGGCCAGGACGATCCAGGCGACGTCGGGCACCGGGCGGTTCAGGTCCTGCGATCCGTCCGCCACCGCGTCGAACCAGAAGTACGCCCCGATGACGACCAGGCTGGACAGCACCGGAGCCAGCGCGGGGGCGGCGAACTTCCGGTGCGCCTGCAGGATGCCGTACAGCACCACCGCCAGGCCGTAGAGGAGGATCTGCGGCGCGAACACGATGAGCATCCGGGTGCCCAGGGCGACCATGTCCGACCGCGGGCACCCGGGTGCCGCACCAAGCAGCACCGATACCAGCGGCCGCGCGGCGATCGCCACCACCGCGCTGACCGGGACGAGCAGCAGCACCGCCCAGCTGAGCAGCGCGGCCGACGTCTGCCGGACCTGGTCGCGGTCCGCGGCCGGGCCGAGGGCCGGACCGGCCAGCACGGGCACCGCCACGGCGGTGAGCGCCCCGCCCATCACGATGTCATAGATGATGTTCGGCACCATGTTCGCGGTGGTGTAGGCGGTGCCGAGACACTGGGCCTGGACGGTATGCGCGAACACCACCTGCCGGCCGAAGCCGATCACCCGCGCCAGCATGGTGATCGTGCCGATCAGCACCGCAGCGCGGCCAATCCCCCCGACCCGTCGCCGAGCATTCCCCCGCTCGGCCAGCGGGATGATCACTCCTCTGGCGGGGCTGGTTCGGTATTTTCAGCCGAACGGAACGTGGTGGCAGCGCCCGCAAACTGTGCTTGTCCCGGGGGGGACGACCCCCCCCATACCCCCCCCGCTCCTGGGGGGACCCATCCCCCCAGACCCCCCTTGGGGGGGGCTGCCCGCCCCCCCGTTCCCCCCCGGCGGCCCAGCGTGTCCAGCCAGCGCAGGGGCGGCGTGCGCTCGATCACCTTGGTGAAGCTGACCTTCTCGCTGGCCGCGGTCAGGCCGGTGATCCCGGCGAGCAGCGTGACCCGGGCCGGCCTCGGCAGGCCCGCCGCCGCGGCGCCCAGCATGGCGCCCAGGGCGTTCGCCCCGCAGTCACCGAGCATGGCCCGCTCGCCCAGGTCCTCGGGCAGCATCGCCACTGCTGCCGCCAGCGGCGCGGCGATGCCAGTCCCGCTGCCGGTGCGGGACCCGCCCGCGCCGATCAGCGCGCCGGAGGCGACGGCGACCTTGATGGCCCGGCCCGGCCGCAGGTCGAACAGGTTGAGCAGGTTCGCTCCCCCGGCCACGAGCCCGGCGTTGATGACGGCATCGGCGGGCGAGCCTCCGGCCAGCATGGCGCTGACGATCCCGGTCACGCCGATGCCGCCCAGCTTGACCGTGCCGGTGGTGACCTCGCCGTCCCGCAGGGCGCCCAGATGGCCGCGGAACCCGCGCCGGTCCCCGGACCCGGCCAGGTCGTCGTGGGCACCGAAGGCCGCGGCTCCCGCCCCTGCGGCCGCGACGGCCAGGGCGGGCCGCCACGCGCCCGGACCCGCCGGACCCGCCGACCCGGTCACCGACCGCAGGCCGGCCTGAGCCAGCGCGCCGACGATCGCGCCGGCCGCCACCGCGGGCCCTTCGAGCAGGGTGACCGGTTCGCCCCGGTGGTTGGTGCGGGACCAGGTCTTGGTCCCGCCCGGCGGCCGCTGCTTCGCGGCCGCGTACGCGAGCCTGGCCGCACCGGCGGCGGTCACGCCCGCCGCCGCGACCGCGATCAGCCCCCTGGCCCGGCTCACTTCTTCGGCTTCTTGCTGGACGGTGAGGCCGTCGCGGTCGGGGACGCGCTCGCGCTGGGCGTGGGCGCGGGACTCGGCGCCACCGCGCTGGCGCCGTTGGCGATCCCGTAGCTGCCCGGATTGCCGCCGTTCAGCTGCGTGGCCAGCGCTTGGATCACCACGCTCTGCCCGGCCACGAAGTCCGCGTCATCGACCGTGGAGACCTTGCTGGCCGCGGTGCTCGCGCGCAGCACGGCGATCGGGCTGCCCGGGCCCGAATCCGCCGAGACCCCCGCTACCACGGTGGCCGAGCTCTTCGCGGCCAGTTCCTCGGCCACGGGCGCGAGCAGCTGGTCGAGCGGATCGGCGCTGCCGTCGGACGGCGCGGTCTGCGGGGTCACGATCACCGCCAGCGTGGCCGGGGCCGAGGGCTGCCCGCTGACGGTCAGGAACCCCGCATTCGCGTACGCCCCGAGCATGGTCTGCGCGTTGGTGTCCTGCTGGCTGCCCGCCGGCGTGGTGGTGACCGGCGGGACGCTGGCCTGCTGGGCCGAAGCCCGGGTGAGGATCTCGCTGGCTATCACCTGCGCGGCCTGCTGCTGGTAGGTCGTGCCGGTGTTCAGCACGATGCTGTCAGCCGCCGACATCGCCAGGTTGATCTGGTTCAGGCCGTCCAGCGTGGTGTCGCTGTTGTCGAAGAACTTGGACTGCAGCGCGATCTGCCCGGTGACCGTGGCCCCCGCGTCCTGCGTCGCGGCGTTGCTGATCGCGGTGACCACCGACGCCGGGGCGCCGGGCTCGGTGATGATCAGCAGGCGCTGGCCCGCCAGCAGGTTGTGCAGCACCACGGGCTCGACCGCCTGGGCGTAGTTCTCGCCGAGGTCGGCCTGCTGCTGCGCCGCGTCCCGCTGGCTGCTCGCCTGGTCGAGCTCGTTCTGCAGCTTGGCGGTGGTCTGGTTCAGCAGGTTGTACGTGGGACCCTGCAGCTCGGTGGAGCCGAGCACGATGCCGATGGCCAGCGCGAGGAACACGGCCACGATGGATACCAGGTGGTAACGAAAGTCGATCACTAGAGTTTTCCGGTCAGCCAGTAGGAAAAGGAGTGCCAGGTTGCTTCGAAGTACCTGGCCAGGACGGGTTCGGCCGGTGAGAACAGTACGGCCACGAGCACGGTCACGGCCGCCGCCAGCACCAGCACCAGCAGCGACCAGCCGGAGATCCGGCTGTGGTACAGCTGGTGCACGCCCCGGGCGTTGACCAGCTTCCCTGCTACCCGCAGGTGAGTGATGAAGGTACTCGACATGCCCGGCCGGCCCTTGTCGAGAAACTCCTCCAGCGTGTGGTGGGTGCCCACGACGGCGATCAGGCTCGCGCCCTTGGCGTCGGCCATGAGCAGTGCGACGTCCTCGCTCGTCCCGGGAGCGGGCAGGGTGATGCCGGCCAGGCCCAGGTCATGGACCCGGGCGAGCCCTGGTGCGCGACCGTCCGGGTAGGCGTGCACCACGAGTTCCGCCCCGCAGCACAGCGCCTCGTCGGACACCGAATCCATGTCCCCGAAGATGACGTCGGGCAGGTAACCGGCCTCGAGCAGGGCGTCCGCACCGCCGTCCACCCCGACCATCACCGGCTTGTACTCGCGGATATAGGGCCGGAGGGCGGCCAGATCCTCGCGGTAGTGGTAGCCGCGCACCACGACCAGGGCGTGCCGCCCGGCCATGTCCGTTTCCATCTCGGGCGCCTGGATCCCGTCGGTGAGCAGGGAATGCTCACGCCGGAGGAATTCCAGCGTGTTCGCGGCGAACGATTCGATCTGCACCGCAACCAGGGCCCGGGCCTCGGTCATGGCCGCCTCGACCGACTCCCTGGTCAGCGGCGTGCCCTTGGCGATGACCTGGTCGCCGAGGTACAGGGTCTCCTGGTCCAGCCGTACCACCGCGCCGTCGGCGACCCGGACCATCACGTCCGGGCCCGCCCCGTCGATGACCGGGACGCCCGCGTCGAGCAGCAGCTGCGGGCCGAGGTTCGGGTACCGGCCGGTGATGCTCATCGAGGCGTTGACGACCGCCGAGACCTTCCGCCTGATCAGTTCCTCGGCGCTCACCCGGTCCAGGTCGGAATGATCGATGATGGCGATCTCGCCCTGATTGAGCCGGTTGGTAATCGTCTTCGTCCTGCGGTCCACGCGCGCGACGGCGACGATGCCGGGCGGCTCCCCAGCCCGGCCCCGGAACACAGGCGGAATCACGGACGGCAACTTCATCGAGTCCATCCTGCCAGAGCCCATGACCTGGAACGGCCACGTTGGCGTTCACGGCGTGTCATAGACGAGGCGACTGATCGTGACAACGGGTCACGCATGGTGCGTCACGGGAGGCCTCCGGGGGGCTTCCGGGTTTTGTCAGACCCATCGGGTAATGTGCCAATCGTGATAAAACGGGCACGCTTCACGGAGGCGGACGCCGAGGCGCACGTTCACGGGATCTGCTTCAAGACCGGCCCGCCTGAGCGAGTCGGCGTCGAACTCGAGTGGCTGGTCCGCGATCCCCGCGATCCAGCGCTGCCGGTCCGGGCGGAGCAGGTAGCCGCCGCCCTGGACCATTTCACCCCCCTCGAGGCCGGTACCCCGGCCAGCAAGCAGGGCTACCAGGGACAAGAACGACGTATCGTTCAGTATCAAATTCCCGCTTTTCCCTCAGGTGCCACCCTGACGGTGGAGCCCGGCGGGCAGCTCGAGCTCAGCTCGGCGCCCGCGGCCACGCTTGGTGACCTGGTTGAGGTGACCGGGCAGGACCTGGCCGCTCTGCGTGACGCGGCCGCGGCGGCCGGTCTCGAACTCTGCGGCTACGGCCTTGACCCGCTGCGCCCTCCCCGGCGCGTGCTCGACCTGCCGCGGTACGCGGCGATGGAAAAGTTCTTCGACCGTGATGGCCCGTGGGGCCGCCAGATGATGTGCGGCACCGCGTCGGTCCAGGTCTGCCTGGACGCGGGCGACGCCAGCGCGGGCGAATCCGGTTACCGGTCGCGCTGGCGGCTGCTGCACGCCATCGGGCCGGTGCTGGTGGCCGCGTTCGCCAACTCCCCGCTGTACCGCGGACGGCCCACCGGCTGGCGTTCGGCCCGGCAGCAGGTGTGGGCCAACATGGACCCGGGCCGGACCCGCGCCCCGGTCACCGACGGGGACCCGCGCGACGCCTGGGCCACCTACGCCCTGGACGCCGAGCTGATGTGCGTCCAGGAGCCCGGCTCGACCGACTGGACCGCGCCGCCCGGGCTGACCTTCCGCGACTGGGTACGGGACGGCGGCTCTGGGACGCTGCGGCCGGCTACTCCGGAGGACCTGGACTATCACCTGTCCACGTTGTTCCCGCCGGTGCGGCCGCGCGGGCACGTGGAGTTGCGCATGATCGACGCGCAGCCAGATGACGGCTGGATCGTGCCCGCGGCCGTGGCCACGGCCCTGGCCGGCGACGAGCGTGCGGCTGACGCCGCGATGGCCGCCGCCGAACCGGTGTGGGACGGGCCGGGCCCGCGATCCGGCGCGCCCGACCCGTGGCTGCGCGCGGCCCGGTCCGGCCCCGCCGACCCGGTCATCGGCCAGGCCAGCCGGCAGTGCTTCGAGGCCGCCGACGCGGCGCTGGGCCGGGCATCGGCGCCCGCGCCGATCCGCCGGGCGGTGGCCGATTTCACCGAACGATACGTGCTGCAAAACCGATGTCCGGCCGACGACCAACTGGAGGCAGTCACATGACGGAACTGGCGCAACTACGCCAGGTGATCGAGAGGGAACTGACCGGCGCACGGCAGCGTACGGCGCTGCTCACCGACAGCGTGGACGAAGCCGACCTGGTCAGACAGCACTCACCGCTGATGTCCCCGCTGGTCTGGGACCTGGCGCACATCGCCAACCAGGAAGAACTCTGGCTGCTGCGGGAGGTCGGCGGGCGTGAGCCCATGCACCCGGAGATCGACCCGCTGTACGACGCGTTCGAGCACCCCCGCTCCGAACGCCCGACGCTGCCGCTGCTGCCGCCGGCGCAGGCGCGGGCCTACGGCCACGAGGTGCGGGGCCGGGTCCTGGACCTGCTGGAGCGGGCGCGGTTCAGCGATCGTGAACACGGGAGTACCCGGCTGCTCGGCGACGGGTTCGCGTTCGGCATGATCGCCCAGCACGAGGCGCAGCACGACGAGACGATGCTGATCACCCACCAGATACGGAAGGGCGCTCCGGTGCTCGCCGCCGCGGCCCCCGGCCCGGCGCCCGCGGACGCGCTGCGGCTGCCGTCCGAGGTGCTCGTGCCGGGCGGCCCGTTCACCATGGGCACTTCCGCCGAGCCCTGGGCCCTGGACAACGAGCGGCCCGCGCACACCGTGGACGTGGCGCCGTTCTTCATCGACACCACACCGGTGACCTGTGGCGCGTACGCCGAGTTCATCGCGGACGGCGGATACGGCGATCCCCGCTGGTGGACCGCTGACGGCTGGGCCCACCGGCAGCGGGCGGGGCTGTCCGCCCCGCTGTACTGGAGCCGGGACGGCGGGCAGTGGGTCCGCGCGGTGTTCGGGGTGACCGAGCCGGTCCGGCCGGAAGAACCCGTCCTGCACGTGTGCTGGTACGAGGCCGACGCGTACGCCCGCTGGGCGGGGCGGAGGCTGCCGACCGAGGCCGAGTGGGAGAAGACGGCCCGGTTCGACCCGGCGACCGGCCTGTCCCGCCGGTACCCGTGGGGCAGCGCGGACCCGGAGGCCGGGCACGCCAACCTCGGCCAGCAGTTCCTGCGTCCGGCCCCGGCCGGCTCGTATCCCGCGGGGGCGGCGCCGTGCGGAGCCCGGCAGCTGATCGGGGACGTCTGGGAGTGGACGAGTTCGGATTTCCTGCCGTATCCGGGGTTCACCGCCTGGCCCTACCGGGAGTATTCGGAGGTGTTCTTCGGTCCCGAGTGCAAGGTGCTCCGCGGCGGGTCGTTCGCGGTCAGCCCGGTGGCCTGCCGGGGCACGTTCCGGAACTGGGACTACCCGATCCGCCGGCAGATCTTCGCCGGCTTCCGGACCGCACGCGGTGTTCCCTCGGGGGGACGACCCCCCCAGACCCCCCCGCGACCGGGGGGACCCATCCCCCCGGACCCCCCTTGGGAGACCGCCTGATGTGCCGGCACGTGGCCTACCTCGGTCCCTCGGCCACGCTACGTTCGGTGATCATGGACCCGCCGCACGGGTTGTACCGGCAGGCCTGGTCGCCGCGCCGGCAGCGGCACGGGACGGTGAACGCGGACGGGTTCGGGGTCGGCTGGTACGCGCCCGGCGACCCGGATCCGGCCAGGTACCGGCGGGCCGAACCCATGTGGGGCGACGAGTCATTCGCCGACGTGGCCCGGGTGACCATGTCGTCCGCGGTCCTGGGGGCGGTCCGCTGCGCGACGGCGGGCACCGCCCCGGGGCCCGCCTCGGTCGCGCCGTTCGCGGCCGGCCGCTGGCTGTTCAGCCACAACGGGGCGATCGACGGGTGGCCATCGTCAGCCGCCGGGCTCGCCGCGACGCTGCCGGCTTCCGCGCTGCTCGGGCTGGAGGCCCGGGTGGACTCGGCGCTGCTGTGGGCCCTGGTCCGGCACCAGCTGGACCTCGGCCTGCCTCCGGCCGGCGCCCTGGCGGACACGATCGGGACGCTGCGGGCGGCGGGCGTGACCGGGCGGTTCAACTTCCTGCTCACCGACGGCCGGGTGATCGCCGCCACCGCCGCCGGTGACACCTTGTGGCACCGGGTCTCCGAACGGGCGGTGGTCGTCGCCTCGGAGCCCGGCGACGACGAACCGGGCTGGACCGTGGTCCCCGACGGTTCGGCCGTCACCGCGACCGCCCGGGACGTCCAGGTGACCGGGCTCACCTCAGACGAAAGGATCGCGATCCCTTGACATCACTTGACCGCAGGCTGCCGCCCGGCTTCCTCGCCGAATCGCTGCGCGCGGACGCGCGCGGCGGGCTCGCGTCGGACCCGAAGTCGCTGCCGCCCAAGTGGTTCTACGACGCACAGGGCAGCGCGCTGTTCGATAAGATCACCGAGCTGCGCGAGTACTACCCGACCCGGGCCGAACGAGAGATCCTGCATGCCACCGCGGCCGGGATCGCCGGGCAGACCCGGGCCCGGACGCTCGTCGAGCTCGGCTCGGGGTCATCGGAGAAGACCAGGCCGCTGCTCGACGCGCTGCGGGCGGCGGGCACGCTGGCCTGCTATGTGCCCGTGGATGTCAGCGAGCCGGCCCTGGTCGCGGCGGGTGAGGCGCTGTCCGCCGAGTACCCGGGGCTGGACGTGCGGGCCGTGGTGACGGACTTCGAGGAGCACCTGGGGTTCCCCGCGGACGGCGACGCGCCCGGGCCCCGGCTCATGGCCTTCCTCGGCAGCACGATCGGGAACCTGCTGCCCGGTCAGCGCGCCGCGTTCCTGGCCCAGGTCCGGGCCGGGCTGCGCCCGGGCGACTTCTTCCTGCTCGGCACCGACCTGGTCAAGGATCCGGCCACGCTGGTCGCCGCGTACGACGACGACTCGGGCGTCACCGCCGAGTTCAACAAGAACGTCCTGGCGGTGCTGAACGCCGAGCTTGGCGCCGACTTCGACCCGGATGAGTTCGAGCACGTGGCGGTGTGGGACGCCGAGGCCGAATGGATCGAGATGCGGCTGCGCTCGCTGGCCGACCAGACCGTGCACCTGCCCGCGATCGGGCTCACCGTGCGGTTCGCCGCCGGGGAGGAGATGCGCACCGAGGTGTCGGCCAAGTTCCGCCGCTCCGGGGTGGAAGCCGAGCTGGCCGCGGCCGGCCTGGCCATGCGCTCGTGGTGGACCGATTCCGCGGCGCAGTTCGGCCTGTCGCTGTCGGTTCCCGCCTAAGAACTCATCGCGAGAAGAAGTGCGTCCGGGGCCGGTCCAGCCGCTGCCCGTCCAGGATGATGTCGACCTGCTCGTTGTAGAAGGCGATCAGGCCGGCGATGGGCAGCAGCTGGCGGGTCGGGAAGTCGTAGCTCCAGGCCAGGTCGGCGTGTGCCGTGCCGCCCGCCCGGACGGACCAGTAGCCGCTGGTCGTTCCCTTGTACGGGCACGCGGTCACGGTGCCGGTGGGGATCAGGTGCGCGAAGTCGACGTCGGTGCGGCTCAGGTAGTAGCGGGTGGGCAGGCCGGTCTCGAAGACCATCACCGAGGAGCCCGCGTCGGCCAGCACGACCCCGTCCAGCTCCACGCGGACCCGCCGGTTGGAGCGCAGCGCGTCGACCCGGGTGTACGGGCTGCGCGGATGGACGAACACCTGCTCGTCCTCCTCGAACCAGGCGTCCATCGCGGCCCACTCGAAGCGGACGGTGCCACTCAGCCCGGCGATGGGTGATTCGGCCAGGACCCGGGCGGCGCGCGGCCGGCGTAGGTCCCCGACGCTCAGGCCGCGAAGCTCCACGACGCCGCGGCCGGTCTGCTGGGTGTGCCCCTCGGGCTCCAGCAGATCCTGGCGCACGTCGGCCAGCGGGATGTAGTACTGCGGGTAGTTCGGCCATTCCCACACGTACAGCGCCCGGGTGGTGTCCAGCACCTGCTCGTTCCCGAGAAACGCTCTGATCCGCCGCGGCACCGGCTCGACATGGTTCACCGTGGTGATCGCGGCCGGATAGTCGTTCATGGCTCGGCTCCCTCCTGAGGATAATGATCGTGCCATGTCGAGGACGGGCCGGCGGCTCCGACCCGGTGATGAGAGCACACCGACGGTGGAGGGAATCCGATGAAGTACTTGCTGCTCATCTACGGCAACCAGGAGAAGTGGGCCTCGATCCCGGCCGAGGAATGGCCGGAGGCCATCGCCAAGCAGGACGCGTTCAACCGCAAGTACCAGGCGACCGGCGAGCTGATCGGCGCCTACGGGCTGGCCGACGCGGCGGCGGCCCGGCTGGTGCGCCGGGAGAACGGGCTGCCGGCCGTAACCGACGGGCCCTACCTGGAGACCAAGGAGTACATCGCGAGCTTCTACCTGCTCGACTGCGAGAGCGAGGAGCGCGCGCTGCAGATCGCGGCGG
>Ga0209415_10011856_pt1 | contig 14620 bp, 11 predicted proteins | sample PeaSoiSIISIP2007_FD_187696 | JGI IMG/M metagenome (GOLD analysis project Ga0209415, IMG submission 187696) | Peat soil microbial communities from Weissenstadt, Germany - SII-SIP-2007 (SPAdes) (version 2) | ecosystem: Environmental > Terrestrial > Soil > Wetlands > Peat | place: Germany...
TCGACGTTCATGGTCGAGATGAACGAGACGGCCAACATCCTGAACAACGCCACCGACCGCTCGCTCATCATCCTCGATGAGATCGGGCGCGGAACGTCGACTTACGACGGGCTGAGCATTGCCTGGGCGGTGGTCGAGCACCTGCACCGCGACGCGAGGCGCGGACCCCGGACGCTCTTCGCGACCCACTACCAGGAGCTCACGCAACTCGACAAGCACCTGCTGCGGATGCGAAACCTCTCGGTGGCGGTGAAGGAATGGAACGACGAGATCGTGTTTGTCCGGCGCGTGGTTCCCGGCGCGGCGGACCGAAGCTACGGCATCCAGGTGGCGAGGCTCGCCGGCCTTCCGCAGGGAGTCATCGACCGCGCCAAGACGATACTCGCCCGCCTGGAGGGCGACGACTCGAGCATCTCCCTGCCCTCCCCAGAGGCCCGGCCGAAGAAGAAGATCACGGTCGTCCCGGCGGACACCGGCCAGCTCGATCTGCTCTAGGAGGTCGCCGGCGCGCCCGCCGGATTCAGCGGACCACCACCGGGGCCATGTCCTTCTTCACAACGACGGAGCGCAGAAGGTCGCCCGTATTCGCATCCGAGATATTCCATGCGTGGGCGACGAATGTCTCCACATTCTGGACGCCGCCGGGGGCAAGGGTGTAGCTGTGGCCGGGGTCCGCCTTTCCGTCGAATCTGAGCCACACGATGCATATATACCGGCTGGATGAATTCCTAAACTCGACATTGGCCGCAATATCGGTTCCAGCCGAGCGCAGGCTGCCGGTGCGTATTGGCCAGAAGGGAAAATAGAGAAGGAGGCTGCCGGCCAGCAATGCCGGCCCGAGCACCTTTAGCGTGTGCTTCGCGGTCCCCAGGAACTCGGGAACCTTGAGGAAGCCGAAGTCCGCGCCCGCCAGGTACGGCGACAGCGTCAGGGCGAGCGCCAGGAGGCCGACCGTCTCCCCGAAGGGACTCGGGATCCCCAGCTTCCCGTAGGTGCTCTGCTTGGCGATCATGTTCAGGTTGGTATAGTGACCGGCCGATTTCGCCAAGACATTCCAACCGGACAAGGCCAGCCGAGAATTCACGGGCGAATGGCGGAGGCTGCGCCCGGCACCGCGGGGGCCCCGCGAACACCCCGCCTTGCGGGTGACGCAATGATCCGCGAGCGGGCCCCGCGCGGCTCAGGGCCCGCCGGAGCCGCGCGGACCCCTGGCGGCCACGGCTCCCTCATTTCCTCGCGATCTCGAAGCTGCCGCCCTCCCTCGTGCCGGCGAAGACCGAATACGACCACCGTCCCCTCCAGTACCCCCTCGCGACCGGGGTGGCGCGGGCCACGATGTTGGCATCCACAAACCCCGGCATGAAATCGAGGCTCGATGGCGAGGTTCCCATCCGCGGGTTCTCGACCGTCCAGTCAACGACCCCCGATTCCCGGCCGTGGAACAGCTGGTAGAAGATTTCGATTTCCTTCTTGTTTACCGACACGCTTCTCATCTGCAGGTTATACCATCCGCGCGTCGATCCGCTTGCCGGCAACGGCTTCGTCAGCGAGATGCTTCCGCCCGCCAGCTCGGCGCCGGCATTGCTCCGAAAGGTCACGGAATAGACCTCCTCGTACTGCCTGCAGCCCGCCGCGATCGCAACGATCGCGACCGCGGCCAGCGCGAGTAAGGGTTTCATTGCTTGCCGAGTAATCATGAACCGTGGCCTAGGCCGGCGCGGAGATAGGACCGGCATTGTTGCCCCAATCGGGGCCCAACGCCACAAATTTTGGTGTGCCGTCCACAGGGCGCCGGCCCTGCCGAGCGGCCGGCGGATGATTGCCACGCTCCAACGCGGCACACCGCCCGCCCGGGCCATCGCCATCGGGGCAGCCGGGGGCGGCCCCGTCCACGTCACGCGCGTCCGATCACGCTGTGCCTGAGCGACCAGATCTGCTTAGCCTGGGCGATCGTCTCCGCGAGCACGGACGGCGTGAGCGCCTGCTTCGGGTCGTCGCCGATCCCCTGGCTCGGGTTCACGTGCGCCTCGATGCAGAGACCGTCCGCGCCGTAGGCAACGGCGGCAAGGGCGCAGGCGGGCACGTAGGAGGCCTTGCCCACCGAATGCGACGGATCGACCATGACGGGAGCCCAGGTCTTCTCCTTGAGCAGCGGCGTGATGCTCTCGTCGGGGTGGTTGCGGTATCCGTCGAGTGCGGGCGCCGTGCCCCTTGGACAGAGGACGATGTTGGGGTTTCCGAAGGATGCGATGTACTCCGCCGCCGATATGAACTCGTTAAGGGGCCCCATGTGGAGGCTGCGCTTGAGCAGCACGACCGTGTCGCGCCTCGCCACCGCGCTGCCGATTGTGCGCAGGAGCGAGTAGTTGAGCGCATTTCGCGCGCCCACCTGGAGCATTTGCACTCCGGCGTCGAGCGCGACACGCACCTGGTGCTCGTCCATCACCTCGGTGTCGACGGGCAGGCCGGTCAGGCGCGACGCTTCCATCAGAATGTCCATCGACTTGGCGTCGCCCTGGAAGGCGTACGGGGTGGTCCGCGGCTTCCATACGCCCCCGCGAAGGATATGGGCGCCCGCCTCCTTCACGGCCGCAGCCGTTTCCAGGAAGAAGCCCGGGTTCTTTGGATCGATCGTGCAATGCCCGGCGATGACCGCCAGCTCCTCGCCCAGCGTCACGCCGCCGATCGTGATCCGGTGGCTCGCGAGATCGGACCTGCGGTCCATGAGCTTGAAGGGTGACTGGATCCGGTCGATCCGCTCCACGTACGACAACCCCTCCAAGCGGTTGATCATCAATTCATCCCGTTCGTCCCCGACGATTGCGTAGATCGTCCTTACCGCGCCAATGATCGGCTGGATCTGGCATCCGAACCCGCCGACTATTGCGGTGACTTCGGCCACCTGCTCTGGCGTCAGGCGGTTGGATTTGGGCAGGATCATGGCGGGAATTGGCCGGCTTGGGGGGCGGCAATCTTGCCCAAATCGGCCTCAGGCGTCGATTCCGAAGTCAACCGACACGCTCAAACTCCGCCGGCAGGGGCGCCCTTGCCGAAAAGGCAAACGCCCTGCCGCCGAGCTCGTAGTCCAGGCCGACCTCCAGGGAGTGGAGAAACATCCTCCTCGGGCCTCCGCCCCTCGCAAATCCGCGGTTCGCGGCAAAATCCCCGTAGGTCCGGTCGCCCACGATCGGAAGCCCCCTCTTCGCGCACTGGACGCGAAGCTGGTGGCTTCGCCCGGTGCGCGGCTCCAGCCGGATCATCGATATGCGGGGCCCGTCCGATCCGGAGCGCACAAGCGTCATCCGGCTCTCCGCCGGAAGGTTGCCTCCGCCGGCAACCGTCCGAATCCGGCCGCGCCGCCTCTTCACGTCAAGGGTGTCCCGCCACGTCTCGGTGGGTTGCCTCGGTCTTCCGAACACGAGGGCCTGGTAGACCTTGCGGACGCCCCTGCGCCTGAACCGCCGGCGGACCTCGCGCGCGAGCGCCTCGTCAGCCGCGGCGAGGATGAGCCCCGAGGTCGCCGAATCCAGCCGGTTGACGAGCCAGAGCCTTCGCGCCCGCCCGTCGGGCCCCGGCCACTCGAAGCACTCGCCCTGCCGGTCATAGCGGGCGCGCACCAGCGCCCGGCCCTCGTCGCGGGGCCCGTTGGGGTGCGAAAGCACTCCCTCCGGCTTGTCCAGGGCCGCCAGTCCGTTCGCATCGCACGCCACCCTCTTGACGCCGGGGCCGAACGGGACGTCCGCCCAGAAGTCCTCGGCCTTCGCGCTCACTCGTAATAGAATCTGAAGGTAAGGTCCTGCGAACTGCCGAGGACGGCGATCATGTCGTCCGACCAGTCGCCGTACGGGGCCGTGTTGGTGATCGCGCTCACGCAACTCGCCTTGCCCTGCTCGCTCGACGTGGACTCGACGTCGAGGATCTCGGTTATCCTGCCCTTCGAATCCAGCGTGAACTTCACCGTCACCATGCTGCCAGACGGAGGCTCGGTCCGACTCTCGATCAGGATCCGCTCCCACTGTATCTGTATCGCCTCCATCATCTTGTGGAGGTATGCGCCGTAGCTGCTCCATTTCGCATTGTAGGCGATCGGGCCGATGTTGCTCGTTCCAAACTGGTTGTCCTCGAATATGGCCGGCCTTGTGTGAGTCTGCTGCAACTCGGGCCTCGCCCGCGGATGCTTCGGGTCGATCGCCGGCTCGGTGTTCTGCGCATCCACGATCGGCTGGGTGCTGTTGGCGCCGTCGACCTTCTCGGGCACCGGCTTCGCATTGTCGGCCACCTTGCCGGTGTTGCTGCCAAATCCCTCGTCGCCGTCCTTGAGCTTCTCGAAGCCGGAGAGGGGGTTCTGCTGCTGCTTGGGCGCCATCTCCGTCTTTACAGGCTGCTTGGCCGCATCCAGGGATACCGGAACGGGATCCTGGGGCTTGCTCAGTTGCCCGCTCACGACCTGGTTCGATTCGAAATCCTTCTTCCCCTCGGTCTTCGGCTTGTCGTTGTGCTGGTCCAGCTGCGGCTTCTCCTGGGCGAGCTGCTGGTTCTGGGAGCTAAAGTTGTTCGTCTTGTCCGGGACATTGTCCGGGGCGTTGGGATTCGCCTCGACGTACTTGTTGGGCGGCGGCGGCTTGGACACCGGCTTCACAAACGCGTCGGGAGCGATCTCGATGCTGAATTGCTGCGGCACGGCCTGCCTTCTCGCCGTCATGTGGATCGGTTCGGTGCGCAGCAGATACGGAGCCGTCGCAAACAGGAGGAAGTGGACCAGCAGCACGGCCAGAATGCCGATCAACACGGAACGCGAGTCCGGGTCCGCGAGGGCGCGCGCCGCAAGCCGCCTCAACGAGGCGGAGGGCGAAGGCACGGTAAGGGTGTGGGTCATCGGGCGCTTGTGGCTTGCCTCTGGAAATGCGCAGCCTAGCCCACTAGGACGCCCTCCGTCAAAATTTGTTTCGTCGCCTCCATCGGGAGACCCATGATGTTGGAGAAGGACCCGCGGTATCCGGCCACGATCATGTCCGTGTGGTCCTGGATGGAATAGGCCCCCGCCTTGTCGAGCGTGTTGACGAGCCGGATGTAGTCGTCAATGACCGCGCTCCCGAACGGCTTGAACTCGACCTGGCTCGAGACGCCCTGGTCGATCCTAAGGCCGGTCGACAGCCGCCGGACGGCGATGCCCGTGTAGACCGTATGCACGCGCCCCGACAGCCGCCGGAGCATCGAGCGGGCCTCGTCCAGGTCGCGCGGTTTGTTGATCGCCGCGCCGTCCAGGAAAACGGTCGTATCCGCCCCAAGGACAACCGCATCCGGGTGCCGCTCGGCCACCCAGTCGGCCTTGAGCGCGGCGTTGTGCGCGACCATGACTCGGGGATCCGTCACCGGGTCCTCGTGCTCAGACACGTCCGCGACAACGACTTCGAACGGGATGCCGAGCTGCCCGAGCAGCTCGCGGCGGCGGGGCGAGGCCGATGCCAGTATGAGGTGGATGGTCCGGGACACGGGCAAACCCATAAGGCCGTCGAATATGTTGAAAGCAAACCCATTGGCGTCCATGGTGACCCCTTACACCTCCACGCATGCGCCTCGGGCTTGCACAGATCAACACAACCGTAGGGGACCTCGCCGGCAACCGCCGGCGCATCCTTGACGCCTACGCGGGACTCGTGGGCCGCGGAGCCCAGCTGGTTGTCTTCCCGGAGCTCGCAACCTGCGGCTACCCCCCGCGGGACCTGCTGTTCAAGCGCCACTTTGTTCCCGACGTGGAGGACGCGCTCCGCGCGGTCGCCGCCGGCGTCGGCGAGGTTCCGGCGCTCGTGGGCACCGTTGAGGCGAACACGACCGGATCGGGGCGGCCGTTCTACAACGCGGCGGCGTTCTGCCACCGCGGAAGGATTGCCTCGGTGGCGCGCAAGTGCCTGCTTCCGACATACGACGTCTTTGACGAGGACCGGTACTTTGAGCCCGCCGCCCAGCCCACCGTCATCGCCCACGCCGGCGCACGGATCGGCGTCACGATCTGCGAGGACATCTGGACGCACCCGATGATCAGCACGCGCCGCCTCTACAGCGGCCTCGATCCGGTGCGCCAGCTGGCCGCAATGAGGTGCGACCTCATGGTCAACCTGTCAGCCAGCCCGTGGAATCACGGCAAGGGCAGCGTCAGGCAGACCCTCGTCACGGACGCCGCGCTCGCCATGGGCTGCCCGGTGGCCTTCGTGAATGCGGTCGGCGGCAACGATGAGCTGATCTTCGACGGCCGGTCGCTCGTGAGCGATTCCCGCGGCCGCGTCCAGGCCGGCATGGCCGCGTTCGCGGAGGACCTCTCGGTGGCGGAGACCTCCCCGGCCGAGGCCGCGGCCTCCTGCGCGCTCTCGCCGACATTCGAGCAGCCGGAGATGGCGGACATCCTCGCCGCCCTGACGCTCGGGCTGAGGGACTATGCGCACAAGTGCGGGTTCCGCACCGGGCTTGTCGCCCTGTCGGGCGGGATCGACTCCGCCGTGGTCGGCGCGATCGCCGCGGCGGCCTTCGGGCCGGAAAACGTGGTTGGCGTCTCCCTCCCCTCCCTGATCTCCTCGCAGCATTCGCGGGACGACGCACAGAGACTCGCGAGGAACCTGGGGATCCGCTTCGAGACGATCGGGATCGCGGAGACCGTGGCCTCCTGCGAGGCGGCGCTCGGCCCGATCTTCGCCGGCAGGCCGCGCGACGTCACCGAGGAGAACATCCAGGCGCGGGTGCGCGGCGTCGTCATGATGGCGCTTTCCAACAAGTTCGGCGCGCTGCTCCTGACGACCGGAAACAAGAGCGAGATGGCCGTCGGCTACTGCACGCTTTACGGCGACATGTGCGGCGGGCTCGCCGTTATCTCCGACGTCTTCAAGACCCAGGTCTACGCGCTCGCCCACTGGATCAACGCGGACGCGAGGCGCGCCGGCCGCCAGCCCCCGATCCCCCAGTCGAGCATCGACAAGGTCCCGAGCGCCGAGCTCCGCCCGAACCAGACCGACCAGGACAGCCTGCCTCCCTACGACGTGCTCGACGCCGTGCTCAAGGGCTACGTCGAGGAGGGGCTTTCCAGGGGCGACCTCGTCAGCCAGGGGTTTTCGGAGGCGATCGTGGGCGACGTCATCCGCAAGGTCGACCTGAACGAGTACAAGCGCAAGCAGGCGGCGCCGGGATTGAAGATCACGCCGCTCGCGTTCGGTGTCGGGCGCCGGATCCCCATCGTGCAGAAGTACGCGAGCCAGTGAACGCCTCCGACGAACTGTTCGCCCGGGCGCTGAAGCGGATCCCCGGGGGGGTGAACTCGCCCGTGCGCGCCTTTCGGTCCGTCGGCGGAACCCCGTTCTTCGTCAAGGCGGCGCGGGGCGCGACGCTCCTCACCGCGGACGGCCGCGAGCTGATCGACTTCGTGTGCACATGGGGGCCGGCGATCCACGGCCACAACCACCCGCGAATAAGGAATGCGATCGCGGCGGCGCTCGAGGACGGCACGAGCTTCGGGACACCCAACCCGTACGAGGTGCGGATGGCGGAGCTCATCCACGACTTCGTGCCGTCGATAGGGAAGGTCCGGATGTGCAACAGCGGGACCGAGGCGGTCATGTCGGCCATCCGCCTGGCCCGGGGGTTCACGCGACGGGACAAGATAATCAAGTTCTCCGGATGCTACCACGGACATTCGGATTCGGTCCTCATCAAGGCCGGGTCGGGCGCGATGACACACGGGCACCCCGACAGCGCGGGCGTCCCGGAGGCGTTCGCCCGGGAGACGCTCGTGGTCGCCTTCAACGCCGCCGCCGCCGTGGACGCCGCGTTTGCGGCGAATCCCGGCGCAATCGCCGCCGTGATCGTCGAACCCTATCCCGCAAACGTCGGGCTCATCCTGCCCGCGCCCGGATTCCTGGCCCATCTGCGGGCGTCGTGCTCGAGCAACGGCGCCCTCTTGATCTTCGACGAGGTGATGACCGGCTTTCGCCTGGCGAAGGGCGGGGTGCAGGAAATGGAGAGGGTTGTCCCCGACCTGACGGCCCTTGGAAAGATCATCGGCGGAGGGCTTCCCGTGGGTGCCTTTGGCGGCCGGGAGGAGATCATGGACCTGATCGCGCCCCTCGGGCCCGTCTACCAGGCCGGCACCCTCAGCGGCAATCCGCTCGCCATGGCCGCGGGAATCGCGGCCCTGGAGCTCCTCGAGGAGACCCCTCCGTACGCGCGGCTCGACGCCCTTGGACGCCGCGTGAGGGGCGCGCTCTCCGCCGCGTGCAGGGCAAAGGGGCTGGAGGCCCAGGTGCCCCAGGCGGGATCGATGTTCTGCATCTTCTTCACGCCAACTCCCGTGCGCGACTACGCAAGCGCGCTCACGGGCGACGCGAGGCTGTTCGCGCGTTTCTTCCACGGCTGCCTTGACGCGGGAGTCTACCTGCCTCCCAGCGCCTACGAAACCGCCTTCATAAGCACGGCGCACGAGGGCGCGGCCATTGACCGGGCGTGCGAGGTCATGGAATCAGTCGTGCGCCGCCTTTGAAAACTCGCCAAAGCACCGGGGAACTCACAGATTCGGAAACCTCACGATGGGCCGCACGCTCCTGACCTTTAGCCTCCTGGCGTCCGGCGCCTGCCGCATCGCCGCCCAGCCCGTCCAGGGCGACATCCTCCCCTTGGCGGACGTCAGGGCCGGGCAGCGGGGCGAGGTGTGGACCGTCTTCCAGGGCACGAAGCCCGAGCCGTTCGCCGTGGAGGTGACCGGCGTCATCCAGAACGCCCTCGGGCCCGGCAAGTCGATGATCCTCTGCAGGCTCACGGACCCCCGCGTCCAGAACATGGGCGCTGTCGCGGGCATGAGCGGGAGCCCGCTCTACATCGAGGGCAGGTTCGCGGGGGCGATGAGCTACCAGATCCAGCGTTTCGAGACCGTCCGCTACGCGGGCTTCACGCCGGCGGCGGACATGGCCGAGGTCGCGGACCGCGTGGGACCACGGACCCCCGAGGCCCCCCAGGACGCGCCGGCCCCGGACCCGGCGCATCCCGCGGACGCCGCCCGCGACTCCGATTCGTCGTTCAGGGCGATGAATCCGGTGTTCGCGCTAGGGGGCGTGTCCCCCAGGGCCGCCGCGTTCATGGCGCCCCATTTTTCGGCCCTGGGGATAGGCGTGGTTGCGCTCGGCGGAAGCAGCCAGGGCCAGCAGAACGCGGGCGCGCCGGCGCAGACCGCGGCAGTCCCCGCGCTTCAGGCCGGCGACGCCGTCTCCGTGGCCCTGGCGACGGGCGACATCTCGCTCGCGGGCACGGGAACCGTGTCCCGCGTCGACGGCAACCGGGTCGTCGCGTTCGGCCACCCCATGCTCGGCCTGGGGGACGTCCAGCTTCCCATGTGCTCCGCCGAGGTTGTGGCGATACTGCCGTCCAACCTCGAGTCGGTCAAGGTGGCCAACGTGGGGCCCGTGATCGGGTGCATCAGCGAGGACCGCCTGTCCGCCGTCTCCGGCCTCCTGGGCGCAGGGCCCGAGATGACCGAGGTCGCGGTCGTCGCGGGCCGCGGCGCCTCGCCGAGGACCATCCGGTTCCAGGTCGTCCGCGACAGGCGGATCGCGCCCCTCATCATGCTCACGGGCATCGTCGAGGCCGTCTTCGGTTCAAACGACAACGAGCCCGGGGAGGGCTTCCGCATCGTGAGCAACGTGACGTTCTCCCCCACGCAGCAGCTCTCGAGGGAATCGGTCTATGCCGGCCAGCAGGGATTCGCATCAGGCGTGTTCGAGTTCCTGATGGGTCTCTCCGCCGAACTGCAGAACCCGTTTGAGAAGGCGCTGCCGAGGAGGGTTGATTTCCGCGTGGAGCGGCTCGAAGCCAACCCGACGGTCACGGTCGAGCAGTTCCAGGTTTCGCGCACCGTCGTGCGGGCGGGGGAAACGCTCCAGGCCACGCTCAATTGGCGTGATTTCCAGGGCGCCGGGGACAGCTGCACGATCGACATCCCCGTCGACCCCTCCTGGACCGGAAAGACCCTCGAGGTCTTGGTCGCCCCCGGGCGGGTGCTGGACGAGCTCACCGGCCACGGGCACTCGTTCCGCCCGGGGCAGCTGCGCAGCTTCGGCGCGTACCTCGACGCGATGCGCGAGAACCGGCCCGAGGACGGTCTGTGCGTCGCCGTCGTGGAGAAGTCCGCGCTCTTCTTCGACCAGGCGGTCGCGATCCCGGACGCGCCGGCATCGATCGAGCGGATCGCCGCGGCTGCGGACGCGTCCCGCTTCCAGAGGCGCGACGCGCTAGTCCCCCTTTGGGAGACGCACGTGCTCCCCGGCAAGGTCTCGTTCACGGATTTTCACCGGACCGTGCGCGTCGTCGAATGACCCGGCGCCGGAGCCCGCTTTCATGCCCGCCCATACGAATCCTCGCCCGCGCCTCTTCCCCCTCGCCCTCGTCCTCGCGGCGGCGTGCGGCCTCGGGGCGGACCCGCTTTCAAAGAAGACGGAGTTTGACTTCTACCGCGATGTCCTGAGCCGCGACCTGCACGGGCTGGCGACCCGTTCCGACGGCCGCCTTGTCGCCGGACCGGTCTTCACGGACCTGAAGGGCGGCGCCCCCTGCGAATTGCTCTGGTGCCTCGAGCCCGGCCCGCGGGGAACATGGCTCGTGGGCGGCGGGCCCTCAGGCCAGATCCTCGAGGTTGCCGCTGACCCGGCCGCCGGGACCTATACGGCTAAGGAGCTCGCCAAGGTCGGGGACCCCCAGGTCTACGCGCTCAAGCAGCTGCCCGACGGATCCATCCTCGCCGGTACGTCCCCCAGGGGCGGGCTCTATCTGCTGCGCGGCGGAAAGATCGCCGCACGCACGGGTCTTCCCGTCGACTCGATCTTCGATTTCGCCCTCCTGGAGGACGGCAGGTCCGCGCTTGCGGCGACGGGCAATCCGGGGCGCATCTACAAGATCGACGTCGCCAAGTTCGCGGCAGCCGGCGTGTCGCCGGACCGGACCGCGGACGCAAAGGCGCTCGCCGGCAGGGGCGTGTCGCTTTTCGGAGAGGTGAGCGACCGGAACCTGCGCCGCATCGCACGGCTCGCGGACGGCCGGATTGCCGCGGGCTCGGCGCCGAAGGGCGACATCTACCTGTTCGGGGCCGACGGCGGCTCCCCTTTCATCGCCCAGGAGAACCACGATGCCGAGGTGACCGACCTGCTAGCCGACCCGAAGGGGGGATATTACGCCGCGATCGTCTTCTCCGGAGGCGAGATACACCCGGTCTCCTCGAGCATCCAGATCACCGGGCCCGGCGAGTCCACCCTCAGCGTGGTGGTCGGCGCGCCCGCGCCCAGCCCGAATCCCAGCCCGACGCCCATGCCGAACGCGGCCGGCCCCAGGCCGAAGGAGAACGCGATCGAGATCCTCAACGCTCCGGCCCAAGTCGAGCGGTTCCAGGGCCGAAGCTCGCTGCAGTGGTTCTCCGCCGACGGGTTTCCCGAGACGCTCGCCTCGCGCTCCGGCGTCGCGTTCTACCGCATGTGCCGGCTGGGCGACCTGATCGTGATATCTGGAGGGGAACAGGGCGAGATATCCGGCTACGACTTGGTTAACCGGCTTTCGCTGACTTTCGCGGGCAGCGCCTCCTCGCAGGTCAACGCGCTGGAACCCGTTCCCGGCTCCCCCGGCAGGTTTTTCGCGATGCGCAACAACGCACCGGGATTCGCGCTCCTCGACTTCAACGCCTCGACGCCGCGTTCGGCCGAGACGAAGCGCGTCGACCTGGGGTCCATGGCCCGCCTCGGGGCCGTCAGGTTCAACCGGGTGCGCGATCTTGATCCGGCGCAGCTGTCGGTTTCCGTCCGCACGACCAACGGGTCGAACGAGACGGACGGATGGAGCGCGTGGGTCCCCATGGCAAACACCGACGGCTGGAGGGCCGAGGCCCCGAACGGGCGCTATGTCGAGTTGCGGCTCGCGCTGCCGGCCGCGTCCAAGCCGACGCTCGAGCTGGACAAGGCCACGGTGTATTATCTCGGGCAGAACCACCGCCCGCAGCTCCAGGAATTCCGGATGCTGTCGCCGAACTTTGCGATCGTGGTGCCCCCGGAGATGCCCTCTCCCGTGGTGACCACCGTGGGCCAGCTCATTCAGTCGGCGGAGCACGAGGGCGAGCGCCGGAAGTCCGGATTCATGGGCAGCCAGATCGTCGCGTCGCCCGGCACCCGCGTCGCCTTCTGGACCGTGAACGACCCCGACGGCGACAACCTGCTATATACATTCTCAATACGCCGCGACGGCGACCCCGCGTGGACGGACATCTCCGTCGACAGCAGGGAATCCTACGTCCAGTTCGACACGCTCCACCTCCAGGAGGGCACGTGGTTCACGCGTCTGGTCGCCAGGGAGACGGCGCCGCGGCCCGAGGCGCAGCGCCTATCTGTCACGTTCGAGACGGACGATCTCGTCGTGGACCACACCCCCCCCGAGATCGAGGAGGCCTCCGTGCGGCGCGAGGCCGGCAAGGTGGTTGTGACCGTCCGGGGCCGGGACGCGCTTTCGCTGCTCGACAGCGCCGAGTTTGACTTCAACAACGGCGTGCGCGAGACGGTGGAGCAGCCCGCCGACGGGATCCTTGACGGCCGGCAGGAGACCTTCGTCCTGGAGCTGCCACTCGAGCGCCTGGCGGGGGCGACCTCCGTCGAGGTGACGCTCTACGACTCGGCCGGCAACGGGGCGACCCGCCGGCTCGCCCTCTGACGGGCGGACCCCGCCGTCAGGCCCTCGGGTGGGCCCTGTCGTACACCTCCTTGAGGCGCGCGATGCTCACGTGGGTGTAGATTTGCGTCGTCGCGAGCTGCGCGTGCCCTAGGAGCTCCTGGACGATCCGGAGGTCGGCTCCGGCGTTGAGCAGGTGGGTCGCAAATGAGTGCCGCAGCTTGTGGGGCGTGAGATCGGGCGGAAGGCCGGCCTCGGCAAGGTGGCGCTTTAGCATGAGCTGGACCGCGCGGACCGTCATCCGGCCGCCGTCCGCGTTGCAAAGCACGGGGTCCGAGGGCCCGGCCCCGGGGTTGAATTCATCCCTGAACCTCTCGAGGACCGCGCACGCCACCCTGCCGAGCGGGCAGATGCGCTGCTTGCGTCCCTTTCCCGTCACGCGCGCGATTCCCTCCCGCAGCTCGACCGCCCCGTGGTTGAGGCCGACCAGCTCGCTCACGCGCAGCCCGGCCCCGTAGAGCAGCTCCATCGCCAGCCTGTCCCGCCAGGCCTCGAAGCGATCGCAACCCCCGCGTTCAAGCAGGCGCTCGGGGCTTGCGAGCAGGGTCCTGGCCTGGTCCTCGGTCAGGAACTGCGGCAGCCGCTTCTCGAGCTTCGGGAGCGGCGCCCCGCTGAACGGGTTTCGCTTCAGCCGGCCCTTCGTCATCCAGAATCGGCAGAGCGCCCTTAGCCCCGACACATGGTTGTGGAGCGTGCGGCGGCCGTAACGGCGCTGCGCCTCGATCACGAAGTCGCGTATCTCGCGGGTTCCGAGGGCGTCGATCCCCTTGCTCCAGAGCCCGGCGGACAGGAGCCACCTGTAGAAGTCCTCGAACGCGGCGCGGTAGTTGCGCACCGTGTACGGGGAGCACCTGCGCTCGTGCGCCAGGTGCTCGCCGAACGGCGTCCACCACGAGGCGACGACGCTCTCAGGCGGTGGCTGCGGCCTCTTGGACGCGTCGCTCGACATGGCGCACCAGCCCGTCCGCGTGCCGCCGCAGAGAGCCCTCCGGATCCAGGCCGCGGGCCTGGGCGGCAGCCGCGATCTCAAAGAGCATCCTCCCCAGGGTTCCCGGGTCGAGGTCGGCCGCGAGCCGCGCCACGCGCTCGGCGTCCACGCCCGACTCGGCGGCGAGGCCCTTCTTCCCCACCTGCCTCCAAACCGCCTCGGCGTACATGAGCGCCGGGAGGCGTGGCGGAAGGTCCTTGAAGACAGGAGGCCCGGCGACCCCCCGCGCCCTCTTCTCGACGGCCTTGATCTGCTCCCACTGGGTCAGGACCTGCTCGGAGCTTTCGAGCTTGCCGGCGCCGAAGACGTGCGGATGGCGGCGAATCAGCTTCTCGTTGACCTCGCGGGCTACCTCCTCGAGGTCAAAATGCCCCGCCTCCTGGGCGAGCTGCGCGTGGAAGATCACCTGGATGAGGACGTCGCCGAGCTCCTCGCGCATGTGCGGCAGGTCCAGGCGGTCGATCGTGTCGAGCAGCTCGCTGCATTCGTCGATGAGGCAGCGGGAGAGGCTTTGGTGGGTCTGCTCCTGGTCCCAGGGGCATCCGTCGCGACCCCGCAGGCGCGCGATGGTGTGACGCAGCTCGTCAATGGCGCTCATGGGCGAAGGATGGGCCCCTTTGCAGGGCCGTGACAAGGATTCTGGTCTGGTTTTCGCGCGCAGGGTATGCTTCGTGATGGGCATGCCAGACAGGCTGATCGAGATCATGGAGTGGAAGCGCAGGGAGGTCGCCCCCCGGATGCGGATTGTGTCCGAGCGCGAGCTCTCGCGGCTCGACGCCTCCATTCCCAGGCCCCCGCCCTTCATCCCCGCCCTGCGCAGGGAGGACGGCAGGCTCGCCGTGATCGGCGAGATCAAGCGCCGCTCCCCCTCCGCCGGCGAGATTGCAAGGGACGCGTCGG
>Ga0209415_10011857_pt1 | contig 14617 bp, 14 predicted proteins | sample PeaSoiSIISIP2007_FD_187696 | JGI IMG/M metagenome (GOLD analysis project Ga0209415, IMG submission 187696) | Peat soil microbial communities from Weissenstadt, Germany - SII-SIP-2007 (SPAdes) (version 2) | ecosystem: Environmental > Terrestrial > Soil > Wetlands > Peat | place: Germany...
CTATCCGCGAGAGGTGTGGGGTCGGGGCTATCGCTTTCCAATCCGCCGAAGGGAGAAAAACTAAGTGGCATTGCGCATGAGTGCGTGCGCCACATAGTCCCTTCGCAGTCAACAGGCGCTACGGACAGAACCTGTGCAGAGGATCGCGGCTGTCGGCGTACCAATCTGGAAAGAGAAATCCCAAATCGGGTCAGCGATTTAAGGATACGAAACCTTGTTCAAGGTGAAGTGTGCACACGACTGTTCCAAGAAGGGATTCTCATTCCATGTCTATTCAGAAATTGCTGCTTTCGGCGATTGTGGTTGTGTGTTGTACCGTTCCGGCGTCCGCGACCCTGGTTACCTATTGCGTCCCTGGTCCGGGGTGCGGCTATGCAGACAGCAGCGCGGCCAGCTCCGCTTTTACGGCGGCGACAACGTCCGACACTTTCAGCGACATCAGCGTGACGCAGGGCAACCTTGGCGACAGCTATACGGACGCGACAGGGCTCGTCTTCAGCGATCCGCTGGGAATGATTGGCACGGCTAATCTCTCCGGTTGGCCAGCGGGAACAGCGGTTGCCTCCAACGCCGGCATCACCACGATGACGATCACGCTTCCCACTTCCGTGGACGCGATCGAGTTCTATGCCGGTTCGCAGAATTTCAGCAATTTCACCATTTCCGTCACTGACAACACCAGCGGAACGTTCTCAAGCGGGTATTTCGTGGACACCTTTCCGGGGACGCCAGTATTCTTCGGCGTCACCACGGATTCCTACTTCACCAGCTTCACCATTACCAGTCAGGCGTCCGCGGACAAAATCACGCTCGATGACATCATGATCGGTTCGGCCGGAGCCTCCGACGCCTCCACTCCCGAAGCCACGACGCTGCTGCTGGTGGGCACCGGAATGTTTCTGATGGGTTATATCCGGCGCCGGACTCATGCGGCGAGCCGCGGAACGGTGCGTACGATGTCCACCGGAATCACGGCGGCGTGAACCAGCGCCGCTCCTGAAAAAACGGCTTCTGCCAGCAAGCCGTGTTGCGTTTCGGCGCGCTGGAACTGGTCGAAGACCAAGTTGCCGAGGGAATAGAAGATGACGCCGGAGCCGTACCGCTCCCAGGGCTGGGTGACGTGCGGATGATGGCCCACCACGATGCGCGCGCCGGCGTCGATGGCCGCGTGCGCGAACTCGCGCTGCTGCGGGTTGGGAGTCGGTGAATACTCGGTTCCGGCGTGCATGGAGACGATCGCGACGTCGGCTCGCGCGCGCAGGTTGCGGACGTCGTCGCGCATCTGAGCCGTATCCATGACGGCGACACGCGGGTCCACGGCGCCGGGATTGCCGTTGGATTGATCATAGGTGTAGCCCAGGAAGCCGAAGCGGATGCCGTGGCGTGTGAGCACCGTGCCCTGGTGCGCTTGTTCGGGAGTCTTCGCAGAGCCGACGCTGGCGATGCCGTGGCTGGCGAGCCAATCCAGAGTGAACTCTACTCCATAGCCGGCGCAGTCGCGCGCGTGATTATTGGCGGTGGAAACGATGCTGATGCCGGCCGCTTGGAGCGCCTGGATCATCTCCGGCTCGGCCTTGAAGACCATTCCGGATTCCACCACCTGCCCGCGATCGGAAAAGGGCGCTTCCAGATTGACGAACGCCAGATCGGCGCGGCTGAGCACGGGCGCGAGATCGCGCAAAGGAGACGCGGGATCGTGACGCTCACGGGCGACGCGCGCCACGTAGCGCGACAGCATCACGTCGCCGCCGAACAGCAGGCGCGTCTCGGGCGGACGCGGCGGCATCGCTTCCCGCGTGCGGCGATCGAAAGGGATCGCTGCCAGCAGCGGTAGCAGCACGCGGCGAGTAATCATGGCAACGCGGTTTGGTCGGGGAGGGCGGCTTGATCCACGAACCATTCCGCGCCCTCCCTAGCGATCTGCGCAGGATGCCGCATCGGATCGTAGGGGCCTTCGAGCACGGCTCTGAGCGCCGCGGCTTTATCCGGACCGGTCACCAGGATGACGGTGTGCCGAGCGGCTTCCAAAACGGCGGGGAGCAAGGTCACGCGCCATTGATGTATCTTGACTTCCCCCATCTTTTCCACCCACACCGCGGCGGCGATATCGGTGTGATTTTGGATTAACGGCTGGCCCGGAAACAAACTGGCGGTGTGGCTATCGGGGCCCATGCCGCGATGGATCACGTCCAAGCTGGGGGCGGCCTTCCGGCCCCCTTGCCGCCGAAGAATATCTTCCCCGTAAACGCGGGCAGCTTCCTCCGCGCCGAGCTCGGTCTGGACGCGATGAATGTTTGCGGCAGGGAAGGCGCATTGAGACAACCACGCGTCGTTGGCGAGCTTGAAGTTGCTCTGGGGATCGGTGGGCGGGACCACGCGCTCATCTACAAAGAAGAGCTGCACGCGCTCCCAGGCAAAGCCGGAGCGGGCGAAAATCTCGAACATCAGTTTGGGCGAAGTGCCGCCGGAAACCGCCAGCGTCGCTGTGCCGCGCTGCTCGATGGCGGCGGTGAGCAATTCGAGAATGCGGGCGGCGCAGCCTCGAGCGGCGGCGGGGGCGTCGGCGAAATGGTGGACGTTCATGCGAGTACCCGATCATAAACCTGATCGGCGCCCAAAATGTTCAACTCCTCGCGCATCAACGATTGTTCGTCGACGGGTGGAAGCGGGCTGCGGTAATGCCGGCCGCACCCGTTCACTTCGATCGCGGGGCTGTCTTTCGAAGAGGCGGCCTTGGTGAGCGAAAGCTCGCAGGTGGCACTGGTGAGCGTGACGGAGTGCAGGCCCGGCGGGCCGTCTTCGCCGGCTAGCGACATTCTCACATCCGGAAGCGCCCGAGAGATCCAGGCGGCGAAATACAGGGCGCACGTGGAGGGCGCGGCGCCGCCATATCCAACCCGAGCGGTGGTGATGCTGGAAGCCGGCAACGCGTCGTCGTCGAACAGATGCGCCAGGATCTCGCGCCAACCGGTGAGCCGGGTCCAGTGAAGATCGGCGACGCGGCAGCCTCGCGCGCGCAAGGAACGCAGGAAACTCAGCGCGGCTCCCGCGTTGGGCACCGTCGAAGAATCGAAGATGATTTTATCGGCCACGGGAAACAACGAGTCGAACGCCCGCAGATGGAAGGCCTGCGGACCGCGGCACCACAGCACCAGCGGCAGATCGGGCACCTTCAAGGGAACCAGCAGGCGGGCGGCTTCCTCCAGGCTCGCGGAATCGGCCAGGATTTCCACTCCTTCCGAGCAGATCTGCTGGGTGCTTCCGAAGGGCTTCCAGCATTCGGCGAAAACTCGGGCATCGAGTTCGGATCCGTAGCGGGCCGTCAGAACAACCGCCCGGGAAGGGTGATCGTGCATCAGCACGCCCAAGGTGCGGCGTACTTCCTCGGCGTCGTTGTCGTCCTCGGCGGTGACGACGAGGGTCATGGCGCAGGCCCGCAAAACTCCGCCGGAGCCGGCTTGATCCTGGTCGAGCTGGTCCCACAACTCGCTGAGCTCGCGGAGGATTTTTTCGGGTTGGATCGCGGTGGTCATTTAGGTGGTCATTTATATGTAGCGCACGCATTCATGCGCGCCGCGTCGCCACTCTTCGCGACGCCCGGCTAGGAAACAACGCGAACACGGTGTCGAGACGAGTCTCGAGACGGCACGCACGAGTGCGTGCGCCACGTCAATGGGGGCTAGCTGTTGCGCCATACGTGTCCGGTTCGCGCCAACATGGCATCGGCCTCGGCCGGGCCCCACGACCCGGGTTCGTAGTTCGGAAGTTTGTGCTTGTTGGATTTCCAGTCTTCGAGGATCGGCGCGACCACCTTCCAGCTGGCCTCCACCATGTCTTGGCGAGTATAAAGCGTGGCGTCGCCGACCATGGCGTCCACCAGCAAAGTCTCGTAGGCCGAAGGCGACCGGCCCCCGAAGCTGGCGCCGTATTTGAAGTCCATCGAGACCGGACGAAGGTGCATTCCGCTGCCCGGCTGCTTGGAGAAAAAGCGCAGCGAGATCCCCTCTTCCGGCTGAATTCGAAGGATCAAAAGATTGGGCCGCTTGGACAGATCCCCATCGCCGGAGGCGAACAAAGTGAGCGGCGCGGAGTTGAACTGAATGGCGATGTCGGTGGAGCGCTTGGCCAGCTTCTTGCCGGTTCGCACGAAGAAAGGAACGCCGGCCCAGCGCCAGTTATCCACGAAGAAGTTGATGGCGGCGAAGGTGTCGGTGGGCGATGCGGGATCGACGCCCGGCTCCTGGCGGAAGCCGTCGTATTGGCCGGCGACGGCATATTGCGCGACTTCCTGCGGCTGCATGATCTTGATCGACCGCAGGAGTTTGGCTCGCTCATCCCGCACCGCGTTGGGCTCGAATACGGCGGCTGGCTCCATGGCAACCGTCGCCAGGACCTGCAAGAGGTGGTTCTGGACCATGTCGCGCAGCGCCCCGGCCTCCTGGTAATAGGCGCCGCGGCCTTCCACGCCGATAGCCTCCGCGGCAGTGATCTGCACGTGGTTGACGTAGCGGCGGTTCCACAAGGGCTCGAAGATGCCATTGCCGAAGCGGAAGGCGAGGATGTTCTGCACGGTTTCTTTGCCCAGGTAATGATCGATGCGGTAAATTTCCTGCTCCGGGAACACGGCATGCAACTGTGAGTTGAGCTCGCGGGCGCTGGCGAGGTCATGCCCAAAGGGTTTCTCGACCACGATTCGTCGCCAGCCGCCGTCAGTTGGCTTTCCTAAACCCGCCACGCTGAGTCCCGCGGCGACGGTGCTGTAATAACTCGGCTGGGTGGAAAGATAGAAAAGAACATTACGCTGCCCCACGGCGGCCAGTTTTTCGCCGATGGCCTTGTACAGCGCGGGATCGTTCATGTCGCCGGCGATGTAGTGGAGGTTGGCGGCGAAATGCGTCCACTGCTCGGCGTCGAAGTCGCCGCTTTCGAGAAACTGCTTCACTTCGCCGGCCATCTTGTCGCGAAACGCCTCGTCGGTAAGCGGAGTGCGCGAATTCCCGATGATGGCGAAGGACGCCGGAAGCTTGCGGTCCAGTGCCAACTGATACAGCGCGGGCATCAACTTGCGTTTGGTGAGATCGCCGCTGGCGCCAAAAATCACGATGGCGCATTCCGGTACGCGCCGCTCGAAGCGCAACGGATCGGCAAAGGGATTCTGCGCTTCCGCCATGCTTCAACATAGCATGATAGGATTGAAATCACCCTGGGAAATAAGCCGATTCTCGCCGTTCTGGACGACTTGTTTTTCACTGTCAAGATCCATGAGGCCGCCAAGCGAGCCGGCCTTCCCATCGAATTCCTCAAGAGTGAAACGGACGTTCTGCTGCGCGCCAAGGCGCAGCCGGCGCTGATCGTCATCGACCTGAATTTTCAGGGCGTCGATGCGCTGAAACTGGTCGCGGAACTGAAGGCGGATACGGAGACCAAGGGCGTCAGCGTGCTCGGGTATCTTTCGCACGTGCAGGGCGAGCTGAAGCTGAAGGCGCAGGAAGCGGGCTGCGACACGGTGCTGCCGCGCTCGGCGTTTTCACAAAGCCTTCCGCAGATTTTGAAGCGCTACGCGGGCTAGGTAAACCGCCGAAGTTCCCTATTGTGTTCCCATAGAAGCTATGATAGCCTTATCTGGGAATCCAATAGAAGATGAAAAAGAAGACGGATGTCTGGCAAGGTACATTGGCCTTAATGGTGCTGAAGACGCTCGCAGTCCTGGGCCCGCAGCATGGGTACGGCATCGCACGGCGGATCGAGCGAACCAGCGAGAATCTACTCTCGATCAATCACGGCACCCTCTATCCGGTCCTTCTTAAGCTGGAGCAAGAAGGTTCCATTGCCTCGGAATGGGGAGTTTCGGACAACAACCGCAAGGCCAAGTTCTACCGGATTACCAAAACCGGACGTAAACAGTTGGAAGCCGAGCAACGGGGTTGGCAGCAGGCGTCCGACATCATGGGGCGCTTCTTCGCGTTACGGGGAGCGGAAGAATGAGGTGGCTCAGGCGCGTCTGGAGAAGGGCGGCGGGTGTGCGCGGCGGTGCGAGGCAGCGGCAGGAATTTACGGCTGAGCTGGAAAGCCACATCCAAATGCAGGCGGAGGATAATCTCAGACTGGGAATGTCACCTGGCGAAGCCCGCCGCGCGGCTGTGCTGAAATTCGGCAGTATTGCATCCACGCAAGAGAGCGTGCGCGATCAGATGGGGCTGCCTGGGTTGGAATCGTTTCTCAAGGATATCCACTATGCTCTGCGCGGCATGCGCAAGAGCCCTGGATTCACGACTGTGATGGTTTTGACCCTAGCGCTCGGGATCGGTGCGAACACGGCGATCTTCAGCCTGGTGAATCAGATTCTGCTGCACCCTCGCGGCATCTCGCATCCGGAGCGCCTGGTGGTAGTGCGGACCAAATACGACAAGCTGAATTTGAAGAGCATCAACAATTCACCACCGACCTTCGCCGACGCTCGCGACAGCCGCGCCGTATTTGAGCACGCCGGGGCGATGCGGCGGTTGGACGTCAACTACACGGGCGGCGATGTTCCTCAAAGCCTGCATGGCGCGGCCGTCTCGGCGGAGTGGTTCGACGTATTTGGAGCGAAGCCAATTCTTGGCCGGGTGTTTGCCGCGGAAGAGGATCAACCGAATGCGGATCGCGTAACGGTTTTAGCGCACTCGGCATGGGTACGGATTTTCGGCGCGGATCCGGGCGTGGTTGGGCGGACGATCGAATTGAACCAGGTTCCTTACAGGATCATCGGGGTGATGGGTTCGGGGTTTGAGTGGCCCGCTCCGGTGGATTTGTGGGCCCCGTTGGCGTTGCCGGCGAGAGCGTTCAATGCAGGGAACCGGTTCAACGAAAACCTCACAGTGGTGGCGCGAAGGAGACCCGATGTACCGTTCGCGCAGGCGAATGCATGGCTGAAGGTCCTGACCGATCGTGTTCTCAATGCCGGGACGCCAGGAGCCGCCTCCGCAAAGAATGCCGACTGGGGACTGTTTGGCGTTCCGTTTATCGATTTCAGCGCGGGAGCCACCAAGGTGCCTGTGCTGATATTGCTGGGAGCAGTGGGATTGGTATTGCTGATCGCCTGTTCCAACAGCGCAGGATTGATGCTGGCGCGGACATCGGCTCGGGCGCAAGAGATGGCGGTGCGGGCCGCGTTGGGCGCCAGCCGCCAGCGCTTGATTTGGCAGACGCTCACCGAAAGCCTGCTTCTGGCGATTGCCGGCGCGTTGGTCGGGCTCGCATTGGCCTATGGCGCGACATTCCTCCTGCTGCGCCTGGCGCCTGAGGATGCGGTCGCCGGACTCGAGGCGTCCCTTAACACTTATGTTCTGCTGTTCACTGCGGCTGCTGCCATCGTCTCAGGGATCGCGTCAGGAATCGCACCGGCCTGGCAGTTGGCGAGAATCGACGCCCACGACACGCTGAAGGGCGGGGGACGAGCGAGTACCGCCGGTCCTGCGCGGCAGCGTTTGCGTTCGACATTAGTGATTGCCGAAACGGCTCTGGCGTTGATGCTTCTGGTGGGCGCAGGATTGCTTCTGCGCGCGTTTACTCAGCTCGAAAATGTGAATCCGGGGTTCGAATCGCGGGGTGTGATGACGGCGATGTTTTCGCTGCCGGCGAAGCAGTATCCGGATGGAATCAAGCAAGCCGTGTTCTACCGCGAGGTGTTGGAACGGGTTGCGAGGACCAAGGGTGTAACGGCGGCGGCGATTGGAATAGGGATTCCGTTCAGCCAATACGCTGAAGCGGGAGGGTTCACGATTGAGGGCCGCACTCCGGCTCCGGGCGAGGCTACTCCTCACGCAGACAGACGCTATGTGACGCCAGACTATTTCGCTGCGTTGACGATCACTCTCAAGCAGGGAAGAGTCTTCACCGAGGAGGACAGTCTTGAGACGGAGCACGTGGTGATGATCGACGAGAACCTGGCGCGTCAATACTGGCCGGGCGAAGATCCGCTCGGCAAACGGATCTCGCTTTGGGAGGGGCCATGCCGGATCGTCGGCATCACCGGGCATGTTCTGGGCTCCGATCTGGCCGCCGATAGCGGAAAGGGCGTAGTTTACTTCAGCCTATTCCAGGAAAAGCGGGCGTTTCCGGTGGCCTCAATCGTGGCGAAGACTTCCGGCAAGACGGCTGGCATGACCGCTGCGATTCGAGAAGCGGTGCGCGCGGCCGATCCTAGTCAACCGGTACACGATTTCAAAACCCTCGACGAGATGGTGTCAAATTCGCTGGCATCCCGCAGGCTGGTGACACAACTGCTAGGTTTCTTTGCCGTCACGGCTCTGTTTATGGCAGCCTTGGGGTTATACGGAGTAATCAGCTACTCGGTAACCCTAAGAACGCGAGAAATCGGAATTCGAATCGCATTGGGCGCGAAGCCGGAATCGGTGCTGCTAGGCGTGTTGTCGCAGGGGCTCCGTTTGACGGCGGTGGGAGTAGCCGCCGGCCTTGTGGGATCTCTGTCGATCAACCGGGCGCTCGCGAGCCAACTATTTAAGGTGGGCACCTTCGATCCGCTGATCTTCGCTTCCATGGCCGCGGCCTTGCTTGTTGCAGCGCTGCTGGCGAGTTATATCCCGGCACGACGGGCACTTCGTGTCGACCCGCTAACGGCGCTACGTTCCGAGTAAACCGCAGGCGTGAATCAGCGCCCTGCCGCTACCGCGTGGGACAATTCCGTGAACCCTGTTTGTTGGCGGAGTCCGTCGAACAGCGGCATCCCGAGCTCGGTGACTCTCATGACGCGCTGCGCGACGGCCTTCTCTAGCCATTCCAGGGCCGCGTGACCATCCAGACCGGAATGTGCGACGCATAGATCGAAAGGAGAGACATATTGCTCCGCCGATCTTCGTTCCAGGGTCCGAATGACGTCTAGCGCGGCATCGCGCTGTCCTGCGCGGCCGAAAGCATGACCGAGAGTAGCGAGAAACATCGCTCCCTCGTGCGACTCTTTGAGCGCCGCGACTGAAGCTTGCTGCGCGCGGGCATAATCGCCCAGATGCAGATGAATCAGGCTCAGAAACCAGTTCACGACCGGAGACGAAGGATTCAGATCCATGGCCTTCTCCGCTTCCCTAAGCGCCTCGAGGAAACGGCGCGCGCGGTACAAGGTGAACGCGACAAAGCCCGCGGCGGGCGCCGAGAGTGGATCGAGATGCCGCGCCTCTTCGGCCTCGCGAATCGCTTCCTCATGTCGTTCCCGTATGGAGAGCAGATTCGCATACCACTGGTGGGCGAGGCCGTAGCTCGAATTGAGCCGGATGGCCTCTTGGTAACTCGCCTCGGCTTGACTCCAGTCCCAATCAAAGCCCTTGCTGATGTCTCCAAGCGCCGCATGCGCTTCGGCGAGCAGGGGATCGAACTCCAGCGCCTTCATCGCGGCTGCCCTCGCTTTGGGATAGCTATCCTGCGGGGAACGCGCGCCATGAATCGCGAGCAGGATAAACGCATCCGCCAGCCCCGTATAGGGAAGGGCGTAGGCGGGATCAATGTCGATAGCCTGCTCGAAAAGCTCAATCGCCGGGATGCACCCGGGTGGGGTTCTCTTGTTCCAGTGATGCAGTCCTTTCAGGTAGCATTCATAGGCTCGCGGGTCGATTTGGCGGCTCCGGGCTCGCCGCGAGGGAGCGCCGGCAGGCACGGCGGTTTTCACTTCGCCTGCGATTTCGCTTGCCACCTCCCACTGCCACATGAGCAAATCTCCGATTTGCCTCTCGTAACTCTTGGCCCATACCTGCGCCTGATCGCGCACTTGCACCAGCCGCACATTGATTCGGACGCGATCGAGCGATCCCTTCACGCTTCCCTCGATCACGAACTGCGCGCCCAACTCGCGGCCGATCTGTTCCACCGTCATGCCGCGCCGGTGACATTCCGTGGTGGTGGTGCGCCCAATAACTCCTAAGTGAACCGGCGACGCTTCGCCCAGACATGTGATCAGTTCATCGGTGATGCCCTCGCTGAGGTACGGTTCGTGCGGATCCTTCGACAGATTTTCAAACGGAAGAACCGCCAGGAGAGTTCTGCCATTGCGGACTGAGGGCGGTACGGCTTCGGTTGCCGCCGCGTTCAGGGCGCTCGCCATGAAGCGATAGCCTTTGCCCGTTACGGTCTCAATGAAACGCGGTTTCTCCGCGTTATCGCCCAGCGCGACGCGCAGTTTACGCACCGCCGTGTTAATCGCTCCGTCCTCGTCGAGGAAGTGGTCCTTGCCCCAGATCCGGTCCACCACTGCGCTGCGCGGAATCAGCCGTCCTGAATTTTCGACGAGCAACAGGAGCAAATCCATCGGAATGCGCTCCAGCTTGACCGGGACGCCCGAGCGCCGTAGCTCGTAGCTCTCCGCGTCGAGCTCAAAATCGCCAAACCGGACCCGATGCAGCGGCATGCATTCTCTATTCTAGTCGGAGTGCATAAAACCTACAGACGATCTTCAGACCGGCTCTATTGGCCCCGAAAACGGAAATCCGTAGCATGTTTCAGAGGAGGACGAAACGTGAAAGTAATAGGATGGATTGTAAAATTCGCTGCGTTGGCAGTTGTATTCGCCGGCCTGGCCATGGCACAAAGTGCCGCGACAGCAAACCTGGGTTGTTCCAACGCAACTCTGGCGGGGACCTACGCCTTTCATATAACGGGCCAGATTCTGGCTCCGGCGGCCGCCGCAGGACCCGTTTCAGGCGTGGCTCTAACGGTGTTTGACGGCTACGGAAACCTGACCCAGGTAGACAACGTTGTGCACAATGGGGTGTCGCCGGTTGAAGACTGGAGGCCCGCCACCGGAACTTATACGGTGGATGCCAACTGCACCGGGACTTTCACTTTCACGCCGCAACCAACCGTTGCGGCTGACGCGTCGCCCGCTCTCACGCTGCATTTCATCGTCAACACGGACGGCTCAGAAATCCGCACAGTCGTTAACGGATCGCCGACCACGCCGCCGTTCACGGACGCAATCATTAGTATTGGCGTCAGGATGGTACGAGGCTTCTAAACAGGCGCCCAAAATCTGTGGGAAGCCGCGTGTATACTGGAAGCTCATCAAACAACCGTGGGTACCGGAGGAGGACCGTTACGAAACGATTCCTGGTGTGCGCGCTTTTGTGCGGGCTCGCAATTTTCGCGGCCGGATGCGTCTTTCACCGCGTTCAGGTCCAACAGGTGATTCCACGCGATGCCGTCGTGGTGACCAGTCCCGTAAAAGCCCACTTGAAGGACGGGTCCACGGTGGTGTACGCCAAAGGCGTAACGGTCTCCGGAGGAATGCTGCGCGGCGCGGGCGTCCGCTACGATCTGGCTCTCAAGCAACCTACTAATGTAGATAACATTCCGCTCGACTCCGTCGTCGGCATGGAGAGCTTTCAAACGCGCGTGGAATCCGCCCCAACAGCGATCGTGACTACGCTTGTGACCGTCGGCGCAGTCGCTGGAGGCATCGCGCTTTTCAAAGCCATCTTTGGATCGTGTCCGACGGTATATTCCGGGGATGGCTCCGTGGAAGAAGCCGAACTGTTCTCCAACAGCATCGCCCCGCTGTTTGAAGCGCGCGATGTGGATCGGCTTCAGGCGCAACCCGATTCCAACGGCACCCTGCGGCTGGAGCTGCGCAATGAAGCGATGGAGACGCACTATATCAATCATCTTCAGCTCTTCGAAGTAGCGCATGCCGCCGGCGAATTTGTTTTGCCCGATGCCGACGATCATCCAGTAGTGGTTAGCGGCATTCGTCCTCCGGCGGAGATCGCCGCCCGGAATGGCCAGGATCTCCGCGAGACGCTCGCCGAGGCGGATGGCAAGTTCTATCGGACGGAGCGGCGCTTCATCGAAGGCGCGAGCGCGGACGACTTGGACGACTGGATCGATCTCACGGCGGATGTGCCCGAAGGCACCCCTGCCGCGACCCTGATCTTCCGCCTGCGCAACAGCCTCTTAAATACGACGCTGCTGTATAACGAGATGCTCGCGCCGGCGGGAGCGCGGGCCATCGATTGGCTGGGGCCGGGACTCGCGCGAATCTCTACTGCTGTCGAATTGGGCCGCTGGCGTGAACGCAGGGCGGGTTTGCACATCTCGGTCTGGCGGGACGGCGCTTACCGCGAAGTCGCCCGCATTTCGGATTCCGGTCCGATTGACTGGCATGACGTCGCGGCCGTGATCCCGGCCCGCAAGGGAGAGAAATCGCTGCGCATCCGGCTCTCGTTTCTGGTCGACCAGTGGCGAATCGATCGCGTCGGAGTCGCGGTAGCGGAGCGCGACGCAACGCCGCGGGTGATCCCAATCTCTGAGGTCTCGGCATCGGGCGGGCGCGCGGACACCACAGCCCGCGAAAGCATGAGCGCCCCCGACGATCGCTATCTCCAAACCAGCCCGGGCGATCGATTCTTCGTCGACTTCAACGTGGGCCAGACGGCGGGGCAATCGCGGACGTTTCTACTTTCGTCGCAAGGCTACTACACGGAATGGATACGCGGCGCTTGGATCCAAACGGCGTCCGCCAAGGAACCGTTCAATCCGACCGACGAGGCGCTCCCCGCCGCTTTGCGCCGATGGGCCGATACCCGTGAATCCTTTGAGGAGCGGTTTATGAAGGATCGCGTTCCGGTGCGTTAGGCAACAGATATGTTCAGAGTAACGAGCCTTTTAACACTCGTGATTTTGGCGTTCCTGAGCAACGGCTGCAGCACCTTGGGAATGACAGCCTCGAAGTTTCGGCCCGCGAAAGGGCCGCAAGGTGTGAACATGAGCATCACGACCGCGCAGGGCATGCTTTCGGGAGAGCTGATCGAGGTGCGCGATACGGGGATCGTCGTACTTGCGGATCAAAAGCTGCGCTTCCTGCCCTACACGGACATCCGGTATTCGAAGGTCGATCAATATTCTTCTTACGGCCCCATTTCACAACGGAAGGCCCCAAAACCGGATGCGAAGGAGCAGCTCCGGTTGCTGAGCCGGTTTCCTCAAGGTCTCACGCCAGAGCTGACGCGGCAATTACTCGACGCATACGGGCAGACGGAGCTGCCCGGCTTAAAACCGTGAAACGCGCCCTTCTCGTTGGTGCGCTCGCTCTCGGCTGCGCTCCTCTAGCTACGCCGGAGAGCGACACTTCGGAAGCTGCTTTCGTCGAATCCGCGCGCGCGACGACCGCGAAATATCAAGACCGGGCGGTTGCGATCGCGGATGGCTACCGGCAAATCGGAAGCGATTTTCCAGCCATGGGGGAGCATTGGATCAACATCGGACTTCTGTTCGACGGGAAGTTCGATCCTGCGCATCCGGAGGTTCTCACCTACGTGGTCGTATCGGGTAAGCCGCGGCTGCTCGGGGTCGCCTATGTGCTTCCTCTGCTCAAAGGCGAATCCGCCCCGGACTGGCCGGTCAGTAAGGATAATTGGCACGACCACTTTCGCACGGTGGAGGAAGAGACAGCCCTCCCTGAGCGTCACGCGGCCGGCCACGCCGGAGATGAGCCGCGATTGACGATGCTGCATGCGTGGATCTGGCTCGCGAATCCGGCCGGGATGTTCGCGGCCGACAACTGGGCGATACCTTATTTCCGGCTGGGCATCGATCCCGCCCAAGCTGCCCCCGAGACGGCCGCCAAAGCGCTGGCCCTTGCGTCCGGCGGTGCGGAGTATTTCTCGGCTTCCGTTCATGCGGCGGCTCCGCTCACGGCTTCTGAGAGCAAGAAAGTCGACGCGGCGTTTGCTCGGTCGCGCGCTGCCGTTGAGGCGCTGCTTCGCGGCTCTTCCGTCACCACGCCCACCCCGTCCATTTTGGAGAACCTATCGGCGGTCTGGGCGAAGTTGTGGAAGGAAATCGACGCATCGGTCAGCCCCAGCGCCCGTCCGTCTCTTCAACATCTGCCGGTCCGCTGACGATTTGGCGACGACGCCCTACGGCGCGGGCTTCGTTTTCTTCAGTTTGTCGTATTCGGTCGTGAGCTGGTGCGTAATTTTCTCGGCGACATCGGCGCTGGCGCCGCGGAATTTTGCTCCGTTGCTTTCCTGGGTGGTGGACCAGATCACGTCGCCATCCTTATTGACCAGGCGCACGGTGGCGAGCGCTTCGTGCTTGCGCTGCTTGGTATTGGAGGATTCGCGCTCACCCGCGCCGAGCGTGTTCGAGCGGCTTTGGCCGTTGCCGGGGCTCTCCGAACTCGGTCCGGTGCGATAGCTAGCCTCATGGCTGCTGGAACTGGAGCCGTTGCGGATTTCGACACTGTCGGAGGATTCAAAATCATCGGTGTAGATCAGATCCTCGGCCGCGCCGTGGACGAATGCGTCGGCGCGATCGGGATTCTCCGTCAGGATGAACAGCTTGGAGTTTTGTAGGCTGGCGATGATCAGATCGCGCATCTGCGCGGCGGTTTCGCCTCCGGTCAGCTTGTCCACGTAGACGCGCTTGACCGTCAGCAACTGCGGTGAGAGATCCTCTTCGGCCACAGCCACGGCGGGCGCGAGCAAGACGATCAACAACCACGTGTTCACCGGTCGCGCTAGCCGGCCCCAGGGTGTCGAGACGAGTCTCGACACGGCGCGCACGAGTGCGCAATGCCACTTAGTTTTGCGAAGCGGAGGTCCAATCAAAACATTCCATAGGAGTTATGGTT
>Ga0209415_10011859_pt1 | contig 14616 bp, 15 predicted proteins | sample PeaSoiSIISIP2007_FD_187696 | JGI IMG/M metagenome (GOLD analysis project Ga0209415, IMG submission 187696) | Peat soil microbial communities from Weissenstadt, Germany - SII-SIP-2007 (SPAdes) (version 2) | ecosystem: Environmental > Terrestrial > Soil > Wetlands > Peat | place: Germany...
CCACGTCCATCATCGATCTTCCCGTGTGCATTCCGCCAGTTGCAACCGTCGGCGCGTATATCACTGACTGTGCAACCTTTGCAAGGTTCTCGCAGCCTATCACCGCGCCGCGACACGAGCGGGTTGCAGCCTATCACGCGCGCCCCGCACAAGATTCATGGACTCCATCGTCCGATACTGAAGGCCGCAAACCCCCTGGGGGGTCTCCGAACACGCCGCCCGGAGCCGTTCGCACCCTCTGGATGGCCCCGTGCAGCGTGTTCGGCGCCTTCTCACGACCTCGGACGGCCCCAGGCAGCGTGTTTGACGCCTTCCCACAGCTTCGGACGGCCCCAGGCAATGTGTTTGGCGCCTTCCCACGACCTGCGACGGCCCCATGCAGCGTGTTTGGCGCCTTCGCATGGCTTGAGACGGCCCCGTGCAATATGTTTGGCGCCTTCCACCGACCTCGGATGGGCCCATGCAACGTGTTTCATCACGTGTTCGGCCTCTCGCCCTCGGTTCTCGATGTTCAAGGCGTGACGTGATGCAACAGGCTAGTGCCGCGCATATTCGAGCCGCGGCACGGTTGCGCACCCGCCGAAGCCACCGCGTTGTATGATGAAGTCGACATCGAGCGCCGCCGTTTCGCGACCCGCATAGGGCGGCACGCGCAGGCAGAAGCAGCCGCCGTCCCCGAAGCTGACGTTGCGAAGCAGATACTCCGGCGTGACCGAGCGACGCAAAACGTCGACCGCGCGCATTGGCTGCCCGTCGCCGCCGCCCTTGACCGCAAAGCCGAGACCGCTGAATGCCGGATAGATCCCATATCGCCGCCGCAACACCTCCGCCCGGTCGGCATCCGCGAACAGCGTCACCCCCAGATTCAGCGCCGCCGCCAAGCTGACGACTGCCGTCGCGCTCGGCGCATCGATGAAGTCATTCGCCATGCAGTACACCGCGTTCTCCGCGGAACCCGGCACGGCCGGACAGGTGTAGGTCGCGGCAAAGTCACCCCGAACCGCATCGAACACGTTCGGCCACGTCGCCAGAATGGGATCGACCGTGGTTGGATCGGACGGCGTGCAGCGCATGGCCACCAAATCCTGGTCGGGCTGATCCACCAATCCCGGATACGCCACCACGTCGGCGAGCGGCAGCGGCGGTTCGACGAAGGCCGTGGCGGCGGCGAACACGCGAAACGCGTTCGGTCCGCCAAGATGATCCGGCTTCACCTGTGACGTGACGAAGATCAGGCGCAGGAAGTCGTTCGTCTGTGTGACATCACGCGAGCGATCAGTGACGGTTGCCGGCGCTTGCGGCCCGGCTTCGCTTCCCGCGGCGACGCTGCCCCCAACAGCCGAGCGCAACGCAGCACAGCACACCAACCGCCCAGATGGCTGTCCAGTAATATGCCGGGCACGAGCGCTGCTTGATCACACGGGTGTCGTGGGTCATCGTGTCGGCACTCCTTCCACGCGAGTCCACGGCAAGCGCCATGCCCGACACACTGCGGCCACTTCGTCGCGCTATCACGTGGAAGCAGCAACTACCCCACGCTAGCCGTTTACCGTCGCGCGACGTTGCGGCGATTGCCCAACGGCGTGCACAGCCCCTGCTTGAGATAGCCTCGCACCGGCGTGTATGGTCGTCGACGCGGCCGGCGTCGGCCGGATACGAACGGTTCGACCGGCGCGCTCGCCGACTCGAAAGGAGTGGATGATGATCGACTTGTACACTGCACCAACCCCGAACGGCTGGAAAGCTTCGATCACGCTGGAGGAGCTCGGCCTGCCGTACGAGGTACACGTCGTCAACCTGCTCGCCGGCGACCAGAAGCATCCCGACTATCTCACACTCAATCCCAACGGCCGCATCCCAACGATCGTCGATCGCGACGCCGACAACTTCGCCGTCTTCGAGTCGGGCGCCATTCTGATCTACCTCGCCGAGAAGACCGGGCGGCTGATGCCCCGCGACCCGAAGGGCCGCTCGCTGGTCATGCAGTGGCTGATGTTTCAGATGGGCGGCATCGGCCCGATGATGGGACAGGCCAACGTCTTCTTCCGCTACTTCCCTGAAAAGATTCAGCCGGCGATCGATCGCTATCAGAACGAGTGCCGCCGCCTGTTCGAAGTGCTCAACACGCGTCTGGATGACCACCAGTGGCTCGCCGGCGACTATTCGATCGCCGATATCGCCAACTGGTCGTGGGTGCGGACGTACAAATGGTCCGGCATCTCGATCGACGGGCTCGATCAGCTGCAGCGCTGGATGGAACAAATGAAGCAGCGTCCCGCCTGCCAGAAAGGCGTCGAGGTGCCGTTCCGCTTGCCCAATCTCACGGAAGAGACGACGACGCAGGAAGCGGAGCAGTTCGCCAAGGGTGCACGGACGATGCTGCAGCGCTAACCCGGTACGCTACATTTTGTTCGTTGGCAGCGACAGCGACGCGCTTGCATTGTCCGCCCGGCTTGTGGCATGCCCCTCCCCTGTCTGCGGCAACTTGCCGGAAAGGGGGATCCAATGCGACCGACCACGCCAACCAGACTAACCATCGGTGCAGCTGCAATCCTGGCTCTCATGGGAACCGTGCTCATTGCTTCCGTGACGCGTGCTGCCGACGCGCCACCGCCTGCCAAGGCCGCGTACACCAAGTACTGCGGCGCGTGCCATGGAGCGGAAGGCAAGGGCGACGGCGTGGTCTCGGGCTTCCTGCGGCCCCCGCCGACCGACCTGACCCAACTCGCCAAGAAGGCGGGCGGCAAGTTTCCTTTCAAGCAAACGATGGACGCCATCGATGGCACAACGAGCGTGCGCGCCCACGGTGATCCGAACATGCCGGTGTGGGGCGAATCTTTCCGGCGTGAAGTGCCCGACGCCAATCCCCAAGCGCGGGCGCGCGGCAAGCTGATGCTGATTACCCAGTACATCGAGTCCATCCAGCAGAAGTAGCCGCCGCTCCGACATGGCCCCGGCACCCTCCGCCTCGCAGCACCGCCACGCGCGGCCGCACGCCTGCATCACCGGCGCGTCCGCCGGCATCGGCGCGGCGTTCGCCGAACGTCTGGCCAAGGATGGATACGATCTCATCCTCGTCGCCCGCAGCCGCGAGCGTCTCGAGCACGCCGCGCAGCAACTGCACCGCGCGCACGGCATCAAGGCGGAAGCCTTGGCGGCCGACCTCACGGATCCCGCCGAGCTGCACGTCGTCGAGCGTGTCGTCGAAGACGCGGATCTCGATCTGCTGGTGAACAACGCGGGCTTCGGCACGGTCGGACCGTTCGCCAAGCTGGAGCCGCGCAAAGAAGAAGACGAGATCCGTCTCAACGTCGTCGCGCTCGTCCGCCTGACGCGCGCCGCGCTGCCGGGCATGATCGCGCGCCAGCGCGGCAGCATCCTCAACGTCTCGTCAATGGCCGCTTTTCAGCCGGTGCCCTACAACGCCACCTACGGCGGGACGAAGGCGTTTGTGAACAGCTTTACCGAGGCGCTGCACGAAGAGGTGCGCGGCGCCGGCGTGCGCGTGCAAGCGCTGTGTCCGGGCTTCACGCGCACCGAGTTCCAGGAGCGCGCCGGCATCGACGTGTCGGACCTGCCGTCGTTCGTCTGGATGACCCCGGAGGCCGTCGTCGACGCGTCGCTCGCCGCGCTGCGCCGCGGTGACGTGATCTGCGTCCCCGGCCTGGCGAATCGTACGATGGCGACCTTGACCGGCGCCCTGCCCCGCAGCCTGATTCGCCGTATCGCCGCCAACCTCGGCCGGCGCTACAGCACCTGACTCTGACTTCGTGTCTCCTTTGGAAATTCGCGACGCCACTGCCATCACGGCCTTCACCCTGACCCTCTCCCGTGCCGGAAGTGGCACGGGCGAGGGGACCTTACTTCCATCGTCTTCGGGCGACCGCAGGTTATGACCACTCTGTAGTGAGATTCCTTCCCTATCAAGATCCGCTCATCCGAGAATCATCAGCTTGAAGTTGCTGCTGCGCTTGCCGAGGAGCTCGGCCACGGCTCGGTTGACGTCGTTGCGCATGCTCCCGCCCTGTGCAGCGTCCGGGTCCCAGGTGAGGCTGGTGTTGCGCCAGGCACGCTCCGGACCGATACCCACCAGCGCGAGCATCCAACCGAGCATGCGGTAGCGCAGAATCAAGTCGCGGGCGCGCCGGTCGAAGACCACGCCGCTGCGCCGCGCCAGCTCGACTTGCGGGCCGTAGAACTTGACGCGCAATCCCGCTGCTTCCGCCGCCGCGGCGACCACGGAGAAGTCCACCAGAAACGTGATGTCGTCATGCCCGGGCGCGCGGTACACGCTCGCACCCGATTTCGGCGGGCCGGCGAAGACGCGGTTCTCTTCGCGCGCCTTCAAGTGAAAGTCGCGCCACTCGCCGTAGTCGATCCACAGCATCTCGCCGCTCCGATACAAGCGGGCGGCGTTCCGGATGAGCACCTCGATGGCCGGGCAAGCAAAGTACGGCTTGAAACGCCGCCGCGGCTCGAAAAACTCCGGGTAGTGCCGGCGCACGAACGGCCGGAGGCCCGGGACCACATGCAGCGGCAGCACGACCTCGCGGAACTGCATGCGGTCCCGCAGCCGCTGATCACCGAGTGCTCTTGCCAGCTGCTTCCGCGGCACGCTGCTGCTTTCAACTCCCTGCCCCACTACTGTGGGCACGACAAACACCGCTCCGGGTGTGCCGCCGGGCTGGCGCACGACCTTGTGATGCGCCAAGCAGTCGAGCACTTCGTTGGCGAACACCAAACCGCACGGCGCAAAGGGAACGCCGCGCGCGGCGCGCTCAGCCAGATCGGCCTGCGTCCACGTCACGTGCGGCGACAACGCGCCGAGCTTTTCCTTCTGCCGCGCGATCAGCGCCGGGCTGCGTTCGATGATGCGGTAGCGCAACGCCCGTGCGAACCGGGTCCAGGAACGACCGTGCCGCGCCTGCTCGTAGGTCCAGATGATCACATCCAAGCACAGCTGCCCGTTGCCGGCGCCGATTTCGCAGAGCTCGATCTCTGCGGGTTTCCCGGCGCGACGCCAGACGCGATACGCATACTCGACCAGCATGCGGCCAAACAGCGGCGACAGCGACAACGGAAATGTGTCGTAGTGCCCGCCCTCGCCGAAGCGCACGTTGCCGGTGCTGTAGTAGCCCCAGGCGGGATGGAAGAGCGCATCGTCGACGAAGTCGCGGAACGATGGGAACGAGCATGCGATGCGCCGCACCTCCGCAGGCGCGGTAATACTGAGCGGGTGATCGGCCATCGCAAGCTGCCGTTCCTCTAGACACAACGATCGGAGGGGTTCAACCCGGGTTCAACCCTGCCAGCCTGCGCGGGCGGTCCCGCGAACAGTGCCGCGGCAACGGCACTCAGCGCCGCACCAGCTCCCAGATGAGCGCCTCGGGAAGCCCGAGGAACGCGGCCCTGAAGGCGTCACCGGCGAGGTGCATCATGCCGCCCGACATCAACGGGACTTCTTCTTCCCCGATGGGCGGCTCGATGCAGCGCCTGACATCGAGCCCGGCGCTGGCAAATGCGGTCAGGTAGGTACTGATGGGATGATAGTAGCTGCGCACGTATCCGGCGGCGCCGTCCACACCGACAAAGAATGCGGTCATGCCGAGAGCACTGAGCGCCGGATGCAGGTCGGAGAGCAGCAAGCGGCCGCCGGGCCTGAGCACCCGCGCCAGCTCGCGGATGGGAGGCTGCAGGTCCGCGCAATGGGTCAACGCCAGGGCACAGACGGCGAGGTCCATGCTGCCGGTCTCAACCGGCAGCACCGCCAGATCGCCGACGCGGAAGTCGACCTGAGGTAGTTTGGCGCGCGCGCGTTGCAGCATCGCGTCGCTGGTGTCGACACCAATGACGCGGTGCCCGCGTGCCGCCAGATACGTGGTAAGCCGGCCCGTGCCGCACGCGGCGTCCAGCGCTCGCCCGGGCGGGATGGCATCGAGCATCGCCTGCATCACCGGTTGCTCCGCGTTGATCAGCGCGTTCGGGGCGTCGTCATAGGTGCCGGCCCAGCGCGCGTAGCCGTCGAGTACATCGGTCTCGGGTACGTCAAGCTCGACTGAGATCGGCGGCTGCCCCGGTCGCGTCAGGAAGCGCGTCAGGTCATCCACCCGCGCGCGCGCCTGCTCGCGGTCGCCGTTGAGCCAGTGACGCAGCAGCGCGAGGCCTTCCGCGCCGAGAATGTAGTGCCCAACGTTCGCTGGTCGCATACGAGATCACCCCCGGCGGCCAGCAATACGATTTTGGGCCAAAAGTGCAACCGCTTCGGCGGCCGCGCGCGTAGCCAAACGTGGAAGCCGCACGGTTCAATTGCCAATGCATTTTCGCTAAGCTGCCGCGAATGCCGAAGCGCGCACACAAGGCCTGGGCCGGCCGCATGGCCGAGCCGACGGATCGTTTGGTCGAGGAGTTCACCACGTCGTTTCCCTTCGACCGCCGGCTCTACGCCCATGACGTCGCCGGCAGCATCGCGCACTGCGAGATGCTGGCCAAGCAGCGGATCATTCCGCAGCGCGAGGCGGCGTGCATCGTCGCGGCGCTGCGCCAGATCAAGACCGAGTTCGACAGCGGCGCGTTCCGCGCCGCGCCCGGCGACGAAGACGTGCACATGGCCATCGAGCGCCGTTTGATCGAAAAGATCGGGGCGATCGGCGGCAAGCTGCACACCGCGCGCAGCCGCAACGATCAGGTCGCGCTCGACCTGCGCCTGTTCCTGCGCGACGAGATCCAGCAGATCATCGAACGCCTGCACCGCCTGCGGCGGGCGCTCGCCACGCTCGCCAAGCAACACCACGACGCGATCATGCCGGGCTACACGCACCTGCAGCCGGCGCAGCCGGTGCTGTTCGCACACCATTGCCTGGCGTATGCGGAGATGCTGGAGCGCGACGCCGGGCGGCTCACCGATTGCCTGAAGCGCGTCGATGTTCTCCCGTTGGGATCCGGCGCGCTCGCGGGTACGACCTTCCCTATCGATCGCGCCGACGTGGCGCGGCGCTTGGGTTTCCGCGCCCTGAGCGCCAACAGCATGGATGCAGTGAGCGACCGCGATTTCGCCGCCGAGTTCCTAGCGGCCGCCGCGATCACCGGCATGCACCTGAGCCGGCTCGCGGAAGACCTCGTGCTGTGGTCGTCCCGGGAGTTCGGCTTCGTCGAGCTGCCCGACGCCTTTGCCACCGGCAGCTCGATGATGCCGCAGAAGAAGAACCCCGACGTCGCCGAGCTGGTGCGCGGCAAGACCGGGCGGCTGTACGGCAACCTACTGGCCTTGTTGACCACGCTCAAGGGTCTGCCGCTGACGTACAACCGCGATCTGCAGGAAGACAAGGAACCGGTCTTCGACAGCGTCGACACGGTCAAAGCGAGCCTCGACGTCCTGAGCGCGCTGCTGCCGCAGCTGCGCGTCAAGCGCGACCGCATGCGCGCAGCGGCGACGGCTGGATACACGCTGGCCACCGAGCTGGCCGACTACCTCACCGGCAAGGGCGTCCCGTTCCGCGATGCACATGCCATCGTCGGTGCGGTCGTGCGCCACTGTCTGGCGGAGAAGGTGGCGCTCGAAGCGCTGACGTTGCCGCAGCTGCGCCGCTTTTCGCGGCGTTTCGGCGCCGACGTGCGGTCATGGCTCAGTGCCGATGCGGCGGTGCGCCGGCGCCGCGCCGTGGGCGGCACGTCGCCCGGCAATGTGCAGCGCCAGCTGCGGAGGCATCTCTGAGCCGAGCCAGGCAAAAGTCAAAGCTCGAAAGTCAAAAGTCAAAAGTGCATAGCCGGGTTCCTCACTTTTGCCGTCTGCCTTTTGCCTTTTGTCTTTTGACTTTCCTGGTTCCTGCGTGCGGCCGCAAGGCACCGCCGCGGCCGCCGGAAGACGTGCGGCCGAAGACGATTGCCGACCTCACAGCGAGCAACGTCGCCGATGGCGTCCAGCTGTCGTGGAGCCGGCCCCGCGCCTATGCCGACGGCTCGCCGATGACCGACCTCGGCGGCTTCGTCGTCGAGCGCGCCGACGGGGCGGACCCGCATGCCGCATTCCAGCACGTGGCCCAGCTCGAAGTCACCGACCGTGACCGCTTCCGCCAGATCAAGAGTTTCCGCTATCTGGACCGTGACACGAGCGTCGGAACGCCGTACCGCTACCGGGTTGTATCTTATACGCTCGATCGGTACTTTAGTGCGCCGTCCAACATCGCCTCGCTGGAGCGGGCGACGGTGGCCGAGGAAAAACATGCACCACTTTCAGCAACGCCACGGTGAGCTGTACGCCGAGGACGTGCCGCTGCGCGAGATCGCGGCGCGCGCCGGTACACCGTGTTACGTCTACAGCCTCGCGACCCTGCGCCGTCACTACCGCGTCTTCGACGAGGCGTTTGCAGGCACTCCGCATCTCGTCTGCTTCTCGGTGAAGGCCAACTCCAACCTCGCGGTCCTGCGCACGTTCGCGCGCGCCGGCAGCGGTTTCGACATCGTATCGGGGGGCGAGCTGTTCCGCGCCCTCAAGGCCGGCGCCGATCCCGGCAAAATCGTCTTCTCCGGCGTCGGCAAGACACACGAAGAAATTGGCGACGCCTTGCGTGCCGGCATCTTGATGTTCAACGTCGAGTCGCCGGGCGAGCTCGACGTCATCAACAGCGTCGCCGGCGAGCTGGGCACGAAGGCGCGGGTGGCGATACGGGTGAACCCGGACGTCGACCCGAAGACGCATCCGTACATTTCCACCGGTTTGAAGAAGAGCAAGTTCGGCATCCATATCCAGCGCTCGATCGAAGACTACCGGCGCGCTGCCGGCCTGCCGCACGTCGAGGTGATCGGGGTCGATTGTCACATCGGTTCGCAGCTGACTTCGGTGCCGCCGTTCGTCGACGCGTTGCAACGCATTCGCAACCTGGTGGAGCGCTTGCACCAGGAACGGCTCAACATCCGCTACATCGACATGGGCGGCGGATTGGGCATCACCTACAATGACGAGCTGCCGCCGGCGCCGGAGGAGTACGCCGCGGCGTTGATGCAAGGGTTGCGCGGCTTGGATGCGACGTTGGTGCTGGAGCCTGGACGCGTCATCGTCGGCAACGCCGGCATCCTGCTGACGCGCGTGCTCTACCTGAAGAGCACCGACGAGAAGAACTTCGTCGTCGTCGACGGCGGCATGAACGACCTGATCCGTCCTGCCCTGTACGGCTCGTTTCAAGGCATCCAACCGGTGCGCAACCGTGACGGCAAGCGGTTCACCGCCGACGTCGTCGGTCCGGTGTGCGAGAGCGGCGACTTCTTCGCCAAGGATCGCGAGCTGCCGCACGTCGAGCCCGGCGACCTGCTGGCGGTGATGAGCGCCGGGGCGTACGGCTTCGTCATGGCGTCGAACTACAACACGCGGCCGCGGCCGCCCGAAGTCCTCGTCGATGGCGACCGCATGTACGTCGTCCGGCAGCGCGAGACGCTCGACGATCTGATCCGCGGCGAAACCATTCCCGACATTTTGCAGTAACATGGCGCGTCTCCATTTCACCAAGATGCACGGCACCGGCAACGACTACGTCTACGTCGATTGCTTCGCGCAGTCGGTCGCCGATCCCGCCGCCGTGGCGCGCCTCGTGAGCCCGCGGCGCACGGGCGTCGGCTCCGACGGTCTCATCCTCATCTGTCCGTCGCAGACTGCCGATTGCCGCATGGAGATGTACAACGCCGACGGGAGCCGCGGCGAGATGTGCGGCAACGGCATCCGCTGCGTCGGCAAATACGTCTACGATCACGGGCTCGTACGCAAGGACACGTTGCGCGTCGAGACCGATGCCGGCGTCAAGGTGGTGCAGCTGCATCGCGATGGCGGGCGCGTGCGCAGCGTCACGGTGGACATGGGAGAGCCGGTGCTCGACGGTCCACGCATCCCGGTGGCGGCGGAGGGACGCGTCGTGGACGCGCCGCTGCAGGTCGCGGGACGAACGTATCACGTCACCTGTGTCTCCATGGGTAATCCGCACTGCGTAGTCTTCCTCGACGATGTGGACAACCTGCCGCTGACGGAAATCGGCCCGCGCTTCGAACACCACCCGTTTTTTCCAAAGCGGGTGAACACCGAGTTCATTCGCGTCATCAGCGAGCGCGAGCTGCGCATGCGCGTCTGGGAGCGCGGCTCGGGTGAAACGGCAGCCTGCGGTACCGGCGCGTGCGCCGCTCTGGTGGCGACAGTGCTCAACGGCAAGACGCAGCGCCGCGCCGTCGTGCACCTCAACGGCGGAGACCTCGACATCGAGTGGCAGGCGGCCGACAATCACGTCATGATGACCGGAGCGGCGGTCGAAGTGTTCTCCGGCGAGATCGAGACATAAGCTGCAACAAGGGAGCGAAGCGATGTTCAGCGGTTCGATGGCGGCAATCATCACGCCTTTCCGCAACGGTGCAATCGACGCCGACGCGCTGGAACGGCTGATCGAGTTCCAGGTCACCAACGGCACGTCGGCCATCGTGCCGTGCGGCAGCACGGGCGAGTCGGCGACGATGACGCATCAGGAGCACGCAGAGGTCGTGCGGCTGGCCGTGAAGTTCGTGAAAGGACGCGTGCCGGTGATCGCCGGCACCGGTTCGAACTCGACGTCGGAAGCGATCGCGCTGACCAAGGCCGCGAAGGAATCGGGCGCCGCCGCGGCGCTGCTCATCTCGCCCTATTACAACAAGCCGACGCAAGAGGGCATCTATCAGCACTACAAGGCGATCGCCGAAGCCGCGCGTTTCCCGCTGATCGTCTACAACATTCCCGGCAGGACGGCCTCGAAGATCGAAGCGACGACGATCGCGCGGCTCGCCGCGCTCGACGAGATCGTTGGGCTCAAAGAAGCCACCGGCTCCCTCGACGAGGTGCAAGAGGTGATTCGCCTCTGCGGTGATCGCCTGGAGATCTACTCCGGTGACGATTCGCTCACGTTGCCGATCATGGCGGTTGGTGGGCACGGCGTCATCTCGGTAGTGGCCAACGTGGCCCCGAAGCAGAGCGCAGACTTGCTCCTCGCGTGCTCCAAGGGCGATCTGGCGGCGGCGCGACGCTTGAACTACCAACTGCTGCCGCTCGTGCGCGCGCTCTTCCTTGAAACGAATCCGATTCCTGCCAAGGCGGCGCTGTCGATGCTGGGCTACTGCCGCGACGAGTTGCGCCTGCCTTTGCTGCCGATGACCGAAGCGCCGCGGGCGAAGCTCCGGAGCGTGATGCAGCAGCTCGGGCTGATTTAAGTCCTGAGTCCTGAGTGCTGGGTGCTGAGTGCTGAGTGAAGCTGGGTTCCCTCTCCCTCCGGGAGAGGGTCAGGGTGAGGGCAAGTTCGCCCCGGAGAAGCTAGATGCCGACCAAAATCGTAGTCTGCGGCGCGGCTGGGCGCATGGGAAAGACGCTGATCGGTCTGGTGGCGCAGAGCGAGGCCAGCGTGCTTGCGGGTGCTGTCGAGATGTCTGGGCATGCCGCGTTGGGCAAGGACGCGGGCGAGGTCGCCGGCGTCGGCCGGTTGAATGTCGCCATCGGTGACGATTTCGGCGCCGTCGCCACGCCTGACACGGTGGCGCTCGACTTCACCAACGCCGCCGCGGCAGTCGATCATTTGCGCACCGCCGTGCAGCGCCGCAGCCCGATGGTCATCGGCTCGACCGGCTTCTCCCCCGCGCAGCAGGCGGACATCGACACGCTGGCGCCGCAGATTCGCTGCGTGATCGCGCCGAACATGAGCGTCGGCATCGCCGTGCTGCAGCGTCTGGTGCGCGAGGCGGCGCTCGCGCTCGGCGCCGACTTCGATCCCGAGATCGTCGAGATGCATCACCGCATGAAGGTCGACGCGCCGAGCGGCACGGCCTTGGCGTTGGGCCGCACCGTGGCCGAGGCGACCGGCCGCAGCTTCGCCGCCGACGCCGTCTACGGCCGCGAAGGCGTCGTCGGACAACGCCAGCGCAGGGAGCTGGGCATCATGGCGTTGCGCGGCGGCGACGTCGTCGGCGACCATACCGTCATCTTCGCCGGCTTGGGTGAGCGCATCGAGCTGACGCATCGCGCCCAGAGCCGCGACTGCCTCGCCCGCGGCGCCCTGCGCGCCGCGCTCTGGCTCGTCAGCCAACCCGTCGGCCGCTACGGCATGCACGACGTCCTCGGTTGGCGGTGAGCAGCATCGACGGGAGCACCGATAGCGTCGCGGCCGCGTTACTGCAGAACGGAGGCGCTCACCAATCTCCCACGTAAGCAGCCGAACATCTTGGTGAGCATAAAACTGACATGGTTGCGCGCTACGTTGCCAGGTTGCTGCAAAAGCGCTCAACCGAGGGTCGGCCTCATGCTCGCCGGCTTGACTCGGAACAGAGATTCGCCTTATATTTGCCATGTGGAGTCGGGGGGAGCATTTCATGACCGATCTAGCCCGGTTGTCCGATGTCCGAAACCTCGAACGCGGGCGGTGGAGGCCCCACGCCGCTCGGCCTCAATCCGATCGAGCGATGGCGCCGGTGGGATCCGCGCCGGGTGTCGTGGCAGCCAGGATCGGCAAGCCGAAACTGCTTGACCAAGTGCGTGACGCCATCCGCACGCGGCACTACAGCTACCGCACCGAGGAGGCGTACGTCGGTTGGATCAGGCGCTTCATCTTTTTTCACCACAAGCGCCACCCGGCGGAGATGGGACCGGCGGAGATCACGCAGTTCCTCACGGCGCTAGCCGTCGACCGGCACGTCAGCGCGTCGACGCAGAATTAGGCGCTGGCGGCGATTCTCTTCCTGTATAAGGATGTGCTGGACCGTGATCCGGGATGGCTCGATGATGTGGTGCGGGCGAAGCGGCCGCGGCGATTGCCGGTGGTGCTCGCGCGGCAAGAGGTGGACGGGTTGCTGGCTGAGCTTGACGGCGTCTCTTGGATCATGGCAATGCTACTCTACGGTTCGGGGCTACGCTTGATGGAGTGCCTGCGACTGCGAGTCAAGGATATCGACTTCACCCGCAACGAGATTCTGGTTCGGGAAGGCAAGGGCAACAAGCCTGTCCTGAGCACCGTCGAAGGAGACCGCGTGACCATGCTAGCGGCAGGCGTCAAGGTCTCGCTCCTGAGGCATCTGGATCACGTCCGTCGCCTTCACGAACGCGATCTGAAGGCGGGATTGGGTCGAGTTCAGTTGCCGGATGCACTGGCGAGGAAGTACCCAAATGCCGACCGCGAGTGGGGCTGGCAGTGGGTATTTCCAGCGGCAAAGATCTGTACCGATGCGCGTTTCGGCCCGCCGCCGCGATATCATCTGCACGAGTCGGTACCCCAGCGGGCAATTCGCGAGGCCCGCCGCCGCGCGGGCATCGCGAAACCGGTTGGCCCGCACACCTTGCGGCACTGCTTTGCGACGCATGTGCTTGAGGCCGGCTATGACATCCGGACCGTGCAGGAACTGCTCGGGCATCGCAACGTCACCACGACGATGATCTCGTTGTCAGCCGGCTACTTCGTTTACGGAGAACTCTTTCGCAATGACGTTCGTCATGCTGAGGTCAGAGCATTGATGAACTTTCAGCCTGACTCAAGGCGCGCGGCCTTCGAAAACTTTGAGCTTCGTGCCTACGACGAATTCAGCCCTGTTGTGTGCTCGGGTGTCGCATCACCGAGCGGCACTTCCCGGTCCGTGTATGGGCAGTAGAGGGCGCGGCTCATCGGCACGACGTTGGGCATCACAAAGCGCGGAGAGCATGTAATGTCAAAAGAAGAAGCCGAACGGATGAGTCTGCCGCTGCTCTGGCACATCCCCTTCTCGCACTTCAACGAGAAGGTGCGCTGGGCGCTGGACTTCAAGAACATCCCGCACCGCCGCCAGTGCCTTGGCGCCGACTACCTGTTCAAGGCGTGGCGTGCCACTGGACATGGCACGCTGCCAATCCTTTTCCTGAACGGCGAACCGGTCCGCGACTCGACTGCCATCATCGCGGCGCTGGAGCAGCGCCAGCCCGAGCCCGCGCTATACCCCAAGGATCCCGCGCGGCTTCGCCGTGCGCTCGAGTTGGAGGACTATTTCGACGAGGGCCTGGGTCCGAGTCTGCGCGCGGCCGTAGTCACGCCGCTGTTCAGCGAAGACCCGGATCTTGCCTTGCGCGTGCTGACGACGGGTATGCCGGATCAGGCCTACCGCAACTTGCGCCCGCTCGCGCGAATCTTTCCCGCGTTCTATCGTTTTCGCCACAAGGTCAAGGCGCAGCGTCTGCAACAGGACCGCGCTACCGTGACCCACGCGCTCGACCGCATCGCGGGCGAGCTGCAGCCCAGCGGCTACCTCGTCGGCGAGGCGTTCTCGGTCGCCGACCTCACGGCCGCGGCGCTGCTATCGCCCCTGCTCCAGCCCGCGGAGATTCAATATCCCCTGGCGGTTACCCTGCCAGATAGCCTGCGGCAGTACCGGGACGACCTCGCGCGGCACCCGGCGGCGCAATGGTCCCTTGAGATATACCGCCGCCACCGCGGCAGCTCGGCCGAAGTCCGGCGCGCCAAAACTGCTGCCCAACACCCATAAGGCCTCCAGCCGACGCGCCCGCTTCGCGGGCACGCGGCTGAGCTTGGGCGTTGAGGGTGTAGAAAAACGCGCCAGACCCTGTAGAATCAGCGTTACCGAGCATCGTTGCGATGCTAAGACGGC
>Ga0209415_10011861_pt1 | contig 14615 bp, 12 predicted proteins | sample PeaSoiSIISIP2007_FD_187696 | JGI IMG/M metagenome (GOLD analysis project Ga0209415, IMG submission 187696) | Peat soil microbial communities from Weissenstadt, Germany - SII-SIP-2007 (SPAdes) (version 2) | ecosystem: Environmental > Terrestrial > Soil > Wetlands > Peat | place: Germany...
ATAGTCCTCCAGACATGCCAAAAGAATGAAGCCCCCCTTTAATCGGACTCAATGTCTGAATAATGGGCATCCCGTACAAGTGCTTTTCAGACGACTGGCAACCCGGCCAACCAGCTGCTTGGTCTATTGTGGTCGAGGATGCTCGATTTCATTGAAGCAACGGGCTTGTTCCCTAAGTCAAGTCGTCGGAGCCACCTTGGCAGTTTACTGGCTCCAGCGACGGCCGGTTTCGCTGAGGCTCTGCCAGCAAAAGGCGTCAGTGTTGGGGGGATCTTGCAGGTCCAGCAAGAATAGTGACCTGGCCCAAACCATAACTTCCTTCCTTTCAACAGCATGCTTCTGCGGCTCTTCGGCCACGGACTTGCTCCCACACTACCCAACTTGTCATTGAAATTCGACCTGCCCCCAATGGGGGTCGCGTAAAGAGGTGGGAGAAAATGAGCGGCGTTTCTGTGCGCGATTCTTAGCATCGCGATTTCACCCCGTGGCCGCGCGCCTGGGGAGGGGGACTGAAATGAGCACACACACTGTCTTAAGATCCCTGTTTACATCCTTCGTAGCTCTAGCTCTCGCAGCTGCGCCAGCCGTTGGGTTCGGCAAGCATCACGGTGGAGGCGGAGGCTCTCATGGGGGCGGTGGTTCCCACCACGGCAGTTCCCGCGGAAGTGGCGCATTCCATGGTGGCAACAAAGGCGGAGGCGGATTCCATCTAGGCGGCGGAGGACATTCCGGCGGCAAAAGTTTTCGGAGCACGCGGTCAGCGGCACCTCGCCAAATGAGTGGCGGCTCGTATAGCAGGTTCGGCGGCTCGGCCAATCGTGCAAACACCAATTCCGGGTACTTCGGCGGCCGATCCGTTGCCTCGAATGGCTCTCGTAGTATCAATGCCACGGCTGGACGAAGGCTAGTGAGCTCCGACATGCGAGCAATTACGGCGGACACGTACGCGCCTCGTGGGAACTTCGGCTCGAATCGGCCTCCGAAGGCATCGGCCTCGAGGAGTTGGTCCGCTGACCGTCAATCCTCTTGGGCCGGTACGTCTAGATCGACGACCTCCTTCAACTCGAATCGGCCTCCCTTTGCGGCGTCATCTTTCCGGAGTTGGTCTGGCCAAGGTCAATTCTCCTTGGCCAGTGCGCCAAGATCACCATCCTCTTTCAACGCGAATCGACCTCCCAATGCCTCGTCTCCGAGAGGTTGGTCAGAACAGGGTCAGTCCTCCATGACGAGCGCGCCGCGATCGACATCTTCCTTTACTTCAAATAATTCAAATCGGCCCCCGAACGCCGCATCAGCTTCGAGGAGTTGGTCCGGCCAAGGTCAATTCTCCTCCGCAAATGCGCTGCGATCGACTTCCTTCTTCGATCGCAATCGCGCCACTTCGAATTTTGGAAACTCGCGGTTCGGCAATTCCTCCTTCTCCCATTCACGAATCAGGCCGAACACTTCTCGCTTCGGAAGTCCCCGATTCGGCGACGCGCACCAATTTGACTGGGGCAGAACCTCCTTCCATGGAGAGAACTCCTTCGGCGGCGATGAGTTATCGTTCTTTCCGGACTTATTTGGCTTGGCGTTGGATTTCGGCGTTTTCGGCCTGCGGGGCTTGGAATTGCTTGGAACCGGCTTGAACGCATTCGGCCCATCTGCTTTAGGATTGCTTGGTACCGGCTTGAACGGATTCGGCGTGGGCGGCTTGAATTCGTGGGGTTCCGACCCAGGCGACTTCAACATGAACGCTGGACAGGATTCGCTGCCTTGGAGGCCAAGCCCGATCTTGTATCCGGCCGGAAGCTGCGCCGGGCCCCGGTAGGCAGTTGTGGAGAATTCTTACCGTGGAGAGAAGCCGCGTGCCGCACCCTACGGGTTTTTAGAGTGCCGTTTTTACATCCATGGGTTGGCAAAGTCTATCCCTTCAACATTTTCCGCGATCATGAGAATTACTCAGTAAGTAACTAGTTATATTAGCTACATCTTGCGCGATAGTGTTTGCGCCTTTGACCCCGGCGGAGAAAGGAGCGCCTATCGTTTGCAGACCCCCACGCTCTAAGCCCTTCCGAATCATATCGTTTCAAAAACAGGGGAGCGGTGGGCGCACTAGCTCGTTCGGGTCGTACCTCCCTACCGGTACTTTGCCCTGGTTTATCCCCTTTGTTCGCCACTCTTACGAAAACACCGGGGGTGTGGGGGGATTCTTCCCAATTTGGAACGTGCGATTTGTTACTTCGTGACGGTCGCCGTCCCGCTGGCGCAGTGGAGCACCGTTCCCGGAGCGCTGGCTTCTTTGCGGGCGTAGCCCATACCAACAACGCGTGTTGGATCCCAGATCCGCGCCGCGCGCGTGACGTGGCCGACTTCGTTGCCGTCCAGCGTGAGGACCGTGTCCGCCGCGGGGACTACATCGCCGGAAAAGCTCAACTGGACGCGCTGGCGGTTGACATGGCCGCGGGAACGCACCCGCTCAACGATTTCCTGCCCGGTGTAGCACCCTTTGGTATAGCTGATGTGGCTGTCCTGCAAGCCGGCTTCGTGGGGAATTTGTTTTTCACCGAAGTCGTAGCCGAACCACGGGACGCTTTGCGCGAGCCGGGTGGCGCTCAGCGCGGCGTAGCCCATCGGCGCGCCTTCGTGCCAACGCACCGCGTCCAGGAGAACCTGCCAAAGCTCCGGCAATTTCGCGCTCTCGGCGAGGAATTCCGCACCAGGGATACCACCCGGAGAGCGCTTCGTAATGTAGCAAGGAATCGCGCCAACTTTTCCGCCGTGGGAAGAAAGTTCTTCATACTTTGCGAGGTCCGCGCCGCAAACTTCTTTGACGAGCGTGGCGGCTTTCGGACCCTCCAGAGCCAGCGTGCCGTAGCGCGGCGTCTCGTCCACCAGGGTCACATCATCCATGATGATGAATTTCTCGAGCACTTCGATGAGCCGCTCGCGAATCATGGCGTAGGACACGCACAGGAGCCGGTCCGCAAAGGCATACGTTTCGATTTCCGCGAGAATGTGGCCTTGCGGATTGAGCAGCAGCGAGACGATGCCGTGTCCTTCGGCGAGATCCTTGATGTTGTTGGTCAGGATGGCGTTGAGGTAGCGCACGCGGTCGGGCCCGGTTAAGGAAAGATACGCGCGATAGTTCTTATCGATCAGCGCGACCGTGTCGCGTGCGGAGCGATACTCGGCGGCCGCATCGCCGAAATAATCCGGCAAGATACACCCGAACCACACGCCCATCTTCGCGCCGGCGGCAACATGCAGCGCCGCGAGCGGAGTGGTTAAAGATGTAGCTGGCGTAGCCATGGGTGTGGTTGCACTTTCTCCAGTCTTAGTTTAGCAAAAGTGCAGCACGGTTATGGGTAAGTGCTTTGGGTTGAACTGTTTCTTAACACGGAGGCCGCAGAGATCACAGGGAAGAGAAGCGGAGAAACGAATTGCAGGCCGAAGTCCTAAGAGCGGTCGAGCACGGAGTGGCGCGGCACGCAGCGGGTGCCGCGAACCCCTTCTGGTCCGATGATATACTGCCGTTTATGAGTGAAGGTCGAACGGCCCTCAATGCTTCCATCGATGGATTGATCCACATCACCATTCCCGTGGGCATGCTGCAATGCAATTGCTCGATCATCGGCGATCCGGCCACCCGCGAAGCCATGGTGGTGGACCCGGGCGACGAAGTTATGCGCATTCTGGACCTCATTGGTCGGCATCGTCTGATCGTGAAAGTCATCGTCAGCACCCACGCGCACATCGATCACGTCGGCGGGTTGAGCAAACTGCATCAATATACGGGCGCGCCGGTGTTGATGCACCGCGACGATTTGCCGTTGTATCAGGCGATGGACGAACAGGCCGCGTTCCTCGGGGTGCACCCGCCGGACCTCACTGAAATCGATCAGTTGCTGAAAGAAGGCGATGTTTTGCGCTGGGGAGGACTTGAGGCGCAGGTGATTCACACGCCAGGGCACACGCCGGGAAGCGTGTCGCTCTATTTGCCGCACGACGCGGGCAAAGTTACCGGCGCGCGGACAATCCATGAAGTGATAGACGAGGCGGGCGAAAAAATTGATATCGCCGATCTTTTGAAAAAAACGATCGATCCCGAGAACGTGCGCGAGAGCAGGATTCCCGACGAATCCGAAGTGATTGTGCCTCCCGCCCCGCAGCTTTTTTCTGGTGACACGCTGTTTGCCGGCAGCATCGGGCGCACCGACTTGTGGGGTGGCTCGATGGAGCGGATCATGGATTCGCTGCGCTCGAAATTGATGCATCTGCCGGACGCTACGGTTGTTTATCCGGGCCACGGGCCGGTCACGACGATTGGGAACGAGCGGGAATTGAATCCGTTCTTGCGGCCGGAGTAAGTTTCACTGGGCTGGTTGTTTTAAGCATGCTCTTCGCGTTTCGGATTTCCAATTTCAATTCTCTTTTTTCTGCCGCGCCAGGCGCAGCTCTTCCATCACCGATTGCACCAATTCTTTGGCGTGAACCAATTCCTGGTTGATGATGCGCAAGTCCATCGCGGGAACCGTGGGATTGCGTTGGCTGGTGCAATAGACGCCGTGCTGGCCCACCAGCACCAGCGCGTTGGTCAAGCGGTCCAGCGACACCGCCAGCCGCCCGCGGTCGCGGCCAAACCTCTGCTCGAAATGTTCCAGCTCGTCACGGTGTTCTTCGAATGCCGACTTCATCGCTTGCCCTCGCTGATCGTTGCAAAAACCTGTCGGTGACCGGAGTTGCACATCGGGCACACACGGCTCGCACCAAACTTTACCGCATCGCGCACGCGGAACATAATTCGCTCATACCACAAAGAAGTGTTTGAAGCCCTTCGTGTGGCGTGCGGTTCAAATACTTAAGTAAGCACCCGGTCCCTCAACAAGCTTGGGAAGGGATTGGGCTGGAGCAATCAAACAATGCGACGTTCCGACCTGGTTCAGCACAAAGAGGGCGCAAAGAGCGCATCGACGCGCACCTCTCAGATCGTTTTCGGCGAGAGGCAGCACCTTCTCCGCGTGCTCGATTCGCTTGAGGGCACGGACCTGCCGATTGCGCGCATGCAGCAGGAGCGGCGCATTCTGGAAGAATTGATTCACGCGCGGACCCGTGATTTGAACCAGATCAATACGGCGTGGGATGAAAAAATCGGATTGGTGCTGAGCTCGGATGCCAAGCCAGAGATGCTGGAAAAACTGGTGAAGCAAGCGCCGGAAGAAGATTTTTACTTACTGCGGCTGATCAGCGAGCACCCGCGCGCGAATGCGAAAACTTTGAGCAAGCTCGCGAAGCATCCGTATGGAGCGATTCGCGAAAATGTGGCGCGGCACCCCAACGCCGACGCCAACACCTTGACGTGGCTGAGCCGCGACCGCAGCCAGCCGCTCTGGTACCTTGTAGCGTTCAATCCCAACACGCCGACGCCGCTGCAGCGGCGGTTGCGCGACCGCCTGAAGCGCCTGGGCGAAAACCAAGCCTCCAAGTAAATTTAGGACTTTGCGGTCGGAGCGACACTCTCGTTCGTTCGAACGAGGGCGCGTTGATTCGGCATTGCGCTTGAAGTTGTCGTTGAGATCCTTCGGCGGTTCTTATCGGATGGCCTCAGGAGGACACCGCTTGACGAGACGACACTCCCTGACGAGGTGGCCGCGTGCGGTATTAGACCAAGACAAAAATCTGGGAGCCGGTTGGTAAACCAGATTATTGGACGGTGATGGAGATGGTGGCAGTGGTGCGGCCGAAGGCGTTGGTGGCGCAGAGGGTGTAAGTGGTGGATTGCGTGGGGGCGACGATGACGCTGGTGCCGCGGAGGGCGCCGGCATCGGGAGAAACAATCACGTAGGAGGCGCCGCTTATTTGCCATGAGAGCGTAACTTGTGTCCCGGCCGAGATGGAATTCGTGCTGGCGGTGAACGAAGTGATTTGCGGGGCAGCTCCGCTGGGGACATTGCTCTGCGTGTAAAGCGGGGTCATCTGGATTACTTCGAAATCGGCAGCGGTGACCTGTCCGAGATTGTGGAGATCGCTGTTGTCCCAACGATCGTCGGGGGCGCCGCTGATGTACATGTTCGAACCGTTGTCGGCCATGATCATGCCGTATTTTTTCAGCGCGTTGAGAATGGCCTGGTTCGCGGCGGAGAATCCAGAGACGTCGAAACTGGCTTTCAGGCGCAAGCGCATGCCCATGGGGGCGGCGTTCGAATTGCTGGAATTGGCGGCCCAGTGTGAAGCGGGAGGAATGAACGCGGCCTGGCTGTTTTGCAAAGTAAAACGTAGAGCGTGGGAGATTTGCCCGGCGGCGACTTCGTCATAGCGCGCAAGTCCCGGAAAAATCGGGAGGCCTGCAGCGTCGGCGCTGGTCCAGGTGTAGGGGCGCTGTTCGTTGGAAAGAAGATCCCAGACCGCAGCTGAGGCGGCGTTCCACGTGCTGCCATTTACGTAGGAACTGTAGAGTTCGTAGAGGAAGCAATTCGAATTGTCGAGAACCAGGACGTGGCGGTCTCCCGTGCCGGGATTAGGATAGCCCTCGATGTCAGCCGTGACGGGAATGGGCATGGGCCCGGGATCGCTTTCATCGCCGTAGGCCGTGAAATTGATGATGACGGGCGGCTGTGGAGCGCCAACAATCAAGTAGGGAATGCCAATCGAGGAGCCATTATATTGTCCCGCGCCGAAGTCCGGGTGCACGCCAACGCTGCTTCCGATGAAATTGATGATCGCGGTGGAATTGGGATCCACAGGCGCGGAGGAAATGTCAGTGTTCCAGAGGCTGTCCGCGGGAAACGGCAGAAAACCGCCGAGGCTTGCGCCTTGACCGAGCGACATGTTGCTACAGCTGGAGGCTTGTGTCGAACCGGTGACTTGCAAATTGACGCTGGAGGAGGAACTGCTCCCTGGCGAAGGGTTGATGACGCTGATGGCATACGTGCCGGCGGAAGAAGCGGCGCCTGTGGCGGTGAGCTGCGTGGCGGAAACCAACGTCGTGGGCAATGGCGTGGCGCCAAAGAGCACCTGCGCGCCGCTTACAAACTTGCTGCCGGTTACCGTGAGCGAGAAATTACCTGTGCCGACACTCGCAGGGCTGATGCCCGTCAACACTGGCGTCGGATTCAGAAGCGTCACGCTGCTGGGGCCGCTGGCGGACGAGTCCGCGGCGCTGGTGGCGCGAACTGTAACGGTACTGGGATGCGGTAGAACAACCGGCGCTGTGAAGCTCCCAGTCGTGCTAATCGTTCCAAGAGCAGAGGAGCCGCCGGTGGTTCCGTTGACGGACCAAGTCACCGCTTGGTTTGTGGTGCCAGACACAGCGGCGGTGAACGTGAACGAATCGCCCGCACGAATATTTGCGGTAGAGGGCGACACTACGACAGTGATCGAAGGAGGAGGCGGCGGTGGGCTTGTCTTTGTACCGAGAGTGGTGGCCGAACAGCCAGCGGCGACGAGCATCGCTAAAAAGCTGCCGAGTTGGAATAATTTGCGCATCTCCGAGGGCACACACCAGGAGCCACTGAAAACTGGATGTAGTTTGGGTTATTGGGAAGCCCGCGGATACTGGACGAAAGGGCAAAAGTGGGCCGATGTCCGGGTCAGGTGAAGCCGATACCTTCCAGCACAAGACTCACCGCGTGCCTGAACGTGGGACATTATTGGGTCGAACCAGAGCGGCCTGGTTTTCTTAGATTTTGTAGCGCTGTTCGGATATTATCCCGGCAACTCCGGTGACGCGAACGGTGTCCAATCGAAGGGAGAATTGGACCACCCAGGGAGAGGCAAGATGGTTCAACCGCGAGTGTATTTCTGCCTTTCGGCGCCGAAAAGAGCCCGGCTCCTCCAATTCTTACTCCTCTTCTTGCTGCTCTTGACGCCTGACGGGCTAAAAGCGCAATCCGACGAGAGCTATGACGACCGAAGAAAGCTTGCTTTTGACTTCTACACGCAGAACCGGTTCGTAGATGCGCTTCCGATATTGGAAAAGCTGCACGCGGAAAGACCGGCTGACATAGCGGTACTGGAAGGGCTGAGTTTTGCCACTTTGGCGAATGCTTACACTATTTCCGATCCTGCGGCGCGCCAGGCGGAGCGCGCCAAAGCCCGCAAGCTGGCCGAAGAAGCGAAGGCCGCGGGCGACAATACCAATATGCTGAAGACACTTCTGGAAGTGCCGGAAGATGGGAGCGAAACAGCTTTCTCCAGCAACGCCGCGGTGCAAGCCGTCATGCAAGAGGGAGAAGCCGCCTTCGCGAAAGGGGATTTTGCAGGAGCGATCTCGGCGTACAACCGGGCCCTCGCGCTAGATCCAAACGATTACAGCGCCGCCCTCTTCCTGGGCGACGTCTCGTTCAAGCAAGGTGATCACGCCAAGGCGGGAGAATGGTTTCTACGTGCCATCCACATCGATCCCAACCGGGAGACCGCGCATCGGTATTGGGGAGACGATCTGGTAGCGCAAGGGCGCATGAGCGAGGCCAAAGAGAAGTTCATCAACGCCATTGTGGCGCAGCCGTATTTGCGAATCTCCTGGATGGGGCTGTCGCAGTGGGCGCAAAAGCAGAAGCTGACGCTGGGGCACCCGCAGATCAATCCGCCGGGAAAAGTGGAAGACAAAGGGAAGGACGACAATGGACATAGCCAAACCACGATCACCATCGATCCCACAACGATGATGAATCCCAATGCGAAGAAGGACGGTAGCAGCGCCTGGTTCATCTACACTTTGTCGAAAGCGGTATGGCATGGAGAAAGGTTTCAGAAGGAATTTCCCACAGAGAAGGAGTACCGGCACAGTCTCGCGGAGGAAGTGGACGGACTCCAAATGGTGGTCGGCCAGGTAAAGGAAGGAATCAAGAAGAAAGAAATAAAGCAGTTGGATCCGGCGCTGGCCGCGCTGGTGAAATTGTCAGACGAAGAACTGCTGGAACCGTTTGTGCTGATCAGCCGAGCCGATCAAGGCATCGCCAAGGACTATCCCGCCTACCGCGACGCACATCGCGAGAAGATCCGGCAATACATCAATGAGTGGATCATTCATCCAGCGCCATGAATCATGGGCAAGGGTGATGCGAAGGACAGCGGATCCGCCGGTTCAGTTAACGGGAACGCCGAGCTGCCAGAAGAGGAAGCTGAGCCTGTCAGTCAGCTCCTCGATCGTTTTGTTGATGGGGCGTCCGCCGGAGTGACCGGACTTGGTGTCGTAGAGGAGCAGGATGGGCTGATTCGAACTGTTGGCGGCCTGCAAGCGCGCGGCCATTTTGCGGGCGTGGAGGGGAGCGACGCGGGTGTCGCCGTCCCCGGTGACGAAGAGAGTCGCGGGATATTTCGTGCCGTCGACGACATGCTGGTACGGAGAGTAAGCGTAGAGATATTTGAATTGATCGAGATTATCGGCGCTGCCGTATTCGGAAACCCAGTAGGGGCCGTCGAAGAATTTCTGGTAGCGCAGCATGTCCAAAAGCGGATAGGCGCAAACGACGGCGCGGAACATTTCAGGGTGCTGGGTGATGGACGCACCCATCAGCAGGCCGCCGTTGCTTCCGCCGGTGATGGCGAGCCGGGATGGCGTCGTGTATTTGTTGGCGATCAGGAATTCGGCGGCGGCGAAGAAGTCATCAAAAACGGTTTGCTTTTTTTCGAACATGCCGGCGCGATGCCATTCTTCGCCGAATTCACCGCCGCCGCGCAGATTGGCTTCGGCGACGATTCCGCCATGCTCAACCCAAACCACCAGAAACGGCCAGTAGGTCGGAGTCGTGCTCACGTCGAAGCCCCCATAGCCGGTGAGAAGAACGGGATTCGAACCATCCAGCTTCAGGCCCTTCTTGTGAAAGAGAAACATGGGAATGCTGGTCTTGTCTTTGGAGGGATACCAGACCTGCTCGATTTGCATCGCCGAAGAATCAATCTGGGCTTTGTCCCTGGCCCAGACTTCGGACTTGGCCTCCGCTACCTTGTAATCAAAGATCGCGGGAGCGGAGTCAAAGGATTCAAACGAGAAGAAAAGCTCAGGGCTTTCCCATCGGCCCGAAGTGGCGCCTACGGTGCCGAGCGATGGAAGTGGAATCGAGGATTGCACTTTGCCATCAGGTCCAAACACCTTTAATTCGGATGAAGCGTTATGGGTGTACTGGCCGATGAGTTTTCCGCCGGCAGCGGCAACGGTTTCGAGATGAATGTTGGTCTCGGGAACCACTTCTTTCCAATGCTCCATTTGAGGAGTGGCGAGGCTGGTAGAAAATACATGCCATTGGGGCGCCTTGTAATTGCTGAAGATGAAGAGGCGGTCGCCGGCGAAGGTCGGGAAGAATAGCGACTTACTGCCGCTGACGGCGGCCACGACCGGGCCATTTTCTTTCACATTTTGAACATAAATTTCGGACTGCTCGGATCCGGAACCAAAGATAATCAGGTAGACGAGATAGTTGCCGTCCTCCGAAAGTTGCATGGTAAGGATTTTGTCTTTGCCAAGACCCTCACCGAAAATCTTCTTGTCCTTAGCAGGATCGCCGCCCATGCGGTGAACGAAGGCGCGAGGCCCATCGGGCGTCACAAAGGAATAATAGACGGTCGTGTTGTCCGGAGTAGGCTCTACGGCGAAGTACTGCCCTTTTGGAAATGCATCTGGGAGAGTCTTCTTGGAGTCCACTTCCAGGACGCGCAGAGTGATCTCATCCTGGCCGCCATCGCGCCGGCCGTAGAAAACGAATTTGCCGTCGCGGCTGACATTTTCAAAGGTGACGCTGGCGGAGTGATCGGCGCTCCAGGGAAGGGGATCAATGAGAATCTCCTCGGGCGCATTCAGGCCGCGGCGAATGTAGAGCAGGGAAAGATCCTGATCAGCCGGATGCTTGCGGTAAAAATAGCGGCCGCCGCGTTCGACGGGAGGTTCGAAGGAGTCGGTGTGCAGGAGTTCGCCGAGACGCTTGGTAAGCTGGGCACGGCCTGGGAGATGCGAAAGCGCTGCTTCCGTGCATTTCTGTTCGGCGTCGATCCAGGCGCGCGTCTCGGGGCTGTTCTGGTCTTCCAGCCAGCGATACGGGTCAGAGACGACGGTGCTGCCGTAGGTGTCCCTAGCGGGATCGATGCGCGCCGCAGGCGGGCACTTTGTGGGCGAAGCTGGTGCCTGCGCAGGCGTGAGATTCGCAATCGCAAAGCTCGAAGTGAGGAGTAGCGCTACTCGGAACAGCGATCGAAATGCGCAGGTTCGATTCCGGTGGGCGCGCCAAACATAGTTCAATCCTGCTTGCACGATTCCTCCTCTGTTTCCAGGAAGCCGGATAATATCACCGAATTTGGCGCTGAAACGAAGCTCTTCAATAGTAGAATCGCCGTACCGATCTTGACGGGACAAATTGCGGATACCTTCGTGAGCATTTCTTCGAACAACGCTCCCTCTGCGGGTGTGATTCCGTTTCTGCGCGAGTTTAAGTTTCGCGTACTTTGGCTCTCTGTTGTACTCGTGGCGCCTTGCGTGTGGCACCGGCGCATTGAGGCGGGGGATCTTGCGAGCCATGTGTATAACGCGTGGCTGGCGCAATTGATCGCCAAGGGACAAGCGCCGGGACTGTATATCGTCAGGCAGTGGCACAACATTTTGTTTGATGTAATGTTGCTGCGAGTGGCAAATCGCGTTGGCCTTGCCGCGGCACAGAAGATTGTTGTATCGGTTTGCGTGCTGGTTTTCTTCTGGGGAGTTTTTGCGTTCATTTCGGCGGTCAGCGAGCGATTGCCGTGGTTTCTCGCGCCGTGTATCGCCATGCTGTCCTACGGCTATTCTTTCAACATGGGTTTCATGAACTATTGTTTGTCGCTGGGGCTGGCTTGCTTTGGTTTGGCGATGCTCTGGCGGGCGCGCCGAAGGGATTGGATTGCCAGCGCACTGTTCGCGTTGCTGGCGTTGCTGGCCCATCCCATCGGTTTTCTTTGGATGATTGGCACGGTCGCCTACATCCATGTCAGAGCGAAATTGCCGGGCTGGTGGAAATTGGCGCTGCCGCTGGCCGCGGCGAGCGGGTTTGCGGCCATTTACTGGTATGCGTCGCACCGGGCGTCGCTCAACGCGGATTGGGATCGCGGACCGTTTTACTTTTACAACGGCGCGGATCAGGTGGGGCTATACGGGCAGCGATATTTCTATCTTGCCGGAGCGGCATTCTTCTTTGGCGTCATTTGCGTTGCCGCAGACCTTTACTTGCGGCAGCGCGATGATTCCTGGTGGAAGCCGTTCGAATTGCCTTTCGAAATGTATGCGGTGGCATTTTGCGCCACGACCCTGCTTCCTGAGAATCTGCGGCCTTCCGTGAACGCCGGATGGATCGGGCTTCTCGGCTCAAGACTGACGACGATTTCCGCGATTCTCGGCCTGTGCGTTCTGGGAGCATTGAAACCGCGGAAATGGCAGCTCGGCGGTTTCAGTATTTGCGGCTTGGTTTTCTTTGCGTTTCTTTATCAGGACACCGGATGGCTGAACCGGCTGGAAGCAAACGCGGAAAAATTGGTGGAGAGTTTGCCCGCGGGGACGCGCGTGATTGTGACGGCCCGAGCGCCGGCGGATTCGCGAATCGCGTTTGTCGGTCACGCGGTTGAGCGCGCTTGCGTCGGGCATTGCTTCAGCTATGCAAACTATGAACCGTCGTCGGGAGAATTTCGCGTGCGCGTGCGAAAGGGAAGCCGGGTGGCTATTTCCGCGACGGATCTTGCGGAAGATATGGCTTCCGGTGAATACGAGCTCGATGATTCGGATCTTCCGATGAAGCAGATTTACCAGTGCGACCCCAACGACCTGACGAAACTATGCATCCGCGATTTGGCGTCAGGCGAAACCAATGGGCGGCTCAGCATTGAACTTCCGTCGCGCTGAAATCGTGAGCAATATTAGGAAACAGAGCAGGCCTGCGGTGAATTTGTGATAAGTTTCTTCCCGTCAGGCCCGCTGAATCTTCATAAATTCGAGATGGAGATCGTACCGTGAACAGAATGGGAGCCTTCCTTGCCGCCGCGATATGTTTGGGTGCTGCGGCTGTAGCGCAAGCGCCGGCAAAGACGAAATGGTTGCCTCTGTTCAACGGAAAAGATCTGGCCGGCTGGAAAAACAATGGGGAAGAGAGATGGGTTGCCGAGCAGGGGACCATCCTGTGTGAAAGCACCGCCAACAAGTACGGCTACCTGACGACAGAGAAAACCTATCGCGACTTCACTCTGCGCCTGAAGTTCAAGGGTGAAGCGGCGGGCAACAGCGGCGTGTTTTTCCACTCGCACATTACCGGCATCGATCCGGAGCACGGCCCGGACATGGAGGGCATGCAAGTGGAAGTGGATCCGAGCGTTGGCAAGCATACTGGCGGGCTGTACGAAAGCGGAGGCCGCGGCTGGGTGAAGATGCCGACGGCGGAAGGCGAGCAGGCGCTGAAACCCGGGGAATGGAATGATCTCGAAGTATTTGTGCAGGGCAATCACATTATGACGCGGCTGAACAGCGTGATGATCGCGGACTTTACCGACACCGCGCCGAAGTTCACGGATGGCGTGATTGGCTTGCAAATTCACACCGGTGGCGGCGTGCGGATGAGGTGGAAGGATATTTTCATTCAGGAGAAGTAGTGCGGACTGTCCGCTTTGTTCAAGACAATCGAGAGCGCGTTTTTCAAAGTGAGTTTTATGAGCAAACAAGATCGTCGAGTATTTCTGCAAACTTCCACGGCAGCCTTGGCGGCGGCGCTGAGCCCGGTGGGCGCAACGCGGAAAGCAGCAGTTGCGGTCGAGGATCCGGCGCCGGAGCAAGGCGGGGCAACGACTGCTCCGACGGTGGCGGCTAACCAAGGCAAGAAGCCGCTGCGGCTCGGCTTGATTCTAGGGATAGGCAGCGATCCTGACGCGGCCATGGCGAAGGTCCACGATCTGGGCCTGCCAACGTGCCAGGTTTACGTGGAAGTCATCGAGGCGGAGCTAGCAAGTCGGCTGCGCCGGGCACTTGATAAATACCAGATTGAGGCAACTTCGCTTGTCGTTGGCGGGCCGGGGAAGGAAGTTTGGGATTTCTACGGGGGGCCGCTGACTATCGGTTTGGTCCCGCGCGAGACGCGCGAAGCGCGCATTGCGCACATTAAAAAGGCGTCGGACTTCGCCAAGCAGTGCGGCCTCGACGCTGTGCAAACGCACTGCGGATTCATTCCTGAGAATCCCAATGACCCGGTTTACAAGGACACCGTCGCAGCCATGCGCGAGGTGGCCGGATACTGCCAACGCAACGGACAGAATTTCCGTTACGAGACGGGCCAGGAGACGCCGATCACGCTGGTGCGGGCCATGCAAGACGTGGGGCTGGACAATCAGGGCGTTAATTTTGACCTGGCCAATCTGATTCTGTACGGCAAATCCAATCCGGTTGACGCGATAGAATTGCTGGGCCCGTACGTTCAGGGAATTCACGCGAAGGATGGGCTGTGGCCTACGAACCCGAAGGAACTCGGGGAGGAAGTCGCCATCGGGAAAGGCAAAGTGGATTTTCCGCGCATCATTTCGCGCTTGAAAGAGATGAAGTATCGCGGCGCGGTCACCATCGAGCGGGAGATTTCTGGCCCGCAGCAGATGGAAGATGTGCGCGCATCGAAAGCTTATCTCGAGAAGCTGATTGGCTAGCG
>Ga0209415_10011862_pt1 | contig 14615 bp, 9 predicted proteins | sample PeaSoiSIISIP2007_FD_187696 | JGI IMG/M metagenome (GOLD analysis project Ga0209415, IMG submission 187696) | Peat soil microbial communities from Weissenstadt, Germany - SII-SIP-2007 (SPAdes) (version 2) | ecosystem: Environmental > Terrestrial > Soil > Wetlands > Peat | place: Germany...
GAGAACAACTTCGAGTAGTCGGGGTTGGTGGCGATCGCCGTAGTGCCCGTCGGCTCCGGCACCATGCCCGAGAAGTCTCCGGCGAAGAGGGAAGCCAGACCGGTCACCAGCATCCAACTGCCCATCATGATGCCCTGGTACTTGCTCGGCGCGAGCTTGCCGATCATCGCGTAGCCGATCGGCGAGATGAGCAGCTCACCTATGGACTGGAGCACGTAGCTCGCGAACAGCCAGAAGAACGGCGAGCGCCCAGAAGCATCGGCGAAGGCGATCCCGACCGGGAGCGCAAGGAAGCCGAGCGACATCAAGATGAGCGAGGCGGCGAACTGCTGCGGAAGGTCGATCTTCCAACCGCGGGCACGCAGACGAGTAAACAGCGCCGCCAGCAGCGGCCCGCCCAGGACGATCACCACTGTGTTGATGTTCTGCACCCACTGCGGCGCGACTTCGATACCCCACACGCGGAGGCGGACGTTATGCACCGCGAAGAGCTGCAGCCCGTTTGGCGCCATCTGGTACAGCGACCAAAAAACGAGCGAGCCCAAGGTCAAGATGAGATACGCCCACATCCTCTTTCGCTCACTCGCATCTGGATGTCTCATCGTCAGATAGATGAGCGCAGCCGCGACGGCGGCGCTCGCCGCTTTGAGCACGATGCCCGTCGGACCGGTGTGTTGCAGCATGAACCAAACGACCAGCGGAACGCCAAATAGAATCGTGATTCCCAGGGCAAAGCGCGCCCGAAACTGAGCGCCGGTGGCTTCGAGCAGCGGTGTTTTTCGATCGGCGAGCACCTTCCAATTAAAGAGCGCCAACACGATTGCCAGGAAGTTTCCGACGGTCGCGAAGACAAAGAGCGGAGAATAGGCTTCGGTCTCCTGATAGTGGCCGGCCACCGAGAAGCCGATGAAAAAGCCGATGTTCATGCCGGCGTAGTTCCAGAGGAACGCGCTCTCGCGGCGCTGGTCTTCGGGGGCGAAGCGCTGGGTGAGCATCATGTTGATACACGTGACGTTCAGGCCCGAGCCGGTTAGGAAGAGCGCCAGGCCCCAGTACATCGCCGCCATCGATCCAAGTGCGATCGAGCCGCAACCGAGGACCTGCAGGACCATTCCGCCTACGAACAGATTGCGATTGGACAGGAACCTCCCGCCGAGATAGCCGCCAAACAGGTGCAGTCCGTAGTTGAATGCGCCGAACACGCCCATGATCGCCGACGCATCTTTCGCTGAGAAATGCAGGTGGCGCGTCGCGTACAGGACGAGCGTCGAATAAAGGACGGCGAACCCAAGCGTGGCGAAGATCTGGATGAAGAACAGGGCCGCGGTTCCTTCGGGGACATGGGCGAGCCGGCTTTTCCAGGATTCCTTTGTAGTTTTCACTCGTTCCCTCGGCGGTTTGATGGGGAAAGGAATAGCACTTTCACATTTGATGGAGCAATGGCGCTATTTCTCATTTATTGCAGACCTTCATTGATTGGCCTGATGTTGAGGCTATTATTATCTATTAACCGCCCGGCTGGCCAGGGTGTAAGGTGCGGCGAATGAAAGTCCCGGAAGAGAAACAGAATCTGGCGGGTCCGCTGGCCCATTGGCTGGCGGCGGGAGAATTAGAGGCCCGGCTGGTTCTGCCGGCGATCCAGATACTCGCGGGCGGCAGCGATCAGCCCAAGCCCCTCCTGGCCATCCTGGAAGCGCTCGAAGGAGAGACCCATGAAGTCCTGGCGTCTCTGAGGGCGCACGTCCGGGAGGGCCTCCGCAAGCAGGCACAGCGTATTCATGCCAAGGGCATTCTCAATATTACCGAAAAGGAACGAGCGGCTTTAAGCGGGCTGTCGCTGCAATTCGTTCCGGAGTGGGAGTCCGGCCCGGCGCCGACTGCGGCGGTCGAGGCTGCGATACGGAGGGTCCGGGAACTGGCGTTCCTGGCCCCTCACCGGGAAGAGGCGCCATGCCTGTTCGCTGAAGCCGTGGCACAAACCGACGCGGCCCTCGCCACGGCGCACGCGGCGCTCGCCGCACAAATTGACCGGGCGCCGACCGCGCTGTTCAGGCAACTGGAGACCGCCTGGTCCAATGACTTGCCTGGACGCGGGCCGGTGGTCGCCGAACTCAGAAAATGGAGGCAGACCGCTCGCCGGGCTTGGCTTGAAAAAACGGGCGGTGAGCTGCAGAACCGGCCCGAGATGGCCGAGACGGACCTGGAAGATGACGCGGTTCTGGCGGGCCTCGCGGCCAGGTTCAGCACGACGGATGATCGCGCCGAGAAAGCCCGGGCCCTGGATTGCGTTTGCCGCTGGATGACACCGGCGGCCCTCCCGGTGCTTGGGGAAATGACTCGGGAACCGAGGGCCCAAGACCGGGCCCTGTTGAATTTGACGTTGCGCTTCGGCCAGCCGCTCCTGACCACTTGGGAAGCTTGGCTGGGGTGGCTCTCCGGCCAGGCGAGGCTGTGGCAGTCAGAGCAGGAGGAGTTCAGACGGTTGATTGAGAATCACCCGCAGGGCCTCCTGCTTATCTTGTACTCGCAAGTTGTGGAACCGGACCGGACAATGCTCGACCGCCTGGTCGAGTTGGTTTCCGCGTCAGGCCCGTCAATCCTGATGGCGGATGTATTGCAGACCTGGTCGAAATGGCTATCGATCCCTGAACGGAGGGCGTTGTTGGGCCTGCGCGAGCCGCTGGCTGCCGCGCTGCCCCCGGCCATTGGCGCCAGCGAACCAACCGTGGCCGAACCGCGGCAGGCGCAGCCGCCTCGATTGCCGGCTCCCCGGTTTGCGCTGCCCGTGGCGCCCGCCGCGACCCCGCCGCCGCCAGTTGCGCCCCCTGGCCCGCCACCGGCCAAGCCCACGCTCTGGGAGAATCATATCCAGCCGTTCTTCGTGGAGAACTGGTACATCGTGGCGGGGATCGCGATGGTCATCCTGGGAAGTTCGCTCCTGGCTTACTATACCTGGGATAAGCATTGGCTGGTGCGTTATACGATCATGCCGGCACTCCTGGCGCTCTTCACTTGGTCGCTGGCCGGTGCCGGCGGCTGGCTCGAGCGGAAAGGCGCGGAATTCAAGGGCACCGCGGCCATTCTGCGAGGCGCGGCCATTGGATTGCTGCCGATCAATTTCATGGCCATGGCGTTGTTGTCGGCCGATGAAAAGGTGCCGCAGAAAGACGCGGCCCTTCTGGCCATGGCGCTCATTTACCTGTCGGTCTTCGGGTGGGGTTTGCGAAAATGGTGCGCGGCGGTCGAGCCTCGGTTGAAAAATCCCCTGGGCGGGGCGCTGCTCTTTTTAAATGCCCTCGTCGCCGTGGGGCCGCTGGCACGAACGGTCGGCCACCTGGAAGGCCGGCCGCTTCTGGTGTGCCTGGGGGCCGGCTTCTACTTGGGGTTTTTAGTCACGGCCGCAGCCATCGTCTATTTCACCCGGAGAATCCTGACGCGGGAAATGGCGGAGGAGAAGCGAGTGCCTTGGTTCGCAGCCACCGCCCTGGCTATCACTTTTCTGCAAGTCTTCGTCTGGGTCCACGCGTTTATGCGTCACCTGCCCCAGGCCCCTACGTATGCCCTGCTGGTAATTCTGGCCGGCTGGCTGGTTTTGTATTCGGAACGGCGCGCCCTCGAATTAAAGGCCAGCCCGCAACTGCATGGCGGAGAGTCCTTCCTCGGGTTCGCCCTGGTGTTGCTGGGGCTGCTGATGGGATTCACGCAACCGGCCATCCGGATCGTTTCATTCGCGACTGCCGGGCTCGTTTGGCTCTTCCAGGGGCTGTCCCGAAGGCACCCGTTGCACTATTGGATCGCGCTGACCCTTTGGGTGCTGGCCGGGGCGTCGGTGGGCTTGCTGCCACAGTATCCGGGAGCATGGCTGCCCGGGTTAGGAGTGGCCATGGCCCTGGGATTTGGGTTGGGCAACTGGACCAGCCAAAGACGCGGCCTGGCGGAGTTGGCCCAAGTGTGCCGGGGCATGCAGGCCGTGGTGTTGGCACTCACCGCGATGGCCGCCCCACTGGCGCAATGGCATTATCGGTCACAACCCTTGGGGACAGCTTGTTGCCTCGTGCTGCTGGCGGCGCTCTTTGGGTGGAGAGCCCTCAGAGATCAGAAGCTCCATTGGCTGCACGCGGCCATGGTAGTGCTGGCGCTGGCACTGCCCTACGCTGGTTTCATGGATGTGGCCGGGCGCAGCGCCCACCACAATACGATGGTGTTCGGCCTGGCGCTTCTCTCCTGGGCCTGGCTGGGGGTGAACTGGGCGGCGGCCCGCGGGAAGGAGCGCGCGCCGAAAGCTCTCCAGGCGGCGACGCACGGTCCAGGAATCGAGGCCCAACCCTCCGATGTCCACACGCAGCCGGAACCAGCGCTGCGCTTCCCGTCTCTCATCCTCCAAGGGCGCTCCACGGTCTTGTGGTTCTATGGAATCCTCGCGGTGGGCGCCATGCTCCTGCGGGTCGCTTTGGGAGACACCGCTCCCGAGCCGCTCTGGTATCGGGACTACATGGATTACACCGGACCGTTCCTGATGATGCTGGCGTTGATTCCTGCCACCTATTACTCGCGCTCGCTGGCGCCCGCCGGAATGGCCGTCGCTATCATGGCGGTCTTGTTCCCCGAGCTGAAAGCCAATCTGCAACAGTCCACTCCCTGGCTTTGCTGGGGCTCCGGGTTGGGAAGCGCCTGCTGGGCGCTGGCCCTGGCCGGGTTATGTTTCGCGCTGCGTCCATGGGATTTCCTGAGCAAGCTGCCGGAAGCCGACCGGTTCATGGGCAAGGAACCGTTCCCCTTCCGGCGCTCTGACCACACGCTTTTCACGTGGCCCATTATGGCGGCGGCACTCTATCTTGCGCTCAAGGTGGACACCTGGCATCTCGTCCAAAACTGGGCGCTCCACGGGCTTCCGCTCAACACCGCCGCCGCCCTGGGAATCACCGCCATCGCCTGGACGTTCATCGGCATCTACCACCGGGAACATCACGGCGCGGTGGTCTGCGTTCACTTAGGCTGGTTCTGGATGTTGGCCGCGATCAGTTTCGGCTATTGGCAGTTGGCCAAAAACCCGAATTGGACCTGGCCTGTTTTGGTCACCGGCCTGCTGCTGCAAGGCCTCTATTGGTTCTATCGCTCGCTGGTTGAACCCTCGCGGCCGTGGGCCGTGGCGTTGTTGACCGAGCCCACTCGTGTGGTGCTGATGGCGGCGAGCGCCGGGCTGGCGGCTTTCTGCGTCGGGTGTTTGCTCGAGGGAACACCCTTCGACAAAGTCCAGTGGTTGTGCGGCTTCCTGGCGGCCCAACTCATCTGGCATGGGCTTCGCACCCGGCGTTTCGTCTTCGGGACCATCCTGTTTTTCGAGATCTGGGCCGGATTGCTCGCCGCCGCCGCTCCCGGCTCGGGCCCGGTCTGGGACCGGGTTTCCGTTGAGCAGAGCGTCAGCCCAACGTTGTGGTTGCTGGCTGGGATTCAGATTCTGTTTATTGCATTGGAGCGCGCGCGCGGAGCAGGGACCGATTTCGGAGGCGGCGCATCGGAGCGCGGAGTGGCCGGTGAACCGGCAGCAGTGGTGTCTGGCGCCCCGCTGGCGCAATGGTTGAGTCCGGTAGTTTGTCCGGCCCTTGTGCTGGCGAGCGGCCTGGCGGTGCTGCTTGGGTTGGCGGGCCTCGCCGATGGCGTCCACTGGCTGGCGTTGTCGCCGGGGCAACAGGTTCTGCTTCTGGCGACGCTGCTGCTGACGGCGCGCGCCCAGGCCTCCGCTCTCATCTTGTTGCCGGCGATGCTCCTGGCTTATGTCATGGTCCATCGCAGCCTGCTGGCTGGCGGCGGCGGCCTGGAAGCCCAGTTTGAAGTCTTGCTGACGCCCTGGCGCCTGGCGGTGCTGGGTTTGGGAATGGTCCTGCTGACGCAAGCGGGCCGCCGGTCGTGCCAACGGCGACCCGCATTTCTGGCCGGCCCCTTCGCCCAGCCATTTTTCACCGCGCCCTGGTGCGGTTGGCTGTTCTGGCCGGCGGCGCTCCTTTCAGGCCTGGCGGCGATGCTTCACACCTTCAGCCCTGTCCTGCGTGAAGACGCCGCGCAGCTCTGGGCGCCGTACCTGGGCGCGGCCACTTTCGCGCTCCTTGCGTGGTTCTGGCGAAAGCGCCTCTTTCTTGCCGGAGCGGGTTTCCTGCTGCTGCTGGGCAACATCCACCTGGTGCGGGTGTTTGGCGGAGATTTCTTACGCGGCCACGGGCTTTCCGAGCTGCATCTCATCTGCCTCGGCTTGGGCCTTGGCCTGCTGCAAGCGTCGGCTTTGCGCCGGCTGCCGCGCGCCGCCCCGGCGATCTCCGCCATCAATCGGGCCAGCCTGGGACTGGCCGGTCTGATCCTGGCGCTGCTCTCGGCCAACTATTTTACCGATCCCAACCTCGCAGCCATCACCTCGCTCCGTTTCATTGTCTCAGGCGTCCTGGCCTGGCTGGCGGGACAGTACTTCCGCAGGGCGGCGCGTCACCCGGGCCCTGGCGAGGAAGCGCACGGCGACCTATGCGAGGGGTTGTATCACTTCGGTATGGTGCTGGCTATTTGGTGCGCGGCGTTGCTGGCGCCCTGGTTTCGCCAACCGCTCTTTACCCTCATCGCCCTGGGGATGCCGGCGGCCTATTTCTATCTCCGGGCCGAACTCGGAGCGCGCGCCGGCTTGGCCGAGGCTCGGCGATACCGAAACTCGGCCGCAGTCCTTGGATTCGTGGTGCTGGGTCTGTACGTTTTCAAGGCCGTGTTTCATGTGGTCCTATTCCCGGGGACGCCGATCGGCACTGAGTATTATCACTACAATTCCCCGCTCATTCTGCTGCTGGCGATAGTACTGTTGCGCCTGCATGGGTTGGGCGGCACCGGGTGGCTCGCCTTCTACGGCGGCCTGGCCCTGATGACCGGCAGCTATTTCCTGCTCACCGCCCTGCCGCGTTTCAGCCCGTTCGACTACCCGATGCCCGGCGCCTGGTGCGCCTTGGCCTTAGGCCATTTCTGGATCGTCGCCAGCAATGCCCGCTCCCCTTTGCGCACCGCCATTCAGCGCCTGGCAAAGCTGGACGATCCGGCTTGGAACTCACTGCGACGCTCCTGGGGCCTCTGCCTGGTGGCCGCCACCCAGGGGGTGACCCTCTGGGGCATTGCGGATTACGCCTCCGATACGAAAATGGTGGCGCCTTTGCTGGCTGGCGCCGCCACGATCCTCATTCATCGCGCCATTATTCGCGGTTCTCCCGTCACCCTGGTCTTGGCCGCCCTCGAATTGCTCGCGGCCTTGCATCTCGATTTCCTCATTCCGAGTTATTTGCCCAAGGATTACGTTATCTGGGCCCTATTGGGCGCCTGGTTCTCGCTGCTGGTGGCCCATCGATTTCTGTCCCGCAAGCTCCGGCCGGAAATCGTCGGCCAAATCGCACTGATCCTGGGCGCCCTAGTTCTGGCGCACGTCTTTTATCATCGACCGTGGTCAGGCGTCGGCCTGTGGGGACTCGGGCTGGGCGTTGTCCTGGCCGCGTGGAATCCGCAGCGAAATCGTGAGCCTGCCAACGCGGTGGAAAAGGCCTTCGGCGCGTTGCTGCTGTGGGCGCCGGCCTGGTTGGTCTTCTTCAGCCAGGCCCCATTCGCAGCCCGCGGCCTCGAGGCGGGTTTCGAGCCGTGGCCCATCCTCTCGACCATGACGATGGGTTTCCTGACCGGCCTGTTTGCAGGGTGCTTTCCGGCTTGTCTGGCCGCCCGCTACCGCGTTTGGCCACGCGCGCAGTTTCATTTGTTCGACTCCACTCTGGCTGGGCTCGAGACCTTCGGACCTCAAATCCACCAGGCCGTTCTGTGGCTCACGCTGGCCGGAGCCGGGGCGACCCAAGTGCTGCATTATCAAGCCGCCTTCGCTCCGCGCGAGTTCGCGCTGCTGATTCTGCTCGAAGCCGGCCTGGCAGTCGCCTGGTTCTACGAGGGCAAACGCCGTCAATCCATGCTGGCCTATTACCTGATGCAACTTTCCGCCGCCGCCTGCTTCGCCTCGGCGCGGCGTCACCTGATGCTGACGACTGGTTTCCGGACTTACGAATACGATGTTTGGGCCAGCCTCGCCTTTTCCCTGGCCATCGCCGGGGCGAAACAAGTCCTGGATTTGCAGTCGCGCGCCCTGCGCGTCCCCCTCCTGACGAGCCTATTCCTGCTCCCGGTCATGGCGCTGGCTTGGGTCGTCGTGCAGGGCTTGGGCGCGAACCTCGCGCTGTTGGTCGTGGGACTGCACAGCGTGATGTTTGCCTACCTGGGAAAAGACGACCGGGAATCGCCCTACAACATCCTGGCCCTGGCGGGCTTCGTGAGTTTCATTTTGTTGACCTTCTACGCCAAGCTGCACCTGCAGGCGGTGCCGGCCTACGTCATCCCCGTCGGCCTCGGCGTCCTGGTTTTGCAGGAGCTCTTTATCAAGCGAATAAAACCCGACGCCAGCAATTGGATTCGCCTGGTGACGCTCATGGCTATGCTCGGCAGTTCCGGCTATTATGCGCTCGCCGAGGCCCGCCATGCCATCACCTTTAATCTCACGATGATCATCCTCTGCCTCTTGGCCATGGGCCTGGGCAGCTTCCTCAGGATACGGCTCTACCTCGCGTTGGGCTTTGCGGGCCTGATGGTGGACCTGGTTTCGCTCCTGTACAAAGTTCTCGTGCTTATGGAACGCAGCGCGCGCATGACGGTGGTCGGCAGCCTCGTTCTGCTCATCGGCGCCGCCCTGGTCTTCGGCGCCATCTATTACAAGACCAACCAGGCGAGCCTTGACGCCTTGGCCGACAAATTGCGGCTTAAACTAGCCACGTGGCAATAACATCCCCGGAGATCAACTCCGAAGCATACCCGATCCGGAGGAACAAAGACAGCTCCCGCGGTTTGACGCCCGAGCAGGCGCTGCGGTAAAGTCCGTTCGTGAACTGGAAGGCTCCAAGTGAAACCGATCCCGTGGCGCCCGTGCTGGCCCAACCGAAGCTGGACACCCGGACTGCCCCTGGGGTGGACGACGCCGAGGGAGATTGGCTTTGCGCCTGGTGCCACAACCGGGTGGCGAACGAGCGAGACCGGTTCTGCCTCGATGGCAAAGACGAGTTCACTTTCTCAAACCCGGAGGGGATCCGCTTTGACATCATCACCTTTTCCGAGACCCACGGTTGCGGCCAAACCGGCGTCCCCACCCTCGAGCATACGTGGTTTCCGGGCCATACCTGGTCGTATTGTCAGTGCGCCGGCTGTGGTCAGCACCTGGGTTGGTACTTTGCCGGCCAGCATGAGTTTGCCGGCCTCATAAAGAACCGGATCGTCCGCGCCCTTCACCTCAGGAACTGAACCGGTTGAGATCACCCGAGCCTTGGCGTCGCCTCCCGCCTTGCGCCTCCCGCCGTGCGCCTCCCGCCGTGCGCTTTCCGCCTTCTGCCTCCCGCCTTGCGCTTTCCGCCTTGCGCTTTCCGCCTTCTGCCATCCCGCCATCTCCCATCCCGCGCCTCTCTTCGGATTTCGGGCCTTCGGCTTTCGGATTTGGCTGCCATCTGCCATTTGCCATCTGCCATCTCCCGCCTCCCCTGCTAGTGGCGGGCCGCCGCCCTGGGTACCCCGCCAAGATAGCCCACCCCTTTCCCATGCGCCCCGCGCGCGCGCGGGGCGACTTTGAAATCTGAAATCTCCAATCTGAAATCCGAGGTTTCAATCCGCGCCCCGCGCTCGCGCGCGGGGCGACCGGCGCAAACCCTCAGCGCAGTCCCGTGGGAAGCGGTTTCAATCCGCGCCCCGCGCTCGCGCGCGGGGCGACTGGATGAGGACGTGGGCGAGCGGGCTCTGCACGGTCGTTTCAATCCGCGCCCCGCGCTCGCGCGCGGGGCGACTTCTCTTCGTGCTGCGACGCGCGAATGAAGGCATGGTTTCAATCCGCGCCCCGCGCTCGCGCGCGGGGCGACATCGGAATAATCCAGTTCCGCTCCCGCTTGTCGGGGTTTCAATCCGCGCCCCGCGCTCGCGCGCGGGGCGACTGTGCTGGAGTATCCATCCCATTTCGCGGTTTTGCGTTTCAATCCGCGCCCCGCGCTCGCGCGCGGGGCGACCAGGTCCAAGGCCGCGAAAGCCCCGGAACCGGAGTTTCAATCCGCGCCCCGCGCTCGCGCGCGGGGCGACGCGGAGATGACCCGTTCAGATTGGAGATGAATCTCGTTTCAATCCGCGCCCCGCGCTCGCGCGCGGGGCGACGCAGGCCGAATGACTGCGGGGTTGGCTCCGGCATGGTTTCAATCCGCGCCCCGCGCTCGCGCGCGGGGCGACTAAAAAGCGCCCCGGAGTCGGGGCGCTGTGCGATGTTTCAATCCGCGCCCCGCGCTCGCGCGCGGGGCGACCAAAGTGTTGCAATGCTGCCGTCCGGTCTGGCCGGTTTCAATCCGCGCCCCGCGCTCGCGCGCGGGGCGACAACAATGCTACACGGTTGCAATGCAATGCTACACGTTTCAATCCGCGCCCCGCGCTCGCGCGCGGGGCGACCCCTGGGTTTTTATTGTTAGGACACGGATTGTATGTTTCAATCCGCGCCCCGCGCTCGCGCGCGGGGCGACCCCGGTCCGAACTGCGAATGGCCGATGCCGTGCCGTTTCAATCCGCGCCCCGCGCTCGCGCGCGGGGCGACCGGATTACATCGCGTGCCATGCGCCGGAAGGCCAGTTTCAATCCGCGCCCCGCGCTCGCGCGCGGGGCGACTGCGGCCATCCTTTCCGGTTGAGCCGCAAGCACTTATTAGCCCTTTTTCGCGAACCTGCCAACCCCTCTCGCGCGCGTATGTTCAGTTTTGTCAAAGAACGATGAAAAATGCCCGTCATCATTGCGATTGCTCCCCGCCGCGAAATCCCGGTTGCCGAGCCGTCACTTAGGGTTCGCGCAATGGCGCTCATACAATCAGCGGTTCGCTCAGGTCCAACGGCTTGCCCACGCCGTGATGCTCGATGCGCTGCACGGCCTTCTCATCCAGGTAATAGAATCGCAGCGAGTCCTCCTCCGGCTTAATCTCTCGCAACAAACGGTCGCGCAACAGTGCCCATTCGGTCTGGCCCACCTGGCATTCGAAAACGCTCTTCTGCACGCGCACGCCGTAATCTTCGCACGCCTGCGCCACGCGGCGCAAGCGCCGCTGCCCCGCCTTCGCCACTGTGGAAACATCGTATGTAATCAAAATCAGCACGGCCTTACTTGGGAACGAACGGGACGTAATCCGCCATGTCACCGCGCAAGCAGCGGGCCAGCACCCTTGCCTGCACAAACGGAAGTTGCGCGATGCGAAATCCCTGTTCCAGCAGCGGATGCGTGAGTTTTTCCTGCTTGCGTTGTTGGTAGGCGGTAATGACAGCTTTGCGCCCGCCATCGGTAAACTCCACCGCGCCGCCTTCGCGCGCGCGAAAGTGTTCCTGCCCGATTTGTTGGCGGTTGACGAGTGTCACCGCCAGCCGGTCAGCCAGCCACGGACGAAATTCCTCCATCAAATCCAGCGCCAGTGCCGGGCGGTTCGGCCGGTCGGCATGAAGAAACCCGACAAACGGATCCAGGCCGATGCTGGTCAAGGCCGCGATGCAGTCATGCCGCACCAGCGCGTAAAGAAACGAAAGCAGACAATTGATGCGGTCGCGCGGCGGACGACGGCTGCGATTGGCAAACGTGAAATCCTCGCGTTGCTGTTTGAGCAGCAAAGTGAACACGCCGAAATAAGTGGCGCCGCCCATGCCTTCCGCGCCGCGCAAGGCCTCGAGCGCGCCGGCCTTCCGCAAATCCTCACCCGTCCACCGGCCCAGCTCCTGAATTTGCCGCGCCAGCGCGTCGGCCGCCCCCGTCAACCGGGCGCGTTCCTCGGCGCAATCCGTTTCCCGCGCGGCCCGGAGCAGCGAGTTGCGGCTGTTCTGGAGTTTGCCGGCAATGATTTGCCGCGCGATAGCCGCGCACTTGGCCGCGTCATCGGCGGCGCGGAATTGCGCCCGCCGCAGCGTCACGCTGGTGTCCGCCACACCCGTCATTCTCGCCTGAAGATAACCGTTTTCGCTCAGATAATTCACCGCCACGCCGTGTTCCCAGCATAGATCCAGCGCCGGCGGACTGATAGTGCTCGGCCCAAAAACGCAGATGGATTCCAGCATGTGAATCGGGATGGACAACTTCTTCCAGTCCGACGCCCGTTCGCGGGTCCGTTCCGCACGCGGGAGATCGTCGGGATACAACGGCACTTCGACCTGCAGCGTCAAATGGTCGCGCGCCACGTAGCTGGCGGGCGTCGTCAGATACAGCGTGTTTTGTTGAATGTCAGCCATGTGAGATTTGAGATTTCAAATCTGAGATTTCAGATGAGACCGCGCTCCTCCGCGTCTTTGCGAAGCGGATGACCGGGTGGAAGGTTGCGCAGCAGCCTCTTCTGACACGCCGCGGCGCGTTTCTTCTGCTCATCCGCTTGGCGGGATTTGTCGGTCAAATGCCGCGGGCCTTTGATGTCCGAATTTTGCAGCGCGTCCGCCCAGCCGCGCAACTGGCGCGAGCACGACTCGGCCAGAGATTTCAGGTTTGAAATTTGAGATTTCAGATTGGCGGGCCAATTGACCTTGTTGGCCCGGCGTTCTTTCAAACAGAGCATTGAGCGCACCTCGCCGGCCGAACCCCGGGCAATGTAAAGAAACGCCAGCAGCTCGTTGGTCGTGCCCCGCTCGAAACCCTCGGCCACGTTGTTGGAGACGGACAATGCCGCGCGGTCCAGTTGGTCGCGGAAGCCGCGGCTGGCGCCGAACGATTCGTTTTCCAGCAGGTCCTCGGCGGCTTCATACAAGTCGGCCGCCTTCAGCCACACAGGCAGGTCTTCGAAACGTTCATACGTCATAATGGATCCTTGCGTTCGATTTTGGGACTTGGTTTCTGGACGCGTGCCAGATTGAAATCTGAAATCTCAAATTGGATGCGGGCCGAATTGAAATTTGAAATCTGAATTGTCAAATTTGAAATAATTGTCTGGCCAGCCGCCCAGCCCGGCCGTCCTCGCTCACGGCCCTCGGCAGACAAATCTCAAACAGCGAACACTCCTCGCAGGCCGGCTTGAAAATGGCCGGCGGGACGCGCTGCGAGTCTATCATGCCGCGCAGCTCCGCCAAAGAACGTTCAACCAAAGCCCGCAGCTCAGCCGTGAATTCGACTTCGCGCCGGCGTTTGCTCGCCGCGTGGAAGACCGCGCCCCGGCCAATGGGCTGCCCAAACATTTCCTCCAGGCACATAGCCTGCGCGCAAAGCTGCGCATCGTCATTCTCAAACGCCCGGCGCTTGCCTTTCTTGTATTCGACCGGCACCAGCGATTTCGGATTTCGGATTTCGGATTTCGGATTTGGGACCACCTCCACCACGTCGCTCCCTCGCCCATCCGATGGGAGAGGGTGGCCGGAGGCCGGGTGAGGGTGAACCTCCACCACGTCGCATTTCCCGGAAAGCCCCAGCCGTTCCGACCAAACCCACAATGCGCGCAAAAGCGTGACGCCCTTGGCCACTTCGTAACCCGGCAAATCCGCGTGCTCGTGGACGATGTCCCCAAGGACGGTGTGCTTGTTTTCGGAACGAACCCCCTCCACCGCCTTCAACGCCGCCCGTCGCGGGCAGTAAAGGAAGTCGTTGAGCAGCGAGAGGGGCAGTGCTTGCCGCTCCTCATTGGCTGAACTCGGCGTCACAGAAGTTCGCTCAACTCGACACCTGCTGGCAGGCCTGATTTGTTGACGGTCACATCGTAGTCTGCGAACGACCGTCCGACAGCGACGCCGGATTTGCGTTGAACAGTTACGCGCTCGAACAATTTGTGCGCCGGGGCGTTGCCCAAGGCGGACTGATGCTTGAACACGACAAGCTTCTGCGGCGACATCATACCGCGTGAGGCCGAGCGGTCGTGATCGAACATTTGTGCCAGGGCTTGCCAGAACAGTGCGAGATCATCCTCAGAGAAGCCGGTTTCTCGCGCCAGATGCGCACTGATGAAACCGTGGCAGCGGTAGAGGCCGTAGGGGATGAGGTTTTTACGGCCCATTGTTTGATTCGGCGCGTCCGCCTCTTTCGCCTCGGTCACGGCCATGCGCGTGATGCTCAAATCGAGTGGGAGGATGGGATCAACGCTACGGCTGAAGCTCAATTGCACCGGGCCGCGCACTTGTCCCGCGTTTGCGCCGGTGGACATGACCGCGCCGAACGTGCGGACATCATAAAAGCGTTTGCACATTTCGGCGCGGGCGGACTGCACCTGCTTGCGGTCGGCGGTTTTCTTTTTGCCGTCCACGTCGTTGCCAGCGGCTTTGTGGCCGTCGAGAATCTTGTCGTTCAGCACCGAACCCTGCTGCACAAAAATGTCGAAGGGTGGTTGGCCGTTTTTCGCGAGCAGCGCGAAGTTCCGAATCTTGCGTTTGAGACAGACATCGGAGACTAGGCCGTGCATGTCCTGCGGATCAACGCGCGGAGAATTGGCGGCATCGGGGTCGCCGTTGGGATTGCCGTCTTTGCAGTCGAAGAGATATACGAAGTCGCAACGATTATTCATGGTCATTTTTTTGTTGATGGTTAAGTGTTGAAAATTTCAATTTGCG
>Ga0209415_10011863_pt1 | contig 14614 bp, 10 predicted proteins | sample PeaSoiSIISIP2007_FD_187696 | JGI IMG/M metagenome (GOLD analysis project Ga0209415, IMG submission 187696) | Peat soil microbial communities from Weissenstadt, Germany - SII-SIP-2007 (SPAdes) (version 2) | ecosystem: Environmental > Terrestrial > Soil > Wetlands > Peat | place: Germany...
GCAGGAGCTGATGCCCCGGTGCCTCGGGGAAGGCGCTGGTGCCGACGCAATCGGCCGCCTCGGCTTGTGGCATCCCCCGAGCGCGCTTGCCGGGGTCAACCCGGCCGCGTCGCGTTGGGGTCGGCAGCAACTTGCCTTGGCGCCAGCCTAGGTTTGGATGTTGCCGTCACCGGGACACTGGCAGCCTCAGCCGGTCCGGTTCCTTGCATCCCAGTATCGCTCCAGATTGGCGATCAAGGCGGGGCTGAAATGGCAATACGCCTGCTCGCGCGCATACACCGCGAAATAACGCCGGAACGCGTCAAGCGGCTCCTCGCCGACACGAAAGGCGCGACGGTTGCCGAGCGCGCCAACCGCCCCCGAACTCGTCAGTCCGGCAAGCACCTGTTCGATGGACTCGTCCATCTGCGCGGCCGGCGCGATCTCGTCGCAGATCAGCCGGCCTTCGGCGCTGGCACACTCGAGCCGACGCTCGTACTGGATCAGCTGCCGGGCGAGCCGATCGCCGGTAAAGCGCGGCAGGCGCAAATTGGCGGCGCCCGGGATGATGCCCTCCTTGCGCGCCGGCAAGGTCAGGTAGGCGTCATCGGCCGCCAGCACGTAATCCATCGCCAGCAGGATCTGGCAATGGCCGCCGATGGCAAAGCCGTCGACCGCCGCGACCCAGGGTTTCTCGATGCCGTAGCCGTGGACGTCGTCGGGCAGCAGATCGGGACGGGCGACGCCGCGTAGCAATTTATGCACGAAGCCCAGATCCCGCTGCAAAAACCACAGGTACGGGATCTTGCCGCGATACAGATGGGTGAGATTGATACCGGCGCCGAAGACGCGGCGGCCGCGATACTTGGGATGGTCGACCGTGCCGCCCCGCAGCACGGCGATGTCGCTGGCCGGATCGAGGGTCGCGACATCCACGGCGATTTCCATCGCATCGAGCGTCGTCTGGTCCTCTGCATTCAAGTAGCGCGGGTTGGAGGCAAACAGGTGGATGGCTTTGCCGCGACGCTCGATGCGCACCGCGCCCAGATCCACGGTCCCGTCGGCGGCAAGCCTGGCGAGGTGTTCCTCGCTCTCGCGCCGCGGCAGCAGCATCGCGTGGCACAGATGGCGTCCGGTGCGCTCATGGCCGAGGACGTGCGAAAGCAGGACTCCCTGATCGATCTCCAGCCCGTCCTTGTCGCGCTGCAGGGCATCGGCCTCGCCCGCGAGTTGCGCGCGCGTCGGTGCCAGTCCGGGAAATTCCTCGGCCGCGGCAAGAACCAGGTCCTCGACGCGCACGAAGCGGGAAAACCCCTGCGTCAGGGCCGCGTATATCGCTTGCGCATGCGTGCGCAGGAACTGTTCGCGCGCGGCGCGCGAGCGCTCGACGATGGCATCGAACGCCCGCGCCTGCGGCGTGCGGCGTGCGGACTTTTTTGGCAGATCCCCGACAAGTTGCTCGGAGCAGCGCCAGAACGCCGCATACCGGTGCCGATCCTGGGCAAGGTCGCCGGTCGCCTCGGGCTCGGCGCCGAGCCAGGCTTCGATTCGCGACTGCGCCAATCCGGCGCCACGCAATGACGTCAAATCCGAAGCCGCGCTCGCTTGCTGCATGTTGCCTCTTCCTCGGGAGTCTTCCGGCATCGACGGCTTGCACCGGCATCGACGACGCTACTCGCGATCCCTTGGCCAGGCAACCACGCGCCGCCCGTTGGGCGCGCCGCCTTGCACAGACTAATCCGCGTCCCGATTCGCGGAATCCTTTGCGTCGATGAGGCCGGGGAAGGATTGGCGCGTTCCCGGCCGCCGGGAGCCTTGGCTCCGGACGCCATTGTGGTGGCGGTCGAAGGAGCGCTGCGCCGCTTCACCCGAGCAACGCGCGCCATTCGGGCGGTACCGGGACGGCCTGGATGCGGTGCCGGTCCCAGTCGACGCGGCGCGCGAAGATGCGCACTTCGCTCACCTCCACCAGGGGACGATCGCCGCAGCGAATGTGATGTTGCAGCACGAAGCTCTTGCCGCGCCACTGTGCGATGTGGGTGTCGATATCGATCGCATCACCGTAGCTGGCCGGCGAGATGAACCTTGACTCGATGGTCACGCAGGGCGTTCCGATGATGCCGTGCGTGCGCTCGGTTTCGTGCCAGGGCGGCACGCCGCAGGCCAAGAAAAAGCGGTGGCCCGAGGCATCGATCCAGCGGAAGAAGTTCGGGAAATAGACGATCTGTGCCGGGTCGCAGTCGCCGAACTCGACGTCGACGCGCATCGTGTGGACGCGGCTCATCGTGCCGTCCTGCGAAAAAGCGTCCCGCTGCGGCCGTCGCGGCCGATCTCGCCCCCGCGCACCGGGGCTGCGTCCCGGCTCGCGTGTGCGCCCGCCGGCATCGGGGGGCGCCGGCGCGCGCCACCGTGCGGCGCCAGGGTCAGCATCGGTTCGGCCATGGCTAGCTCCTGCGGCGTGAGCCCGTAGCGGATCAGGCCGGCGGAGGCGAGGCGGCGTGTCGAACGAAGCGGATCGGCACCGGCCGGAGTTCGCGCGGCGCCGCCCCGTGCTGTCGCAGCGCCTGATCGAGCGCCTGGCCCCCGTCGTCGGCGAGCGCCGCATGGCGGGCCTGGGCGATGGCTCGCGCCCGCTCGGCCGGGCTGGCGAAATCGGCCGCGAGCGCCAGGTGCTGCAGCACGTGCAGCAGGTTTTCCTTGCCGCGGTCATTGGTGTTGCCGTACCCCTTGATCAGCCGGCCGCACAGTGCCACCTCGTAGGCCTGCGTCCAGTCCCTTCGCGTCAGCTCGACGATGCCCTCGAGCCAGCGCTCGATCAGCGCCTGCTCCTGCGCATAGCGCTGGCCGCGGCGCCGCTGCCCGCGCAGAACCGTCAGCAGGCGCAGCGCCAGCGCGCCGCCGACGGTGTGCGAGCCCAGTTCCAACTTGAACGACCACGGGCGCAGGCCCCGCTGCTGGCGCCGCGCGTCCCAGCGCACCAGGGCCTGCGCCAGCCGGGGCGGCAACAGCGCCGCGATCTCCGGCACCCCGGGGCGAAACAGGTCCCAAACCTTGACAACGTCCTGCGCGCCCGCCCGTACCTCGGCGCGCACGCGCCGGTGGCGCTTGGCGCGCAGCTTTAGCTCGGCCACGCGCACGATGTCGTCGAAGGCCATCCACAACGCCAGCCAGCGCGCCACCTCGCGCGTGAGGGCAAAGCCCTGCGCCGAGCCAGGGTCACTGCGACGCTCGGCTGCCAGCACGTGCAGCAGGCGCTCGACGTAGATGTCGGCATAGGCCTGGTCCTGGTACTGCACCAGGCGCGCGTGGCCCAGGGCCAGCATCCCGTGAACGGCGGCCGGAAAGCGCGCCGCCAGGGCCGCTGGCAAGGCCGGTGCGGCCGCCGCGGATTCCGGGGCGGCCACGGGCCCGCGCGCGCCGGCGGCGCCCTGGCGCGCCGCGACGATCTGGTCGAAGGCGCGGGTGAAGCCGCGCAGACTGGCCTCCGCGCCGCGGCCGCCGGTCTTGATCGCGGCCTCGTAGGCGCCGCGTTCAAAGGGCAACACGCCGCTGGCGGCCACAGCGCCCAGCATCACCGCGCTGACCACGGTGCCGGCCTCGCTCGTGAGGCGCGCCATGTCCAGCAGTTGGTGCTCGCGGCTGTTCGCACGAACGACTTCGATCAGGCCGGTTTCGCGCAAGCGGCCGTCGCCGAGCGCAATGCGCTCGGCCGTCGTCAGCGTACGCCCCACGGCGGTGAGGATGTGGGTGCGGGCGGCGTCGGCCATGCCCAGACCCACCTGGCGCGCGGTTTCGAGCAGTTCCGAGGAAACCAGCAGGTCGACCTGACCTGCCGCCGGGTAGAGGCTAAACACCGGACGGCGGCCGTCCAGTGCGGCCTGCGGCACCGGATAGAACTCCAGGTAGTAGGTTGTGGCCCCGGTGCGTTGCGCGACGCCGGGTATCGACGTGCCTTGCGCCGCATAGCCGGCGTGCCGCGCCGCTTCGATGAGCCAGCCGCTGAGTACGCCGCCTCCTTCGCCGCCGAGGGCGCAGGCGAGTACGGTGATGGGCCGCTGGGCGGTGGGCAACGACATCGCCGCTTCAGGCTGGCTGCAAGAAACGCAAAACCGCGCCGCGCAGGCCGGCAACGAGCCTCTCGTGCCACGCCGGGTTTTGCACCACTTGTGCGCGGTAGAAGCTCGGGCACAGCGTGGCGGCCTGGGCGTTGGCGCCGCATAGGCCGCAGCCCACGCAACCGTCGATCACCGTGGCCACCGGGTCGACTTGCAGCGGATCGGGATTGTCCTTGATCGTCAGCGTGGGGCAGCCCGAGAGGCGGATGCAGGCATGGTCGCCGTTGCACACGTCCTCGTCGACGCCGTAGCGGGTGCGGACCACGCGCGCACCGCGGGCCAACTGCCCGGCCAGCCAGGGCTTGGTGCGACGCTGGCGCTCGAGCTGGCATTCTCCCTCAGCGATGATGACCTTCAGGCCGGCAAAATTGGTCGTCAACGCCTCCACCAGCGTCTCGCGCATGCGGTCTACGCCGTAGCTGTCCAGCTTGCGCAGCCATTGCACACCCAGACCCTGCAGCGTCTTCTCGATGGTGGTGTTGCGGTCGACCAGGCTCTGCTGTTTGTCGGGTGCGCTCGCCTTGATCCGTTCGTCGGGCGTGGAAATGATGTCCTGCGTTCCGGTGGCCGAGGTATAGCCGTTCTTCAAGATCACCAGGACCACGTCGTCGCCGTTGAACAGCGCGCTTTGCACCCCGGTCAAGACGCCGTTGTGCCAGAAGCCGCCGTCGCCGACCAGGGCCATCGTGCGCCTGGCCATCATCGGCGATACACCGGCGGTGCTCGCCAGGCTCATGCCGTACCCGAGGATCGAATGACCGATGCAGAAGGGCTCGAAGATGGCGAAGGAATGGCAACCAATGTCGGCCGCGATGTGCACGCGGCCCACCTGCTGCTGCGCAAGCTTGAGCGCCGCGAACACGGGGCGCTCGGGACAGCCGACGCAAAATCCCGGCGGCCGCGGCGGCAGCGGGGCGCCAAGCGTCTGGCTCACCGCATCGCGTCGGGCGCGGTTGTCCTGCAGCCACCGGCGGGCGCCGTCGATGGGCAGCTGCGGCACATAGCGCTCGATGAAGGGCAGCAGGCCGTTGGCGATGACCTCGACGGTGTATTCGCCGCCCGAGGGCAGCCAGCCCTTGCCGTGCAGTGGCGTCTGGATGTCCCGTCGCCGCAGCAGCGTGGCCAGTTCCTGCTCGATGTACTCTGGCTGGCCTTCCTCGAGCATGAGCACGCCGCGCTTGCCGGTGCAAAACTCGACCACTTCCTCGGGCACCAGCGGGTAGGCGACGTTGAGTACGTAGATCGGGATCTGGGTGGCGCCGAACGCGTCGGCCAGGTCAAAGGACTGCAGCGCGCGCACGAGCGTGTTGTACAGACCGCCCTGCACGATGATCCCCACGTCCTCGTGCATGCCGGCAAAGACCTCGTTGAGGCGGTGCGCGGCGATATAGCGCCGCGCGGCAGGGATGCGCTCCTCCGTCTTGAGCTTTTCGTGGCGGAAGGTCACCGGCGGGTGCGCAAGGCGCATGTGGTCGAAGGCCGCCGGCTCCTCCTGGCGCGCGAGCGCGGACAGACGCGGCGCGACGTTATCCTTGCAATCAAAGGAGCCATGCACATGGCAGGCGCGGATGCGCAGCTCCAGGATGGCCGGCATGTTCGAGACTTCGCTGAGGGCGAAGCCGTGCTCGACCATTTCCACCATCCGCGGCAGATCGGGCCGCGGATCGAGCAGGATCATCGAGCTCTTGAGCGCGAAGGCGTGCGTGCGCTCCTGGATCACGCTGGCGCCCTCGCCGTAGTCCTCGCCGACGACGATCAGCGCGCCGCCGGTGACGCCGGGCGAGGATAGATTGGAGAGCGCATCGCTCGCCACGTTGGTGCCTACGATGGACTTCCAGGTCACCGCGCCGCGCAGCGGGTAATGGATGGACGCGCCGAGCATCGCCGCGGCCGAGGCCTCGTTCGAGCAGGCCTGCACGTGCACGCCCAGCTCGTCGAGATAGGCTTTGGCCTGCACCATCACGTCGAGCAAGTGCGACACCGGGGCGCCCTGGTAGCCGCCGACGTAGGACACGCCCGACTGGAGCAGGGCCTTGGTGATGGCCAGGATGCCCTCGCCGTGAAAGCTCTCGCCCTTGCCCAGACGCAGTTGCGCGACTTCCCGAGTGAACTGGACTTCCATGTCCTGGCGTCGGCGCCGCTGCAGCGGCCCCTCTCCGTATGGTTTTACCTGCGTGGCGTCGAGTCGACGTTGTACCGCAAATCTTGGACAGTTTAAGACCAGCGGGAAGCATGGCTCGCCGGCACCCCGAAGCGAGCGCCGGCACATGGGCTCGAGGCGGGCGGCACGGGTGCCGGGCAGCGATGCGCGATCTTGCCGCCGTCGGCACCCGAGCGAGGTTCGCGGGGAGGCGCGTGGGATTCAGGGACTGCGCGACTGCGGCCGGATGCCGATATCCCCTGGCGCAGCGCGGCTACGGGAAGTCGGCCCCCCGGGATCGGGTCCGCCGCGGCATGGCTGCCCGGCCTCCTGGGTCCCGTCCACCGGATGAGCGGGGCGGGGGGCGACGCTCAGCCGGCCGCTGGCGTGGCGCAGCCCGCGACCGAGGTGGCGCCCAGCGGGCGATTCAAGGGGCTGCGGCAAAGCGGGAGGGCCGGTGGAGACAATCGTAAGAGTTGCACACGCCAGGTTTTGGGGGCCACATGCGTTAGCGGGACTGTTCCACCGACACGGCCATTCTTGCTCCTGGCAACCAATCGGCATTCAGCGCGTGAGCGGGGAAAGATCCGATCTTCTTGAGAGCTACGTGCCTCTAAAGTTTTTGCCGGACACCCCGAGGGGGGCGTGGCCACCACGGGACGGCACCCTTGCGCTGCCCGCCCTTCCTTTGTGCCGGCAATTTCGACGGGCAGGTGCCGGTCGCGAGGCGACATGCTCGAGGTCGATCGGCGGCACGGCCACGTGACTTGCGCAGGGCCAGAAGCAACACGCGGTGTGCGTCGCCTGAATTGCGCTCGATTCACCGTGCATTTCGCCGTATTTGGCCCCGCGACATCTTTTATAGGATGGGGTGCCGGCTTGATAAATGAGGGCGAATCGGATTTCACGGCGGCTTTCCCGCTCGCCCACCGGAGGCATGATGTTCGATCGAATAGGACTGATGTTCGATGGACTCGACCGCAGCATCGGGTTGCTCAAGGCCAGCGGCGCCATTCTGCTCAAGGACCGTCGGCTGCTGGCCTTCCCGGTCATATCGACGCTGGCGGCGATTCTAGTCATGGCGTCTTTCGCCCTGCCGTTGGGAGGGGTACAGGCTCTCCAGGTGCTGAGCGGTCGCGGCACTGCGCTGACGCCGCTGCAGTATCTGACGAGCTTTCTCTTTTACCTCAGTCTGTATTTCGTCATCTTCTTCTTCAATACCGCGCTGGTCGGGGCCGCCATGATGCAGCTCGACGGCCAGATGCCCAGCGTTCGCGACGGTCTGCGCATTGCGCTGTCGAGGATCACGTCCATACTCGGCTACGCACTGATCGCGGCCACGGTCGGCATGGTGCTGCGCGTGATCCAGGACCGCTTCGGCTTGCTCGGGCGCCTGATCGCCGGCCTGCTCGGCGTGGGCTGGACGCTGGCGACCTTCCTGGTCGTGCCGGTGCTCGCCGCGCGCGATGTCGGGCCCGTCGAGGCCGTCATGGAAAGCGCCGAGCTCTTCAAGAGCACGTGGCGGGAGGGCGTCATCGGCCAATCCGGCCTGGCCGTCGCCTTCACGCTGATCTACCTGGGCGAGATCGCCTGCGGCGCGGTGCTGATCTCCCTCGCCAGTGCCCTGCAAAGCACCTCCCTGACGGTGCTCATGGAGATTGTGGTGATCGGCGCCGTCGTGCTGACCGCCTTGGTCAACTCGGCGCTCTCGGGGATCTACGCCGCCGCGCTCTACCGCTACGCAACCGATTCGGGTGACACCCCGGGGTTTGAAGACCGAGCACTGGAAAGGGCCTTCCTGGCGGGCTACTGAAGAGGGCGCGGATCGCCTCGCCAGCGGCTGCGGCCTCCGCTCGGGCCGCGTCGCGTCGCCGAAGCGATGGAAGGAGGCCGGCAAGGGCATGGCCGGTACCGGCGCGCCGGAGCAGGCGAGCGCAGACTGTTTCGGGCGCTGCCAGCCGGAGCCGGGCGGCCTGCATGCCGAGTGCCCCCGCAACGCGGACGGTCCAAGGGCGGTGCCGGCGCCCGTCCTGGTTGCCAGATGACAGGGAGCTTAATCATCGAATCGATGAGCAAGGGTCCGTGGCAAGGTGCGAACGGAGGCACCATGCGCCGCGTGCCGGCAAGGTGCCGCCCGATGGCGACGTTGCCCGGTGAGATGCGGCCGCTCGAAGCGGCGCCTTCGGCCCGGTAGTGGCAATCGCGGAATTGGGAGCAGGGCTGTGGGCGGTTTTCACCCAAGGGCAATAGTGCGCGTGGCGATGCTCGCCAGCATCGCTGCGCTTGGCCTCTGCTACTGGCAGAGCGACTCGCTGCCCGAACCGCAAAATCTGCAGCCCGGGCTTTTCGCCCCGCCGCTGCAGACCGCAACCAACCAGGCGCCCTTCTTCCGCAAAGCCGGTGACATCATCTACAAGGTCACACCACTCTTCGAATACGACCTGTACGGCCTGGTGGTCAGCGAGCACGATTCGCACGACTTCACCGACTGGATGCACAGGGAGTCGTACGACAATCTCAATGTCATCGACCTGTGCGTCGTCTGGGCCGACGACGCGCGCTCCGGAATCTATCGGCGCATGCGCTTTTGGAGCGGTAATTTCACGTGCAACTTCGAAACCGACGATCGCGATACCTTCGCGCGGTTCGACATCTACCAGATCTCGAACAACCACCTACTCACCGAGCTGCCGTATCTGGCGCGCCGGCTGCGCGGGGTCCATGTGGGCGACGAGGTGCATTTTCACGGCTACCTCGCGGAGTATGAACACGATCACGGATTCCACTTCCGTCGCGGCACGAGCACCACGCGCTTCGATTCGGGCAACGGCGCTTGCGAGACGGTCTACGTGACCGATGCCGAAGTTCTGCGCTCGCACAGCTTGCCGTGGCGCATAGGCGGGTGGCTGGCAGGGCTGTGTTTCGTGGCCAGCGTGATCGCCTGGCTGCGGCTGCCGGCGAAGCCGCTGGACTAGGCCACACTGGCCGCGTTGGCGCTCTGGGCCGCTTGCGCAAGAATCGCCGTGAGCAGCCGCCAGCAGCGCTCGACGGACGAGATCTCGACGCTTTCCCCCGGCGCATGCGCGCCGCGGATCGTCGGCCCGAACGAGACGATATCCATATCCGGATACTTGGCGCCGATAATGCCGCACTCCAACCCCGCGTGAATCACCTTGACCGACGATTCGCTGCCGAATTCCCGGCGGAATGTCGCCTGGCACAGGGTCAGCAGCGACGAATCGGGGTTCGGCGTCCAGCTCGGGTAATGGCCGGAGATTTCCACCGGCGTGGCGCTCAGAGCAAAGAGACTGGCGATTTCCTCGGCCAGTGCCCGGCTGCCCTCATCGATCAGGGACCGCACCATGAAGTTGCACGAACCGCCGTCGGCGCTTAGGTCAACCATGCCCAGATTGTTCGACGTCTCGACGACGCCCGGCACTTGCCGGCTCATGCGACGCACGCCATGCGGCGCGGCATGCAGGGACGCGAGCCAGACTTGCTGCTCGAGGGGTGCCATCACGGGCGCGGGCGGCTCTTTCGTGGCGGTCAGCGACAGTGCCTCGTCGACGCCCCGCAATTCCCGACGCAGGGCGACCTGCTGTTCGGCGAGGAATTCGGGCAGCGATTCGATGGCCTCCACCGGCAAGGCGACGCGGGCCAAAGCCTCGCGCGGCAGCGCGTTGCGCGCCGTGCCGCCGTGCAAGGCCGCCAGGCGCAGGGGGGTGCGTTGTTCCAGCGAGTGCAGCACGCGCACCAGCAGCTTGATCGCATTGCCCCGTTCTTCGTGAATATCGATGCCTGAATGCCCGCCGCGCAGCCCTCGCAGGCTGATTCGGCGCAGCTGGTAGCCCGCGGGCGCGGGTTGTGCCGAGCCGCTGCGCTGGACGTTGACGTCCAGGCCCCCGGCGCAACCCAGATAAAACTGGCCCCACTCCTCGGTATCCAGGTTCAGCATGCAGCGCCCGCGAAGCGTGTCCGCCGCCAGGCCCTTGGCGCCGCTCATGCCGGATTCCTCGTCCACGGTCAGCAGCGCCTCGAGCGGGCCATGCACGATGGACGGATCTTCCATCGCGGCAAGGATCAGTGCGACGCCGATGCCGTTATCCGCGCCGAGCGTCGTTTCCTCCGCGCCGAGCCAATCCCCCCGCCGAACCGGCGCGATCGGATCGCGTGAAAAATCATGCGCGCATTCCGCATTCTTCTGGCAAACCATGTCAAGGTGCGCCTGCATGACCATGACCGACGCATGTTCACAGCCGGCGCTCGCCGGCTTGGTGACGATCAGGTTGCCAGCCGCATCGACGCGGGCCCCCAGTCCCCGCGCCGCCGCCCAGGCGCGCAAATGCTCGCGCAGGGGCGCCTCGTTCTTGGAGGCGCGGGGAATCGCGCACAGCGTGGCGAAGTGCTGCCAAACGGCGGCCGGTTGCAGCGCGGACCACGGGGCGCGGGTCGAGGGCGCCGGCCAAGCGGACATGCGGTCGATTCCTGGCGGACACAGGGCCGCCATTCTAGGATATCGCCCGGGCGAGTCTAGGCGCTGCCAGTTCGGTTTCGTGCCGGCGCCACGCGCAAACTGCCCCGGGGGCTTGCGTCGCCGAGCGGCCGGAAAGGGGCGATCGCCCGCGCCGCGGGTCTCGACACGGTACCGCTAAAATCGACACCATGAACTGCTCGCTGGTGCTCGGGATTGACCAAGGCGCGGCGGGGCGCGCCGCCATGGCCTTTGCGCAGGCCCTGGTCCTGGTCGCCGTAGCGCTTGCGCCCGCTGCGATCGCCGCGGCCGCGCCCAAGTGCCCCGCGATGATCGTGGGCGAGGGGGAACTCGATGGTGTCTTGGACCAGACACTGGGGAGCTGGCGCGAGTTCATCGATCAACGGTCGGTATCGATCGATCCAAGAAGCGAGGCCTGCTACCTTCGCATTCGCCTTGCGACGGCGGCGCTGTCGCAGTTCGGGGCGGCGTGCCAGATGAACGGTTGCTCCACGGTCCTTCACCGGGACAAGAGCATTGCCTTGCGCGGTTTTGATATCACGGGATGTGATGCGCTGTTCAACGGGATCGGCCTTTCGCGCCATGTGCCTTCCACGTATGTGGACGCCAGCGCTCGTATTCGCCAGCAATGCGGCTCGGACGAGTTCGCGATCGACCGCGTATCGGCTGTTCGCATCGACGGAGCGTCCAAGCTTCGATTCGAGTTTCGCCAGCAAGCGGCGCCGCAATAGGAAAAGGCCGGCGAAGATCGCTGGCAAGGTCTTTTCCCCGGGCGCGTGCTGCCCCTTGCAGTTCAGCTGCCATACGCTGCTGCAGATTGGCCGTCGGCGGCCAGGTAGCGCAGCCCCAAGAGTCGATCTGCCAAGACGCGGCCGCTGCCATGCGTCGGCGTGCGAGCGTCCGGGGCCATTGCCGCGATTGCCCTGACGCCGACGCCCGCGCCGCGGCAGGCGGCCATGCCAGGCGGGCGCTGACGCACGGTTGGCGCGGCACTATGATTGCAAGCGCAAGAAGCCGCCTCGTGCTTCGGCGCCACGCGACGACTGCCAGTCGTCGGCAGGCACGCCATGGTGAACGGCCGGCCCGCTGGGAGAAGCGATGGACTACGTAAATCTTGGCAAGAGTGGACTCCAGGTCTCTCGAATTTGTCTGGGCTGCATGACCTATGGTGCGCCGGAGACAGGGGAGCTCAAGGGCGGCCGGCACGCCTGGGCCCTGGACGAAGAACAGAGCCAGCCCTTTTTGCGCCAGGCGCTCGAATTGGGCATCAACTTCTTTGATACGGCGAACGTGTATTCCAGTGGCGCCAGCGAGGAAGTCTTGGGTCGCTTCCTCAAGGGCCACGCGCGTCGCGAGTCGGTAGTCGTCGCGACCAAAGTGCACGGAGTGATGCGGGAGGAACCCAACGGCCAGGGGCTCTCGCGCAAGGCCATCCTCTACGAACTCGACCAGAGCCTTCGCCGTTTGCAGACGGACTACGTGGATCTTTACCAGATCCACCGTTGGGACTACGCCACGCCGATCGAGGAGACGCTCGAGGCGCTGCACGATGCCGTGAAATCGGGCAAGGTGCGCTACATCGGTGGTTCGTCCATGTACGCGTGGCAGTTTGCCAGGACACTGTACATTGCGGACCGGCGGGGTTGGAGCCGCTTCGTGTCCATGCAAAATCACTACAACCTCCTGTACCGCGAGGAGGAGCGCGAAATGATTCCCCTGTGCCGTGCCGAAGGCATCGGCATCATTCCTTGGAGCCCGCTGGCGCGCGGCCGGCTCGCTCGGCCCTGGCAGGCGGAATCCACCAAGCGCTACCAGACGGACCAGTTCGGCAAGCTCCTCTATGCCAGGACCGAGGCCGCCGATCGTGCGGTCGTTGACCGGCTGGGCCAAGCCGCGCGCCAGCGCGGTGTGCCGCAGGCCCAGCTGGCTCTGGCATGGCTGCTGGGCCAGCCAGGCATCACCGCCCCCATCGTCGGTGTGACGCGCACGCAACATCTCGTCGACGCCGTGGCGGCACTTTCGCTGGACCTCTCGCCCGCGGAGCGCGAGGCGCTCGAGGAGTCGTACGTGGCGCATCCCGTGGCGGGTTTTAGCTGACTTCGAAGCCCTGGCGCCGGTCGGCGGTGCGCCAGGCCGGCTCGCCGGCGCGACCCGGACCGGCGAGCCGACCACAGCACCTGGCCGGGCGCTGGAGCCCACGAACGCATTGGCGATCAAGGGCTTGCGAGTTGCTGCAGCGAGCGACGTGTGGGCGGTCGCGGACGGGGGGGCCGGGCCCTGGCTCGACGCCAAATGCCTTGGCCGAGCGGCACCTCGGGCCCGTCGCCAGGCGGCCGGATGCCACGCAGTAGCAAGGCGCGCCGTGGCGCTGCGGCAAGCGCGGGAATCGCTTCCTCGGTCCTGACTGGCCGGCTATTTGTGGGATCAAGGGGCGGTCAACCGGGATATTTTCAAGGGTATACGCGCTCGGCTCTTTGAGGGTTGCCCCGCCGATGCGGGGCGCCAGCCCCCCCAGCGCCTGGTGGCGACGGCTCTTATCGGGTCGCCGCCGGGCCAGCGCTGAGAGCCGTTGTCGTGTCGCAACTATCGGCGAGGACGGCAAGGTGCAAGAGGCGCAGGCGTTCGGGCCCTGGCGAGGGTCGTCGCCGATCTCTGGCAACGAGCGACAAGGCCGGTGACCTTTAGAGGATTGGCAATTGCATGGACGGCTCGACTAGCGGCTCCCGAATAGCTACTCCCGAACTTCGGGGAAGCCACGGTGGAACCAAAGGACGCTTCGCCGATATCGAGGCCGAAGTTCAGCGCAAGAAGACCGCGCTCCTTTACAGCAACGCGGGAATCGCCCTGGCGGTGACGCTGGTCAACGCGACGCTGCTCGCCTACATCAACAGCGCGCTGCGTGCATCGGCCGGCGTGGCAATCCTCTGGTGGGGCCTAGTCGTCGGTATCGCGTTGGGACGATACCTGTTGGCGCGGCGCTTTGCGGCAGTCAAGCCGAACGCGACGGCTGCGACGGCGTGGCGGCGCCGCCACATCGGCGGAACCGCACTGGCGGCCGCCGCTTGGGGCTCCGGGGCCTTTCTGTTCGTCTGGAATGCGCCAGAGGGGTTGCGCCTGTTTACCGGACTCGTCATGTCTGGGATGGTGGCCGGCGCTATTCCCATGTTGGCGCCCGTGCCCGCCGCCTTTCGGGCCTTTACCCTGCCGGCGATCGTTCCGTTTTCGGCAGTCATCCTGTGGCAGGCGGACTCGGCCCTGGACTGGGCGTTCGGATCGATGACCATCGTTTTTCTGGCCGCCGTCCTGGCAAGCGCACGCTACTTGCATCAGACGCTCGACGTCTCGATCCGCCTGGGATTGGAGCAGCGCCACCTGGCGGCAAGTCTCTCTCTCTCTCGCGACACCGCCGAGACCGCACTTGCCGAACGCAAGCGGGCCGAAGAAACGCTGCAGGCGAGCGAGGAACGCTACCGGCTCATCCTGCAGCACTCGCCCACGGGCATCCTGCACTACGACAACGACCTCGTCGTGAGCTATTGCAATGATCGCCTTGCACAGATTCTCCAAGTCCCGGTGAACAAGCTCATCGGCTTCGACATGAAGATGCTCAAGGATCAGCGCGTCGTGCCCGCACTTCACGCGGCGACGATCGGGGAGCAGGGCACGTACGACGGCGAATACGCGTCGACGCAGAGCGGCGTCCACGTTTGGGTGGCCATGTCCTGCTCGCCCTTTCGCGGCGTCCAGGGCGAGGGGGAAGGGGGCATCGCCATCGTCGAGGACGTCACCGACCGCAGGCGCTCCGAGGACGAGATACGCAACCTGGCCTACTTCGATCCGCTGACCCGGCTGCCCAATCGCCGGCTGCTGATCGACCGCCTGGGGCAT
>Ga0209415_10011864_pt1 | contig 14612 bp, 10 predicted proteins | sample PeaSoiSIISIP2007_FD_187696 | JGI IMG/M metagenome (GOLD analysis project Ga0209415, IMG submission 187696) | Peat soil microbial communities from Weissenstadt, Germany - SII-SIP-2007 (SPAdes) (version 2) | ecosystem: Environmental > Terrestrial > Soil > Wetlands > Peat | place: Germany...
ACGTCGCCGGATGAGCGGACCTCGCCGCTGGTGGGATCGAAGATATCGACGCCGCGGATTTCCGCGCGGTAGGTGCCGTCCGGATCGGCGTGCAGCGCGATGTCCGGCTCGCCGAACACCACGAACAGGTTGCCGCCGCCGGCCTTGTAGCTTCCGGCGGTGTGCAGTTCCTGGTTCATGCGCGCCTTCAGCACTGTCAGGCGGCCGAGGTTCATGGTGCCCTCGCCGACATGCGGGTCGAAGGCGAAGCCGCAGATCACCAGCGTGTCGAACAGGTCGCGGGCTTCTCGGGCAGCCTCGCGCACCAGGTCGGCGCCGACGGTGCCGTATTCCGGGCCGATGACGATGGCGGCGCGTTTGCGCTGGCCGTTTTCTTCGTAGTCGCCCTCGGCGGAGATGGTGGCGCCGCCCGGCCACGGTTTCAGCGTGGAGAAGGTGAGGCGTTCGTTCTTGCGGGTGTTCTGCACGCCGGCGGCGCGGAGGTTTTCCAGGACGACGGTGGCGAAGTCGGTCTGTGCTTCGGGGATGCGCAGCTTGTGGCGGGGCGGGGTGGGTTCGCCGGTTTCTTCCTCGATGGCGTGGAGCAGGGCGGCGTCGTCCTCGCCGGCGGGGAGGACGCGGTGGGGGGAGAGGGATTCCACCGTGAATGGGCCGGTGACGCGGACGGTGTTGCGCTTGGTGTAGGGACGGTCGTGCAGGTACTCGGTGTCGGCGTGGCGAGCGATGGAGGCGTCGATTTCCTGCTGGCGGTCTCGGCGGGCCTGCCAGAAGGCAGCGTGCGCGGCGCGGGCTTTGTCTGAGGCGTTGTCAGGCAGAGTGCGGGGAACCTGCCATTCCTCGTGCGTGATCTTCAGTGCGGCATTAAGATCGGCGCGTGCGGCGTCGAGTTGTGGCTGCCATTTCGCATGGATGATGTCGATTTCGGCATTGCTTACGATCGACTTTAGCGTAACATGCGGCACACGTTCGAACACGAATCCCTGGCGGACGTCGTTTGTGAAAGGACCTTCGGCAGGCGACCGGCCGCTGATTTCGGCCTCCTTTTTGGCGCCTTCATCGCTGTCACGCAAAAAGCACGCCTGATGGCGTTCCGCCATAAGCCTACTACGCGAAAGCGCTAATGCTACACGCGACGTATCAATCGTGATCCAGCGGCGACCCCATTGCTCCGCGACGAATGCTGTTGTTCCGGAACCACAAGTCGGATCCAGAATCAAGTCTCCAGGATCAGACGCCATCAGCATACAGCGTTCGACTACCGGCGGATCCGTCTCGACCACATAGCGCTTGCGGCTGGCAAACCCGGCGACGGTTGTGTCTTCCCACAGAGGACCAATCGGCACGCATCGGAAATCATTAAGATAGCGGACGTAACGAAGAGTATTTCCAGCCGGCGCCAACCGATCAGCCATTGCGAGGCGGCCCATTCCGATTTGGTTCGTCTTCCATCTTCCGTTTTGCCCAGGATCGAAATCCATGCCACCAAGGCGAACTTCAAACCAGCTTGCGGCGCCAGGCCCCTTGTCGCGGCCAAGACTCTGGCTGGTTAGATTGTCGAGGGTTAGAATACGCTCGGGCAGACTGCTATCCGTAGCAGTTATATTAAGGATTCGCCCATCATCGGCGCGGTATCGGTTGTAGCCCGACGCGCCCTCCCCACCGTACTCCTTATCAGAGAACAATGGGCGAAATTTCGCGAAATCACGGTTGCGCGCAAACCAAAGAATATAATCAAACGCTCGACCGATAAACTCACCCGTCGAGCCTGAGCTTTTCGCAAAGACGATCGTGCTAATCGCGTTTTCCGGCCCGAACACTTCATCCATAACCGCCCTTACGCGGTGCACATTCTCATCCCCAATCTGCACGAACACGCTGCCGCTCTCCGTCAGCAGCTCGCGCACCACCACCAGCCGATCGCGCAGATACGACAGATACGAGTGAATCCCGTCCTTCCATGTGTCGCGGAATGCCGCCACCACCTCCGGCTCCAGGCTCACGCCCTCGACGCGCCCCTCCTTCACCTCGCGTGTCCGCGTGCTTGGCTGCCAGTTGCTGGCGAAGCGAATCCCGTAGGGCGGATCGAAGTAGATGCACTGCACTTGGCCGCGCAGCCCCTCCTTCTCCGCCAGCGAGTTCATCACCAGCAGCGAATCCCCCAGGATCATCCGGTTCGACCAGTTCTCCGCGTGCTGGTAGAACTCCATGCGCATCTCCGGATCCTCGATCCGGTCGAACCCGCCGAACAGATCGGCCTGCGGTTCGCAGCCCTTCGATACGCGCTTCAGGTCGCGGATCAGCGCCGCCGGCAGCACCTTCTCCTGGATGTAGATCGGCACCGTCGGCACGCGCAGCGGCATCGTATCCAGATCATCCTTGCCGCGCCAGACAAGCTGCGGATCGAGGTCCGGGTTGCGCGGATACAGCATCGGCTTCGGCGCGGCTTCCTCCTCCGCCATCAGCGCCTCGGTCTCCGCCGTGGGGATGTTGCGGCGGGTCACGTCGGCGGGGTGGCGGAGGTCTTCGATATTCGCGGAGGTTGGCGCGGCGGGAACCGCGGTGCGGGGGCGGCGGGGCATCAGGGGAGTACTCCGCTTGGATGGTGCAGTGGGCGGCAAAGCAAGGAAGCAAGAATAACACAGATTACACTGATAGAAGAAAATCCACAGATTACACGGAATAGAATATTAAATACTTTCCGCGTAATCTGTGGATTTTCTTCTATCAGTGTAATCTGTGTTACGCTTCCTTTCCTGCCCACGACCCCAGGCCACACACCGGTTAACGTTTCATCAAGCCGGTCGGGCGCACTCTCCGACCCATGCAGCATGGTAACGCCCCCGGCGGCGAGCTCACCTATCGGATCATTGGCCTGGCAATGCGGGTTCACCGCCGGCTCGGCCCGGGCCTGCTCGAATCCGTCTATGAGAAATGCCTCTGCCATGAGTTTGCACAAGCAGAAATGCCGTACCAGCGCCAGGTCCCGCTGCCGGTGCACTATGGCGGAGCCATCCTGGACTGCGGCTACATCGCCGACGTCATCGTGGACAACCAAGTGATTCTTGAACTCAAGTCGGTCGAGCGGGTCCTGCCGTTGCACGACGCTCAATTGCTCACCTATCTGCGCCTGACCCAATGCCGCATCGGCCTGCTCATCAATTTCAATACCGTGTCGCTGACCGACGGCATCACGCGCCGGGTGCTGTAGCCTCGTCCGCCTGTGGCCGAGCTTCCTGGCACTATCGGAAGCGCGGCCTGCCTCAACCATGACGCGACCGATTCAGCGCCTCCGGGTCAGCCCGCAACACGGAATCGCGTATCTTGTCCTTCACTTCGTAGGGGCCATCCACCATCAGGAATTGCCACCGGCCAAAGCGACCCAGAGCGTTGACCGCGGGCAGCCACAAGGCCCGCATCGTGCCGTGCTTGGCGTCGTCGCCCGGCCTGCGCTGACCTTTCACTTCCAGCACGAGGTGCAACGGATCATCCACACCGTGTCCGTCATCCACCATCGCGATGAAGTCCGGCCGGTAAAGATGCTCCTCGAACCCGTCCACATACGGGACCTCGAAACCCAACTTCTCGTTCCGCACATAGCAGCGAACTTCCGGCATCTCCTCCAGCGCCTGCGCACCGGCTGCCTCCCAGTCCGAGTCCATCACGATCCGGTCAATCTGGCACTTGTCTGCCCGAGTGGCATACAGGTTCGTCTTCGTCGTTTGAAAGCGGACGTGCCGGCTGCTGCCGGTTTCATTGTACGGATCGAGGATCGGCCGCAATTCGCCTGCGCCGCCCGCACCCTCGACGCAGGCGCGATAGATGCGCTCCACCGCCAGGTCGGCCGGCCCTCGCCACAGCAAGTAGCCCGGAAACGTGCCCGGCGTGCTCAGGCATTCCGCCATCCAGCTTCGGGTAATGGTCAGAAGCTGGGGGAACAGCCATGGCTTCAGCGTGCCCTCGGCGTCACGGAACCAGGTCCGCAGCGCGTGGCCCGCCAGATAGAATGCGATCGACGAATTGCGTGCCTGCTTCAACTCGTCCAGCGTCAGCGTCACACCCTCGCCAACGATAGCCTCGTTGCGCGCGGTCGGCGGGGCCGTCTCCGGGGTGATACGCAGCCGGCTCTCCTCGCCGAATTTCGCGTGCAGCCGTTCCGGCGGCAGCACGGTACGGTAGCCGATCACGCGCGGGAATTCGATGGTTAGCTTCTCGCGCTCGGGCAGAACGGCGCGGATCGTGGTCAACGGCCGCGGCGGCTGATAGGTCGCGACGCTGTTTGCCGGAATGAAGGTGAACGGAATGCCGAGCACGTCGGCGTATTCCGGCGTCAGCCGCGGTTCGCCGTCGAACGAGTCGGCCGCGAAGCTGTCGTACGAAACCCGACGCAACGCTCGCCCCACCACCTGCTCGCACAGCAACTGCGTGCCGAACGCGCGCACGCCCAGCACGTGCGTCACCGTGCGTGCGTCCCAGCCTTCCGTCAGCATGGAAACCGACACGACGCACCGCACCCGCTCGCCCAAGCGGCCCTGCTGGCCGACGGTGTTCATCACCTCGCGCAGCAGGTCGGCATCCGCAATTGACTCTGCCTGGTCGTGCTGCCCCCGCTGGCGCAGATCGCGCTTGAATGCTTCGATCTCCGGCCCGGCGACACGGCGGAATTCATCCGACAGGGCATCGCCGGACTCCAATTCCATGCTGTCGATCAGGATGGTGTTCGGCCGCTGCGCGAAACGGCGCTGTTCCGGCGCGCCGTCGCCTTCCACATTGGAAAACAGCTTCAGACGTCCCGGGATGATGACTTTCGTCTCGCCTTCCTGGCGCTCGTATCCGGCGATGTGGTCGAACACGAGCTTCGACGTCGCAGTGTTGTTGCACACCACGATGAACACCGGCGGCGTGCCGCTGCCGCGTGCCTGCCATTCGGCGAACACCTTCGCATAGTGGCCATACAGCGCGAGCAGGGCACCTTCGAGCTGGGTCGGCAGCTTGTCCGGATCGAGCGGCTCCGCCTGCTTGCCGCGTCCGGCTTTCGGCAGCTTATCCCGCACGTATTTGTACACGTGCCGGTAGATCGGCTCGGTGCCGCCGGGCAGGTCCTGCACCGGAACGCGCGGCACTTTCACAATGCCGCATTCGATCGCGTCGATCAGCGAGAAGTCCGACACCACCCAGGGGAACAGCTCACCCTCGGGATAGCCGGAGCCGCGCAGGAAGAATGGCGTGGCGGACAGGTCGTATAGCGCGACCTGTCGCTTCATGACGCGTTGCAGCGCCTCGATTCCGGAAATCCACAGCCGTGCGGCTTCGTTGTTGCGCTTCACCTCGGATCGTTCCTCGGCGGTGATGCGGGCCTGGCGGGCGGATTCCCGTTCGCGGTAGCAGTGATGCGCTTCGTCGTTCAGTACGACGATCTGTTTGCGCGCCAGCAGATCGCCACAAACGCGCCGGATCATCGCGCCTTCGCTTTCCAGGGTCTGCACTGGTCCGGCGCGGCCACCCAGGATCGCCTTGGCCAGTTTCGGGGCCTCCATCGTCTCGCGACGTTGGAAGGCGTGGTAGTTGGTGATGACCACTCGCGCGTGCTGCAACGCGTCGCGCTGGTCCTGCGGCACCAGGTCGTGCGCGACATAGGTGTTGTTCGGATCGGACGGCATCAGCACGCGCAGGCGGTCGCGGATGGTGATGCCGGGCGAAATGACCAGGAAGGCGTCGGTGAAGCGGGAGGAACCCGGCATGCGCGCGCGGTTCAGTGTCTGCCACGCGATGAGCATCGCCATGACCGTGGTTTTGCCCGCGCCGGTGGCGAGCTTCAGAGCGATGCGGAACAGAGCCGGGTTGGCGTCGGCGTTCCACTGGCGCAATCGATCATGCTCGGCGCGTGGCGCTACTTCCGCGAGCCAGATCGCCGTCTCGACCGCTTCGATCTGGCAGAAGAACAGCCGCCGCTCCCTCTCTGTATTGCGCCAGTAGCGTAGAAGCTGCGCGGTAACCGGTGTGACGGAGCGTTCCTGCTGTGCCTGCGGCAGATTGCGCCACCCGCCGACCTTCGCGCGCAATTCGTTGACATAGTCGTTGGATTTCGCCTTGCCGAATTCGGCATCGAGTTCCAGAACACCTTGGGAAATATGCTGGTGCCGTGGCGGCGGCACCGGCACGACGTATTCGCTGCGGCGCCGGCCTCCGGCCCAAGTTCCGACCGGAATGCCCGTATCGTCGAGCTCCCAGTGCCGTGTCGGCTCGGCGTACGGGCTGTTCAGAATCGGATTGTCTATTATCGCCACGGCGGCAGATAAGCACGCGGTTGTCCGAGGCTTCAACCCACGGATGTGACCTGCAACCCTGCCGCGGGCTGCCACAACTATCAGGCGGCAGGGATCTGTCGGACGCCGCGAGGTATGACGCATCCGCAGGATGCGAACCGCTTCATCACGAATGATGTAGGGCTACGCCGTCACCAACTCACGCAGGGCGCTGTTCGGCACGCGGCGCCCTCGATGCGGGATTCATCTTGTTTCGACTTGCCACCATCGGCAAGCCCCGCACCCGGCCGGTCAGCGCGACGCACGGCCGGGGCTCGTCCTGACGGCGGATTTCGCTTTCGCCCCGGCCGGCGGCGCCGGCGTCGGTTTGGCTGGCGGCGTGGGTGGTGGTGCCGGCCCCGCCTCCTTCGCGATGGCGACCGGCGCCGGCGCTGCCTCGCGCCGCAGCCGGTGTTCGCCCAGGAACAGCAGGATAGGCGCGGCAATGAAGATCGAGGACGAGGTGCCGACGACGATCCCGAACAGCATCACCCAGGCGAAGCCCGAGATCGACTCCCCCCCGAACAGCGCCAGCGGCAGGCTGGCGATGAACACCGTCATGGAGGTGCCGAGGGTCCGGTTCAGCGTCTCGTTGATCGACAGGTCGATCAGCTCGCGCAGCGGCATCGTTTTGTATTTGCGCAGGTTTTCCCGCACCCGGTCGTACACCACCACCTTGTCGTTGGTGGAGTAGCCGAGGATGGTCAGGATCGCCGCGACCATCACCAGGTCGAACTCGATCCGGGTCAGCGCCAGGAAGCCGATGGCCTTGGTGACGTCGAGGATCAGCGTCACCACCGCGCCGACGGCGAACTGCCACTCGAAGCGGAACCAGATATAGACCAGGATCATCACCAGGCTGATGCCCAGCGCCAGCAGGCCGTTGCGGAACAACTCGTGGCTGACCGAGGCGCCCACCGTGTCGGTGCGCATGATGCGCGTGCCCGGCACCTTCTGGTCGAGCGCCGCCCGCACCCGGTCCATCATCTGCTGCGTCGCTTGCGCTGAAGGCTGGTTGCCCAGCCGGATCAGCACCTCCGAGGGGTCGCCGAACCGCTGCACCCCCTGTTGCGGCACCCCGGCGCCGGCGAGCGCGTCGCGGATCTGGGTGAAGTCGGCCGGCCCCTGGGTCCGCGCCTCCAGGACGATGCCGCCGGAAAAATCGATGCCCAGATTCAGGCCGGGGTAGAAAAACAGCACCACCGAGGCGGTGGACAGGATGGCCGACACGATCAACCCCATGAACCGGCCGCGCATGAACTGGATGCGCGTGCCATCGGGGACGATGCGGAGGCGGGGGCGGATGAACATGGGGTGTCAGACCGGCAGCAGGCGGGGGCGGGTGGCGGCGTACCAGCGCGAGACCAACAGCCGCGTCAACATCCAGGCGGTGAACAGGGAGGTAGCAATGCCGACGGTAATGGTCACCGCGAACCCCCTCACCGGCCCGGAGCCGAACGCGAACAGCATGACGTGCGCCAGGAACGCTGTGGCGTTTGAGTCGAAGATCGTGCTGTAAGCCCTTGTGAAGCCATGCTCCAGCGCCGAGAGCGGTGGGCGGCCATTGCGTTGTTCCTCGCGGATCCGCTCGTTGATCAGGATGTTGGCGTCCACCGCCATGCCGAGCGTCAGCAGGATGCCGGCCAGGCCCGGCAGCGTCAGCGTCGCCTGCAGCAGCGACATGACGCCAAGCATCAGCACCAGGTTGACTACCACGCATATATTCGCGAACCAGCCGAACAGGCCATAGAACACCGCCATAAAGGCAATGACCAGCACGAACCCGACGGCGAGCGAGATCGCCCCGGCCCGGATGCTGTCCGCCCCCAGTTCCGGCCCGACCGAGCGCTGTTCCACCACCGTCAGCGGTGCCGGCAGCGCACCGGCGCGCAGCAGAACGGACAGGTCGGTGGCCGAGGCTGCGGTGAAGTTGCCGCTGATCTGGCCCCGCCCGCCGGTGATCGGCTCACGGATGACCGGGGCGCTGATCACCTTGCCGTCGAGCACGATGGCAAACCGGTGGTTGACATTCGCCCGTGTTATATCGGCAAAACGTCTGGCTCCGATGGAATTGAAGCTGAAATTTACCACCCATTCGCCGGTCTGCGGGTTTGTCGCCGCGCGGGCATCGGTCAGGTCGCCGCCGTCCACGTCCACGCGCTTGCGCACGGCGATTTTTTCCGCCGGATTGTCCTGCATCTGCAGAAAGTCGTCGCCGAGCGGCGGCGGTCCGCCGGCCGCCGGATTGGCCGCCTCGTCCACCAACTGGAAAGTCATGTGCGCGGTCTGGCCCAGCAACTGCTTGATCCGATCGGGATCGCCGATGCCGGGAAGCTGCACGACGATGCGGTCGTTACCTTGCTCGGTGATCTGCGGATCGACCACGCCGGTCTCGTCGATGCGTCGGCGGACGATCTCGATCGACTGCTGCACCGCGCCCTGCGCCCGCGCATTCAGCGCCACCGGCGACAGGGTCAGCGTGATCGTCCCATCCGGCTGGCTGGCGAGATCGAGGTCCGGGGTGCCGGCCGGCCCCTCCGCGGAGACCAGCGGTTTCAGCGCGGCCATCGCGGCGTCGGTGCGGCCGGGGTCGCGCAGCCGGAGCAGGATACGGTTCTGCTCCGGCTCGGCCTGCAGGGTGCTGTAGAAGATCTGTCCGGGCCGCAGCGCCTGGCGCACGCCGTCGAGCAAACCGTTCAGCCGCTCCTTGATCACCGCCTGCATATCGACCTCCAGCAGCAGGTAGGAGCCGCCGCGCAGGTCGAGGCCGAGATGTACGATGCGCCAGGGCAACCAGGCGGCCGGGGCCGGGAACATGTTGGGGATGCAGAAGATCGCACCCAGCAGGCAGGCGCCAAGAATCACGGCGGTCTTCAGGCGACTGAAATACATCATGGGCGGTCGGCCGGTCTCCGGGGCGGGCTGGGCGGCGGGACGCTATGCGCTGCCAGTCGGGGGCCTGTCCAGGGGGCGGACACGGTGACACGCCTCTAGCGGCCGCCGCGGCCTTGGCCGATGATCGCCCGTTCGCCCCAGAAAAGCGAGATCGGCCCGCCACCTTCAACCAAGCCGCAGCTCCGCCAGTCCGCGCAACGCCGTGCCGTCCGCCGCGAAGTTCCTGGGGTCCAGCCACGCCACCAGTGCGTCGCGGCAGCGTGGCCACTCGGCCGCGGTGATGCTGTACCAGTCCGTATCGCGCTGCCGCCCCTTGATCACCATGTGCATCCTGTGGCGGCCCTCATACGAGAACCCCAGCCGCTCCGCCGCCCGCTTCGACGGGGCGTTCAGCGCGTTGCACTTCCACACCAGCCGCCGATACCCCAGCTCATCGGCGGCCAGCCGTAGCGGGAGAAACATAGCCTCGGTCCCGGCGCGGGTGCGCTGCATGCGGGGGGAAAACCAGATGCTGCCCAACTCGATCGAGGCGTGCTTCGGTTGGATGTCCAGCAGCGACAGCCAGCCGGACACCGCGCCGGTGGCGACCGGTCGCACCGCCCACACCAGCCGCTCCTGCTCCACCGCGAAGTCGGCAACGTAGCGGGCCATGGTGTCGGCCGAGGCGAACGGCCCGCAGCCGAGATAGGCCCAACTATCGTCGTCCCCCTGCGCCGCGTCCCACAGATCCGCGGCGTGGCGCCGGTGCAGCGGCTCCAGCACCACGTATTGACCGCGCAGGGGCACGCGCGCCGGCAGCGGGCGCGGCGTGGCGTCGACCTCAGGACCGACCGGTGGCGGCATGGTTCACTCTCCCGCTGCGTTCCGCCGTTGCATAGCGGCCCCAAACGCCGGTGGCTTGGACCGCTCGCCGCCGCCAGCCACTATCCATTCGCCTCCCGTCGGAATATCGTAACACCAACGGCGTCTGCCGCAGCGCGGCGCGCCGGACATCGGGCCATGCGCCCAACGGGAGGTGTTTATGTTGCGTTCGACCTTGCTCGCGGCGGTCTTCGCCGTCGGCTTCACCACCGCGGCCTCGGCCGCCATGCTCGAGTTCCATGCCACGATGAACGGCGCGTCCGAAGTGCCGTCGAATAAGACCGCCGGCATCGGCGAGGCGCTTGCCACGCTCGACACGGCAAAGAAGGAGCTGACCTACACTGTCACGTTCGAGGGCCTCAGCGGGCCGGCCACCGCAGCGCATTTCCACGGCCCGGCGGCGCCTGGCAAGAACGCCGGCGTGGCGGTGCCGATCGATGGCGCGAACCCGACCAGCCCGGTGCATGCCTCGGTGACACTGACCGATGCGCAGATAAAGGATCTGGACGCCGGCATGTGGTACGTGAACGTGCACACCGCGGCCAACCCGGGCGGTGAAATCCGCGGCCAGGTGCTGCGGGCGAAATAGCCACGGGCGGGTGGGGCTCCCTTGCCGATTCGTCATCCGAAGCACCGTTGCAAGGCGCTGTCGTTGGTCTAGCGTGACGGCTGGTGCGCTTTCCCGTGGAGGGTGCGCCGGAGCCGCCTGCTTGCACCATGTAATGGGAAATCGGACATGCGGCGCTCCGCCCTGTTGGGCTGTGCCTTGACCCTCGGCATCGTGGCGGCAGCTCCGGCCGCCACGCTGGTTTCCATGCCACGCTGAACGGGGCGTCGGAGGTGCCGCCGACCAGGTCCGCCGGCACCGGCACCGCCTTGGCGACGCCGGACACCGTCAGCGCGTCGTTCAGTTACCGAGTGACGTCCGGCAAGGTGACCAGCCCAGCGACCGCGGCGCATTTCCACGGCCCGGCGGCACCTGGCAAGAACGCAGGCGTCAGGACACGAGCATGGTCAATTTCAGATCCGGCCGGCCCGCCAGGTCAAAGGTCACCTGCGCATAGCGCAGCAGGCCATCGAGCGGATGGTTGAACGTCCGCTCGCCGCCCTCCCGTTCCAGGACGCCGTACAGGTTCCAGAATTGCTCGAATTCAGGGCTGTGGCGACGCACGCTCTCAATGAGGTCGCGCAGCGCGGGATCGGTCACGTGCGCGCTGCAACTCGCACGGAACTCTGCAACGACGCGGCGGGCGCGCGCCTCCCAGTCGCAGATCAAGGAACGGGCCGCCGGCTCGATAAACACGAAGCGCAGCAGGTTCCGCTCGCCCGGCTGGTCGAGCCAGCCGGCGAACAGGTGTTCTGCCCCCGGGTTCCAGCATCGTGCGGTCCAAAACCGGTCCAGGACGTAGGCGGGCGCCCGGATCGCCTCAACGCACGCCAGCACGGCGGGCGGGATGTCGTCGGCCTCGCCGCCGCCCTGATCGGGGTCGCGTTTGGCGGCCAGCTCGAACAGGTAGGCGCGCTCGGCACGGCCCAGTCGCAGCGCCGCCGCCATCCGGGCCAGCGCCAACGGCGATACCGAGACATCCCGCGCCTGCTCGATCCAGGTGTACCAGGTCGTGCTCAGGCCGCAGAGCAGCGCGACCTCCTCGCGCCGCAGGCCGGATGTACGCCGCCGGGCTCGCTCCGCCAGGCCGAGCTCGGCCGGGCTCAATCTTTCCCGCTGGGCGCGGATGAAATCGCCCAGTTCGCGCCGCTGCGCCGGCGACCGTATTTCGATCATGGTAGGACTTATACCAGGATAACTGCCCCTCTTAAACCAGTGTCATTGTTGTGCTGATATCGACTTCACGGATGGCCCGTTCGCGCCATCGCCAACCGAAACGGGGAAACAAATGCAGCGCAAACCGCATGAAGCCCTGGTAGGCGACCAGTTCGGGTCGCGCGCCGGCGCCTATCTCACCAGTGCGGTGCATGCGCAGGGCGCCGACCTGGAGGCCCTCGCCGCACTGGTGCACGGCCGGCCTGAGGCGCACGTGCTGGACCTCGGCTGTGGCGCCGGCCATGTGAGCTTCGCCGTGGCGCCGCACGTGCGTTCGGTCATCGCCTGCGACCTGTCATCTGAGATGCTGGACGTGGTGGCACGCGCCGCCGCTTCCCGCGGGTTCGGCAATCTGCTGACAAAACAGGCGGTTGCCGAGCGTCTCCCCTTTGTGGATGGGGAATTCGACGGCGTCCTGAGCCGCTACAGTGCGCATCACTGGCGCGATTTCGACGCCGGGCTGCGCGAGGTGGCACGCGTCCTAAAGCCGGGTGGTATTACCGGGATCGTTGACACCGTCTCGCCCGGTTCGGCACTGCTGGATACCTGGCTGCAGGCTGTCGAACTGTTGCGCGACCCGTCGCATGTCCGCAGTCGCTCGCGATCGGAATGGGAGGATGCGATCGTCCGTGCGGGCCTAGTGCCCGGCGTCATCCGCCCGTTCCGCATACACCTGGACTTCGCGGTGTGGATCGAGCGTATGCGCACGCCGCCGGTTCGGGCGGACGCGATCCGCGCGCTTCAGGCCCTGGCGTCGGACAGCGTGACGCGGCATTTCGCGGTCGAAGCCGATGGCAGCTTCGGCATCGATGTCGCGCTGTTCGAAGCCTCGAAGCCGGCGGGCTGAGCCGCCGCATAAGCGGTCCTATCCGGCCACCGGATAAATGTTCGCGCGGGCGATGGTAATGCCCGGCGGATCGAGCGAGATGGTGCCGAGACTGACCACGCGGCTCACGATCTCCGCTCCAGCGCGGCGATGACGTATCGTTCGTGCCGGCGGGCACGAACGATAAGATAGTGCTGGATCGACGGAACGCGGAAATAATCCGCAAGCTTGTCGGCGAAATCAACAGACTGGGTGGCTGGCGACAACACCTCGACGACGACCACCGGGTTTCCACGGAAACCGCGTCGCCTGGTGCCAGTGGTCCGCAATTTACCATAGCGTCCGGCTCGTAATCGGTATCCTCATCGACCTCTACAGTCATCCCATCGCCAAGAGCCTCACACGGCAAGTCAGCCGCACGGATGGCTCGGTCGAGGGCAGCCCAGACACGGTTCTTGATGCGGACATGCTGAGCGTGCTCGGGCGACATCGCCACCGGTTCACCCGCGATGCGCTCATAGCGCTGCCGCTGCCCCTCGGCCCAGCGGCGGAACTCATCGCGACTCAGATGCTGCCCCATCGATGTCTCCTGGGCCGGCAAGACTATCGCAACCGAGACAGCACGTCAGCCGCGCAGCACTTTCACCATCGTTGATCCCAACGCCGCCGGGCTTTCCGACACGTGGACGCCGGCGGCGCGCAACGCCTCCATCTTCGCCGCCGCGGTGTCGCGGCCGCCGCTGATCACTGCGCCGGCGTGCCCCATGCGCCGTCCCGGCGGGGCCGTGGCACCGGCGATAAAACCGACCGTCGGCTTCTTCACCGTTGAGCGCGCCAGGAACTCCGCCGCCCTGATCTCGCTCTCCCCGCCGATCTCGCCGATAATGACGATCTGGTGCGTCTCCGGGTCGGCGAGGAACATCTCCAGCACCTCAATGAAATCAGTCCCCTTCACCGGATCGCCGCCGATGCCCACGCAGGTGCTCTGGCCCAGCCCGGCCGCAGTGGTCTGCGCCACCGCCTCATAGGTCAGCGTGCCCGAGCGCGACACGATACCGACCGTTCCACGGCGATGGATGTGGCCCGGCATGATGCCGATCTTGCACGCATCCGGGGTGATGACGCCCGGGCAGTTCGGCCCGATCAGTCGCGACTTTGCCCCGGTCAGCGCGCGCTTCACCTTCACCATGTCGAGCACCGGAATGCCCTCGGTGATGCAGACGATCAGCGGGATCTCCGAATCGATCGCCTCCAGGATCGCATCCGCGGCATAGGGCGGCGGCACATAGATCCCGGTGGCGGTGGCGCCGGTCGCGGCCACCGCCTCGGCCACGGTGTCGAACACCGGCAGCCCGAGATGCGTCGTGCCGCCCTTCCCCGGCGTCACCCCGCCCGCCACCTTGGTCCCATAGGCAATCGCTTGCTCGGTATGGAACGTGCCCTGAGCGCCGGTAAAACCCTGGGTGATCACCACCGTATTGGTATCGACGAGCACGGCCATGTCAGCCACCCTCCCGCACGGCCTTGACGATCTTCTCGGCCGCGTCGGCCAGGTTGTCCGCGGCGATGATCGGCAGGTTGGACTTGGCCATGATCGCCTTGCCGAGATCGACGTTGGTCCCCTCCAGCCGCACCACCAATGGCACCGACAATTGCACCTCGCGCGCCGCCGACACCACGCCGTCGGCAATCACGTCGCAGCGCATGATGCCGCCGAAGATGTTCACCAATATGCCCTCGACGTTCGGGTCCGACAGGATGATCTTGAACGCCGCGGTGACGCGTTCCTTGGTCGCGCCACCGCCCACGTCGAGGAAATTCGCCGGCGACGCGCCATACAGCTTGATGATGTCCATCGTCGCCATGGCCAGGCCGGCGCCGTTCACCATGCAGCCGATATTGCCGT
>Ga0209415_10011865_pt1 | contig 14612 bp, 10 predicted proteins | sample PeaSoiSIISIP2007_FD_187696 | JGI IMG/M metagenome (GOLD analysis project Ga0209415, IMG submission 187696) | Peat soil microbial communities from Weissenstadt, Germany - SII-SIP-2007 (SPAdes) (version 2) | ecosystem: Environmental > Terrestrial > Soil > Wetlands > Peat | place: Germany...
AGGCGCTTGAGCAGCCCATCAAGGTCTGTCACGTGTAAGGCGACTGCAGGTGCACCGGGATCGGGAACGCGCAAGTGGAATGGGGTCCGCGGAATGCCCTGGTATTCATAAAACGCCATGAGCGCTTTTGTTCCAGGAACATTTCCAACGAGTTCGCGATTCTTAGCGCCGGGCGCGCCGGTTAGGTCCAGAATGGCTGGGTCGCTCGAGAATTCCATCTTACCCTTGAGGTCGAAACCTAGCAGCCCGTTATAAAACTTGATGGTGCTCTCCATGTCGGCAACGGTTAGCCCCATGGAGGCTCCGTACACGTTGCCGTCCGCTGTTGTGCCTGCGGGTGGGGTGGATTCGACCACTTCGATCACGTAGCCGTCCGGATCGCGGATCAATAGCGAGCGAATCTTCCCATTGGGAGTGGCAATTGTCACGGGCGCGCGCGACGTCGTGATGATCGGGGCATTCGTTTTCTTGATCGCCGCGAGAACAGGTTCCATGTCCTTCACACGAAGAGCGATGAGCGCCGCGCCCGGATCGGTGTGCTTGGGCTGGCCGGGATGGCGGTCAACGCCAGAGAATTGAGTCAACTCAAAGCCGAAGCCGGCGTTCGGCAAGCGCAGTACCGCCAGCCGGAGTGACACGCCCGGCGAGTTCGTCAGCGCAGGCACGCCAGGATTCGGGAACGGGCGCGGTTCGCCGTCCAATCCAAACACATCGTGATAAAAAGCGAGGGTTTGCTCCAGATTATTCACCGCGTGGATGTAGTTCAGGATCCCAACGACCGGGACGCCGGTGTTCGGGGCCGGACCGATCTGGGCGAAGGCCGCACTCGCGAGCAAGGTGACGGCCGCCCGAACAAAGATTGCTAAAGCAGCTGAGTATAACGTGGTTCTCATGGTCGGGCTTATTCTATCTCAATGTCTCGGGTTTGGCTGCATTCTTCGCCTCGTCGATGGCGATCAACTGCCGCAGTAGATTGGCCGTGCCCTCACGTACTGTCGGCGGGCCCCCGGCATGGCCATGCAAACCGACCCCCAGCGCCATCTCAACCGGCGTGCGGCCTTTGTTGTCCTTCACATTCAACTTGGCGCCACGATCAGCCAGAAATGTGACGATATCGTCGGACGCTTGCGCGCCAAAATGTAGCGGCGTTTCTCCGCCGTCATCGACCGCATTCACATCGGCGCCCGCTGCGATCAGCACCTTCACCGCTTCCAGCAGTTCGGCCTCGGTCGCATAGTCCTTGGTGAAAGCGCCGGTGCCGCGGCCCAATCCGGCTGCTAACATGAGCGCCGTAGTGCCGTTCTTCTGTCGAGCATTGGGATCGGCGCCATGCTCCAACAATAAACGTATAGCTGCAGCGTCCCCGTTCTTGGCTGCCCGCATCAGAGGCGTCGTGCCGGTATTCAAGGCCGGCTCGCCGGGAGTGTGGGCGCGCTGGAGCGCCGGCGTTTTCAATATTGCATTCGGATCGGCTCCACGCGCCAGCAGGACCTTCATGAGATCGAGCGCGGTTCCTTTGTCTGAGGACTTCCGTTCTGGCCGGCCGAAGACTTCGCCCAGCGTGTTGACGTCGACCGCGGCATACAGCGCGCCCATGCCGGCCGTATCCGTGATATTCGGGTCCGCGCCTTTTTCCGCGAGCATTGTAGCCGTATCGTAGTGGCCGTTCATGATCGCGATCAGAAGCGCGGTAGTGCCGTCGGGATCGGCCAGATTGAGATTCGCTCCCGCATCTACGAGTGTTCGAGCTGCCTCGAGCGACCCCTGCCGCGCGGCGTACATCAGTGGCGTCCAACTGCCATGCGGGAGAATCGTCAGCACGCCCTCCAGGCCGAAGCGATCTTTCTCATGCTTGAGCTCGTTGGTACGGCCATTCGCGTCCGCCCCGTGGGCGATCAAGACCTGGGCCGCTTCCGGATGGTTCTCCTCCGCCGCCCATACCAGCGCCGTCTCGCCGTACACTTCTCCCTTAGCTTTCACGTCCGCGCCGTGTTCGATCAGAAGGCGTACGATTTCGGGGTTCCCGGTGCGCGCGGCAGCCATGAGCATCGTGATGCCGCCCGGGAGCTTGGCGTTGGAGTCGGCACCAGCTTTCAAGAGCGCTTCCGCCATTTGCGCATTTCGGTTCGTGGCGGCGAGCGAAAGTGGCGTGACGCCGTAGCGATTGGCGAGTTTGGGATTGGCGCCAGCACGAAGCAAGCGCTGGGCGGACTGCAGATCGTCGTTGTATGCGGCCCAAGCGAGAGGCGTGGTTCCGTCGGCGTCGGGAAGATTGACGTCGCCGGCTTTCAGCAGGCCGGCCGACACTGTCACCAGGGCTGCGACTTTATGCCAAGACATCGGTTTTTTCCGTGCTGTCGCCGAAACGGTCCATTGGCTTGCCAAACTTCTCCGCTACGTTCAGCCAGAAGTTTCCAACCGGTGTCCGCTCCGGCAGTACGACGTGCCGATGCCCCGTGCCCACGCCTCCGCCGACCGCCACCACCGGAAGCGGGTCTGTAGCGTGAACGTTGGAGTCGGCCATTCCCGCGCCATAGACAATGAGCGAGTGATCGAGCAGTGAGCCTTCGCCATCGGGCGTTGTGCGCAGCTTCTCCAGGAATTTGGCGTACATTCCGGCGTAATAGGTATTGATCTTCACGCACTGCGCCATCTTCTCCGGCTTGTTCAAATGATGTGACACAGAATGATGCTGCTCGGTCACGCCGATCTGTGGATAGGTCCGCTGGCTCAGCTCGCGCGACATCATGAAGGTAAATACTCGCGTGATATCGGCTTGATAAGCCACAGCGAGCAGATCAAACAACAACGCTATGTGATCGTCGAATGAATCCGGAACGCCGATCGGTGCGTCCGGAGTATCCACCTGCATGGCCCCTCTGGCTTCTTGCTTCTGGATGCGCCGCTCGATTTCGCGCAGGTTATCCAAATAGTCGTTCATGCGTGCGCGATCGCGTGCGCCCAGGCCCTGTCCCAGACTGCTCGCTTCCTGGGTAACTGAGTCCAGAATGCTATGTTCCTTTCTGGTGCGCGCCTGCCGCTGGGCCGTGGTGCCGGCCGCGCCGAACAAACGCTCGAATACGGTGCGCGGATTGATCTCCATGGGCAACGGCGTGGACGGCGTGCTCCAGGAAATCGTGTTCAAATAGGCGCAGCTAAAGCCGGGCGAGCATCCACCCACGTAGCCCGTAAAATCTTCGGTTGCGACTTCGAGTGAGGGAAGCGGCGTGTCCTGGCCAATCTGGCGCGCGACCACCTGGTCGATCGTCGTGTTCGCGAGTACATCCTCGGCTTCGGTGCGTTTTGGCCAAACGCCAGTCAAAAACCCGGCGGCACTCACCGCATGATCGCCGAACTGGCTGCCGGGATGGGATCGCGTGAGGTTGGTAACGACAATCAGCGAATCGCGAAATTGTTCCAGTGGCTTTAGAATCGGTGTGAATTCAAAGCCGGATCCTGCGGCTTTGGGAGTAAGCTCCTGCATGATCGCGCCATTGGGAAAGTAGACCGCGCCGAATCGCATGCGGGGCCGCGCGGCGGCCTTGGCGAGCGGAACGAATGCGGGCAGCATGGCGTCGAGCAGCGGCAGCGCCACCGCAGTGCCTGCGCCGCGCAACATGGCCCGCCGGGATAGCGATTGTTTCGCCACGAACATGCTCTAATTTCCTTTCCCGCTTCGCGCCGATTGGATCGGAGCCGCGCCGCCCTCGCCCGACGCAGTTCGCATTTGAAATGGTGTGCTGTGGACCACTCCTAAGACGAGCGTTGAGAATCGATAGTTGTTGCGCGATGCATCGCGCAAAATCGCTCGCACATTTGGCATGTCGCGATAATCAAGCCCGCGGCCGAGCGCGTAAACCAGAAGCTTTTGCGCTAGCGTGCCGGCAAACAGTTCCGGTTGACTCACCAGCGCCTGGCGCAGCGAGACTACGCCGTCGATCTTCGTGCCGTCGGCAAGTTCGCCCGATGCGTCGATCGGATTGCCGGCGTCCTGCGCACGCCAGGCACCCACGGCGTCGAAATTCTCCATCGCAAAACCGATCGAGTCCATCGCCTTATGACAGCCTGCGCACACCGGGTTGGCGCGATGTTCAGCCATCTGTTCGCGCATGGTGCGTGGTTTCTGCCCTTCTTGATTTCCTTTGAGCGGCGGGACATCCGGAGGAGGCGGTGGAACGGGGCTGCCCAAAATGTTCTCGAGAATCCACTTGCCGCGAACGACGGGCGAGGTTCGTTCCGCATGCGAAGTCAGCGCAAGAATGCTCCCCTGTCCGAGCAGGCCTCGGCGCGCGTCATCGGTTATGGCGACGCGGCGGAACCGGCTCCCATAGATATCGGGAATCCGGTAGTGACGCGCCAGCCGCTCGTTGACGAACGTATAATCGGCCGTCAGCAGCTCGAGCACGCTGCGGTCTTCCTGCAGGACGCTCTCAAACAACAGTTCCGTCTCGCGCCGGAGGGACTGCCTCAGATTGTCGTCGAAATCGGGAAACAGGTCGGTGTTGGGCTGCACGTTGCGCAGATTGCGAAGTTGCAGCCACTGTCCCGCAAAATTAGACACCAACGCGTTGGCCTTTAGATCGGTGAGCATACGGCGCACCTGGCGGTCCAGGACGGCGGGGGTCTTCAGCTTGCCTTGGCTCGCCAGCTGGAGCAGCTCGTCATCGGGAATGCTGCTCCACAGAAAGAACGACAGCCGCGAAGCTAATTCGAAGTCGCTCAGGGGGTAACTTGTGCCGGACGCCGCACCGATGGGATCGCGTTCGATGCGGAACAAGAATTGTGGGCTGGCTAGAATCCGCTCCAGCGCCAACTCGATGCCGCCTTGGAACCCGCCGTCGCGTTTACCGGTCTGATAGAAGCCAAGCAGGGTGTGCAAATCCGCATTGCTCGCCGGCGCCCGATAGGCGCGGGACGCGAGAGTTGATAGGATTTGGCGCGCGCAAGCCTCATCGCTCAACTGCTGATTCGGATGGCAGATGAAAATGCGTTGCCGGCTCGGAGTATTCGTGGCGGCGGCTGGATGAAATGGGCCGGCGATGGTAAGCGACTGCAGGTGGGGCGAGCCCGACCAATCGAAATTGTCCACCGAGCTGCGCACATAAGATTGCAAGCGGGCCGGTTCAACGTCATCGGGATCCGCGAGGAACGCCATGGTCACCACGTGAGGACCCGCCTTCACGGGAACACGAACGCGCAGCCGGGCTTCCACCGCGTCTCCCGTGTCCGTTGGTTTTTCAAATAGTGATGCCAGATCGCCCGCCCCGCCGATCGACGCGAGGTGAATTCTCTGGCCGTCCAGCGCAAGTTCCACCTGATGCGGCGACTCCAGGCCTCGCATGATGTTCAAATTCGTCCGGTACAACTTCGCTTGAAACCTATATTCGCCGTCCAGGGGGAAGTTGTAGCGGGCCAGTGTCCCGCCCACGGTCCCGAGCGGCAGGCCATCGACATGCCGGTCCTGGGAGAGATCTTGCCGGATTCGCCAGGTTTCGCTTCCCGGTGGAATATCGGTATCGCCTACCGCGAGAGCACCGATTCTGAGCGCCGCATCAAGGTAGCGCTCCTGCAACGACGGCGAGACGCCAAGCGCGTCGGAGATGTTGTCAAATCCAAACGCCGAGTCGTCGGGAGGAAGTAAGGGAGCTACATCGATGTCTAGCGCCAGCAGATCGCGGATCGCGTTCGCATATTCGGACCGATTCAGGCGATGTAGGATCGGACGTCCGGCGTACGGCTCAGAGCCGTTGTCGATCTGTGATTCCAGCCAACCCGTCAGGGCCTGGTAAGTCGCCGCGTCCGGCCTCGGCATTCCCGTCGGCGGCATGCTGCGTGCCCGCAACTTTCCGATCACCTTTTCCCAGATCTCTGCCTGGGCGGGAATTTTGGCGAGATCCATGGAGTCTAGCGCGAGTCCCCCGGTCTTGAGGCGTTGATTGTGACAGGTGACGCAGGATCGATCCAGGACAGCCCGGAACGATGGATCGCCGAATGCAGAGCTAGCGGCCACCAGCCACAGCGCTGCCGCCAGGCTCTGCTTCATTGTGGGACTCATTACGCCTAATGGCAGTCTACCCCAAACTGCATGCAATCGAAACGTGTTGAAGGCTGGCGGGTTAACCGCAAAATCAGATTGCCGGAATCACTTGCCTTGATAATGGTGCCAATCGGCGTGAACTGCGTGACAATGTTATACGTGGAGGGGTCGTCCCTCCGGAGAATCGCAGTGAAGACCACAATTTTTGGCGGCCTAACCCTCGCGTTGGGACTTTTTGCCGGTGCCGTTCCTGTTTTCGCCCACCACTCGTTCGCGGCCGAATTTGACGGCAAGAAACAGATCAGCCTCACCGGAGTCGTCACCAAGGTCGATTGGGTGAACCCCCACGCCTACATATATATCGACGTGAAGGGCGAGGGCGGCGCCGTGGTGAACTGGGGGATCGAAACCGGAGCTCCCAACATGCTTTATCGTCAGGGCTGGCGGAAGGATGACCTCAAAGTCGGCGATATGGTAACTCTCGACGCTTTTTTGGCAAAGGACGGATCGCATACCGGGGCTGCTTACCAGGTCAAATTACCCGACGGGCGAAAGGTTTTTGCCGGCACACCCAATAGCACCCCGAATCAGAAATAAGCACGTGGGACTAGCGCGAATTCTGGGGCTCACCGCACGAACGAGACCTCCGGTGCCCTCCAGCAACCCCCGATCGATTCGCAAGCTGGTTTCGCTTTGCCGAACGCTGTTGTCGGAGCGCGGCGGCGTTGCAGGAGCTCATTTAGCATCCGAGGCTCTGGAGATTTACCAATCGTTGGATCAGCCGGGCCGAAAAGCGTTTCTTGACGTTCTGAACCGGGACTTTTCTCCCAACCCAGACCAAGTCGGCGCCGCCGCCAATGCCTATCGAAACGATCCGTCTCCGAATAACCTCCTCCGCTTGCAACGCGTTGTGGAACCGCCCCGGCAGGAATTATTTCGCCGTTTGAATCTGGCGCCCGAAGGTACGCGCGCGTTGGTCCAGATGCGGAGCCAAGTGCTGCGCGAGATCGATGGCGGCGCCGGATTGGAAACTCTCGCCGCCGATCTTGGCCATTTGCTGACTGCCTGGTTTAACCGGGGCTTTCTGACGCTCCAACGAATCGACTGGCGTTCCTCCGCGGCAATCTTGCAAAAGTTGATCGAATACGAGGCAGTGCATCAGATTCAGGGCTGGAACGATCTTCGGCGCCGTCTGGAAGCGGACCGGCGCTGCTATGCGTTTTTTCATTCTTCTTTCCCCGAGGAGCCACTGGTCTTCATTGAAGTAGCCCTGACGCGGGGGATGAGCGATCGGGTGCAGCCTTTGCTCGATCCGGCCTCGGCCGTGAACGATCCCCTAGCGGCCGACAGCGCGATTTTTTACTCCATCACCAACTGCCAGGAAGGACTGCGCGGAGTGCCGTTCGGCGGTTTGTTGATCAAGCAAGTGGTCGAGGATCTGAAGAAGAGCTTGCCCCGTATACGTACTTTCGCGACGCTCTCGCCGATTCCTGGTTTTAGAAAGTGGCTGGCCGCCGCGGGTCGCGATCTGGACCCAGGCAAGTTGGATGCGCAGGTGAGGCGGCGTCTGGCGCCCCTGTGCGCGCACTATTTGGTGCACGAAAAACGCGGCCTGGAGCCGCTGGATTCGGTGGCTCGCTTTCATTTGAAGAATGGCGCGCGGCTCGATAGAATCAATTGGCTCGCCGACACGTCGCCTGCGGGCATCCAGCAGTCCGCTGGACTGATGGCGAATTATGTTTACAATGTCGCGGATTTGGAGCGAAATCACGAGTTGTATACGCACTCCGGCCAGGTTGTTTGCTCCCGGCGTGTCCGGACTCTGGCCAAAATGGAGGCGTCCGCGAATCACTCAAATTGATGGCAAGTATCAGATAGGCGCTATCGACTTTCCCGGGGGCACCGGTCATGCTTCTGGATGTAAGCAGGACTACTGGAGACACTCATGATGAAGTACAACGTATCGGGCATTCACCACATCACAGCGTGTGCGGGTGGAGCCCAACAGGACATTGATTTTTTCACGCAGATCGTCGGTCTGCGGATGGTGAAGCAGACCGTTCTCATGGATGGCAGCATTCCGATCTACCACCTCTACTACGCGAATGCGAAGGCGGAGGCGGGTTCGGTGATGACTACCTTCCCCTATGGCCAAAAAACTGGGCGTCAAGGATCGGGCCAGATATCCGCTACCGCGTATTCGGCGCCGAAAGGATCGCTGCCGTTTTGGAAAGAGCGCTTCGACCGGCACAAGATTCAGCACGGCGGTATTCAGGAGCGGTTTGGACAAAAGTTCATTCGTTTCCATCACCCAGCCGGATTGGTATTCGAAGCGATTGAAGATGCAACCGACGAGCGGCAGGGCTGGACAACCGACGACGTCAGCGCGGGTGAATCCTTGCGCGGCTTCTATGGCACTGTACTTTCGATGCGAGAAGTCGTCGAAAGCGAGCGCTTCTTCACTGAAGCTCTTGGCCTCCGCAAGACAGGGCAAGAAGGACCTTATCATCGGTTTGAAGTGGGCAGCGGCGGTGCCGGCAAGACTCTGATCTTTCATCATGAGCCGGACCGTCTTGCGGGGAGCTGGGGCTTCGGCGCGGGGACGATGCACCACGTCGCTTTGGCCGTGAACAGTCATGAGGAACTCCAAGAACAAAAGGCCATCTACGAGGAACTCGGCTACACGGACGCCTCGGATATCAAGGACCGCTACTACTTTTATTCGATGTACACGCGGTCGCCTGGCGGCATTCTCGTCGAATGCGCTTGCAGCCAGGCGGGCGGCTTCTTGCGCGACGAGGACGAAGCTCATCTGGGTGGTAAACTCCATCTGCCCCCTTGGTGGGCACACCGAACGCAGGAAATGCTAGCGCAGTTGGAGCCGATTCACGCTCCCGAGCCGGTTCGGACAGTGCGGGCATAAAGGCCGGCCCGTGAGAACGTTCACGCTTGCCAATGTTCTATGTCTGGCCGCGGGCCTCGGTGCGGTCCCTCAATTGGCGCCGGCGCAATTCGGGCCAAGCTCGCCCCAAGACGAGAAACCGGGACCTTTCAAGCGTACCGCGGACGGCAAGCCTGACCTCGATGGGCTGTGGCTGGCGGCCACGCTCGCACCGTTTGACGTGGAGGACCATGAGGCGGTCTACGGCATTCCGGCCGGGAAAGGCGTTGTCGTGGATCCGTCCGACCACAAAATTCCCTACCAGGCCTGGGCGCTGCCGAAAAGAGCCGAGCTATTCAAAGATGCTTCCAACGACCCTCAGGCACATTGTCATTTGCCGGGCGTTCCGCGCGCCGTTTACACTCCATTTCCCTGGCAGGTGGTTCAAAAGCCCGGCTTGGTGGTCTTCCTGTATGAGTATCCGCATGGCGTTCGTATCATCCACACGGACGGATCCCATAAGCACCCCGAGGGACGCGATGTTCTGAATACCTGGATGGGCGACTCAGTGGGACACTGGGAAGGCGACACGCTGGTGGTCGATGTCAACGGTTTCAACGACCAGACCTGGCTGGACATGGCCGCCAATTTCCATAGCGACCAGTTGCACGTCGTCGAGCGCTACAGCATGATCAACCCGAAGACCATCCACTACGAAGCCACTCTCGAAGACTCCAAGGTCTACACCAGACCGTGGACCATGAAATTCTCCATACGCAAGCAAAAAGAGGGCGACGACATCATGGAGTTCGAGTGCAATGAAGGCGAACGGGACCTCCAGCACTATGTGAAGTGAGTAGGCGAAGTTCTAAATCCCCGTTCGCGTCTGGCCTCGAGAGAGAGGTGAATTGGACCATGTGTTATGCCGTCCGCCGGTTGCCGCTGCTTTTCATCCTTTGGGGACGCTGTGTGCAATTGGCCTATGGCATGGAGAGCCCTGTAGCGGACGCGGCGATGAACGGCGATCGCTCGGCAGTTCGATTGCTGTTGCAGAAAAAGGCCGATGTCAACGCGCCGCAAGCCGATGGCGCGACGGCAATCGAATGGGCGGCTTACCGCGATGATCTTGAACTCGCCGATGTGCTGATCGCCGCCGGCGCAAACCCGAAAACTCCAAACCGTGAGGGCGCCACGGCTCTGCAACTCGCCTCGTTGCATGGCAGCGCCGCAATGATCGAAAAGTTGCTGGACGCGGGCGCCGCCGTTAATGAGCGCGGAGTCAATGGCGAGATGCCGCTGATGTTCGCTGCTCGCAACGGGAACCTCGATGCTCTGACATTGCTGCTCAAGCGCGGCGCCGAAGTAAATGCCAAGGAGTCCCAGCGCGGAACCACTGCCCTGATGTGGGCCGTGGAACAGAAACATACCGACGCAGTAAGACTGCTCATTGAGCGTGGCGCCGATGTCAATGTTGCGTCGAATCCGGATTCCAAGGGGGGCACGGCTTACTTGGCGCCCACCATCCAGCAGCGAGAACAACAAGAGCAGTTCATCCGCCAGCGAAGGGGTGTCGCGACTCAAGGGGCGTCGAAAGATCCCGCTCAAGATCTTGCCGCCTCCGATGCAGCCGCGGCTGCCGCTGCGTTCGGCGTCGTTAGGAATACCAAGGGTGGCGGGTTGACCTCGCTGGTGCTGGCGTCCCGCGAAGACTGCATCGAATGTGCGCGGATCCTAGTCGCATCACACGCCGGCGTGAACCAAACCACTCGCTACGGATGGACACCGCTGTTGACCGCCGTTCAAAACAAACACTATCGACTGGCCAATTTCTTGTTGGAGCATGGAGCCGATCCGAACATCGCGAATAATGGTGGCTGGACGCCGCTATACATCGCGGTGGACAACCGCAACATTGAGGGCGGCGACTATCCAGTGCGCCAGCCGGATATGGATCATCTGGACTTCATCCAACTGCTGCTCGATCACGGCGCTAACGTCAATGCGCGAATTTGCGGCGTGGAGTCCACACCCAAGCGATGCAAAGGCGACAGCACCGAGACGCGAACTATTTTTACCATGCAGTGGCTCTATGAAGACGGCGCGACGCCGTTCCTGCGCGCCGCGCAATCCGGTGATGTGACTGTGATGAAGCTGCTGCTCCAGCACGGGGCGAATCCCACCGTTGCTACCGTGAACGGCGACACGGCTCTGATGGTTGCGGCCGGCATCGGCTGGGTAGACGGCGTGACGTTCGAGTGGTCCGAGGCTGAGAATCTGGAAGCTGTAAAGATGTGCCTTGATCTCGGCATTGATCCGAACATCGCCGATGGTGATGGACGAACGGCGCTGCACGGCGCGGCCCACAAGGGTCGCAACGACGTGATTCGTTTGCTCGTCGAGCATGGCGCTAAATTGGACGCCCGGGATAAGGGCAGCCGCGATACCTTCACCGGAGCGATGGAAGGCCACACTTGGATGCCGATCGATTATTCGCGTGGCTTAGTTCGGGTCGGCGTGCAGTCCGCCATCCCTCGTCCTGATGCCGAAGCTCTCTTGAAGCAGCTCATGGAAGAGCGCGGCATCCCCATTCCCGCCGCTACGGGTGCCTCCATCTGCGTCACGGATGTGTGCAAGGGACCTGGCCAGAAGTAGGAACGCGTTTCCGGGGCATTGATCGATCCCATCACAAAACCCAATAGCAATGCATGCACTACGGACCCAGGTGGTTCGGGTTTGACTCAGTCCAGGAATCGCCGGAAACTCGCGCTTGTGTGCCACGGGCCTCAAGGCAAAGCGTGTTTGACAGGGCCGGCCCTGAGGAGGTAGACTGTTCGCGTGCATGCAATTGTGTTATAAAATGCATGCAGAATGACAGAGCCCGATGAAGCGGCGGAACATGACGAATATCGATCTTAGGCTCCTAACCATCGTTAACGAACTCAACAAGACACGTAGCGTCTCGCAGGCCGCGGAAAACTTAGAGCTCAGCCAGTCGGCAGTGAGTATGAGCCTGGCCAGGTTACGGAAGCACTTCAACGATCCGCTCTTCGTGAGGACTCCGGACGGCATGGAGCCGACGCCACAGATGAGCGAACTGATCGAGATGCTGGAGAAGGCGGAAGGCTTGCTGGAGACGGCGCTTGTGCACCGCATTGTCTTTAATCCCGCCACGTCCGATCGCTCGTTCCGCCTCGGGGCTACCGATATCACCAAAGTCACTATCCTGCCAGCACTCATGAAGCGCTTGCACGCGGCAACTCGAGGCGCCAGCGTTGAACTGCAAGACATATCGGAAGAGACCACTCGGCTTTTGCACGCCGGACGCCTTGACTTGGCCGTGGGGCACATGCCGTCCACCGGCTCTGGGTTCTGCCAGCAGAGGCTGTTCAAGGACCGATTCGTTTGTGCGGTGCGGGCGAATCATTCACGAATCGAGCAGAGCTTGACTTTGGAGCAATTCGAGACCGAACCCCATGTGGTGCTCACCATGCCCGGCAGCGGTATCGAAGTCGTCGAGAAGGCGCTGGAGGCCAATCGAATCCGGCGCAAAGTGCGATTGCGCCTGCCGGGGTGTTTCGGAATATCAAGCATGATCACGGGCGCCGATTGCTTAGCCATCGTTCCCGAACAACTGGGGAGACTGATCGCCAGCGCTGGACGCATCAAGCTTCTGCCACTCCCGTTCGCCCTCCCGCCTTACTATGTGATGCAACATTGGCACGAGCGATATACGCACGACCCAGCAAGCAAGTGGCTGCGTGCCTTGGTTGCGGAATTGTTCCGGGAGAAGGGCCTCTCCTCGGGAGATACAGACCCGGGCATTGCTTCTCGGGAGTAGCGGACAAAATCATCAGGAGTGATATCTTGGGTCAACCGGGCAGTATCGACTTCGATCGTGATAGCGAGTATTCTTGCAGTTCACGGATGGAGTCGAACGTCAGCGAGGATGGCGAAGAAATGCGCGGAACCGGGCAACCCTTTCGGGCAGGCCAAGCCGGGAATCTGGTGCTTACCCGCGTTTTCCGTTGGGCGAATTCCCGGTTACGTCATTCACGAATCAAGGTTCGGCTATAGGAATTTCAACGGGAGAACTTAGAGTGGGCAACGAATCTTTGCAGGACTTACTGCAGGCCGCGGGGAATCCGGCGGACATGCTCCGCAATTCAAAAATCGGAGCCTACATCTATCCGGTGGTCCCCCCAGAGTTCACCAACTGGCGCGATGAGCAACGTGCCTGGCGGGAGACCTGCGTTCTTTTCGATCAGTCTCACCATATGGTGGAGCAATATGTGGAGGGGCCCGACGCGCTGAAGCTGCTGTCGCATCTCGCGTTCAACAGTTTTGCCAACTTCCCCACCAGCAGAGCCAAGCAGTTCGTTCCATGCAGCTACGACGGCTATGTCATTGGCGATGGCATTCTGTTTCGGCAGGAGGAGAATAAGTTCACTTTTGTCGGACGCGCTCCAACCGCGAATTGGATTCAATTTCACGCCCAAACCGGCGGATACAATGTCACGACGGAGAAAGACGATCGATCGCCCTCTCGCCCCAGCGGGAAACCGGTCATTCGGAGGCACTACCGCTATCAAATTCAAGGTCCAAATGCGCAGCAGGTGATCGACAAACTAAACGGTGGACCGGCCCCGGACATCAAGTTCTTCAACGTGGGAGTCATTCACATCCTGGGACGAAAGGTGGCGGCGTTGCGACACGGCATGGCGGGCGCGCCCGGATTGGAGATCTGGGGACCGTATGCGGAAGGCGAGGAGATTCGAGCCGCGATTCTCGAGGCCGGGAAGGACTTTGGCCTGGCGCAGGTTGGAGCCAGAGCTTACTCAACCAATGCACTCGAATCCGGATGGATTCCGTCTCCGCTCCCCGCCGTTTATACCAGTGAAAAGATGAAGCCTTACCGGCAGTGGCTGCCTGCCACAAGCTATGAAGGCAAGGGCGGTTCCCTGGGGGGAAGCTACTATTCCAACAACATTGAAGACTACTACGTGACACCGTACGAGCTGGGCTACGGGTCATTTGCAAAATTCGACCACGACTTCATCGGCAGTGACGCTCTGAAGAAGATCGCCGGCAAACCGCACCGCAGGAAGGTGACGTTCGCCTGGAATGAGGCCGATTTGGGCCAGGCGTTGGCTTCCATGCTGCGTCGCGACAATTGCAAATATATCGATTTGCCGAACCCGAACTATACGTCGGCCACCTATGACAAGGTGATGCACGGTGGAAAGATCGCTGGCCTGTCGATGTTCAGCGGCTACAGTTTCAATGAGCGGACCATGTTGTCGCTCGGCATTGCCGACCCCGATGTCGAGATCGGGCACGAGGTCACGCTGGTCTGGGGCGAAGAGGGCGGAGGGTCGGGGAAGACGACCGTGGAACGCCACAAGCAAACGAAAATCCGGGCGGTTGTCAGTCCCGCTCCTTACTCGGAGGTGGTCCGCACCACCTACGCCGAGGGTTGGCGAACCGCCCAGAAAGTATAGTCGAAATCTCCAAAGACCGAAGGTGCAGGGGTTTTGCATCCGGTCGATGTGGGGCTTAAGCAGGCGAACCATGGAGCAGGACCGAAACCCGCAGCCGGCAACCGCCGTGAGCGCCTGGCCGTCGACGCCCTGCCCTGGGTGGCCACCGTCTCGTTCACCACCCACTGGCCATGGACGATCATCATCAATGTCAAAG